>JAABUY010000100.1_pt1 | contig 185882 bp, 153 predicted proteins | sample 5560271 | NCBI WGS metagenome assembly JAABUY01 (sample SAMN10711886, study PRJNA513374) | rock metagenome | isolation source: Antarctica rocks | place: Antarctica: Victoria Land, University Valley | reverse complement strand
TGCCCTCGACGTCGTGCCCTCGACGTCGTGCCCTTAGCGTCGTGCTTGTACACAGATATTCGCCCATGTTCATATCTACTGTGTACTGTTGTGGCCGCTAGTCCTTCCCAGGACTTGGCCGTAACAATGTTCCTGAAATCTCTGTAGGGCTTTGAAACCACTAAGGTAACAAAATGAGGCTGAAAGTTTGACACCTTTTATGTACATCTCTTCGTAGGTAGGTAAACATCACAAATAATACCATGGCCCCACAAATGTTCTGGCATCGCTTGTGCCACCAGAAGTGTGAAAAGTGAATCGAAGGTAGGCAGAGGAGTTTAGACGGAGGATGCCACCAAGAAAGGCACTTGAAGCCAGGCTCAAGGCGACCACTTCGGGCCCCCCCCCATGCTTCCCCTCTGCACTAACCCACCGGAGCTCACCTTGACTCAGGCACCACTCATCTCAGCTCACCGCTGCTCGCCTGCAAGGCTAGAAGTGGAAGGGCCAGAGATGTTCCAATGTTCCACGTGCGATAAAGGTGAGCATCAATAGACACCAAAGAGAATTGCCTCGATTCGTTACGCTGGCGAACCTCGCTATCGTTACTTACCTAAAAAGTCTTCTGTTTAGAGATCGGCAATTTGCAGAACCGCAAGTGGAGCGGTAGACTACAATGTTCTCTACTTTGATCCTACAAAACCGCAGAAGAAGACGTTCGGCCCCCACTCCTTTGCTGTGTATTGGTGTGTTGCACAGACAGGAAGCAACAGCTGCAAGAATGGAGCCGTGTTGCCGCTGTCAGAGGCTCACAAGGTGCATAGTCAAACGCTCTCGCTAACCATGAAGACACATCCTTGGGTCTCCTTCCTACTGAAGTAAAGAGAGAATGAGTGAGAAAACCCTCTGAGCTCTCTTCTCGAATGATGTCTTTCTCATCACGGCAAATCCTTGCCACCCTCACTTGCTTTGCCTTTGTTCTTCTCGCACGTTCAAACACCTTAGGTAGCCCAGGCGACCCCGGTACCCAGGCTCTACTTCAAGAATGCATGAGTGACAACACGACGAGGTATACGGAGTATGGCGGCAAGCCCGGGTTCGGGTTCGGCGAATGTCCCTTCCTCATCAATTGTGTGTTGATGGGCTCGAACGAGGAAAACAAGGCCGGCATGTCTGCTGGGGCTGCAATCGCAGCCCTCATTCCGACTATGTTAGCATTGATCGGTATGCTACAGTCTTTCTCTTTCAGCGGTGCTCCGAAGACCTTACATCCGCCAGCAAGTGTGTTTCAAGTAAGTATCATGAAGCTGACTCCATGCTTCCCAAACCCCCACAGGCGCAGGACCCCTGGAGATAGTCCGTCTCACATTCGTCTCGCCCTCGCGTGCTCTCGCAACATCCCTGTTCGGCATCGGCCTGCCCAGCAACCTCTTCTCCCAACTTCAACGCCATCCTAACTCCAGCAGCAGCGACGAGTTCGACTACCCAGCCAGCATCCAAGGTAACATTGTCAAGTTCGCGTTCCCTCTCTCTGTCCCGCGCCGCCATCGCACAGTCGCCGTACGCGTCCTCCTCGACGCCCTCGTTCTCTGCCTCGCAGCAGTCATGCTGTGGCGCAACTGGCGTGTGGGCACCATGATTATGGTCACGTGGCGTTGCGAGTATCGATGGCTTTTATTCTTTTGGCCCATCGCCTGCGTGGTCTGGTGGGTCGGCGCTCTAGGAAGCCTCTGGGGCGTGGCGAAGAGAATCGAGGTCTTGAACAGGGACGGTGGGCGGAGGCGCTCCTGGGCAGCGCTATTGTTGGCCGGTCATCTTGTTCGGAAAGAGCGCCGGGTCGAAGGTCCAGCTGGGAGTGTCAGCCAGCCGTCACATGCTGAGGTCAAAACGGCAGCCCCGGCACAGGTTCCGGCACCGCGAACTGCGCCGAGCCACGGCGTAGGCGGTGTCGAGGTTGACACCGATGAAGACGAACTCCTCATTGTCCGCGTGGAATTCCCCACCGAAGCCTCCTGCCGTTGGTGGAATACTGCGATTCAAGCCGTGGCCGTGGGCATCTATCTGTACGCTACATTTGTGCTGTCCAGCGTGCTGTTCTTGACGGGGAACGAGGCCATTATGTATGCGGTGGTCATGACCTTGAGTTTGAGCGCTATTCGAATCATGAGTGCGTTGATCTGAAAGGCCTCGTATGAGACGGAATGGACCAACGGCAGCGAGGTCAGAGCCCGCGGTGGAAGCAGTGTATCTCGCGCATCGAGGGGTTTCTTCGTTTCTTGAGCCCTGGGACTGCGTGAGCTTGCCTGATGTCTTCAATTATTGTTTCTCGGCCGACCAGCTGGATGTGAGATGAGCGCGATAAGGAACCCACCACTCCGAGGACTCTGACTCTTCGGTGTAGCTTACGGGCTTGTGAAGCAAGCATCTCCGATATCAGTCATGCATGTCATAGATCCGTAGGGAAGAGTGTGGATATTGCCTTTTCAGCGCAGCCAAGAGGATATAAGTGAGTACCTTGTATGTACTACTGCAACCGCCAGCTATCAGCTGACCTCAACTGGACCGATAGACAAACTAACGATGAAGGAGTAATCGACTGGAAAGGTCATGTGTAGTCACACTGAATCCTCCCTTGAGGTTCATCGTCTTCAACAAGCTTGTCTATTACACCACAAGCACATCTGTCAGAATAATATTCTTAGAGTGGAATTGGAGGTACAGCGATCAAGCCTTCTAGAAAGACTCCAGCCCACTGGTCCGCGATGTATTCGATGTTGTCTGGCAGCAAGGTGATTCGCTTGGAGAACTTGTCTGTTACTGAAAGGATGGCGTCATATTCTCTACAACACGGTAAGGCTAAAACGAGATCTATCGTCACAGTGTGAAATTGTATGGCTAAAGATGTTATTGGCCTTAATGCTCCTTACGGTCGGTGCCTCTTTGTCTGGTTGACCTGACATGTGGGGCAATGTCGGAGATATACCTCGAGGTCGTGAACTAGGCGGTGGATGTAAACTGAATGCGTGAGCCTTTGATAACAACGGCGGAGCCCAACGTGGCTGTTTACGTCGTGAGCGAGGCGCAAGACCTTGGTCAGTAGGTCTTTCGCTATGACTAACTGACTGTGTTCTCCGCCTGTGTAGTAGAGCAGCCCATTCGAATAGGTAAACTTGATTCCTGACGGTGCTTCATCTTTATGATCCTTTAGCATGGTTAAATGCAGCGGACTTATGACCTGGAGATCATCACGGTATCACGCCCCAGTGTGGCTCTACGCGAATATTGATTGTCGGCGAAAGACGCAACAGTTTATGGGCAGGTTAGGGCTAGGCCCGGCTTACTCAGGACTTACGAAAGCAGTCTATGTACGAAGTACCTACCTAGTTGCCCTCAACAATATCATTCAGAGAATAAGGTAACATTCCACCTACCGTGCCATAAACCTGACCCTACCATAATATGACGCCTGCATGGTTAGAAATGAACCCATGGATTTTCAAAAGCAATGCAGTTATGTACTTTGAGAAAGAAGGCTACCTGCCTATGCTGAACGCAATCCAATTCCCCTTCATTCGATACTGAGGTCTTTCACAATCATTTATGCTGCCTTCTCGCGCCTTTCGCCTACTCGCAGTAAGGCGCTTCTCATCTCGCCTGGATCCAATCAGGACTACCAGCTCTGGTTTGTTCCCTGCCGACACCCCTTTCGAGGAGGAAACAAATCCTGAATACGACCCGAGACGATTCTATCCAGCTCGGGTTGGGGAAACTATTTAAAGATATCAGATCCTCTCGAAGCTTGGCTGGGGAACTGGCTCGACAGTCTGGCTAGCCAAGGACATCGGCCGGTTTGTGCAACGCCCTTTCGCAGCGCATTGGTAATAACATACTTCAGTTGGCCCAGGCAATCAAACCGATATGTAGAACTCAAAATCACGAACTGCTTTGAAAGAGATCGGAAATCAGCCAATGATGAGCTTGAGATGTCGCAGCACATTGCCAAGATACAGTCGAAACATGAAGGGCGTCGATACGTCAGATTGATCCAGGACTCAATCACGATCCCAGGACCCTTTGGCGAACATTTCGCCATGGTTTTTGAACCACTGAGGCAACCTCTCTGGCTGCTAGGTCGACATCTTGGTACTGTGGGATTGCCACCGACTATCCTCAAAGCCTTCCAGAAGGTAGTCCTTCAAGGTCTTGACTTTCTCCACTCGGAATGTCATATCGTACACACTGGTAAGTTACTGCAGGATACCTTGAACGAGAGCCCCGCTGACGGCGTGATACGAAGACCTCAAAGCTGATAACTTGTTGTTGGGCTTTGAGGACAGCTCAGTCCTCGACGACTACGTTCGCCGACTGAAAGAGAGCCCACCTCTTCACAAAGAAGTCGACGGGCACCCTATATACCAATCAGTGGCTGATTTCGGTGGCTTGAAGAAGGGCGTCGGTCTGCTCAAGATAAGCGACTTTGGCGCAGCTGTCTTAGGCAACGTCTCGACTCCCCATTGTCATGACATTCAACCCGACCAATTCTGCGCGCCAGAGGTTCTGCTCAAGGCAGGCTGGACGTACAGCGCCGATATCTGGAATCTTGGCACGGTGGTAAGCGCTTTTGGCTTTGAGACTACTATTCGCGCGGTGTCGTTGACCTCTACTTCATGGCATAGCTGTGGGAGCTTCTAGAGGACACTTCACTCCTTGATGGGCTGGGCTCCGAAAACGACAGGTACTCTCGCAAAGCCCATTTCGCTCAGATGATTAGCCTACTTGGACCACCCCCACAAAAACTGCTGGATCGGGCAGATAGCGCAACGCTTGCTACTTTGTACACTACGCAAGGTATGTACGACAACGCAAGTGCTGATGCCGCTTACGGTCCTAGGTGAATTCAAATATCCAAAACTTGCCCCCTCCGAAGCTATGACTTTTTCGAACCTCACGCCCTTTCTTGAAGGAGAGGATAAGCGGCTTTTCATCGAGTTTGCGTCTAAGATGCTTCGATGGCTTCCAGAGGAGCGATCGACTGCAAAAGAGCTATACAACGATCCTTGGCTCAATCTTTAGACCCGAGATCCATCAGAAGGGTGGTGGAGAATGGCGAATACCCGCTCTTGTCTCTCAGCATTCCGTGACCAGCGCCAGGTCGACCGGGAGGGGCGCAATGCAGGTCGGACTGGCGGAGAAAAGCCTCTCCGCGAGGTGATCGAGAGTCCTGCTACCTGCAAGCCACTAATACGGATTTGGTACACTGTTATATATCCAGTCACCTTTGAAACCAAGGTAGGCTTTCATGACAATTCCGCCTCATAGTGGACCTGACTAAATTTAGTTCTCTTAGGGAATAAGAAACCACTGAGGGACGAAAGAATTTTAGTAGTATGGGATCGCTAATGGACGTATGAGCTCGCAAGGTACTTACGGACGCGGCTTTGTTGAGCGATGACTCGATGATCAGCAGGTCAGCAAAGTTCCCAACGTTGATCGTCAGTATTAGGGTGATGGCAGTCGAGCTTACTTGGAATTCTAGGTCCACTCCGGTAGTGGGTATTCCAACCCCTCTGTTGTCTCCACATATACGTTCCAGAGTGCAAGCCATTCTTTCTTGGCCACATGCATTTCTGCATCGCAATCATTCAAACTGCGTTGAATGAGTAACACGGCCTCGAAGGCCTCTTCCAGCAGATTCATGGTTGCATGCCAAGATCTTTGATAACACGAGATGTGCTTCTGCAGAAATCTGTTCTCTTCATAAAATCTCCCTCGAGTTCTGAAGTGCTCCATCTCCTGGTATTCATCTATCATCTGCAATAGCGATCTGATCGTGACGCGTTCATTGTGCGGCGCCAGCTCCGATGTTCCACATGGAATGCCGGAAACGGTGCCTTGGTCCGCGAAGTTGCCGTCCGTGTATGAGTTGAGATGCCGTGCTGCTATGATGGTTCATGACGGTGTAAACCTTTCAGCGTCTTATACACAATCCTTAGACCATTGATGCGACAGCTGGTGCTGCGCCAAGCAGACCGACGTATGATCCATGCGACTGCTGAGGGGGTCCTCAGACATCATGATTGTCGCCAGTCCAGCATACTTCGATCTAGCCATTGATCTACTAGCCCCATGAACACAGGCATAGTAATGTGGCGCCCCCTGTACGCAGAAACGAGGTGCCATGTAAGGGACACGAAGTGCCATGTAAGGTACGCAACGGAGAAAAGCGCCACGGTAAGGGCTTAAACGCCAGCGTCTGGAATCAAGTATACGGAAATGATCTTTGTAGATTCTGTCTGCAAGCCTTCTCTACTCCGTATACACACTACCTAAAGTATCACCGAACTCCCCTCAGCATAGATATCACATGACTCCTCCGACAGCGTTGACCCACTGACTCAGTTGGTGGACTCCCATTAAACAAATGAGCTCGACCCTAATGCCACCCATTCGCTCCAGACCTTGCACGCCCATCCCCATGCTTTGTAAGGCTGACATCATCCTCCTCAACCATCTTCAACGTCTCCTCGATAACAAGCAGATCCCTCTCGATCATTTCCGCCCAATTCTGAACGTCTCCGATCTCCTTTAGCTTTTCTTGACTATTGTCCGCCATCTTCTGCCACTGCGCTGTCTGTTTCGAGAGCGCTGCTGTTTCCTTTGCCAGATCTGCTTCTTGCTTGGCGAGGGCGGCGGAATTGGCATGGAGGATGGCTGCGCGAGAGCGAAGATCGGTGTCCATCGAAGAGCCGACTGAGGATAGTGACGCTGTGAAGGCAGTGCGAGCTTCAGCTGTGCGCTGGTCCTGCTCTGTTTGCTGGGGTTGGGGCGCCATGCTTGCTGTCTGGGTGCTGGAGGAGGGACGAGAGAGGTGGAATCGGCGCTGAGTGGAAGTGATGAACCGCCTATGAAGGACTTAAGACAGGCTGAAGGTAAGAAGCTTGCCAGACGAGGCTGACACTGGGAATTCAGAGGAATCTATGGACAAGATCTCCATACAATATTGTCCGAATGCGATGAACGGTCTGCGGAGACGGACGGCCCGCCCCGCTATCAACCACACTCATCTATGTTGGGTTACTTCCCTACCGTATTTGAGGTGTCAATGCGGTTGCAGGGTTGTCATCCCATAAGCCATCGGTATGTTACGAGTACTATGGCACCGCTCAGCCAATGGAGAAGTCCCTTCGGTGGGGGTTCCTAGCTGGCTGGCTGGTATGCGAGTCTGTATGTAAATGCCCGTGTATGAAACGTCAAGAGGTGGAACCTCATGCGAAAGTACCATAACGTTACTACTCGTCTCGAAGTTCCGAAGAAGGAAAACAAGCCAGGCCACACGTACAGTGTCTGTGGTCTTGTCTCAATGGTTTTCATGTACCTTACAGATATTATAATTTGTTTATAGCTTATAACAGACAGATGCAGGACTGGGATGAGGGCCTGGGCCTCGACCTCGGTATCTTTTGAAGCGAGACGCGATGATGTTGTCTCACATGCTTAACATCACATCATTCGACTACCTCCAATCAAGTCGGTTATGGGTAGCTTCGTAAAGCCATAGCTTAAGGCGATGCCAACCATACCATACAACACTCTCAGTATCGATATACTTGGGCGGTGAGCTGCAGTGGACATGGCGGTCCAGTCGAAGCTCCTTCTCTCGCCCACGTCTGAGCGGTCAGTCAAACGCATCATTTCAGACCTCACCAGCATATACCTCCGCCATCGCACGAGAATCTCGCGCGCCGTCTACCTTACACTTTTCATCGCCTTGATCAACCGAATACGGAATGCCATCTCAGAGCAGAAAGCAGCTTCCATACGGCATGCCGAAGCCCGCAAACGTACCGGTGCCGGGGCAGGGCTTGGTGCGGCGACGTCGAGGAAGAGGGTGGAAATTAACCAGGAATTCTTCAAGAACCTGCTAAGGCTTCTCAAGATCGTAATACCGGGATGGCGGAGCAAGGAGCTGAGGCTTCTCATCAGCCACAGCGTGTTCTTGGTTATCCGGACCTTGATCAGTCTCTATGTGGCAGAGCTAGATGGCAGGCTGGTCAGTAGTTTGGTGCGCGCCAAAGGAAGAGATTTTCTGTTAGGCATACTGTGGTGGATGGTGGTAGCGGTACCGGCGACCTTCACCAACTCTATGGTGAGCTCTTCTGCTATAGCCATAAAACCGCAGTAACGAAGAGACGACATACTGATGAACATCTTCCTAGCTATCCTACCATCAATGCAAACTTTCACTCCAGTACCGTACACGCCTGACAAACTATATCCATAACAAGTACCTAGCGAACATGACCTTCTACTCCCTCTCCACCCTCGATGACCGAATAAAGAACGCCGATCAACTGATTACCGTTGACGTTTCGAAATTCTCGAATCACCTCGCAGAACTGTACTCTAATCTTGCAAAACCCATCCTCGATATGGTCATCTACAACTACTCCCTTTCACGAAATGTTGGTGGCGAAGGTCTCTTCATGATGAGTCTCCTAGTACAAGTCTCAGCGAATGTGATGCGCGCTTTGACCCCACCGTTTGGAAAATATGTGGCCGACGAAGCTCGATTGGAGGGGGAATTCAGATTCCAGCATTCGAGGCTAATCGACAACAGCGAAGAAGTCGCACTATACCATGGGCATGAGGTTGAAAAGGATACACTAGACAAGGGCTACTTCACGTTGATCAAGCACGTCAATCGCATACTACGAAGGAGATTCTATCATGGAGTCATGGAAGACTTCGTCATTAAGTATTTCTGGGGAGCTCTGGGTTTGGTTTTGTGCAGTGTTCCAGTTTTCTTCAAGGTGCCAGGGCAAAGCTTACATAGCACGGGAGACCGGACGCAAAGTGAGTGCCATAGTGCGCATTGAAGCATGTCAGACTGACCACTGTATCAGGTTTCGTAAAAAATCGGCGTATGTTGTTGTCTTCGTCCGACGCATTTGGCCGTGTCATGTTCTCGTACAAGGAAATCACCGAGCTCGCCGGTTACACATCGAGAGTCTCGACTTTACTCGACGTCATGGACGACATCCAAGCAGGTCACTTTGAGAAGAAGCTCGTTTCGTCCGCTGGTACAGAAGAGAATGCCGCTGTCCTTCGCAACCGAGGCGAGGTATCAGAGAGCGAAGACATCGAGTTTGTCGACGTACCGATCGTTTCTCCGAATGGAGATGTATTGGTCCGGAAGTTGAGCTTTTCCGTCAAGCCGGGAGAGCACCTGCTGATCGTCGGACCTAACGGTTGTGGCAAGTCATCGCTGTTCAGGATATTGGGTGGCTTATGGCCCGTGTACGGCGGCAACGTGCGCAAACCACCTTTCTCCGACATCTTTTATATCCCACAACGGCCGTACCTATCGCGGGGTACGCTGCGGCAGCAGGTCATCTATCCGGACGGCGTGCGAGAGATGCGAGACAATGGCGTTACGGATAGTGATCTGTACCGAATCCTTTCCATCGTCGAGATCGAGTCCATCGTTGACCGGTCAGGCGGCTGGGATGCGGACGAGGAATGGCGAGACGTGCTCTCCGGTGGCCTGCAACAGCGTGTCGCCATGGCAAGGCTGTTCTACCATGCTCCCAAATACGCCATTCTGGACGAGTGCACCAGCAGTGTGACGCTGGAGATTGAGCGAATCATGTACGAGACTGCGAAAGGGCTCGGCATCACGTTGATGACTGTCAGCCACCGGCGGAGTTTATGGAAATATCATAAGAATATCCTCCAGTTCGACGGGCAGGGAAACTACATCTTCACCGAGCTGGATGCCGAGCGAAGACTCAAGCTGGAGGAGTAAGTCGTTCTAGTTGATTGACGTATTGATCTACTGCGCTGACGATGATACAGTGAGAAGGAAGAGATCGATTTACAGCTCCGGACGGTGCCGGACATTGAGAAGAGGATTGCGGAATTGACAGCTTAGCTATCCATAAGGGGACGGAAGCTCTTCATCGTGGAATGAGAGAACGACGCATGCTGGTATTTCGTATAAGCAACGGTGTTGGAGAGGGTATAGGTTTCTGGGTAAAGGAAGATTCTTGCAAGGTAGTTGGCGGATATAGAACATCATTCTATATCTTAGAATGGATCTTTGTTGACCCGATAACAATGATCATTACTTAAACCACGGTTCGTCCATGGGGCTATGGAGCGGAACATTTTCACCTTCCGATTGGGGTTCCGAGAGTGAGTCAGGCGCGAATGTCCATCAGGTCTTTACACGAACATGAAGAGACACAACACAACCTGAACGGTCAGATGTCATTGTATCTAAAAGAAATGTATGCCAAAAAGTCATCGAGAAAGCTGGGTTGATGGAAGCTTGCTTTCCAGACATGGTCAGCTTAGGCGCCATGTCCTCCTAAATATACTCCGCTATGTGGCGCAATCCGAAGGGTTCAAGACACATACAAGGCTGCGTTCCGTCACACTTCAGGTTTCTTTGCCCGGCAGACATTGCACGAGATTGGCCTTCTGGCGCCTGGGGGGGCTGGCAAAATGCTTCTAGTCGAGTCTGAGCTGATGTTGATGGTCTTGACATTACACGAACGGCACTGCGGTGGACGACTTGACAGTGAACGGAGAACATTCAAGCTCCATTCTACCCATCTGATATGGTCATGACGTCTCGGACGGTCGGAGATCTCACATGACTGCAGATACATAAGTATGTCGACCCTCATCATCACTTGGCTATCATCAGCCTTATCACAGAACTCTACGGGCTACTCTTGTTACCCTATCGTCATGGGATACCCTGTTTCAAAGGACGCTCCTTCTAGCCATGCCGTTGTTACGGGCACCGGCAGACTGAGATGTCGCGTTGGCCTTGCCTGGGCTTCCATAGGGGGTGCAGTAACGATAGTCGACAGCAAGGCCAACGCCGCATCAGAAGCACTCTTCTGGATCAGAAAAGAGCTTCCAGGTTGAGCTGAAGCCATCAATGGCCCGGATGGAGAGGTCCACGATTAAGCAGACACCAAGAAAGCCGTCAATAGCGCTTGGATGGTTGTTGAAGGCATGCCCAAGATCAAAGACGCCAAAATCAAGTTCCCTGGTCAACTGGACAAGTGCTGTACCGAAGACACCATCATCGCTACCATAACTTCTTATACAGAAGTCGCGACCTCTTTGGCAATGTCAACGAGCACTTTAGAGCATGCGTGCTCAATACCCACCACCCCAGCCTCCTGAACTCCCACGGAAGTCATGTCCAATCCCGAAAGCATTGACTGGTGGCAAAGGTCCGTGCACCCAAAAATATAGACAAGCTCTCCCGTTTCTCTTTCCAGTCCAAAGGTGCACCTTGACGGAGGAGTTAGTGGAGGCTGGAAAGAACTCTTCAGCATACACTGGGTCGTTCTATCTTGACGAGTGTCACCAAGCTACTGCTAAAGTAGCACATGATGAATTGCAAGCTTTCCGAACTGAATGGGCAATACGCTGGAGCGGTTGGTCAGCATCACGAAGGAAGGTGGCGACAAATATCTGACACTGGTTCCAGAAGGAGCTGCTATGGTGTGTCGGGAGAATTCGGGGTCACAGCCTTGAAAAGGCGCCGGCCAGACGACAATCAGGCTTCTACTCCACCACATCCTGACGGAGAAGGCGTTGAAGAGGTATTGCAGCGTTCCATTCTGACATTTCCTGCTTTGTTCTTCTTCAACTACTCTACTATGCGACGGCTTCCTTTCTGGAGAGAGCAGTTTCCTTTATCCCGCCGTACCTCTGTCCTAGGTCATCTTTCCATGCACAGCAACTGTGTAGCCCGTAGTTTCAGAGACCCGATCGTTTGCGCAGGTCATTTCTGGTGAATGTATTTGGTTGCCCAGACAGCCCGATGTTTCTATGAGAAGTTACCTACGAAGCAACTGTTCCTGCCATAACCAATGATGGAGACTAGGTGGAAAGGGTGAATGCAGGAAATGTCTGCCTCTCTTTCGGGAAGGGCTGTGTCAATGAAAGTAGGCGGATATCAGATTTGAGGGATATGGTGTGTGTCTATGAAGTTGGGCTCCTAAAATGCAGCTCTGTCATAGCTCGCTCCACGTTGTTGATGTTGGTGTAAATGGACAAGGATTGAGAGATACGACATTAATATTACAGATTCGAGAGCTTGTGTTGTCGCCTCAGATGGATATCAAATTAGTATCGTTAAGAAGACGGTGTTATATTTGAGACATGATGTGTAGCACGTGATGGCGCGCTCAATCAATCGCTGCTGCTTACGTGATCTTGAAGATAAGGTACGGTAACCTTAAACCTTCCCGACTTCACCTTCGTTCCTGAATCCCATTCACGGAAAGAACGACGACATGGACGCGGCGGCGTCGCCTCTTCCGCCGAGCTCTTTCCAATTTAGATGCCAGTCTAGATGGGCAAGTACGGACCGGGAGGATACCTGTATGATTATAAAAGAACAACAAACACCGCTCTGTTCCCTCCATCATTCACCCTCTTCGCATCGTTCAAATCGTCCAAACCGTTCAAACAATCTTCTGATCAACGATCGATTCACTTGCTTCTCTGCTCTACTACCCTTCAACATACCTAACACTACTGCTTCTTCAATCCTTTTACAACCGCTTCTCTTCTCCAACGAAGTTTCGCGTCAACGCTTTACGAATTCGCCGTCATGTCTGATTACTACATTCTTCCCGGGCAATTTGCCAGACTCCTCGATGGGCGCCTAGGGACTGTCCAATTTGCTGGGCTCACCCTCTTCGCTCCGGGCGATTGGGTCGGTGTCGTCCTCGAACACCCGACCGGTAAGAACGATGGCGAAGTCCAAGGGCATCGTTACTTTCACTGCACTCCGGGGCACGGCATATTCGTCCGTCCTGCGGCTCTCTACATCATCGATCACCTCCCCGTCACACAGCCTCCCCTCTGTCGCCCAATCTCGGGCTCTCCTCCAAGCAGGTCTCCTCCACGCAAGTCTCCTCCACGCAGACCCAGTGTTGATACCGCAAAAACCCAACCGGCAAAACGCGTCATAACGCGTCCCAGAACGTCTACTACGGCGACCTCGTCCAGTGCCAGCAGTGGTGCATCGCAGAAGAAGGTCCACAATCCCGAAGCCGAAGTGTCGGACAAGCACATCTCCTCGGCTTCGAGCGACGCATCTAATAAGAAGATGCATGACCTCAAAGCCGAATCGTCCAAAAAACCTACCTCGTCGGCGTCAATCCAGTTAAAGAAGGACGTGCACGAGCCCAAAGGCGGGTTGTCTAAGAAGACTATTCCGTCGGCTTCCGGCAAGGCCCTACAAAAGAAGGTGGCTGATCCCAAAGTTGAGCCGCTCAAAAACCCGATCGCGTCGGCTCCGGCTAAGAGCATACGCGCAAGCGTCTCAAAGATGAACACAAGCCCAGTCCTTTCCCGCTCGGCTGCGAGTAGTGGCAAAGTCAGCTCCGAACGTACTGGATTGTCACCTCAAGTCACGCAAAACGCGTCGATCTCGTCGGCGGCGATGGACCGCGAAGTCGAAGATCTCAAATCCAAGATCAGACTCCTGGAGAAGAAGCGAACCGAGGACGCTGAACAGTTGAAGTCTCTAGACAAGATCAAAGCTGATCGCGAGCGATTTGAAAAAATCATCCAGAAACTCGAGAAAAAGTATCAGCCTTATCAGCAAACGATGACGGATTTGAAAAAGCAGTTGAAAGAAGCCGAGACCAAGATAAAGGATCTGGAGAAGGAAACGGCTGATAACGAATTACTCGCCGAGACGGCTACCATCAGCCGGGAGATGGCTAAGCAAGCCGCAGAAGGGCTCCAGGCGGAAGTAGCCGATTTGAAACTACAAGTCGAGTCGCTTTCACTGGACGTGGAGATTGCCGAAGAGGAGAAACTCGCGTTGGAAGACGACTTGACCTTGGAAGAAAAGGGCGGTGACGGGTCTAAGAACACGGGTCGTGAGAACAGGAAACTCAAAGCGTCTCTCACGGAGTTGAGGGAAAAGTCTCAGGAGGACGAGACCAAGCTGAAAGCACAAGTCACTGAACTCCAGGAGGATGTGCAGGAGCTAGAGAAGGTGAAGAAGGAATATCACATTACGAAGGAGAAACTCTTGGAGTCGGAGGCGAGAGTTGAGGACCTTAAAATCCAAGTCGACGACGCAGGTACCCAAAACGAGCTGATCGAGGAACTTACGGAAAAGAATCTCGAAATGACGGCAAAGATCGACGAGCTGCGCAAGGCCAACGCAGAATTAGAAGAAATAAAGAAACTCGACGCGGAACTCGAGGTTCATAGCGAAGATGAAAAGCGCAAACTGCAGCAAAACATCGAATACCAGCAAGAGCTTCTCGATGACGAGCATCGGAAAGTGGCCAAGCAAGAGGCGCTGATCGATGATCTGGAGCAGACAGTTGCTCAGTACAAAGGCCTCGTCGGCGAACTACAAACCGACTTGAACGACTTGCGAGCTTCACAGCAGAGCACGGCGGTTGAGGCCAACGACTTGTCCAACCGGTCACGTGCGATAATGGATCTAAACCTCAAGCTCCAAGCCTCTGCCTCCAAAACTACCATCAAGACTATCGATCTCGAACTACGGAAGATGGACGCCCAAGAGTCCTTGGAACACCTCGCCATCGTCCAGCATTTCCTACCAGAGGCCTACAGCACCGACCGAGACTCGGTGCTGTCGCATCTCCGCTTCATGCGTGTGGGCTTCAAAGCTAATCTCCTGCGGGAGTTTCTCAGAGAGCGTATGGCGGATCAGGTGACGGAGACAAAGGTATTTTTTGGCTGTGAGATTGTTGGCGAGCTTACTTGGATATGGGCTCTCGCTGCGATGTTCGAGAGCTTCATCTCGAGCTGTTCGGTGCAGCAATTTGCAAAAGTCGAAGGCGCACTATACGACTTGGAACCGGTTGAACGGGCTCTCAACGCTTGGATTGAGGGAGTGAAGCGCGACGAGCTCGACCAGAAGAAGTGTGCTTCCGAAGTTAAACGGTATACCTTTTAGTGTAGACTCTTTTCCAGTAGATCAATATTAACTTAACATCAGTACCAAAGCCGTCATGTCGCATCTCGCGGAGATCCACATCCCTCCAAGCATCCAGTACATCGCTGATAGAAATCAGACGCGTATCATCCTCACCGAGACCTATGTCGATAACACAACAACAGCGCTGTCCAACATCAAAACAATGGTGAGTAAACAATTATCCCAATTAGGCAGGGACGACGACGCGTCGAGCATTAGCCGAAAGTGGGACGACCTGATATACTGGGCCCGCTCTGGTAAAGTCGTCGCCAGCAAGATCATTCGAGTTGTCGAGGCACTGAAGGCCCGGTCGTTGTCGATGCAATCTGAGCACGTCGCTGCGTTCGAGCTATGTCAAGATGAAGCAGAAGAACTATCCCTCTACACTCAAAGTCTCGGTGAAGACCTATGCATCCTACTCCACGATGAAAGCCGCGAAGAACCGATCCAATACTGGGAGCTCAAAGACACAATCGAACGCACCACATTCAGCTACTTCGGCAAGAACCCAGACAAATCCGGCGACAAAGACGCCTTCTCGATCGCGTGCTCCACCCTTCGCTCCAAAATCAGCAAGATGACCACGCACCTCATGGAACTGCACGACCTCACCACCGACCTCACCCAAACCGTCGAATTCGAGCGTGGCCCGGCACCGTGGACCCTCCGGGCCAAGGAGGTCATGACCAGCCTGACCATCTCCGCCGAGACGGAAGACAAGATCCGCCGCCTCCAGACGGCCCTCCACGAGCGTGCCTCCCAGCTCGCCATCCGCGACAAGAACCTCGACGAGGCCTCCGTCAAGATCGAGCTGCTCGAAGCTCGATCGCGCGACGGAGCCCTCGTCGCCAAGCGGATGGCCGAGCTGGAGCGCGCCGTGGAGGGCGCCAAAGGGCGAGAGACGGCCCTCGAGGAGGCCCTCGCCCGCCGCGCGGCGGGGGCCGACACCAAGCCGGCCGCCGACCCCGCCCACAGCCCCACCCCCGCCGGCGCCGCCATCCTGCCGGGCCCGGAGGTGGTCGCGGACCTGGCGGCCCTCCGGCACGAGCTGGAAGGCCTCCAGGCCGCGGTGCGCTACCTGCGCACCGACTCCCTCCGCGCCCGGCTCCTCGAGGGCGCGCGCTTCCTGCCGTGGCTGGCGGTGCCGCTGCTCCTCCGCTCCCGCTCCCGCTCCCGCTCCCGTCCCTCGGGCGTCCCCTCGGCCGCCAGGGCCAGCGAAGCACGCGCCGTGCTCCTGGCTCTGCTGGCGCTCGTCAGGGGCGCGCGGGTCGTCGACCTGTGCGCCCTGGCGCCGGCCGGCGGCGACAAGCTGGCCTGGCGGCCGGAGGGGCGGTCGTCGAGGGCGGCGGTGTGGAGGCAGCGGGAGGGGGGGGGGGGGGGGGGGGGGGGGGGTGGGGGGGGGGGGGTGGGGGGGGGGGGGGGGGGGGGGGGGGGGGGGGGGGGGGGGGGGGGTTTTGTTGGGGGGGGGGGGGGGGGGGGCTGGGAGAGAGGAAGGGGGAGGCGTTAGTTTCGGGGCTTGGGGAGGGGGCCAGGTGGGGCCGGGAGAGTGGAGGGAAGGTGGTAGATTGCATCGCGGGTCGTTTTTGTTTTTTCGTTCGTTTTGTATAGTTTCTTGCTGTATAGATACCCATTTCTAGAGCTGTATATTTAGCTAGCATTGGCATGAATGACGAGTGAGTGTATATTACACCGATTGAGTCTGTTCCACACCAGTCACCCGAGACAAGCATTTTGCAAATACCAGGATACTCCCCTTCACCTTCCGAGACGTTCCACGGTGATGGTCAACCAGTCCTCGGATCGGATTTAACTATCCCGACGGAGCGTGGTCCTAATGATGAGACGCTTCAAACGGAGATATGTCAATAGCTCTGAACAGGGTAGGGTAGGATGATTATCAAGTCATTGGAGAAGCAGTTGGCTCTTTGAAATTCTGATCTAGCTACCTAAATGCCATACATGGACACAACCTTAGTACTTCGCCAGAATTTTTCTACATACAGGCTTATTCCGACCGTCCAGTTTCGCCAGAGGCGAGACCAGGGGAAGGCGAAACAAAGAGGAGCTTGTTGCAAGAACAGCAGCGCCGCCCTCGTCATTCGTCTCGCCGTTCGCCTTTCCATGCAATGCAAGCCTGAGGGAAGAGAGATACCGTTCATCTTAGGAACGCCATGAGAACCAAAGGTCCCCGCGCCGTCAAAGATTGCGTTTCGTCGTGAATACACCGTCCTCACAAAATCCACAGCAACAGCACGTCGACGTCGACACGAGTCGTGCTCAGCAGTGAGTGAATGAGTGAGGGCGCGAGTGAGTGTAAAGCTACTGATGCTTGGCACTACTCCCCTTCGGCCGAAACGTGCTAACGGCCGCAATATTCGCCTTAAACCGCTGTTCCTCAGTATGATACGCCTTAGGCGTCAGCTTAATGAGCGTATGCAGCGGAACCTCCATCCAAGGACTCTTCTCCTGCGGAACATTCATATAGTAAGCGTAGATACACCTAAGGACCGCCTGATGGGTAACGATGATGATATTCTCGCCGCGCTCGAGTTCCATGATGATAGGCTCGAGGCGGATGACGACGTCGCGGTAGCTCTCGCCGCCGCGGTAGCGGTAGTTGTACTTGTCGTCGTCGCGGGCGCGGAAGTCTTCGGGGAACTGGTCCTCGATCTCCTGGTAGGTGAGGCCGTCGCAGACGCCGGAGTCGAGCTCGTCGAGCGCTTTCCATTCCAGCTTGTCGTAGCCCTTGGGCGATTCGGCGAGGAAGCGGGCGGTCTGGATGGTGCGTTTGAGGGTCGAGGTCCAGATGGTGAGTTTGCTGCCTTTGGGGGTGGACTGCGCCACCAGGTCTGGGAGGGCGCGGGCGTAGGCTTCGCCGCGCTCGGAGATGTCGGCGTCGCCGCCGATTTTGCCGTTGAGGTTGAATCTCGATTCTCCGTGCTGTAGAAATGGCTCGTTAGCTTCTGCGGTCGGCTAGGATTTCAGGAGCAGGTGCTTACGCGGGAGAGCCAGATTGAACGGGGCTTGATGTGGAGGTTCATCAGGTAGTACACCACACGGCTCTGCAGGTAATCTTGAATGGCGTTGATGATGACTTGTTTGCCCACGTTGATCAACTTGACGTAAGTGAGATCTTTCTCGTCCTCGTCGATGGTCTGGTAGACCTTTTCGTAATTGCGGATCCGATTCCGAAAATCTTTTGCGGCCTCTTCCGGATCTTGACCTTCGTAGTCGGGCGAACTGGTCTTGACCTCGAGGATGTTGGCCATGACCAAAGCCTCATCGTCACACTTGGACTCGACGTAGATGGTGTGGATATTGTTGGTCGAGCATTTCTCATATACCCAGCGACGGCGAGCTTTGCTTGAATTGGTAGCGTCCAATATGGCCACCACCCCCTGACACTCATCGAACCACTTGATCATATCTGTCACGGCGGCTTCTGCGGCGGCATGACGGAGGCGCTCGCCTTCCGGATTGGACGTGTCAAAGAACTCGGCCGTTGGGTGTGGTGTATCCGCGCGACGGTATGAGCCTACATTGAAGACCTTTGCCGGTATTGACAGCCAACCAAGGTATCGGGTGACTGTGTGGGGTAGAGTGGGTCAGTTGCGATCGAGCATAAACGGAGTGATTGTATTGTGAGTATACCTTTCTGGGCGATCAAACTCTTGCCACGAGCAGGAAGGCCGACCATGACGACGCAGATGCGAGTCTCTTCCACCTGCACTCCATAGCTGTTAGTTTTGGTGTAAAACATAGGCACGTTCACTGTTCGGTTGCGTGTTTCGAAGGGAAAGCTGATTCAAGATATTTGACAAGAAGCAGAACGATGTGCGGAGAAGTAAACATGAAACAGTCTAAACCCGCCGGTAGTAGGAGCTTGAAGTATGAGACTGAGAAATGAGGTTTGTAAATTGACAATGTTCTCCGTCTCGGCTTTCGTTCAGCGCGCGGTTGAATTGGTCTTGTGCCTCAACGGATGGTTCCAGAGCTCAAGACAATGAGTGTAAATGGCAGTGGCAATGTCAATGGCGGGTCCATTGACAACTCTCGAAATCGGTCCGGAGTTCTGGGAGTCCTGATGGTAATTACTTAGATCTGAAAAGACGCAGTGCAGGTGAAAGGCGGGCGAGTTCTTATGACGGGCTGTCGGCAGGACTGAAGGTACAAGGAGTGTTGTATTATTGTACGAAGTAGTGTGAGCAGGGGTCGAAGGTTCCTCGGTCTCGCTTCCGGTGTGGTAGGAAAGAAGAAGATCAACCGGATCGGAAAACACCCCGCAATCCGCAAAAAGAGTGGAGGGTTCTTATGGCCTGTGCGAAAAATGACTAAAGACTTGAGGATCCCAGTTGTCTTCTTTCCTTGATGTTTTTCCGCATCTGCTGATAATAATAAGGTGATATCTGCTATGGTGAACGGATCAGACCACCGTCTGCAGGCTCGATGCAGGTCTGTGATATCGGTGCCCCCGTTCCCTGGTTTCGGGCATCAGTCTAATTCTCCCACGTCCGTTCTCTTGGTTATTTGCTTCGTGATTGTCGGGTGTTCTTCCACTGGAATTGTGATCACAGCTTGCTATCTCTTTGTCCGTCCAAGAAAACAGTTGTTTCTTTGATGGTTTTCATTGGTGTGTTGATTGTCAGGCACGCGCCACATACTTCGTCCCTTGAACCAAATTATTGTTCCGTTGGTCCAGAGGCAGTAGTAAGGTAGTGCCTGCACAACCCGCTCCTTGGGGTCCTGCCTGCTGCCATCTCGCCGCAACTCGGAAGCCAAAAGCACGAGAAGGGACAAAACAACCAATAGCAAGGCAAATGGCACAGGGCAACTACCAGAATGAAAAGTTCGAAGAGCCACGAGGATTGCCAGCGTTCATTTCATACAAACAATCAATCAAACAAAACCGGGTGGTAACAAACAAGTGCTCTTCTCATATGATATGGAAAACAAGAGAGACGGAGGAGATGAGGATGAAAAAGAAGGAAGATATAAGACTAACGTTGCCCATTGAGAAGATGCCCGACGACATAGCTCTACTAGAACCCATGGCTGCCGACACACTGCGACCGTCAAGCGAACTTCTTTCTGGGTGATACAGCAAACTGTTGTGATCGGCTGTTGATATGGAATTATCTTCCTAAGCAAATTCTTTGACTCAATTTCAATGACCCCTCAAGTCATCCCTTTTAGAATGTCTAATTGCCTTCTCAAAGTCCATTTCACGTCTGACTGCGCGTTACCATCGGGCTTCGGCGGCTGAAGATAAGCGCTACGCGAAGCCGAACCGTGCCTTATCGATTGGTGACGGTGATGTTGACAAAAGCAATTACAGTACATGTACATCTCGGAGAAATGGTTTGCTACTTGCTACTTTCATCTTTCCATATAATCACTGTCACAGACAGCGACAATATGAATCTCAACCGTGTCGCCATGAACGGCAGTTGATCGGTTCTCAATTGTTGTTGTTTCAGGTCAGTGGAAGCGAGTGGGACACTGGCCGTGCCACATGCTTCTTCCACCATGAACGAGGACCGTCCTCCATTGAAAAGCAGCTTACCTGCAGCGATCCGTGATGAGCATGTCGGAGAGAAACTGCTATCGTCACACCGGTTTCTCGATGGAGTTCCGCGTGTAGCGAACTTCTCTGGACTACATCGATCGACAACCCATCTCTCAGCTCTAAGGAAAAGCAAAAGTCGATGATGAGCTTCGTGTTCATTTCAACATTGGTTGAAACCCGCTTCCTTCTTCTGCTTTGGTTGAGTCGAGTGACCTCGTTCATGTCTTCCTGTTACTTTCTGGGAGGACATAATCAGTGCGACCGTTCGTTCGTGCCTTTGCATATCGGGGCTCGGCTCAGCGCCCTTGCATGCTGTTAGTATGCTGGCTCAAGAGACGAGGTGCCGGCAATGGCAAATATTCCTACTCGACACTTCACCGCCGGCTTCTATATCCAGACAGTCCTCCTATGCCCTTCAGAAACCGCAGTCACTACCACCTCGATTCACTTCGGAGCAGTTGCCAACATCATCGCCAACGGTAGCAAACATGCTATAAATACTTCCAACATCTACCGACATTATCGTCAAGGTAGCAAACATGCTATGAATGCTTTCCTTCCCGTAGAGCATGACCATGTCCATGGCCCCATCTCGACGGGTCCACCGATTCACAACTCGCAGCCCTGAATCACCGTCGGATACATACTCCACTTGGGCAATTGAATGCCCTACCACTTCGACTTATATACGCCCTCCAATCTGCAAAGAATGCTTCTCTTCTCCACTCTCTCAATGGTCGATATTCGACCAGAGACCGCAACGTACAGCTCCCCGCTCTACTTTCAGGACTTCCCTGAAACAGAAGCTGTCAACAAACCCTAACCTTCGACGACACCCGACGTCAACGTCCGGACGAGGAAGATGTGTCAGTTCTGCCGGCCTCTTGAAAACCTCCTTCAGCGAGATAGACATGTATGTGGGACTATCATGCTTCTTCTTCCTAGTTCTCCTCCCTCCCTAGCAATATTAGGCCTCCATCATTCGCTCCTCCACCTACCGAGCCCACTGCCTAGCCACCCCAGTAAACGCAGCTCCTCCTCTATGCTCTATCCTTGCTCTCATACCTCCGTGGACGTTCCCATTATCCGTTTCTCAAACCAGAATACCCAAAAGGCTAACGATTCCCTTTCTCAGCCCGTCCTCCTCCGCCCGTTTCTGCCTCTTCTTACCAAGGTACACGGTAAAACCAAACCTCTCCTCGGGCGCTGCTACCGCAAACCGTTAGCAGCAGCCATCAAGTTTCACAGGGCTTGGGAGGCTTCCGGACTGTTCCCGGACAAATTGAGAAAGTTTGAGGGGGAAATTGAGAACCTCCAAAGGGAGGTAGAGAATCACGAAGAGGTGTTGGTGGATCTGCAGGGATATGGAAGTGGAATCGGGCGGTGGGGGAGTGTTGGCGGAGGGAGGTCTAAGGAGACCTCGAAGGCCAGTCAGATGGACGACGGACCATCAAGGACTCCTAGGTGGACGATTGGAGGTAGGAGGAGGAAGGACCCAAAGGTTCACGATGGGGAGGAGGAAGCTGCTGGTAGCGAGGACAGCAGCAGTAGCAGTAGGAGGAGCGGGGATGAGGAGGAGGAGGAGGAGGAGGAGGACAATAACGACGACGAAGTGGAGGAGGGAGGTAAGGAGGAAGTCGGACAAATCAGGGGCAGGAACGCATCTGGCCAGGACACGGCGAACATGTCGAGGCCGAGGCTGAGCATGCCGCGGCATAGAGACGCTGTAGCTCCACCTCGTTCTGCGCTGAAGCGTCCGCAGAATGCTGAAGCACCGTCTCCGGCCACGCGTTCGATTGTTCCCCTGTTACCAGCCTCCGAAAGTCCGACGATCACCAAAAAACAAAAGCCTCGCTATCGCTTTCGAAAAGGTATAAAAGCGTATATGGATGATTTGTTTAAATATAAAGTAGACAAGTTGGTTGATGAAAAGGTGGAAAGAAGACTGGCCCACGAAAGAAGCCAGGAGCCGGGCAGGGCTGCCGCTTCGGGGCTCAGTAACAAAAGCATTAAATTTTCGGAGGAGGTGGAGAAGGTCCTGATTGACGTCCCGGAGCCAATGAGCCCATCGGTCTACAAAACTACCGACAAGCGCTCAGTCGCCAAGGCAGCACAGCCCGAACGACCTCGAGCCTCAATGGTTCGAGAAAGCACGCCATTCCGGGCGAGGACAAGAGCGCCTACTCCTGCACCGTATCGGGTAGGGAGCACGGGAAGACGAAATCGTTCACCTCCGCCGAGAAGCCCGCCGCCCAAGCACGACGATGATGACCTCGTTGAGGGCGATGGGGATGCTGAAGAAAGAGGTGGAGCCGAAGACGAATGGGTAGACGACCAGGAAGAGGAATGGGTCGACTACGAGGAAGTGGAGGAGAAAATTATATACCAAACCCAAAATGCCTGGAACGCAGGCACATATATCGACGAGGACGCCGACGAAGCCGACGAAGGCGCCAGGGATGCCACGTCGGTGGTCGCGAACCACGGCTCTTCCGACCCCGATGCCGACGCCGACGAAGGAGTCTACCAAGACATCCGGGACATGGCGCGACGTCGAGAGAGCGAAGTGGAACCCGACGCGGTGGCGACGGCCAAAGGCTCCGCACGCCACGGTCGAGGACGACGAGGCAACTTCTGACGACATCGACCCGGTCAAGCTGGTTAGGGACCTGTGGCCGGGTCTGGGACTTCGGCGGCCTCTGAGGGGGGGGCATGGGTTTGTGAAGGTTCGTACTGTTTAGGGAAACTAGTCAAATTATTCATCGTTTGGGAGTATATATTGTATAGGTTATATATTAGACCGTACACAATCAGATTGTCGAGCGGGTTTATGGGTTTTGCTGTGGTCTCTGCTTCGTGAGAGTTTGTGCATTTGATGCTTCTGTAACAGCTGCTAGTAGGTCCCAAGCCTAATCCGCCAGCCTAGTCCCGACGCTGAGAACCTCGCGCGGGACTCTCCAACTGTACAAACTTTGTTACGCAGAGAACCTCAATATTGAAGACGACTTCGATGGATCGGATCGCTACCTAGCTTAAGAAAGAGGTATAGTTCACATTCCAAAAAGAGAACGAATGTCGTAGCTGTCATTCTTAACAGGCACATTCAGCTAGGGTGCAATCAGAACGTCGAAGAGGGAGAAGGTAGACGGTAGGGCACTGTGTGGCTTGAGTTTGTAGGTAGAAAATCCAAAGAGATAGCGGTTCAATGACCAATACCTATCCTAGCCAGCACCTTCTGCACCCCTCACCACCCCCCGTTTCCCCTTCAACCCACCAACGAAAACGGCGCATTGATCTCTCTCCAAACCCCGTCCCATCGTCCATCACGACCCTTCCTAATAACCATTAGTCAACCAACCACCACGCCAACCTACCACGACCCAGCGACGTCCTCACCCCCTTCCGCTCCACCACCCCCATCCCTAAAGCCTCCCCCTCTCACCCAACCCCAAAAACCCCCCTCATCAACTCCCCGTCCCTCAGCAAAAACCCCGCATCAGCCCTAACCCTCAACCCCTCCCCCTCCCCCTCTCCCTCTCCCTCCCCCTCCGCCACGGCCTCCATCACCAGCGCCTCCAAATCACCCCCCCACGCCCCCATAAGCGCCCCCGCGCACGCCTCGCAAAGCAACAACCCGCAACCCCGCGTGTCAGGCGAGTCCGACGTGACAGGGAGGCCGTAGCTGTCAAAGGACTGCGGGGCGCGGCAGTGGAAGAAGGCGGGGGAGGAGCAGACGGAACACCATTGCGTCTGGGTCTGGGTGTCGGTGTCGGTCGCGGACTCGGTCATTGGTGAAGAGGGGATGAGGCCAGCGAAGGCGGCGTCGAAGTCGAAGGCGTCCGGGTCCAAGTCCGGGATGGGGCGGATGAGGTGCTGTTGTTGGTGTTTGAGTTTGGTGTCGGCGGGGCAGAAGTGGATGCGGAGGCGGGCGGTGGTGCAGGAGACGCACATGCGGGTTGGCTCGTGGCCGTCGGCGCGGTGGCCGGGCGAGAGCTCGATGTAGCCGGAGCCGGGGTTGGTGGTGTCGTCGTGCTGGTCGGTGGCACGGACGGTGATTGTTTTCGGGCCGAGGCCGAGGATGCCGTACGCGATGTGTTGGCAGAAGTGGCACGGGCTGGAGTCGTCGTCGGGGGGGTCGTAGTTGAAGGTTATCGGGTGGGCGTAGCGCGTTGTGATGATTTTGGTGGTCGGTTGGGGGTTGGTGGGTAAGTGAGGAGATGGTTGGTAGTTGTTGTTTGGCTGCGATGCTGTCGCTTCGGCACTGGCTTCGGTTGTCTGTTCTAGCTTCTTGAATGTACAGGCGTTCCTAGTTTTCTGGCAGTAGGTGCAAGGGGGTTCTTTGGTCTTGTCCTTGAGCGAGCACCATCTCTTTGAATCCCGACATGAGGTGCAGCTGACAAAGGCCCGTTTCGATGACAGCTTGTTGAAATCTTGATCCAAGGCTGGTCCTGTCCGAACCCTTCCAGTCTTTGGTCCCGCCACACATTTGTAATTCAACTGCATGCATTGCTTGCACGGGAGACTGTGATCGCCACCCTCTCGATACGAGCATTTGAAACGTCGAGACTGGCAGCCTTCGCATGCTCTTTTCTTCGCGGGAGGGATAACCAGCTCACACTCAATATTGTCTTCCACACAGTATTCACATGGGTAAGTCGAGCCTTCCGATAAGAGCGGGCAGACTTGTCTTAACTCTAGACACGGTTTGCAGCCTCTTGCTGCAGGGTGTCCTATGGTCAAGTCGCCCAAATCCAGAAGGCTAGAACTGGAGTCGGATAAGGGCCGACAAGAGAATCCGGGGCCAGATTGACTCCGTAATAGGTATGATTGAGAAGTTTCCGAAGTGAGATTAGTTGAAAAGGAGTCCCCGGAAGCCGACCACGAGTTTGTCAACGGGTCACTATCGTCCGCACTTTCTGACACAGATTGTGGCCAGTTATCTGGAAAACCGCTGAGCTTACGTAGCAAGGCCCTCCCGCGGTCAGAGACCAATCGCAGGGTTACTGGACTAATTAGACCGATCTGTCTCCCAAGCTGCCAAGTCATCGCTTTTGGCTTCTTCGATTCCTGGCCACCCTCATGCTGGTCGGTTCTGTAGAAGGGCTCTCGCTTTCTTTTGGGTTTTATGACTGGTTCAGGCTTATTGCAGTATGGATCATAGGTGCCACTGTCGTCTTGATCGACCCAAGTACTGACTCTATTATTGAACCCACGTGCACTTGGGCGAAAATCATACTTGGTCGTGAGCAAACTGCCTAGCGCTTCCAGGTGCCTATAATCAGTAGTGAGATCGCCTAAGCAGGAAGACCCTGCAACTTCTTTGACAGGTGTCACCACTTCCAAGCTAACACTATCGGTGTCCATGGCTGAGAGGCTTTTCTGAGCCACGTTCGAGGGGCGCGGTGGCCCTATTGTCGGATTGAGTAGGTTGGGCTAATGAAACGAAGGTGACTGAGAGGAAAAATGCGGATAGTGTGCAGTCTGGCACGCGGTGTTAACAACGTAACCTATGTGAGGAGGCGGAGGTCGTCCGAAGCGCTTGGATATGGATACTTCTTCGACGTCAGATAAGAAGGATGAAAAGTGGCGGACTGTCCTGATATCAAGAGCATAGATGCAAGACAGGGCGTAATAGTTCTTGAAAAACTGTGTGACGTTGAGAATCTTGACCTAGAAGTGGTTTAGTCTATAACCACGTCCAATGAAAACCATGGACGGAAGTTACTTATGAGTTGCTACTGGAGCTCCCCAGAATCTATCTGAAGTAACTTACCTCAGGGAACAGATGTATCATGCCAAGCCGGGTCTGGATCAAGGGTAGGAAGAACCTGCGGCAAGGTGAGGCTGAAGTGATTGTGGTGCGCCCCGCCAAATCCGCGATCCCTAACAAGCCTTGGGCGCCAATACCTGACTGTTATCCGCAGGAGTGATGGGACTCTGGGATTGTCCGAAAGACTATATGTTGATGACGAAGTCTGAGTGTTGACGGAATCTGTAGGCTGTGGCAAGGCAAAGTGATAGCCGAGTGCCCTGTAGCTTCCATCGAGCTTCGACTTGCCAGTTCACGTTCAGTCTCCCTACAGGTGTCTTTACTCCAGCTGATTTGAAGGTGCCAGATTGATCGACTTGTCACCTCAACGAAGTGCATACTTAGGACGGCCTCCATGTAACAGGAATCTATTGTAGAATCAGGAGGCATAAAACAAGCTGGGAAGACCGCGAGACATGAGATTAGAAATAATAGTGAGCACTACAAGATAATGTGAGTACATGACTCTATCTTCAAGAGGTGGCACCGCCACTTTAGGACAAGATCCAGGGTATGAAGTCGCTCAACAATACCAAGTCTAAGAGATATTGACTCTTCCATCGCTTCGAGGCAATGCAAGCTTGACCGGCGCAGACGTTGAGCATTGCTCCCTAAGAACTGACATCTTCATAGAGTGCTCCATTACCGCAATGATGAGGACATAGTGGAGGGTAAGAAAAGTGCCCCGACGCTCATGTATAGGCATTGACATGCGAGGCAACAGGGAATTCATGGGTTACAGGAGTGACTGGATGGACATCCAAAACAGAAATGGAATATACATTGAAGTCCATTTGATCAGAAGTATGGACCATCCTTTATAAGCACAAACCACAGTCGCTGAAAATGGAGGACCGTTGACCACGTATTGGAGGTATTGGAAGAGGTCTTCGTGTGACTGCCGCTAATTCCGCCGGAACGCCCCGTATGCTCAACACTGCTGAGATTTCCACTGCGATTTCTTTTACGCCATCGGCCAGCAGAGCCGCCATCTTTGACAGCCAATGCTCGCTCAAATTTACTGGAATCTGATTAAGGCTTGCGTGGTAACCCTTCTAAGTGTTATGAAGGTTTTCCTGGTCCGCCATGGTGAGACGGTGGACAATGTAGCTCAAGTCTAGTAAGACCACCTTTCCCACCAAAATCGGATACAGTGGCTGAACTAGTGAAGTGCAGGTATAAGAGACTCTGCTTTAACTAACCATGGCATTCTTCAAGCCAACCGCCTAGGCCAACACTTCGCGTCCTCAGGCCTAAGATTTACCCATATCTTTTCATCGGACTTACAGAGGGCATACAGAACAGCCCAAGCCATCCGTTCCGCTCAGTCCTCTGAAGAGGCGCATCTAACAGTCAGCCAACTGCACACTCTACGGGAGCAAGATTTCGGTTTCTACGAAGGTAAACCTTTCTATGCACGTCCTCGGACTCCGAAGAAAAGTGGCAAAGAGGCGCACCGCGACCAGCACAAGGACGACCCTGGTTTCAAAGATGTAGAGTCAAAGGAGTCTATGGCTGCCCGCGCCAACAGTTTCCTTGACCTTCATCTACTACCGATTCTGCGAGCAGAGAATGCCCAGAACGAGCACGTTATCGCTATTGTCTCACATGGAATTCTCTTAGCGACACTCTGGCGATGCCTCTTGAGGCGCTTCCTACCGCGTACCGTCACTATAGCTCCTGGCTCGGAAATTAGTAGCAACGGCACAGTGCTGGAATACCTTGGGGGATGGTCGAATACAGGATACTTGGAGCTACGAATCAACAGAGCGAAATTGCCACATTCAGAGAGGATCAAGTCCGAAACGCCTCAAATCGAGAGCATTAAGCCAGCAACGAACATGTCAACCGCCTCACTAACGGCGATACAAGGAATCGGAGTGGAAACTTCGAAGACAGGTAGTTCGCTTGTTGCCTCAGACACTGAAGAGGATCAATGCCAAGCAGAAGAAGCTCCCGCTGCATCAACTGAATTGGAGACACTGTCCGGTTGGAATATGTTCATCCAGACCATCAATGGCAAGGATCATCTGAAGGGGCTCAAGCGTACGGGCGGTGGTGTCGGCAGCTCTCAGTTCGACGAGGGGCAAAGCAAGATCGAAACATTCTTCAAGAAGCAAAAGGCTGGGTAGATTTCCGCCTCGTCTCATCTACCCTTCAGTCACCGGCCGACGAGCTACTCCTACCCAATGATACAGCATAAATTCTCAATCACAAAGTGGGGCCTATGCTGAACAACTACAATGCGCCCGGCGTCGGATCTACTGGTACGATACTCTTCTTCTCCTTCCATTCGTCACCTCTCGCCCTCAATGATGAAGCACAATTCACAACACAGACCTGTTCTGAATTCTCCTGTGGATAACGTTATTGTACCAACTGCTGTCTGAAATGCATATTCCCCAACACATCACATAGTGTTCGACATGGCATGGGAAACACAGCTAACTAGTGCTGTTCTGAAAGAAAAGCCGCCTCTAGACAGTCGAATATGGACTCCCTGAACTCTTCCATGAGTCGTGGTCGGCTGGCCAAAACCCTTCGGTCAGCTGCCAGAGGCCTCCGGATGGTATCCAAGCAGGTTCGATTCGGACTACTGCTGGAGGTCTCCGTGCCATGTCAACGCCAGTCGTGATCGCCCAGGACATCTGGGGCAGAGAACAATCGCGACAAGTCCTGAGGTACTGAGATGACAGAGTGAGGTCTATTGAGAAGACCGAGTGAGCCATGGAACCGGCGGTTCTCGACGATATTTATCATACTACGGAGTACTCCGTATCTACGTACTCCTAACTTACTCCACGTTACAGCCATATAGCAGTATAAGGTGCACTATCCCCGCGCTTGCTGATCGCTCAGCACAGGCCGAAGTCAAGGGGTTGACTCATCAAGGGCCACATCGGAAGTGTGTCGATCCCTTCTCAGAGATGATGGCTCTGTCATGATGGTGTCCTGTCGGTTCTGCGATTTGGTGGTATCCAGTAACATACTTCGTACCTCTCTAACATACACGTACTGTACCTATACAAATCACACAGCCGTACTCCGTACTTTTGCTATCTCCATGGAGTACCTTGATCTTTGCTGTTCTAAGTCATGAAATCGATATTAATATTGATCACGCGTGAGACCAAATGCACGGTGCACCGTACGGTAAGTCAAAGTGTGGCAAAGAGTGAAGTGGCGGTGGCGGGCTAAGGTACCTTACCTAAGGTACCTAGTTGGGCTGATCTCGGAAACTGCACGCGACTGTGGCTGGAGGTGGCTGGGGTAGCGGGAGTGGCTGGTGTGGCTGGTGTTGTACCTTATGTAATGCGAGATATCGTTGTTGTGACGTCGTAGCGACGATCGTCCAAGCAAGAGTCAACAGAAATCAAGAAACATAGCCGTAAACTGTGACCATGAATCTTCAGTGCACAAGGGTCAAGAACGATGACTTGTACCTTGAGCCGGGCTTGGATCTCTCCATCTATTCCTACGTGCGCCAATATGACTACCTTTCCGTGTCAGGTTTCTTGCGACAGGGGACTCCAGTATGTATGCGCAAGCATGGAATCCGCAGCAGCTTCAAAGCTTGGCTTCAAGGCACAAGAAGCGTTACCTGGCCTATTCTGACTTGATTCGCTCGTACCGTGGTCAAGAAGTGGTGTGATGCGGTTGAACCTCTTTCCCCATGTCATTGATCATTGTCTTCAACTAAGGTAGTTGCCGATCTTAACTTCCAGCCACTTCTGCGGAGTAGTTACCGATTTCCGTTGTGCCCTGAGACGTTAAAGAGGCTGGCTCACCTCCCAACCACCTCATCGTATAGTACTTTGTCGCATCCTCACTGCATATCTGTCGCTGACTTCACATACCTCTCTTTTGGTATTGTCAACCTCTCTGACTCTCATTCTCGTAACGTGCAATTCACGAAGTATGGGCATCTCATTCCGCATCGCCTTGGCTGCGCTGCCAGTTCTTGCCCTTGCGCAGAACTCTTCATACCAATACTACACATTCACCGTCAACAGCCAGGTTACAACAATCACATTACCAGCTGTTGCGACACCCACGTCCATCGTCACCGACGTCACCTCATCCGCAGTGTCAACATTCACTAGTACGCTACCGTCAGACACCGCAGCTCCCGCTTCAACTACAGCATCTCAGAATGGCGAGACGATACCGATCACAATACAAGGTTATATCACCACAGTGGTCCTGCCATACTGGCCCAGCGCGCCACAGCCGAGCGCTCCTCTGACTGCTTCCACTCTCCCTGCCGCCGTTGCTGTCCTTTCAGAGGCAATGCAAAGTGACCAGTCAGTGGCAAGTGCCATGTCAAACGCAGCAGCCGTGGTGAGCAGCGTGTTCTCGGCTGCCTCTGCCTCTGCCTCTACCACTGCATCAGGTTCGTAATTACTTCCTTGGTCTACAATTCATTCTAACCCTAGTCCAGCTGCGTCATCGGTCACCGATACAAGCTCGTCAGCTTCCTCCGGCATGAGCACCTCTGCCGCATCCGGTCCGGTTATCGTACCAGTGCCTATTCCCATCCCCACAGCCATCTCGACCGTAACGACCTCCGTGACGAGCGTGGATTCTAGCGCATACAGTGCGATTTCTGCTGCTTCCACCCAGAGTACCGTCACTTCTACCGTCGGCGCAGCCGCTTCGGAGTCTTCATCTGCTGCTAGCCAGAGTACCGTTACATCTACCGTCAGCGCTGCCCCTTCGGAATCTTCATCTGCTGCTAGCCAGAGTACTGTTACTTCTACTGTCGGCGCAGCAGCTTCAGAGTCTTCATCCGCTTCCGGCCAGAGTACCGTTACTTCTACCGTCAGCGCAGCCCCTTCGGATTCTTCATCTGCTGCTAGCCAGAGTACCGTTACCGTTTCTTCTACCGCCAACATACCGGTAACAGTCCCTATCCCGACTGGTTTCTCAACCGTTCCATCGTCCTCTGCTATTACCACCGTCACGGTAACAACCTCGTCAGGTAAGAACAAACCCATAAGCCCCTCAAGACGTGATCACTTATGACTAATTCCAATCGAAGACACCGCAGCACCACCCCCATCGACTACGAATGTCGCCAGTTCTAGTCCCATCTCCACCTCCACTTCAACCGCGACGGATACCTCAACGGCGACCTCAACCGCTGCCGCTAGCTCCTCAGCTCCAGCGTCAAGCTCCTCAGCCCCAGCATCAAGCTCCAGCACACAAGCGCCGACAGCTTCGAACAGTGCGAACGGCAACTTTAAACAGGCCGGCAGTGTGGTAGGAATCGTAGCCGGCGTCGTTGCGATTCTGATGTCTTGACCGGTCTGTTCGTCAAGCACGAGGGAGCTACTGTGCTTTTGGTTCATGCTCGGAGTGTATACGATGGCGTCAGTGGGGAGGAAAATGGCGACTACGACAACAGTCTCTACGGGGTCATGATACGTTAATTACGAACGATCATTACCAATCGCTGAGATGCCGCGTCGTGGGAATGATATTGGCATCACCTGGGCCGTCGCCAACGAGGAAATGGAGGGCTATGGAGTCTATATGGTGTCAGGTCGAACATGTCGATAATTGTGTTGCGCAGATACCCTTCTTCTCTTCCGTGTACTTATTCAATTGTAGTAGATAGAGCTACCCGACATAGGTTTCAATTAATCAGACTTGACTGCCACAACTCATCTCATCGTGTGACTTCAGTCCCGGTGGACGATTGACTATCTAGCGCCATCGTCGTCCCTACCGCCCAACACACGGAGTGCTTGTGCGATGCAACCTGCACCGTTGACACACGAAATAGCCCTACCTTCGACCGTCCCGAGCTTCGTGACATGCGTCCGTCTCAGGACGGGAACTCGAAGACTATCACATCATGACAGGACGAACGAATCAACATCCCATCTCTACTCGCGATGCTCGATATCGCACAGGCGTCCAACCTGATCTGCGCTGACTGTCTACACGGACGCGTAAGACATCAAGAATACACTTATGGTTCCGCTCGAGCGTCAACGGGCAAAGCTAGACGAATCCCAATCCCTCCTCTGCACGGAAATGGAAATGGAACCGAAACGGGAATGGAACCGAAATGGAGATTGAGAGATTGAGGGGCCAAGAAGTAACGCGTCCGCCTCCCAACGGCAGCCGGCAAGGGCAAGGGCAAGTCCAGATCCACGTCCAGAAGAAAGCCGACGTGGCCTGTATCTATGAAGGCTTCTATATCGGAGGGACGCGGCCGGTGCGCGTGCTGTACACTTCCAGCCCAGCTACCATCTACACCCAAAAAGCCAATCTCTCTCAGCTGCGGCAACCGCCCATCCTCTCGCGCCACCATCGTCATCGTCCTCGCATGCATGAGACGCACCCCCCACGATCCTGACGAGACGTGGAATATAAAAGAGACGGGGCAAAACCACAAAAACATACAACAGCGGGTCTTCGCTGGTCGTCACCGAACCCAACTACTGATCCGCCGATCTGAGGCTTATGTATGGCAGAGCGGACGGGATGCCCAGTGTTCCTTGGTCTGTGGTCGTATGTGGAAGAGTCGTGTGTAGAAGAAGTTTATATTCCCATCTCTTTTTACCGGTAGGTTGGTTCCGTAGATGGCGGAGGAAAGATTGTGTGGTTGGTCTGTATTCTACTTTTACGGACTTGCGCTGTGCCGGGTGGGGGAAAGAGTTGACTTGTTGTGTCCAAGTGTCTTACCTACAGAGGGCTGACGATGGGGGTGTAGGTGGGATTGCAGGGTAGGTAGACGGCTCCGTACCGTGCGGGAGGATGGGGGAGGACGGGTATATCAGGGGGCAACGTTGCTCGGGGATCTGTTTCTGGACTTCATCACGAAGGGACTTGAGGGTGGTCACCTCAGCTCGAACATCCGGGATGGAGCTGCAATGTCCAGCGATACTGTCGTACCTAATGTTGCGTCGCAGTAGAAGGATCGCGCGACAGCACCAGGTCCGCAGAGTTCGGGGCCACTGCACCGCGTTTTTGAATACAGGATGGTATTGGTCTTGTTCAATGCGTTGACTTACGTGCGTTTGATGATGGTAAGAACAGGAAAGCACTCGATTAAGCCTTCGTGATCGGGGCGAGGAACTATACAGCTTCAGTTGGCTAGACTTTCGTTCGATATTGACTGAGCTCGTGACACATCGCGCTGCCTCCACCCCAACGATACATTGCTACAGAAGACAAAAGCCGAGCCCTGACCCTACCAGATCCCCGGCAACATAAAATAACTCTTTCTCTTGTATTGATTCCCGAACTCTTTCCTGTACTTCATTTCCCTCTTCTTTGCCCAAGGCGCCATCTGGCCCACGGCCAAAACATTAAAGACCATTGTACTCCAGCTCCAAGTCACCAGCCAAATTCCGACCCATGCCATCGTTTCGAACATGTAATTAGGACATGTCACCAGTCCGAACCCGAAGCCCTGTGGGATGCCTCGTTCGGTGCCGCCATTGCTGCGCAGGGCACGGAGCGTGAGGTGCGCTGACAGGTTGCCCAACTCTCCGACGACATAGAGCAGAACTCCAAAGTAGGTGATGAGGGGGTTCAACGGTTTTGCCGTCGGCGAGTCTGGTCTGTAGATCCAATAGGCGATATTGACACCGGCAAAGATCCAGTAGTGGAAGCTGTTCTTGAAGATGTTTCGCGCGGGCATGGTGGCCAGACTGAATCGGTGTACGAAGAGGGTTTCCAGTTCACGTTTCGCGAAATGGAGGGTTATCAAGATGAGAGACAGGGTTTGGCATCGAGAGGGCGGCGGAAAGGATGAGAGGGTGTTAGGGTTGGTATAGATGTAAGGTCGAAGTAGGTAGAACAGAGGGTGGATCAGAAGGGGACCGATGTATTCGGCGATGAATACGGTTCGCCATGCGATTTGGGGTCCTAAGATTCGATTTCAATCAGTCAGTGCACAACGGTGGGTGTCACCACACTCTGGACACAGTGTGGTGGTGAAGGTGATGCTCACCAAGGTCTTTCACATATACAGTACTTTGCTCACTCAACCCCGTCCGTTCGATGGTGACCTCTTTGGCATTCGGAATGAGACTGGCGTCGCTACCTTTGGTGACTCTTAATCGATTGATCGAAAGGCCTGTCTCCGCTGCGAGCCTATGGTAGAGGTCTGCAGCAGAAGCATCGGAGGCAACTGTAGTCTCATCGGGGAGCTGGCGGATGGGCTTCCCTGATTGAGTGATCAGCAAAGAGACGGATGCGGTATGGAAGGCTTCAAGCGTCGTACCTCGCGGCCTCACGACTAAAGCTAACGAACTGGATACCATAGTGATCTGGGAAAGCGGAGGCTTGCTTAGGCTACCAGGCAACTTGTCTGACGGAAGTGGCTGTTTAAGGTCTGGCGGAGATTTCGCGGCAATGATGCCGTGCGGGAAGGGTGTTGATTATCTTCGAATATTTATAGGTACCGTAGTTACAGTCGATTGCATGCATTCGCTGATGCTACACAACAGCGGGCGAGAAAGAGAAACATTTACAGCAAGGTGTTGACACGCTAATGGATCACGTGACCACAACCCTAAGTAACCCTAAGGTACCTTAAGCCAGTCCCACCAAGGCAAGCACGTGCAGTCCGATTTTGAATGTAAATGTTCCACAGAGCACTCCGTAAATAAACGTCTCGTGTGCAACGACCCGTACGGTCTTATGTCGGTCGTGTACCCCTAGCTACAGGACGAGGAGCAACACGAGGACGAGGACGAGGACGAGGACGAGCCTGAGGACATGCATACGCACCCGAATAGACCGCGTGTACTTCGTAAAGTGTACGAGTATTCGCACCTTATCTGGCTGCGCTCGGCGGGGTACCTGAGTTATCAGGGTTGCACAATGCAGACTGCAGTATAAACTATTTGTATCTGCCTTGCGGCCGGTGTTGCTCCCGACCAAACGTTTCTATATTTGTTGTTCTATCTTCGTGGAACAGTGGCAGTAGAGGAAGAACAGGCTGCAATGTTCACCAACATGGAAGGGCTTCCCAAGGTCAAAGGTCAGGTCAGAGGTCAGAAATTGATTGGACATTATTGCCCGGGGAGAGAAAGAAAGCGACAGCACGGGCGGAGTTCGTGCAAGTACGGAGCTACTCCGTACTCGATACCAAATCTTGACCGGTCTTGTAAAAACATGCGGTTGGTGATGTGATGGTCTTGCAGAAGAAGCGCGCCACACTTCGCCGGGAGAGCGCCAAAAAGATACAAGTACTCTGTAAAGGTACAAAGACCTTACCTATGGGCTCAGTCGGTCGGTCGGTCCAAGGTGGAGCGGAACATGTTCGTAAGTCACTTTCTGTCTGTGTCCCGCCATGCTCTCTTATGGCTGCAGTCAGCTGTATCATTTAAACTGCTAACATCGCAGTTAGTCAGGTCAGGTCAGGTCAGGTCAGAGCCTAGGGCGCGGCAAGGCAAGGCAATTGACTGCCTCGCCAGCCTACCTTACCTGCCTTACGCCTTCCAGCTTGTCGGCTGTGGAAAGACCCCACCATCCATCAATGATAATTGGCTTTCCCGCTGCTGTCATGGAACAGCTGAAGCCTGGATTTAGACGCCAATGGAGGCGAAGTCCGAAGAGTTATCCACTTCATTCCGTATATACGAATATCATACAGATTTACATGGACGGAGTACATGTATTGCTTTTGCTATCCCTGACTAAAGGTACAGTACCTTAGGAAGCTACTAATCCTATCCTCTGAAGAGCGTAAGGTACGCTACGAAGGGTACCCGTGTACAATAATATCTCCTGATGGGGAGTGGCTGCGACCTACCTAGGTAGTCTCTGTCAGCCGCAAATAGACGCCAGTCCAGCCCAGCCCTCGACAAGCATGGAAGAGAGCCAGGGTCATAAAGCAATGATGTCTTCCAATTGTTCTTCCTTTTTTCTTCCTGTCTTCCCATTCTGTCGCAATCCTATAAAGAGAAAGATAATTACCTAATTGTTCTTATAATCCTCAAAGGCGTTGATGGTGATTGTCTTCCCCTCCTTGTGATCAATTGTAAGCCGAACTCTTTCACAGTCTTCTCTTTGCATGCCGCCTTACAGATTGCTTCGCGGTTTCTGTACTTCTTCCTGCTGCTGCTGCCGTTGTTGTACTTGTTGTTGTTGTTGCCGCATTGCCCTTTGGCGGTATGTTCTTCGCGGAAGCTGCTATCCAGCCAAAAGCGTCCTCGAGTCTCCCGGCTTTGTTGCCTTTCCATTCTTTTTGTCAAGCCATGGGCACACTTGGAATATTCATTGAGGACTCCCGCCTGCAGTGTCACCAAGTCTCAAAAACATCTTCTTGCGACAGGCTTCTTTACATACCCGTACAGATTGCTTCGTTTGGTGATTGGCGTGGTTTTCGCATCAAGCATACAATCTGCAGTGCTTGCATTACTTGTTATCCCGCAGCTACGGGGAATGTTAATCTAGAGCCAAGGCTGACCATTGACACTTCAGGATTCATTAATTGTACCAAATCAAGGCGGAATATAAACTCCGAGTCAGACGCCGTGATGGGAAGTCTCCCGGACCGGATCGAGGGCGCCTTTACCGGCATCAAAGAATTGATCCACGCCGCTTTACAACCACTTCCGACCCAGACCGGAGATGGTTCCTACATCGAAGAGAAGGTGCCGACCCACCTCTTCAAGGATCTGCACGACATGGGCTTCGACGGCATAGATACGTTGATAGCCACTCTCATGACTGACGTTTCCGGTAGCCCTACTGATGACCGGACCTACTTGATGGAGAATGTAGTCAAAGTGATTCCCTCTACGAAATCGTGTTCAGCACCATGTGGAGTCGCTGATCTTGAAATATTGATAGCTGGCCAGTGGGCTACAGCCTACCTCCAAACTCGGCATTGACCTGACCAATACTTTTGTGAACAAGCTTTGGAAAGACCTGTTGCATCCACCTCTCTCGTACAGTGCATCATTCTTAATCCGTGACGAGCGGAAAGGTTTATATTTTTTAGGTCACTCGGCGAGAAGTACCGTTACAGGCATGCTGACGGCTCCCATAACGTACGTTCTAACCATTTATTGTCCATAAAGCGCAGGCTTGGATCTGATGAAGGACAGAACATCTTGTTGCCGAAGCTCGGAGCAGCAAACACGCCCTATGCTCGGACCGTTCGGCCACGAACATTGCAGCCCGCCACTCTTCCGGAACCTGAAGTCCTCTTTGACAGTATTATGGTTCGGAAAAAGTTCGAAGAACATCCAAACAAGATCTCGAGTGTGATGTTTTACCTGGCATCCATCATCATTCATGGTATGCTCGCAAACCCGTGCTATGCAGCGATCATCCTTCTGACAGCCCCATGTGTCAGATCTCTTTCGTACTGATCACAATGACTTTAACAATTCTATGACATCATCTTATCTAGATCTGGCTCCACTCTACGGCAGTAACCAGGACGAGCAGGATTTGATGCGGACCGGTCAAGATGGGAAGATCAAAGCGGATTGCTTCTCGGAGAAGCGCTTGCTTGGCTTCCCACCGGGCGTTGGTGTCCTCCTGATCATGTTCAATAGATTTCACAACCATGTTGTCGAGGAAATTGCGCGTATTAACGAGTCAGGACGCTTCACCAAACCAAAAGAGGGCCTTCCCGCTTCGGCGGCCAAGGACTCCGCCGACCCTTACGCCAAGTACGATAATGATCTCTTTCAGACTGGGCGCCTCATCACTTGCGGTCTATATATCAACTGCATCCTCAAAGACTATGTTAGGACCATCCTCAATCTCAACCGGACGAACAGTACGTGGGACCTTGATCCTCGTGTTCAGGAAGGTAAGAGTATCTTTGTCGAGGGCGCTCCCGAAGGGGTCGGTAACCAAGTATCTGCGGAGTTCAACTTGGTCTACCGATGGCACGCGGCGATCTCGCAACGTGACGACGAGTGGACACAGCAGGCGTACAGGGACATGTTTCCTGGCAGGAAGCCGAACGAGGTCAGCTTACCGGAATTGATGGCGGGCTTGCAAAAGTGGGAGAAGTCAATACCCTCTGACCCACAAGAGCGTCCCTTTGCCAATCTTGAACGTAAAAACGGCTCATTGAACGACGACGGCTTAGTCAGAATCATAACTGAGAGTGTAGACGACGTGGCCGGGGCATTCGGAGCGAACACGGTACCGGAAGTGCTTCGAGCCGTCGAAGTTCTGGGCATTAAGCAAGCGAGGTCATGGAACTTGGCAACTCTGAACGAGTTTCGTAGTTACTTCAACCTGAAAAAGCACGAGACGTTCACGGACATCAACCCAGATCCACAGGTGGCGGAGCAGCTGAAGCACTTATACGATCACCCCGACTTCGTGGAATTGTACCCTGGCCTCGTCGTGGAAGAACCAAAGAGGCCTGAAAAACCTGGGAGTGGCCTCTGCCCATCTTACACGGTATCAAGGGCGGTACTGTCGGACGCCGTGGCCTTGGTGCGTGGGGATAGGTATTATACTGTGGACTATACGCCGAAGAACCTCACCAATTGGGGCTACAACGAGGTCAACTACAATGTCGGTGTTGATCAGGGCCACGTGTTCTACAAGCTCTTCCTACGCGCATTTCCGAATCACTTCAAACCCAATTCGATCTATGCCCACTTCCCTCTTGTGATCCCACCGGAGAACGAGAAGATTCTCAAAGAGCTGGGGACTGCCGACCGGTACAGCTGGGACAAGCCGAGTTTCGTTCCGCCTCCCACTTTCATTACCTCCTACAGCGCGGCGAAATCAATACTGGACAATCAGATTGATTTCAAGGTTACATGGGGTGAAGCGATCAAGTTCCTGATGGAGCACAACGGTAAACCTTATGGCGCGGACTTCATGCTGGCTGGCGACAAGGAGGTTAATGCCAACTCACGGAAAATGATGAAGACTGCCCTCTACCGGGAGAAATGGCATCAAGATGTAAAATCGTTCTACGGAAACATCACCCTCAAGCTCCTCCGAGAGAAGTCCTACAAGCTAGCAGGGATAAATCAGGTCGATATTGTGCGCGACGTCGGAAACCTTGCACAGGCTCACTTTTGCGCCAATGTCTTCTCACTCCCTCTGAAATCGGAGGAACACCCGTTGGGCATCTACTCGGAATCTCAGCTCTATGGAATCATGGCTCTTGTGTTCACGTGCATCTTCTTTGATGCCGACCCAGCAAACAGCTTTCCGCTGCGACAGGCGGCTCGCAAATTGACGCAGCAGCTGGGCCAGCTCGTGACGGCCAACATTGAGAAAGTCAAAGTGACGGGATTGCTCACCAACCTCATTGAGAAATTACACCGTCCCTCTGCGCTGAGTGACTACGGCGTGCACATGATTCAAAAATTACTCGATTCGGGTCTCGACGCCAATGATATTGTCTGGTCGCAGATACTGCCTACCGCTGGCGGGATGGTGGCCAACCAGGCCCAGCTGTTTGCGCAAACATTAGACTACTACCTTTCTGATGAGGGCAAGGTGCATTTACCGGACATCAAAAAGCTTGCCGAAGCAGACACGCCTGAAGCTGACGAGAAGATACTCCATTAGTGCGGACCACCCCGTTCCTGACCATGAGCAAAAGATATTTACTGACTCTATCTACAGCTTCATGGAGGGGTCGAGGATGAAGGCGACCGTAATGCTCTACCGCGACGTTGCTACGTCGACGACTATCCGCGATGGCGACAAAGAGACCCATGTCGAGCCTGGACAGCGGTTGATGGTCGACCTGGCAAGTCCCTCCGCTCTCTCTCTGATGTAGTATGCCTCTAAACATATTATAGATCACCGCCTCCATGGATCCGAACGCCTTCCCAGAACCCGAGAAGGTAAATCTGGATCGACCCATGCACTCCTATATCCACTACGGGATGGGGCCCCATATCTGCCTCGGTTACGACATCAGCAAAGTAGCGATGACGGCAATGCTGAAGACGGTGGCGAGACTCGACAACCTCCGGCGAGCTCCAGGCTTGCAGGGTCAGATCAAGAAGATTCCCGGCCCGGGAGGATTTACATTGTACATGTTGGCGGATCAGTCGAGCTACTTCCCATTCCCGACGACGATGAAGGTCCAGTGGGACGGCGACTTACCCACACCGAAACAATAGCGAAGCCGTACGGGACATGGCCGGATGTCTGCTGGAGGGTTTGACTGATGCATTTACATCGAGAGGATCTGAAGCGTGCTTTTGCTTGTAACGTCCTGCCTGCATTGTTGTCACCACTAGGTTCGCTATATGCGTTGAACATACTAAGGGAGGCATAACTCCGCTGCTGCTATCGCGAGCTGTACTCTCTCTCCTACGCAAGATATAGTCTAAACCTGCTACCGCTGTGGAAACATTACCTTACTGTACCTGAGGTATTACCATGTAAGGCTGAAAGACCGCTGCACACTAGGCAGGCCCAGAATGGATACCTGATAGGTGTATCGCCTTGGGGGGTTTACGTAACGGGAGACTTGGTATGATGGATATCTTCAAAATAAGTTTGGCTGTTGAATGTAACATGATTGATTACTCAGCAAACACTGTCAGGTAAGGTATCTAAGTACTTTGTACGTATCGACCTGCAAGTGATTCACTTCAACGAAATCCGATCTTAACATTTAAGTTACCTCAGAACGTCCTGGCCGAACTGGCTCAAACTTGAACCATCATTCCTACTGACACCACCACCCCTTCCTTTCTAATCCAGAACTGCCCGTTCACCAGACAAGCTCGAAGACACTCACGGCACTACTTGGAAAGTAAGGCAGAGGACCTGCACCCTCCTGTCTCAATCTCCTACCTGGCTCCGGGGGTTGTCTTTCATCCACAAGCTCCAGGATCCCACGAATAGCTTATCGACACCGACGCACTCTCAATTTTCTGACGAATCTCCCTCTACTGCATACCGAAATCTAGGGGTTCTCATTCCGAAAGCTCCAAACAGCCAAAGGTAATACCCTGTGCCGTGACATTCACTAACCTACAGCGGCTTGAACCTCTTACAAGACCGACCTCCTCGAGGCTGTGCTTGTTCCTCTATCCTCCATCTCATCTACAAAGAGACTCACGGACATCATCGAAACTGTCAAGTCGTTTGTATACTTATCCGGTGCGGTAGTGGGGGTGGGGCTTTTCATGTGCGGGCTTGGTACTTTCGACCTTCGCCATGGGGAGAATCAAGAAGGCAGCTGGCCCAAAGCAAGAAGCAACAGTGGTGAGCATATTCCAAGTTCTCGCACGCCTGGAACGGCCACGTCAGCTAACGAAGCTACTCTCGCAGTCTCCCGCCCTTTCACATTTTGTCAGCACCGCCGCTAAGACGCCCTTGTTCCAACTCCCTTCACGATTACGGTCATTCCCTCGCGCGTGGCCGTTTCCGCGAGGTGACCTCTATCACTGGATACCCTTACTCAACCGCTTCGATACTGTTTTGGAACAGTTCAATTTAGCGTATGGCTTACATACCGGACCCCAGACGCAACCCTTCGAGCGACGTCTCTTGATGAAAGGCATCGCGGATGATGATAAGGACTCTAAGACGTCCGTCACTTCAGATGATGAACTTGAGACTATGGGATTCAGCCCGGAAGGCGACAGAGAGCTGGTCGAAGTGATACTGGACTTTTCAAGAGTGCTGATGGAAAACTGCGGAAATCGAAGCTTGTATAGCAGCAGTGAACGACTGAATGACCTGCTTAATACTACATCCACTTCGCTTCTTTCCTGCACGCTTCGACTAGCGACTCGGCTCGCACAGCGATACCATGCTTCCCGCCAGCGAGGGACCAGTGGTATGCAGCACGTCAACAACGCCCTTCTCGCAAGCCTCTACAACATCAATCTCGATAAAATACAAAAGCTTGCTCTTCCGTTCGTGAAGTCGAACCCCCCAGCATCTGTTGGTGCCGTTACGGTAGCAACCCCTGCCACTTCACACTCCACAAAGGCCAAGGAGAGAGCATATTCGAGTCATTCTCGTCGACCAAGCTCTTCTGCATCCAGTCAAGCTGGTGATATGGTATCCATGGCCAAAGATTCGACAAGTCCGAAAGGCATATCGAACGGTACGGCTGGCGACGACGTTGGGCGGCCGATGCCAGAGACGGCTTGGCATAATCTAGGGAGTGTCTGGCTTACTTACTATCTGAACGAACCGGTCTCCAATGTCGATCCGCGAAATGATGCGCAAGAAGGAGGAACGGTAGCATTCTCTTCGACTCCGACAACCCCAACACCGGCCAGACGGACCTCAGGATTTGGCTCGCACCAAACATCACGTCCAAGCCGGCTGTCGAACTCCGAAGAGTCTTCAAACCTTCAGACAACATCAGCGCCCACGAAGCCCGAAGCAGCTCCATGGAGCGGTATCAAGACTCTCGAAATCCCTTACACCAGAATATCTTCGACGCCACTACACGAAATCATGAGATCAGCATTGCCAGACGTTCCCCAAGAATATCAGTATGACTTGTTGAGTAGAATTCGAATTGCCTACTCGATCAGCAGCTCTGTCCAGACGCGCCGAGAGATGCTTGTTATTCGGCTACTGGCTATCACGAATCTGGCCTATGTCTATCCAGAGGCAATATTCCAGCAGAAAGTGCTTCAACAGGACTCCGATGAACCGCGGCGTCTGCAACTCACCTATCAGCTTGCAGAGCTCGTACATCCACCAGGAAATGGGAATTCTGGCATTCCAAGGCCGCTTCAGACACTTGCTTTAGGTACACTGGAAGCTCTGGCAAAGCAAAAGATGAAGGCGCCTGATGTCTGTGCCGCTCTCAGCATCAACGTCAATCATGGAGTACTCTTTTACCTTACTCGGAAAGCTGTCGCGGAGATGGCGGTTGAAACCGGTGAAGCGGAGGACATTGAAGAGGATGAATGGAGGGAAGCTTTGTTCTCATTGCTAAGTACCCTTCCCACTTCGACAGCTCGAGCTGGCGAGTCGATGGTCGCTGCGGGACTGGTTCAAATCCTGGTAGAGGTTCTCACCTTACGAACAAACAAGGCCGAGCGTAACCATACTAAGGTCATCAACCTCTTCGATAGTGTCGTCTATCAGGTGCGCGATGCCTTTCAGATTTTAGCGAATGCTAGAGGACTCGATATTCTTGCCGACCTAACCGCCTACGAGGTAGAATCTGCCCTACAGCGCGCAGAAAAGGGCGATGGCATGCCTTCGGAGTACAGGACTCATGTCATTGACTATCAAATTCCTTACTTCCAGCAGCAAACCCTTCGCTGGTTGTTCAAATTCATCTACCATATGATGCAGCATAACGGTGCAAATTTTGATCGACTTCTCCGGAACCTGATTGACTCTCCACAGCTCCTAAGCGCTTTGCGTGTTGTTCTCAGCCACGCGAAGATCTTTGGCGCGAATGTCTGGAGTGGTGCCGTCAACATCTTGAGCAGTTTCATACACAACGAGCCCACAAGCTATGCTGTGATTGCTGAAGCTGGTCTCAGCAAAGGCCTTTTAGAAGCTGTTACAGCGAAACCAGTTCACTTACCGGACAAGTCGGCCAATGATGTGGAACCGAGCCAAAATGAGCATACCAAGATGACTTCAGACGCTGAATCCCGGAGACCGGTTCATGATCAGGATACTGATGCACTACTGAGTCAGTATAGTCGCTCAGTCACGGACGATCACATCAAAGAAAGATTCAAAGCTTTACCATCCAGGACTTGGCCGCTGGCGCAAGGAGTATTGCCTGCTACTGATGCTATTGCGACCATTCCAACGGCATTCGGTGCTATCTGCCTAAACTCGGCAGGGATGGAATTATTTCAGGCATCTGACGCTCTCGATAGCTTTTTCGAGATCTTCGAGAGCCCGGAACACGTCAAGTGCATGGCGTCAGAGGGAGATCTTCCAACAGTACTGGGCAGGACATTTGACGAACTGATACGACACCATCCTCCACTCAAAGTACCTGTCCTAAGCTCTGTCATGATCATGATTGCCAGAGTATGCATCTTGTGCACGTCAAAGGATAAAGTTGGTTATGGGGCGAAGCTATGGCTCGAAGGGGAAGACGGTCAGCTTCCCGTTGCTGGAGGCAATGAAACACTCACAGGCGAGAGGAATGGGCTTTCCGGTCCGCAGTCAATTGAGTCCGAGGAGCGCCGTGCCAGCAATCTCGAAGATGTAACCATGGAGGTGGATGCTGCGGCCGGTGCAAGCTCCTCCGTTGCAGTGACAGATGCGACACAGGCGATCGCACTTCAAAGAATTCTCGATGAAGACTCTGAGAAGGATGGACCAAATATATCCACCTATATCATGGTCGCGTTGAGGTTTCTATACGGCTTCTTCGAAAATCCTTCCCATTGCTCCGCCTTCGTCGAGGCTGGGGGCGTACATAGCGTTCTCGATCTCGCCACTCTCCCCACTCTTCCGTACGATTTTAATAACCGGACTGCCAGTCAAGAGTTATCTAGAGTGGTTCATATGATGGCTGAGCAAAAAGCACATCTCGTCCTACCTCCTCTCGTTAGGCGAACCCAGGCTGCTGTTGATCAACTTGAACCATTGGCCTCCCTTGAGGACGGGTTGACCCTTTTTGCAGAAGTGAGTGAATTTGGCAGATCTGACACCTCTCTGCAAAATCGTCAGGTGCGCGAGCTTGGACAACCGGAAGGGACATCTCTCGTCAAAGGGCTTGTTGCTGTACACACGCTTTGTAGCATCCTCTGCGAGACGTTTTCGCAGCCAGTCTTCAACCACCGCTCGACTCATACGCCATTCAATCAGGTCAATCTAGCTGACATGTACGCTGCGCTCGTAAAGTCTCTTGGCCGCCTGCACTGTGCGTGCGTCTGGAAGGAGATTGAATTGCAGAAAAGAGTCCCCGACTCCTGGAGAGACGCCACTAGGCTCAAGGGCTATGGTCTTGGCGGCCAAGAGGCTGACGAGATACTTGGTTTGCTGAATCATGTTCATGTTGACTCGGAGCCGACCGAGGCACCAAACGTCATGGCCGAAATTGATGGCTCTGGTGAAGGTGCTTCCGCCCAAGATCCTCCAAAATCTGTTACGGAAAATTCAAACTCTTCTAAAGACGGAAAGTCAAACGGCGTCCTAGATCGGCGTACCGCAGCGTTCAAGAATGTCCAGACCTTACGTTATCTGCTAAGTCAAGTACCCTCATCTATCACGCCTTTTTTCCAAGGCCTCGGGAAGATTCTTATTGCCAAGCGAAGATCCGACAGCTATCAAAGACAGAATGCGTACATGGTGGCCGACGCGCTCGCGGAAGCATCAATAAGTCAACTCCGTTTTCAAGCAGCAGCGTATTCTGTCTCGGTTCAGGATCGATATTCCTATTGGATCGTCGCGCTAACTTCGTTATCACAGTTTCTGGTCGAGCGTACGTCAGATCTATCCCCAGCTATACTGGCCGTGACTGACAGAGTGGCAAGTAGGTCCTTTAGAACGTCCGCATGCCCAATGCCTGACCCTTGTCCTACAATCGTTCAAGAATCAGGGCGGTCTAGATGCTCTACAAGACATCTTGATGGTTTTCTTCGACGAAGTCAAATCATTGGGTCCCACTGTCCACGATGCACCTTCAAAGGATGTCTCGGCCCGACTCGCTGCAGCATATGGCGGTATCAAGATAATACTCACGCTGTATTCCCAGATAACTAATCCAAAGTATATCATCGAAGCAAGTCAAACGGCGGTCATGTCCGACCGTGATCGCGAGAAAGCTGATTACTTCTCGCCTGCCCAGTTTCTTGTGGAGTTACGGATGGCCGTTTTACCCGTCGTCCGGACCATTTGGGAGTCAGATTTTGTCGAGAGTGCTTCAAGTTCGATTGCGAAATGTTTGATAGAGATCCTCCGGACCGTTCTCGAAGGCGACCATGAGCATGGCGCTTTCAAGCGCTCTGACAAAGTCCCTGCCCGTACGAAGGCCACTCCGAAAGCTCTTATAACTTCCAGTGAGCTGGTATCCAAGTTGGCGGACAAGGGTTATTCTGAAGAATTAGCTCGAGAAGCTCTGTATCGGTGTAACAACAATCTTTCTGCAGCAGAAGAATACTGCAACGGACATCGCGATCATGCGCTTCGAAACCCGATACCGAGCTCCGCGAATCACACTATCCCCCCTCGACCTTGGAGCTCTCGCGCCAGAAGGGACTCTGAGGCCACACTACCTGATGCTGTAAACGGTGCCGAGTCGACCCAAGAAACCGCAGCACGGCCGCCAACTACAGAGCGCGACAATGATGCCGGGTCTCATGCGCACAGCGACTTGCAAGAAGCTTCAAGCGAGGACGTCCCAACAGAATCAAGTCCTCCGCCACCAGCGCCAGGGGTACCGGAAGAGACCAATGATGCGGGAGGAGATGAGCTTCTGCCGATGAGCATTGACAACCTCCTCAATCTGACTCAGATCCCGGCAGTTGATGATCGTTCGGCTAACAGCACTACGTCTCCAAATCTTGTGTCTCCGCCGTCACGTTCCACAGACGAGGCAACAACGTCCAAATTGTCAGACATCGTGACAATTGACGACTTGGATACCGAGCGCTCGGAGATCAGACTGTGTCTAATCGATCGCTGTCTTGATGTACTGAATGTACACAGCGATGTTACCTTTGAGCTTGCAGATCTCATCACTGCCGCAGTAGCTAGGGCAACAGATCCGGCCAGCATGCGGCGGGAGATTGGGGAAACACTCGTGCAGTCGCTCATCTCATTGCAGTCGGATGAAGACTTTCGACCAGAAGGCAAGAAGATTGCTGCATACGCGAATCTCCTTGCCTTGGTTCTTCAAGACCGGGATTTCTACGAAGCAGCCATAGACGAGCTGAAAGACAACTTTGCCACTTTACTTGAGTTCATCAAGGTCTTTCCTGATCAAGCGGTGGAAGAATCGTCGCCTTGGATTGGGCAGATACTTCTCATCATTGAGAAAATGCTGGGGGAAGATGCCCAGCCGCAGCAAATCAAGTGGACCCCTCCCAGCAGTGAAGAAACAAGTTCCACCACGCCAATTGCAGAATTGGAAGACCCAGTCATAACGCTATTCAATAAAACCCGACTCTTCGACGCTATCGTCGAGGTCTTGCCACGCATTGGCAAAGATGAATCCCTAGCGCTTTCCGTGGTCCGAGTCTTAGTCATTTTGACACGCCACCGAGAACTTGCTGTGCGACTCGGTGGAAAGCGTAACATGCAGAGGTTTTTTGTTATGGTGAAGCAGCTTGCAGGAGTGACAAACGAGAGACTCCAGGGCGCCTTTATGTTGGTTCTTCGTCACGTCATCGAGGACGAGGATACGATAAGACAGATAATGCGGAGCGAGATCGTAGCGAGTTTCAAGGCGAGACCAACGAGACAGACAGACACCACGGGCTATGTACGACAGTTGTATCACTTGGTTCTGCGAGAACCGCAGATATTCATTGAGGTTACGAATGAGAAGCTCAAGCTCCAGCGATTTGACTCCAACCAACGGCCCCAATTTCTCACCCTCAAGGCGGATGCCGAGTCTGAGTCGCTATCTAGCGGAGCTCCACTGGATGCCGCGACGGATGCAGAGGCTCCTTCCGCAACACCTCTTCAATCGCACGAGGGAGACTTGAAGCCTCCACCCGAGCAGCAAGGTGCTGCAACCCACGAGGGAACAAAGTCTCTCGAACTCAAAACACCAGTGGTCGAGCATCCTGACGGAGTGATCCACTACCTACTTTGCGAGCTACTCTCATATAAAGATGTTGAGGATAAAGACCCTTCATCTAACGTCAAAGATATTTCGAAAACTCCGAAACCCTCGGCACAGGTAGATGTGGAAATGACCAATGGATATGCAACCCCAATGCCAAATCCTCCTACTCCCACGGGGCCTGCGGAGAACAAGGACGTTAAGAAGGACGAGTTCAAAGCCGATCAACATCCTGTGTACATCTATCGATGCTTCCTTCTGCAATGCCTTACGGAACTGTTGTCGAGCTACAATCGTACAAAGATAGAGTTCATCAACTTCTCTCGCAAAGCCGACCCTCAAGCCGTGACGCCGTCTAAACCTCGATCTGGTGTTCTCAACTACCTCCTAAATGCTGTTATTCCACTCGGTACTCTAGAGCATGAAGAATCTCTATCTTCCCGCAAAAAGAACGCCACCTCGACCTGGGCAATGTCAGCCATCGTTGCGCTGTGTTCGAAAACCGGCGAACAAGGGGATGAGAAGTCTCGCATTGTAGGCGACAGTCCGGATGAGCCTGATCTTCTCTTCGTGCGGAAATTTGTCTTGGAACATGCCTTGAAGGCTTACAAAGACGCCAATGCGGCGACGGAAGCTTTGGATGTCAAATATGCCCGCATGCTTTGCATCGCTGACCTGTTCAATCAAATGTTGACATCCAGGTCCTACCAGTCCGGTACATCTACCAACATTGAGGTCGTCAACTCGGTACCGCAAAAAGAAATTGCTAAGATCATGTATGAGAAGAACTTCATCGGTGCCTTAACGAGCTCGATAGCGGATATCGATCTAAACTTCCCAGGCTCTAAGAGAGTAGTAAAATACATCCTACGTCCTTTGAAGCAACTTACACGGGCTGCAATTACACTCAGTGAGACCTCGAGCATAACAGCCACTTCAGGACACACAGATGAAGACGACATCTCCACCGCTTCTTCAGTATCAGACATGGATGACGAGCGGGAAGAAACCCCAGATCTCTTCCGTAACTCTACCCTCGGCATGTTCGAGCCTGGCCGGGAGGAGGACTCGAGTTCAGATTCATCAGAAGGCGATGAAGAAATGTACGATGATGAATACGGTGAGGAGATGGACTATGAAGAAGAACTACCTGGCGATAGTGGCGACGTCATTAGCGACGAAGACGAGGAGATTGACGGCGCTGGTCACATGGAAGGCTTGCCAGGTGACGTTGGGATGGACGTTGAAGTCGTCATCGATGAGGACGATGACGATGGTCCAACTGAGGAAGACGACGAAGACGGCGATGACTCTGAGGACATGGACGACGGGGACGAAATTGAGATTATCGATGATATTCAAGCTGATGAAGAGGATCAGAGCCTAGCGGAAGGTGAAGAAGATGAGTGGCAGAGCGAGGTAGATGAAGGAGACGGTTACGAAGTCGCAGATGACGCGGAACATGACCTGAGCCAGGATCCCGACGGTCTTGACATTGTCCACGCTATCGAAGGTGAAGCTCAGAGTGTGTTGGAGCGTATGGGCCGAGCGGAGCTCGAAATGGAGTTGGGAGATGGAGAGTACATGGATGACATTGTGCATGATGAAGAAGGTACGTCGCATGTTTTTGTATCTTGGCTGCTGCCTATACCGCTGACGACTGTCATTAGAAGATGAGGAGGACGAGGAAGATACCGAAGAGCAAGACCTCATGTATGAGCCTGATTTCGAAGTCAACTTTGACACTTACTTTGATCCTGGGGAGGAGGAACACGGTATGCCCAACATGCCGTGGGACTGGGACACTGATGAACCTCCGCCACCTATGCCACGGGGCCATCATCACCACCACCATCATCGTCTGCCTAGCCCTTGGACAATCTTCCCTGGTGGACCGCCTGATCGAGGCATTGGCGGTGAGTGGTTCGAGATTGGTGCTCAAGATCTTTGCTGACATCCCTGTAGTCCCTACGTATCGATCGCATCGACCTGCAGGTCCCGCTCGTGGCACAGATGACGGGACGAATCCGCTTTTACAACGAGTCAGCAGAAATGGTGTTGGATCGAGCGTTGGAAGAGGTGTTCGTTCGGGAGCCGGCGCTTACTTAGCTTTGAGTGATTGGGTCCACGCCATGGAACCTGGACATCCTAGTCGAGGTCTTTTCCCAGGTGACAGCCCTGTCTCATTCATGAACAACATCATCTCAGCTATCGGGCAGGGAGGACCCTTTGGACCTCTCGGTCAGCGCCATGGTCTACACCTACATGTTGCGGGTGGTTCTCGTGATCTCCTCCCACGAGAACTTCAAGCCATGCTCGGCCTACGACGTTCGCAGCCTGATACTTCACGGCCATCACGCGACGATCCAGCTCAGGCTATACAGTTCACACCGATGGGAACCACGATCAGGTGGCAAGAGGAAGCACGCCTTTTGTATGGAAGCAATTATGTGGAGAAGACACAACGGCTCGTCAACTCCCTTTTGCGGGTTCTTGTACCTCCTGCTATTGAGGAAGAAAAGATTCGGAAGGAAAAGGCGGCAGAGGAGTTGCGCAAACAGAAAGAAGAGCGGGAGAAGAAACTCGAGGAGGAGCGTACCGCCAAGGAGATAGCTGAGAAGGAAGCCCAGGAGAAGTTAGAGAAAGAACAGCGAGAGGCAGTTGAGACGGTTGAAGCAGCTTCTCGGACCGAAGCCGAAGAACAAGCACGTGCTGCTGCAGATGGCGAGGAGCACGTTCAAGAAGAGGCTATGGAAGGTGTGGAGCGTACGCAACCGGGATCCCCTCACGCTCCCACATCTGAGGTAGCCGAAGCCCCTGCTGCTGAAGCTGGTGTGGTCGAAGAGCCAGCTGAGCCAGCGGCTCGTGTCCACACAACAATCCGCGGTCGTGAGCTCGATATCACTGGGATGGACATTGACCCCGAGTATCTCGAGGCGTTGCCAGAAGAATTGCGCGAAGAGGTCCTTACGAATCAACTCGCAGAGCAGCGGTCTCAAGCAGCTGCGGCGGGCGAAGAACCCACCGATATCAGCCGAGAGTTTCTCGAGGCGTTGCCACCGGATATCCGTGAAGAAATACTTCAGCGTGAAGCCCAGGAACGACGTCGTCGCGAACGAGAAGAACATCGTCGGAGAGCTGCAGCTAACGCCGGGACTCCTGCGGGGCGTGGTGAGGAGATGGATCCAGCAAGCTTCCTGGCATCGCTCGATCCTACTCTACGACAGGTTGTACTAATGGAACAAGATGATGAAGTACTTGCGTATCTGCCGCAAGCTATAGCCGCCGAGGCTCGTGCACTCGGAGGTGACCGCCGCTTGCATCAGTTCATGGACATGCCTCGGATCAACCGTAACCGTGGTCTTGACCGCGGGGATAGAGGAGCGCAACAGGCAAACAAGAAACCACAGCGGAAACAGATTGTTCAGATGCTCGACAAGGCTGGAGTAGCCACACTACTTCGACTCATGTTCATCCCGCAGCAGGGCAGTGCCCGTCAATGTCTCAACAGCATTTTACATGATGTGTGCGAGAACCGACAGAATAGAGCAGAGGTGGTCAGCTTGTTACTATCGATACTGCAAGACGGAAGTGCGGACGTCAACGCAGTTGATCGTAGCTTTCAACAGCTATCACTTCGCGCTAAGCAGCCAGGGGCTCAGAAAACCCCCCAGCCGAAGCGTACTTTGTCGGGCTTGACACCGCCGCAAGCGGACACTGAAATGACTCCACTGATGGTGGTACAGCAATGCTTGAGTGCGCTCGTCTTCCTCACTCAGTACAACCCACGCATCACCTCTTTCTTCCTGACCGAGCATGAGACCTCAGGCGGTCTCAAAGGCAAGACAAGTCGGAAAGGTAAAGGTAAAGAGAGCAAGGCTCAGAAGTATGCTCTGAACGCTTTGCTGAGCTTGCTCGACCGGAGAATCATCATGGAGAGCTCCAGTTGCATGGAACTACTGTCAACCCTCCTCAACACCGTCACGCACCCATTGACCATGCTACTGAAGAAGGACAAAGAGAAGGTTGACGGGTCATCAGAGACAGGAAATACAGCCGCTGTTCCAGCCACAGAAGTTGCCACGACAGAACAGACAGTGGATAATGGTACCCTTGGCTCGGTCGAGGTCGATGTCCAAAACGAGGACACGAACATGGCTGAAGGTGCTCCACCAGCTGCGTCCACAGCTACAGATCAAATTCAAGCCGTGGAGCCTGTGAATGAGCAACCAGCGGGCGGCCCTGAGCCATCATCGTCAGTGGCGAAACCAGAGAATGCCACAGATGCGACGGAGGAAGACAAGACCAAGAAGCAACGTACTCTTCTACCACCGGTGGTGCCGGACTACAATCTGCGCTTGGTAATCAATATCCTCGCTGCTCGTGAGTGCAGTGCCAAAACATTTAGGGATACAGTATCGACCATCAACAATCTCTCGGCTATACCTGAAGCAAAGGCAGTATTTGGGAAGGAGCTAATCAAACAAGCTCAAGAGCTGGCCGAGTCAATACTAAACGATTTGGACGACCTCGTTGCTCAGATCAAGGAAGCTGGAGCCGCGTCTGATATCCAGGGAATGGCTTTGGCCAGATTCTCCTTGGCCAGCTCGGATCAGGCCAAGTTACTCAGAGCGCTCACTGCTCTGGACTACCTGTTTGACTCAAAACGGCACGCGGGTAGGCATAGTTCGACAAGCAGCGCTACGGACTTACGTAACCAAAGCTCCCAAGGTAACGACAACCTTTTGACAACTCTCTATGAGAACTCGACCTTTGGGCCCCTTTGGACTAAATTGAGCGAGTGTCTGAGCACTATTCGCTCGCGCGACAACATGTTGAACGTGGCCACCATCCTACTACCACTTATTGAGGCGCTCATGGTGGTTTGCAAAAACACCACCCTGAAGGACGCACCCCTATTTAGAGTCCAGAAAGAGTTTGCGGTCACAAGCCCTCCGCCCGAGTCCCGCATGGAGAGCATCTTCTTCAACTTCACCGAAGAGCATCGGAAGATATTGAATGACCTCGTGCGGCATAACCCCAAGCTTATGAGCGGCACTTTCTCCCTTCTCGTGAAGAACCCGAAGGTCCTGGAGTTTGACAACAAGCGAAACTACTTCAGCCGTCGTTTACATTCTCGTGGCACGGAAGCTAGACATCCACAGCCCCCGCTTCAAGTATCTGTCAGTCGTGACCAGGTGTTCCTGGATTCGTTCAGGGCGCTATACTTGAACTACTTGAAGAGTCCAGAGGATATGAAGTATGGCAAGCTCAGCATTCGCTTCATTGGTGAGGAAGGCGTAGATGCTGGGGGCGTTACAAGAGAGTGGTTCCAAGTTTTGTCGAGACAGATGTTCAACCCAGACTACGCGCTCTTTACGCCCGTTGCCGCTGACCGAACTACATTCCACCCCAACCGACTGAGCTCCGTCAACCCAGAACACTTCATGTTCTTCAAATTCATTGGATGTATCATCGGTAAGGCGCTCTATGAAGGCCGAGTTCTCGACTGTCACTTCAGCAGAGCGGTCTACAAGAGGATATTAGGCCAGACTGTGTCCATCAAAGATATGGAAACACTCGATCTTGAGTACTACAAGTCCCTCGTCTGGATGCTGGAGAATGACATCACCGACGTCATCACCGAGAATTTCTCGCTCGAGACCGAGGCCTTTGGCGAGACACAGATCGTCGATCTTATTGAGAATGGTCGTAACATCCCAGTCACGGAGGAAAACAAGCAGGAGTACGCGCAGCTGGTTGTGGAATATCGTTTGACCGGGTCGGTGCACGAGCAGCTGGATGAGTTCCTAAAGGGTAGGTGATAATTGACCTCCGACCTGATCGACGTTGCTAATCATATTTCAGGTTTCCATGACATCGTTCCTGCCGAGCTCATCTCCATATTTAACGAACAGGAGCTTGAACTCCTCATCTCCGGTCTGCCAGACATTGACGTGGACGATTGGAAGAACAACACAGAGTATCACAACTACTCAGCCTCATCCCCTCAGATCCAATGGTTCTGGCGGGCCGTCCGCTCGTTCGACAAGGAAGAACGCGCTAAGCTGCTACAGTTCGTGACGGGTACCAGCAAGGTACCGCTGAACGGGTTCAAAGAGCTCGAGGGCATGAACGGCTTCAGCAGGTTCAATATTCACAGGGATTACGGCAACAAAGACCGATTGCCAAGTTCACATACTTGCTTCAACCGTGAGTCCCGATCGCCCTTCCTTCACACCCTTACCCAGCCGCTAACCTTTCGTTTACAGAGCTTGATCTCCCCGAATACGAGAGCTATGAAGCTCTCCGACAGCAGGTGTACACTGCCATGACCGCGGGAAGCGAGTACTTTGGTTTCGCATAAACTGTCACTATCTACGGCGGAGCGTTCCACCCGGTGTTCGCCTCACGAAGCTCACGGTCATGTCAAGCATGCATTGGACGGCGCCACTCCCCAGTCTGTACACAACATGTACACGTAGTTTTAATGCGACGGTCATGACAACTGCTGGGTTGCTTAAGTTGGGTGGCGGTTTTTCTTCAAAAAACAATAATCCCTGGATATCGCTCAGAGGTGATCTCCAAAACCATCTTCTGATAATCGATCTGGTTCGATGTGGCGGATGAAGTGCAGGTCATCCTCCCTTCTGACCGTCGTGCAGAAGTCGCTTTGCTTTTTCTCTTCAATTCTGCTGTACTTAGCTTTTAATATAGATATCACCTTCAAATCAAACCTGGGAGCTCTTAACACATGAGAGTGACGTAAACCGATTCCCGTCTTTCGCGGGATCGCAGTGCGGCGGTTGCCGCCACTAACGTTATGGCCAATTCATCCCACCTCCCGCTTTGGTGGGCTTTGTTTTTCGGAAATTCTACAACATGAGGTGAAAGGCATTCAACAAGCTCCAGCTGTAACAGCAATACACACAGCCAAGTATGGCGACCAACTCCATCAAGCTCCTGACCGGCAACAGCCACCCGCAGCTGGCTAAACAGGTTGCGAACCGGTACGTTCAATGCGCCCCACTCCCCGCTTACAATATCCCCAGGGCTAAAAATACACCGGGGGCGCCTCTAGGCTGGGTATCGAGTTGACGAAGATCATGGTTCTTCAGTACTCGAACCAAGAGACGTCCGTGACGATCGGCGAGTCGGTGCGGGACGAAGACGGTGCGTGCCCTACCTCCACCATCCCCCTCACCCGCTCCACTGCAATCCACTCCACCCCACTGCCCTACCACCCTCCCCACGCTTTTCCGCAATTCCTTTCCCACACACACAGCTAAGTCGTCCTCCCCAACCCGACAGTCTTCATCCTCCAATCCACCGCGCCGGGCGACATCAACGACGGGCTGATGGAGCTCCTGATCATGATCAACGCGTGCAAGACGGCCTCGGCGCGCCGCATCACCGCCGTCATCCCCAACTTCCCGTACGCGCGCCAGGACAAGAAAGACAAGTCGCGCGCCCCCATCACGGCCAAACTCATGGCCAACATGTTGCAGACGGCGGGCTGCAACCACGTCATCACCATGGACCTGCACGCCAGTCAGATCCAGGGCTTCTTCAACGTCCCCGTCGACAACCTGTATGCGGAGCCGAGCACGTTAAGGTGGATCAGAGAGAACCTCGACGTCGAGAGGAGCGTCATCGTCAGTCCGGACGCGGGGGGCGCCAAGCGGTGAGTTTTCTATTCCCGCTGCTGTCCGCGCACCCACCGAAGACCACGACTGGGCTCGACTAACAACGCATGCCCCACAGAGCGACCTCAATCGCGGACCGACTCGACCTCGGCTTCGCGCTAATCCACAAAGAACGCGCACGGCCCAACGAAGTCTCGCGCATGGTGCTGGTGGGCGACGTGCAAGACCGGATCGCGATCCTGGTGGACGACATGGCGGACACGTGCGGCACGCTGGTCAAGGCGGCCGACACGGTCATGGCGCACGGCGCGCGCGAGGTCGTCGCCATCGTCACGCACGGCATCCTCAGCGGCAAGGCGATCGAGACGCTCAACGGCAGCAAGCTGAGCCGGGTCGTGGTTACCAATACGGTGCCGCATGAGGAGAAGAAGGAGCGTTGTTCCCGGCTCGAGACGATTGATATCTCGCCGACGCTGGCGGAGGCGTGTAGGCGGACGCATAATGGTGAGTCGGTGTCGTATTTGTTTTCGCATGAGACGGCCTTTTAGGGGGGGTGGATGGGGCTCTACGGTCGACTTGGGGGGGAGGGGACGTTGATGCAAGGGGGATTGTACTTGTATAGTATGGCATGTTAGAGGACTCGATGCGTGGCGTAGGGTGCATGGTCTTGTAGGGTCCGATTCGGAGATGCCTCTTGGTTGGCTATGGTTGTGGTTCTGTTGTGGACGATCTGGACTACGATATTCTTCACCTTGCATCATAAAAACCGCTGAATTTGACTTTGAAAACTGTCTGATGTGAATCTTTATTTTCCGGGATTACAAGAAAAAGGATTTAGGGAAAGCTTGCGATCGAATGGTGTAGACCTTGACGTGTTTTGTGTTCGCTCAGTGTTGTACGAAATTGAGCGGAGGTGGATGTGGCTCGAAGGGCAGTAGGCTGGTGTGCTGTTTGAGGATATTCAGTTGATTATATAGTCCACATCGAGTACGGACTGTATTGGTTGGCACGAGAGAGGCATAAATGTGCACATTGTTGTGGGTGCAGGTGTGCTATTGATTGTGTAGAGCTGCGATGCCTTTAATGCCTTCAGACAACAGCTATTTACACATAACGACAATCCGAGGTAACTATCTCCCTGTCGACAGTACCGCGCACCCTCGTGCAACCACCACTCCCGCAAGGCGCCTTCCTTCCTTCCATCCATCATCAAATCGGCCCAACCCCTCTACTTCTTCATCGACGACGCTCTCCGCTTCCGCAGCTCGCTCCTCTTGGCCTTCTCCTCGTTGACCCGCTTGGCGAGAACCTGAGCGTATTCAGACTGCAACAAGGACTCCGTCAGTACAAGCCAACAACCCAACCCGGTAAAAGGATCAGACATACAGCAGCATCCTTCGCGGCCTCCGCATGACGACGCTTCAACGCGATCCGATGTCTCTTGTGCTGCAGACGTTGCGGGGTGACGAGACGCTGGATCTTCGGCGCCTTGGTGTACGGCTTCTTGCCCTCGCCCTTGGGCTGCACCTCACGACGGATCACGAACTTGCGAACCTATTTCCACACACACCACACCATATCAGCCAAGACCGTCCCGAGATCATCACCAGCTCGAGAAGAGCTACGGAGAAACGTACATCATCATCCTTAGTCAACCCAAAAAACCTCCTAATCTTCGTCGCCCTCTTGGGCCCCAACCGCTTCGGGTGGACCGCATCCGTGAGGCCCGGAATATCGCTATCGCCCTGCTTAACCACCGACAGCGCCAGGACCGACAGATCCATAGCGACGATGCAGCCGCGGACGCTCTTGCGCTTGCGCTCACCCGTGCGGCGCGGTCGGTAGCAGGAGTGGCCGTCGCCGAGGAGCAGGCGGACCCGCGTAGGGTGCATGATGCCCTGCTTCATTGGGAAGCCTTGCTTGTCGTTGCCGCCGGTGATCTTGAAAATGTAGCCTTTGAATTCGTCGCCGACGCTGTCGCCGGGGACTTCGGCGCCCATGCGGCGCTCCATGAAGACGCGGAGCTTGCGGTCGTCTTCGATTTCGATTAGCTTTTGGGAGCCGTTGGCCGGGTAGGAGATGTTCAGCTTCATCTTGACGAAGGGCCCTGAGGCGTGGTCAAGATGGGGGAATGCTGGATTGTGTGGTGAGTCGGGGTTAATTGGTCGTCGTCGTTGGTGTAGGGTGGTTGTGGTAGTGAGGCTAATTCGAGGAAATGCTAATGTGTGGGCTTAGGTAAGCGTTTGCGCTAGCGTGGCCGTCGCTTAGGTAGGGCTTTTGGGATGATCTTGGGAACGATGACAAGATAAATACTTAGTTTGTCTAAGACTCACGGAGATTATGATGATTCTCGCAGCCGTTTGTTTAGATCTGTTGAAGTTCAAGAGCAAGACTGTACGGCTTGAGGTGAGTTATCTTTCAATATTTGCGAGGTTGTCTGGAAAATCTGCAATCCAACGATCCCAAGTTTACCGCAGAAGCATATCATACAATTTCTACATTCAACAAACAAAGAAGATTCAGAAAAGGATGTTACCTGGTAGAGGCTCACCACTTTTAAGTATGTGTATACGCTGACTCAGGAATACTCGGATCGCCCATCATTTGATAGGTGACAAGGAAGACACGTACGAGAGTAGACTTATAAATGCAGATTGACAGCTACTCTCACTTACTATCCGTCTTGTGCACACGTATGTAAGTCCACAGGGGTAGCATCATCTGCGATGGTCACTCTATACCAAAGGAGAAAGTGTACACGGACGAAAGCAGGATACGGTGACGTATTGCAAGAGGAAGACTAATTCATACAGTCGTTATCCATATCTGAACCACGCAGACGCAGTCGTCAAAGGTCCCTATCTACTGCGACCAAAAGGATAATAATAATAGCTGGGGCTGATCAGTCGAAAGAACCCACCGCTTCAACGGATCACTTCCGATCCTTCCCTGTCTACACCCTCGAGACTCTCAAGGATATCACTTCCTCCGAGCAATCCTTTTGTCCCACTCATTGACTTGGGAGCGTCACTCCAGACCTCGTGGAACTTCACAGACTCGTCGGAGGAGGCCACCACGATGCATCCTTCCTCCGCGGTACGAGACCACCACGTACCTCCTTCTCCCCTGTGTTGACCCGCTTCATTTGGTCCACCCGGATACGGAATCGCATACAGAGCACGACTCTCGCCAGCCCAAGGGATTGCCACAACCTGTCGACATTCGGGCCATGTAAAAACAGCAATCCGAAATGGATGTTCGGGCTGAGCATATCCAAAGGTGGCGGCAATCTCACGACGAGTGGTGGACCATATCAACGATGTTACTTGAGCGGCAACGTCGATGGTCGCTAGAGAGGCTCCGGAAGAACAGTGATAGAAATGGATGGCCCTGTCATTCGAACCGCCACCAGTTGCCACCAAACCGCGCTGCCAGGGACAGAAGGCGATGGCTTTGACGGCTGCATTGTGAGTCCACCGGTGCTTCTGACAACCATCGGTGAGGTCACGGACACGACCGTGACCTGGTACAGCCATGGTACGACTAATCGTTACACCATCCACTTCGGTCGAATCATTCGACAATACATCGCGGGATTGTCGGCCTAGCAAGCCTGCTATTGTGTGGTAGGGTCGCCAAGCATGATGGTGACCGGGCACTTCGAACCCAGCTAGGAAAGCTTGGAATGATCTGTGCGCGGTGATTGTCTCCGGTCGTCCCAGGACACGGGTGACTTCGAAAAGGTAGCACAAGTTGTCATTTCCGCCCGTCGCGAAGTAGTCACCTTCTAAAGACCAAGCCAGACCGCAGATCTGTTGCGTATGCACCGATATTCTTGCCAGCAGGGTCATCGCGCCACTCCAACCATGAGCAGCAGTTTGGCCCGGGCTCGCCCATTCAACGGAGTAGTAATAAACGTTTCCCGCCTCATCACCTACCAAAAGGTCTTCGGTATCAACGACACTCGCTAGACGTTCAGATGGCCGTTGAGTCGTTTTTGGTTTGAAGGCCAAACAGGCTATGGCACTTGGTTGTTGAGATTCAAAGCGGCTCTCCTCGTCGAACAGACTCCACAGGGTGACTTGGCCGTCTGCACGGCCAATCGCAAGTATACTATATCCGCCTTGGCTTGACGAGAAAGACAAAGAGGTAACATATGCCTCGGATTGACCACGAAACGATGGTGGATACTGTACTCCAAACAATTCGGACCACAAGTATACCTTGTTGTTGAGTCCTACAGCCAAGGTACGAGATGTGGGCGTGAATGCGAGCACTGAACAGTAGAAATCATCGCGCAATTGAGGGGCGTCGAGAACTCTGAAGGGAGTTGCGGGTACAGCCCGGCGTGGTTGCGCGATGACCTTCGGACGATCTAAACTTGTTCTGTCAGTCATCTGAGCCGCCAATTCACTCAGTAAATATGCGATGGCGAGTTTCGTTAGGTCATGAATCGACCTCAAACATCAGGCCATAGCCATGATAAAACAACATAGTGCAAGATCCACCAGCTATAGGGATGGCGATATAGTCTGGTCCTTCTTGACCGAGGATCTGACTCTGTGGTCCGTACAGCCCACCAAGAAAGGCCCAGAACAGTCAAAACGATGTGGGGGGGTATCGCTGGAAGAACTTACGTATCAGGGCACCATCTTTGACCCACGCGCTGTCTTTCCATATAGTACGTGACCCTTGGCCGTCATTCCATTTACGCTTTGTACCTCTGCCTATGCTTTGAGACGGAAACGCCTCTGGACTTGCCGGAGACCCTAGAACTCTGCTTGTTTGGTCGATGTCAAATGCAGCGGCTAGCCGTCTCTCATGCGTATCAAGATCCTGATCCCGACTATCGCCTTGCAGGAATTGTGAGGTATACATCGGAGCATTGGTGCCGCTACTCAAGAAGCCTCCACGGCCATCAGAAACTCCTGCGAGAGGTCCATTCATGGCGGCTCCTGTTCCGCCAACATTCCATACAGCACCAGAGCTAGCCTGTCTGGAGGACTGGCGGAGCGACTGCGCACGTACTCCGAGCACACCACTGCCGTTTGCAGACACAGCCCGAGGAGTACGCGACGGGCGTCGTGGTGTAAGCCTGGTCGGCACATTGCCGGTCCGAGAAGCCGTCCTGGGGCTGAACGGGTCTGGAGTAGCGCTTCGCCGCCGTAGAAGCTTCTCGCCACCTGAGAGGCTATAGCTCGGCTTGCTCAAGTGGAAACTCCTCGTGGAGGACGTCGGAGATAATCGCTTCGGTATGAAGCGATCGGGTGAGGACAGTGGAGTCCACGGACTAGCACCGCCACTGTAACATCGTCGAGAGGGGGACCCGTTGCTCCTCTTGAATCCATTGAGGTTTACAGGGAGGTGGTTGGCGTTTGGATCTTGACGAGGGAAGGGATAAGCATCAATCGCTTTGCAGGCCTGCACAAGCGGAGTTTCTGTTCCATGGAACGAGCTCTCGGAAGCTGGAGGAGACGGATATGGAAAAGCCGCCGCCCAAGGTTGGGTAAGGTCCGTGATGGGACTTGGCTTCCTCTCCAGTGGTTCGTCCTTGGCTAGTTCCTCAACAACGAGAGCTGCGGATCTGGAGCGGCGACGACTGAAGAAAGAAGAGCCTGTAGTGGTATGAATATCCTCTACAGAGAATGAACGAAAGCGTGGCATTGTGCCACGAACGACTGAGGAAGCGACTCTTACCCAAGTCGGAGGTGAATAACGAATGACTACAGGATATTTGATCAGTAATGACTGTAAAGGTGCTTTGAAGAATAAATGATAATTGAGGAGAGCCTGGTAGCTCTCCTGTCCTCAATTCTTTGGTGGTGATATGTCAAGATGTCTGGATGAGCAAGGGCGACTCGAGTCGAGGAGACCTAGGCTTCGCTTATATAAGCACGGAGTTTGCGGTGTTTACCTGGTAGGTACGAAGTACACGAAGGAGAAGTGACCATTGTCACTTCAGATTTCTTAGGCATCATCGATGTGTAACGACCAGTATATACTGGACTCAAGTAATGGCGAGCGCAAGTTCCCTTCGTTTTCTGAGTTGATGGAGTTTTGCTGATATAAATGCACAGCATGGCGTGCCCAGAATTAGCTCTGCAGGGGCCAAAACAGACCAAGCTCGACAAGCTGAACTTCAACAGATCAAGGTTTACCAGGAGTTGGTAGAGCTAGTCAATCTCAAGGTCCAGCTGCCTACATGTTCAAGAGAGGTTATGCTGATGCTAGGGTATTAGATCAGGGAGCGTCAATACACTATAGAAACGTTACATCTCACGTCCAAACTCCTCAAACAAAACCCCGAGTACTACACAATATGGAACTACAGGCGTGTGGTCCTTCAAGATCAGTTCTCTCCATCTTCGTCGAGGCACGACTTCGAACCAGCGCACGGTCAAGACGCCCTTCATGACCCTTCTGAGAAGATATTGGCTCTGATAACAAGCGATCTCCAATTTCTCATTCCGCTTCTCCGCAAGTTCCCCAAATGCTATTGGGTGTGGAACCACAGACTATGGATGCTCCAGCAATCGACGATTCTATTGTCTGATGTCACAGCCCTCAGATTGTGGCGGGAAGAGCTCGGGCTTGTCAACAAGATGCTGAGTCTGGATAGTAGGAACTTCCATGGTTGGGGTTACAGGAGAACTGTAGTTGCAGCGTTGGAAGGCAATGGCCAAACCCATAGCGATTCCGGTACAAAAGCTGCGGTGGGTAGGAGCCTAGCCGAAGAGGAACTCACGTATACCACGAAGATGATCGGGACCGATCTATCGAACTTCTCCGCATGGCACAACAGAAGCAAACTCATTCCTAGGCTATTAGACGAACAGGGAGCGGATGCCGAGACGAGGCGGAAATTCTTGGATGACGGTATGCATAGAGCACGCTTTTCTCCACATGCACACAGTATTGACAATGACATCAGAGTTAGAACTAATCAAAGAAGCGCTATACACCGATCCTTACGATCAATCCCTCTGGTTCTATCACAGTTACCTTATGTGCACCTTCGATCCCAGACTGGCAAAGGGCTCTATAGCACCCAACCTCACCGACGGTTGCAGGCTCACTTATGTTGTTCAGGCGCTGGAGGTTATGCAAGATCTCCGTGAGTGTGCTGAGGACTGTAAATGGGTTTATCAGGCATTGTTGCAGTACACAACGCTGGAGCACTTTTTGAAGGACGAGCCTCTCGCGGCCGTCAGGAGCAAATTAGGCGAGTGGCTGGAGGAGTTACGTCGGTTAGATCCGTTGAGGGAAGGTAGATGGACGGACCTTCGCAAGACTCTCGGTCTCGAGGTAATGTAGAGGGATAGGGCTCGACCCGGCTTGGCAGCGTGGAACAACGACTCTCGATCAAGACCGTTTCCTGTGGCTATCCATGACTTCTTGTGAATATCATTGAACACCATAGGAATCCAAGTCCTGAGCTGAATGAAGAGTATACCAGTAGAGAAACATGGTGGTCACAACTTGGAACAGGTAAGGTGAGTAGGGCATCAAATTATTTGTAAACAGCGGTGGTGGCACCTTTGGCCCGCACGAATCTGTCAAGATCCTAGATCCCTGTTCCTGTCGTTTTGCCCGTCTTTACGGGGAACAAAGAGGTACGGACAGCATAATAATAAGGTGCAGATACCTACATGTACAGCTATTCCTAGAATGTTGGCTCCAAGAGGCACATAGTGAGAATTTGTAGAAAATAAACAGTAAAATCTGTCTAAATTCTCTTTTCTCTAATCATCATTTACAAAATCAATCTCACTACCTTTCTCAACATCATCATCATCATCATCATCACTATGACAAAATGAAAGATTCTTACAAAAACTTCTTCTTTACAGAAGAAGTCTTCTGTAATATGAAAATCAGTGTTTATATCAGTACTTACATCAGTCTGTTCACTGAATCTTAATGATAATCTTATTAAGATTCTCAATCTCAATGTTGCTGTCAACAAAGATTCAATGTCATTCATACAATATACTGTGTCTTACACAGTATATTTAAATAAGAAATTAATGAATGAGAACTTGAATGTCTTTAAATTAAATGAGAGAGAAAAGAGCTTTATGTAAAGAATTTAAGATTTTAAGCAGTCAGTAGTGATCAAGAAATATTGTAATGAGAGAAAATACTTTTATTATAAACACTGAATAAAAATCAAAATTAACTATTTAGCTGCAAAGAAGAATGCTGTGATTACTGTAACTCTTAAAGACACAAATAATTGACAGAAAGTGAAGAATCTTGTTAAATTATGAGATAGTAACAAGAAAAAAGAAATAACAGTCATTATAAGAGCTGACTGAGATAGAAAGACAGCAGAGAATATCATTACAGTAAGTAAGAAGTCAGCAGAAAAAGAAGTTGTAAAAAAGAAAAATAAATTTAAATATTAAATATAAATCTATCTTCTTTCTTCATTGATTTCTAATGTCTTTGCTAACAAATATTAAAGAACAGCTACTGTAATATATAAGAAGAATGCAGATCAATGTGCAAAGACTTTAAAGAACATTAATTATACATTAAATGTTATTGTTGTTCACTATTAATGTAATAATAAGATATACTTCAACTATAATCATTACTGTCTTTCTCACAACAGCATTTATGAGATTCTCAACTCTGCAGCTATTTAAATGTGAATAAAGACTGTTAATAAGAGTAAAGTAACAATTTATGCATCATTCATCAACATAAAGATTATGTTAACTGATCAGTTAAAGAAGAGAATCTTATCATTAATTACACTGTCTTTTCTCTTTCTTATGTCATCAATATTTACAACATCTTCATTGTCTCATCTCATTCAAATTTACACTTTCTCATTAACATCAGTGTCAGCATCAGAAATTCTTACTTTTACAGTTTCTTTCAGTGATGTTAAGACTATACTAGAACTACTAACTTCACTAATTACAGCATTATAGCATTTTTCTTCTTCTTTACAGTCTTTACAGTCTTCATAGTCTTCACATTACATTTTATACATCTTAACTCAATATTCTTTTTCTTTATCTTTTTCTCAACTGCTTTCTTCACAATTCATATCTTCACTGTCTTCTTCATCATCTTTATTATCTTCATCATCTTCATCATCTTTATCACAGACTCTGCAGTCTTCATAAAAGACACATTTTATTATATCTTCATCAATACTGTCTACAGTATCACTTATCAGCAGTTTACTTGACTTAAGCACTGATTCTGAAACATAACTGCAGAACTTTTTTACTTAATTTGAGTGAAAACACTCTATTTTGAAGACATAATTGATGAATTATTGTAATATTCTTTTAAAAGAGATGTACAATTTATAAGATATACAGCTGATCACTGAGCAGATATAAAGAAAGCTGAACATTTCAGTTAATCTTAAATAATGATTAAAGAAAGTCTTACATTCATATTAAAAGAAAAGAAGACATGTAATAATTACAGAAACTTATTTTACAGAGATTTATGATTTTAAGAAGAAGCAGAAAGCATTGTAAGTGTTAAAGATAATGAGAAATGATAGTTAATTTATTATAATAATATATCTATGTACAATTAATAAAGCTGTTTCAAAAATATTTTTCTGAATTATCTTTCATCTTATACTTCTGTACAGTCATATGAATAAATGCTGAAAACTTATTCTTAAATCTCTTCATCAATGTCTTATGTCTTTGCATTCATGTCTTTAACTCACTAAACAACTTCTTGATAAAGTTGTAGTCTGATAAATAAAGAAAAAGAAATGCAAGAATGATGCTAATTTTATAATACATAACTGTAAGCTTCTGTTACTGAGATTAGCAATAGCAATAGCAAGAATACTTATATTAATATAAAGACTTATCTCTGAACAATGTATTTCACAATTATTTATGTATAGAACACTATGTAACTCTGAAAATTGCTTATATAAAGATAAGATTTTCTTCTAAATAAAAATATTAAACATTTTCTTGTTCATCTCTTTCTCATAGATCTCTTAAGCAATATAGTCATCAATTATATATGCTGAAAGAATGCTGTAGTGCTTTTCTTTCTAAAAGAACTTCTTTATGATTGTTTACTTTCTTACAATAACTTAATTAAACTTTCTATCTGCAGTACAGAGATTGACAGCACTTTTATTAATAAAGATTAGCTAATTAACATGTTAACTACTCAGCTGCATCATTCAGTTGTTATGAATCTTTTAAGAACATTTAATGACTCATTTTTAACATTAAAAATTATCTTCTTAATGACAGTAATAATGACAAGAAAATATTTATTTGCTTTCTTAATTAATCAATTCATTTAATGATGAGACTGACAGTATTAATGCTGATCTAAATCTCATATTTATATTAAATATATCTCTGCATCTCATTCAGATATGTTATGAGTCAATTTTTAAGAAAATCAAGTACTTTCTATATTAATTGTTAATAAATTAGATCTCTCTCTCTAGATTGAGATCTATCTCTGTTATAGCAACTGTGAATAATCTTGATGCTCTTAATTTAAATAATTTAAGTATAATGACTAATTCTCAATTTTATAGATTTCTTCACATTCTCTCAATATACTTTCAACTATATTCTGTAATCTCTGCTATGATCTTAAATGACATTTCACACTTCAGATTCATTTGTATATTGTCTCTGATGTTGTAATTGAGACTATGAGGATGTCTTATAGTGACAGTGATGATGATGATGTTGAGAAAGGCAGCAAGATTGATTTTGTGAATGATGATTAGAAAGAAGAGAATTTAGACAGATTTTACTGTTTATTTTCTACAAATTCTCACTATGCGCCCCTTGGAGCCAACATTCTAGGAATAGCTGTAATTACGAGGGACGAATAATCTCCGTATAAGAGGCAACCTTCTGTATACGAGTGAACACGGTGACGGTGATGGTGACGGTGATAGTGCCTTGTCCAAAATCCAGTCTCCATCAAAGGTCGAACAAAGCACATGGTAGTACTCGCGTCAACGTGCTCTGCCCCTTCTCCGGTGGGCAAAGGCTGTATAAGACTTTGCATTCCTTAACAAGGGAAGTCGCAGTCGTGCAACACATCGAATCAGGTCCTGATATCCATTGAATCTTCATTGGTCTTAAGAAGCATCCCGTCAATACCTTGAGCCCCATCGTGTTACGTGTCGGAGCAGACGAGATTCGGAGGGAAGACGGGGGCTATGGAAACGAGAATGGAGAGTGGGAACAGCTCAGATCGCGAAGGGGTAAGCTGGCCATGTCTCGAGTTCCTTGTGCCTCCGACCGATGTTGCTGACTGCTTGACCAAGGACACCTTCGAAGACGCCCCTGATACCACGCCTCGATTATACCAATCCGCCTCCGGCAACTCTACAAGGTCCTTGACTGGGCGACTACCCTCATCGTCATTCGGCACACCTACAATCCTTGCCACTGAAATACCTCCAGTACCGATATCTGAAGGGGATGGAGACATCGATGCCACAGACTCGAACGGGCATGTTGTGGAAACCTCGCTCGCAGCAGGCGGCGGTGCTCAAGATCACGAGAGACCCCAGAAATCACCCCTACTCACTGCTCACCGATTCTCCGCAAACTCCCTCGACGACGTAAACCTCGAATTATCTCCAGACGACGATTCGTCTAGATCGCGGTCGTCGACACTTAAGTCAAAATCTGACGAGGTAGAGGCGCCGGCGCCGCCACCAAGGCTACCGTCTCGCTCCCAAGGTCTTTCGGGCGCTTTACCATCACTACCATGGGGCCCTCCTCCAGTACCGCCAAGACAAAGTATGCCACTACCAACAACTTTACCTAGAAAGCTCACAAGCCCGTTCTCATGGCTATCTCGAAATACTTCTACGGCAAAGGAAGTCAGTGCGCCACCTCTGCCTGCTACAGGTACACAATCACAGCGGCGGAATACGTCCTCATCTCTCGCCACTATTGGAAGTAATCCGGAGCTTATGCTAAGCCGGCTGGAGGAGGGACACGACTCCGATGGATCCGGCAACGGGACCCAGAGACCAATCCGGAACAGTTTACGGGAGCGATTCAAGATGCTGCGCATGAGAGAAGAAGCAGGAATCACATCTCTGGACAATGATGTTGCTACTTCGCCGGCCGGCAGTGGAGGGGCACTTGCCGGTTTGATCGGCCGCAGCGCTAGCGTTGGCTTAGGTATTGCCAGTCCATCCAGTATCGCCAATGAACAGGACGGTGGACTTGCAGGGGCTTCGGCTCAGTCGCCATCTTCGGCGATCCCTCCACCTTCGCCTCTGGACCCTAAACTCGCGCCAGGAACTGTCGCTGGAGTTTCCGCCGGACCTTCTACAACCCAAGATCCAGCAGCGCCCGTCGACTGGGATCTTTGGCAATCGGTGGTGTACGAAGGGCCGGCGGCCGTCGCACGTACTAGCCCAGAGGAACTGAATCAAGCCATCACCAGCGGTATACCGAGTGCTATCCGGGGGGTGGTCTGGCAGGTTCTGGCGCAGAGCAAGAACGAAGAGTTGGAAACTGTGTACAAGGAGCTCGTTGTTCGTGGAACTGAGAAAGATAAAGATCGATCAGGTAGCGTCAGCAGCCAGGGCATGGCGAACGGTTCCATATATAGTACCAATAAAGAGAAAGAGTCCGTGGCTTCTTCGGCATCATCGACTCATTCGGATCACTCCACGCCGAACGGTCTGAACGCTCCGTCACCATCTCACGAGAAGGATGCCGAGTCAATGCTCAAAGCGCATGCGATCGCGTTGGCCGAACGGAAGAAGAAGGCTCAAGAAGATGCAGCAGCACTGCAGAAACTCGAAAAAGCAATCAAGAGGGATCTTGGTGCGAGAACTAGTTATTCAAAATATGCCGCTGCTGCTGGGCTGCAATACGGACTGTTCGGCGTGTGTAAGGCTTATGCGCTCTTCGACGAAGGTGTTGGCTACGCGCAAGGGATGAACTTCCTTGTCATGCCTTTGCTCTTCAATGTTCGCTTTCTCCCGCCTCTTCAGTGCTCGCGTTGCTGACAACTATGTCTAGATGCCTGAAGAAGAAGCTTTCTGCCTCCTGGTCCGCTTCATGAACCAGTATCATATTCGGGACATGTTCATACAGGATATGCCCGGCCTGCATCTCCATCTTTATCAATTCGAGCGCTTGTTAGAAGACCTCGAACCAGCATTGTACTGCCATCTGCACAGGAGAGGAGTCACCCCTCAGCTCTACGCAACGCAATGGTTTCTTACTCTTTTCGCCTATCGGTTCCCATTGCAGCTCGTACTCCGCGTGTATGATCTGCTCCTCAGCGAAGGCCTCGAGGGGGCCATTCTGAAATTTGGTATCGTGCTCATGCAAAAGAACGCACAGACATTGCTCGGAATGAACGATATGTCGGCTTTGACAAACTTCCTCAAAGAGCGAATCTTCGACGTCTACATCGATCAAACACCCTCTGCCAACTCCATACTCGAGTCAGGCTTCTTCGGAAGCTCCGGTGGCATAGATAAGGAAATATACCGTGCAGATGCCTTGGTGCAAGACGCCTGTGCAGTCAAGATCACCCCTGACACCCTCAAAACCTATACCGCCGAGTGGAACGAAAAGGCTCGCCTCGAGAAAGAGAGGGAGGCCGAGATCGACGCTCTGCGAAACGCCAACAACAACCTTTCGTTAAAGGTCCGTTCCTTAGAGGAGCGGGCCGAGAGCTCCGACAGAGAGCACGTGGAGATGGCATCGGAGCTGGTCCGGACCAAGGTCCGGAACGAGGAGCTGCAAGACTTCAACGAGAGCCTGATCGGTCAAGTCGACGAGTTGAGAGTGGTTGTGGAGCGGCAGCCGGAGGACATCGAAAAGCGCTTGAAGGACGAGATGGATCGCATCATGAAGAGGAATATTGAAGTTCAGAATGAAAATCGAGCGTTGGAGGAACAGATGGCGGATATGGAGAAGGACCTTGTGGAAACCAAATTGCAGTATGCCGAGGTAAGATACGCCCTCCATTGCTTTGTTCGTCCATAGCTATGTGATGTAGCTAACGTGGTGCTTCTATCAGATCAACTCCAACCACGAAACACTGAAGCAGAAATGGAATGACCTGCGCAAAGCTCTCGACGGCTAAACAGTCACTTGTTGACGGACGTTTCGGCGTCGACTACACCTCCCATACCATCGTTTCATGTACAAACCCTTGTCTTCACAGCGACTCAATAGATGTAGGGTCTCTCCTTTCTGAGTTTCAATCTTTTGTCATTGGGCAGGCGGTGGGTGTCATGTGGCATTGAGCGTGGAGTCATCTCCTGACGATCATGTATACCATTGAACGGATCCCTCTACACACGGCCGGCCGGCTCAGTCTGTCAGGCAGCGTTTTCGAGTTTCTGACCGTCATGACTTTTGACACGATTGTATCAACAGAAGTATTAAAGAGTATCCGGATGACTATCTCACTGCTGATGCTAACTTCCCGCAAGCGGTCCTGTACACGAGACTTAACTCGACCCTTCAAACTCATACTTCCTCTATAGTACGGGAGACTGGAAATACAGCAAAGAGAACTCTTGTGGTCAACAACTTCTGTAAGATGTGGAGGATGACTTAAATCATATTCCCTCAACCAGTCTCGACCCCATCTTGCCCAACCCCACGTAACCAATCACCAAAGCAACATCACCCTCCACCAGTCCACCCACAGCCTCACCACCGCTTACAATGTTTGGACGCATGGTAGACCTCAGTTCGTACACTTTTGTAGTTACGGGTCTACATCATTATGAAAATAATTATTAGCTTGAGATATGTTACTGTGGGCGTGTATGCGACAGTGCTGTGGACACAATATATTCCACATATTTGACTTCTCCTTTTCATCGGGTATGTTGGATAATTATTCCGGGGAACGTTGGCCACCGAGTTACCAACCTAAGAGCTAAGACTCATCCCTACGTAAGGTAGGGTAAAGACCTGTTTATATCTATTGACTTGAGCTCAGGCTGGGTCTGGATTCGATGCTGTATTGTACCTCGGTGACCATTATTGAGGGCTCCATTGTTGTCAGTCCCAGAGCAAAGTCATGACATGTTGTTGTGTTGACTGTCTGCTCATACAAATTACTAACATATTGATCCTCACAAGCATTTTTACTGGTCAAAATTCTTTAGTCTCTGGTACTGGGTCACTGAGATATCTGAGATGCCAATTGTTGACTGGCTAAGTACAAGCTAATTCATCCGTGACCGTGCACCAGTAGTGCGGCGAACAGCTACTCAGGAGCTTGTATCTCAACAGGACCGGGCAGAGACAGAGTGCATGCTACATATGCTTCTACACCCTCAGTCCTCTCCTACAAGTTCCCCCTCTTAGCCTGCTCCCGCTCAATAGCCTCGAACAACCCCTTGAAATTACCCGCGCCGAACCCATCAAAGTTGTTACGCTGGATAATCTCAATGAACACCGTCGGCCGATCCATCACAGGCTTGGTAAACAGCTGCAATAGATACCCACCCTGATCAAAATCGATGAGGATATTGAGTTTCTGCAGCGTCTCGAAATCCTCTTGCAGCTCGAAGTTGACCTCGGACGTCTTCAGCCGGAGCCGCATGGCATCGTAGTACGTGTCCGGGACGCTGATGAAGTCGACGCCACGCTTGCGAAGATTGGTGACGGCTGCGATCATATCTTTGGTGCGGAACGCAATGTGTTGCACGCCGGGGCCGTTGTAAAAGTCGACAAACTCTTCGATCTGGGACTTCTTCTTGCCGGCGGCGGGTTCGTTGATGGGCATCTTGATGACTTCGTCCGGAGAGGCCATCACGACCGAGCGCAGGGCGGAGAACTCGGAGAAGATGTCGTTGTCGTCGACGGACCAGAAGCGGTGGAAGCCAAGGCATTCTTCGTAGCTGTTGGGATTCAGCAGTGGTTGATGGACTGGGTGGTCGTGGTAAGAGATACGTACTATTCGCACACTGATTGCATCTGGTTCCAGTCTTGGTTGCCAACACAGTGGTCGATGGCTTCCAAAGGCACCTCTGGGAGAAACTTGGAGAGAGGATCCTGCACGCCCACAGCACGATACCCTGGCAGGAAGACACCACGGTAGCCTCGTCTCTCAACCAGCGTGTGGGTGGTCTCGCCGTATGTTTGGATGACTGCCGTCAAAACCTCGCCATCAACTTTATCGCCTAGCAGTGTCGGCTCCTGCACATTGCCAGCACCTTTTGCCACAGCTTCCGTCCAGACAGCTCGGACGTCGTCGACCTCGAACGCCACGTCCTTTACTGCGTCCCCATGGTTTGTGAGATGGGCGTAAATGTCTTTGACCAGTCGTCGATCTTTCTCCGGTACATCGGGTTTCTTTTCAACAGACTCGACGCTCATGGTTGGGCTTGTCAGGACAAAGGTGACACCGCCGTTGGAGACGACGTGACTGGCAATATAGCGGGAGCCGGTCTCGAGGCCACGATACGCCAGGAGTTTAAAGCCCATGCGGGAGATGTAGTATGAAGCTGCTTGTTTGGCGTTGCCAACGTACCATGTAACATGGTCGTATCCTTTGTACCCTGGACCAGAGTTTGCAGAGATGTAGGAAGAGGTGAGAGGAAAGGTACTGCCATCGCTGGCAAGGACCGTTGGGCTTGTCGCCGAAGGAGGCATCTTCGAACATAGAAGACTGGAGATATGCTTGGTATGTCTATGAAGGAAAAGAAGCTGAGAGTGAACTTTGACAAGATGGTTTATCCAAGTACAAGAGATGTTACACAATAGAAAGACAAGTAGATATAGGCTAGTACAATCGTAATCAAGGGGGAAGTGTTACATGAGCCACGGAGCTTGAAACAGTTAATACTGGAGGCAAAACATTCACCCTCCGTCTTGACCAGCCTCTCCGCATGATGGCCAAGTCACCAGCACTACCATGGCCCTGATTCACTGTGATAGTGCTACTAAATGTGTTATCTGATATTCAATTGAGGGTGGTGAAGTCGTCGTTGATGTTATTGGAGAAGGAGCCTCGATATCAGCGGCTATAAACGGCAAAGGCCGGATTGGGGTCAGCTTACACCCCTCCACATGTTTGACCACGCATGTCGGATGGTCTCACTAAAATGTCGGATGGTCTTGACAGGGTTTATCGGAAGACCATCTGACCTTCCAAAACACCTCAAGATCAACTGAGGTCCAAATTCTTTGAATATATTACTAATCTATTCTGAATTAATTAACTCTAATCCTAATGTATCTGAAATGCATGCATAATATATTTCATATTGCTAACTCAAACCCCCTAATCCTAACCACCTAACCCCCAAACACTAACCCCTAACCACTAATCAGTTACAAATAGATTCTTAATAGATTTGTAATGAATTACTAATGAATTACACAATCTCAAGTTCGCTTGTTAGCTCCGCAAAAAACCTTAAAGTTCAGAATTAGTGTAGGACCATCCGAGGTTTTAGTGAGACCATCCGACCTGTGTCCCGCACATGTTTACACCACTTACGCGGGGAAAAGTAGGTAGGGCACGACTCCCCAGACATTCCAGATCGTGACAACTGCGTTTGAGGCAAATGCGTGTTACAAATACTAGGAAATTGCAGTGAAGTGACTGCGGCGGAGGAGATTCTTATGACGTTCTGGATTCATTTGTACACCGAGGTTCAATGTGTGTTATTGAATCTCAGACGACGTTATTCACCTCAGTTTTCTAGGGATTCTCTCTGGTCACTATTTCTCACTGACTGTTTTATAACACCATCCAACTTACTACCATCTACTCAGCCAGCCTCTCCCAGCCCCCAATCACCAAAGCAGAACAGCCACTCAACCACCACCATGCCCCCCCAACTCCTAACTCCCAACGACTCCTCCGTCCTCTACCACATCTTCGACCCCGAAAGCGTCCCATCAGCAGCCTCCACCATCCTCATCGACGCCTCTCTCCCCGCAGACCCACACATCCGCGACCCTTACCTCCTCAAGTCCCTCCAACGCCACGAACAACAAATCATCGCCTCCATCGAACTCCCACCCATCCCACAACTACCGCCGCACCCGCAACCGCACCTACCTCTCCCCCACACCATCTTCGAAACCGCCTACACCGCCTTCACGATCCTCATACGCACCCACCCAAGCTACGCCTCCGCCCACAATAATCGCGCCCAACTCATCCGTCTCCGCTACGGCAACGCCATCCTCATCCAACCTCGACTTCAACCCCAGCCGCAGCCACAACCGCACTCCCCACCACCCACCCCCGCCCCTCGCACCGCCGACCTGCTCCAGCACGCCCACACAACCCTCACCGACCTCAACCGCGCCATCGCCCTCCTCACCCCTTTCCCCCTAAACCCAAACCCAACATCCCCCGCCCCCACCACCACCATCTCCCCCCTCCAGCGCAAGACCCTCGCGCAAGCGCACACCCAACGCGCCGCCCTCTTCCACGCCGCCGCGAAAACCCTCTCCTCTCTCGCCGCCGCCGCAACCCTCTCTCCTCTCGTCGCAGCAGCACCGACGACGACGGAGCCGGAGCTCATCTTTACCGCCCCGGGTTTTGAGAGTTGGAGCGCCACTGACTTCGAGGAGGCGGCCAGTCGGGATTTCGGCACGGCGGGTGGGTATGGGAGCGAGATGGGGCGGGTGTTGGGGGTGGCGGTGAATCCGACGGCGAAGTTGTGCGGGGAGATGGTTAGGGGAGCGATGTGGAGGGAGGTTCGGGGTGGGGTTGGGGTTGGTGGGGGTGGGTGTGGGTGTGTTGGGGGGTAGGGTGGTGGGGGAGAGGGATGTTAGAGCTGTGTGCTGTGTCTTGCTCTATGTTGTCGGGTGGGAGAGTTGCGGTTGGATGGGATGGCTTGTGTAGAAGCATGAGGCTGCAGTAGCTCTAGGTGAAGAATATTGCATTGAAATTTCTCATTTCAAAGGTACTCTTGCCTTGCCATCGAGAAAATGACTAGATGAAGCAGATCCACCCTATAAGGAAGCGGCAAACTGTATGCAAAACGACTACCCCTCAGCCAACACGTCCACATGAGCCCCCTTTCCTCCCCGGACGATCACTCCACCCTAGCCCTAAACTCCACCAACGGCCCATCCTTCACCGCCACGAACGCATCAAACAACTGATACTCGTCCCTCCTCCGCCTCCCCCACCCCGCATCCGGCCTCCCCTCTCCCAACCCCACCCCACCACCACCACTCGCCAACCTAAAATCAAACAACCAAACCACCCTCGCCAACGCCACCGCCAACTCCAAATACGCCATCCCCCTCCCCACACACCCCCTGGGCCCGACACTAAACGGACAAAACGCCTCCCGTGCCCCCTTCACGCTCTCCGCCGTCCCCTCCGCCCCCCCCTGCCCCCTCTCGATCCACCTTCCCGGCCTAAACGCAAACGGCTCCGGAAAGTACACCTCGTTATGGAGCAGAGCGTAGTGCGGGACGCCGACGACGGTGCCGGCGGGAAAACGATGGCCGTCGACGACGAGGCCGCCGGGGAGGACTTGGCGGGGGAGGAGGCCGGGGACGGGCGGGGCGAGGCGGAGGGCTTCGTCGAGGGTGGCGCGCAGGTAGGTGGATTGGGCGAGGAGGGGGCCGGAGCGGATGGAGGCGAGGGTCGGGAAGGTGGTGCGGATGTGGGTGGTTAGGGTGTGGAGGGCGGGGGGTTTGTGGGTTAGGTAGAAGAAGGCGGAGGCGAGGGCCGTGGAGGTGGTGTCGGAGCCTGTGGGGGGGTTTTGGTTAGTGGTGCTGGGTTTTCTGGCTGTGGGGTGGGGGTGGGATGGTAGGGGTGGTAGCGGCGGGGTAGGTCTAGTGCGGGGATTGCGGGTATGGTGTGCGAGTGGAGAACGGACAGATTATGGGGCATTGTTGGAGGACCTGAGGGGCTTCATGTTGAAGAGTTGGGTAGACTTGCCTGCAATCAACAAAACATTGCTTTCCCCCCACAGCTCCTGCGGCCCGAACCCTTTCCCCGTCTCCGGATCTTTAGCCGTCAGGAGATAGTGGAAGAAATCTCGCCTCTGGCCGTCGATGCCCAGCTTGGCCCTCTCCGCCATCTGTTGCTTCGAATACGTCATGTACCTTTCCCTCCTCTTCTTGATCTTGCCAAACAGCAACGCGTCCAAGCCCAGTTTCTTGATCATAGGCATCTGGCCGTTGACGTTGTGAAAGTACGCAGCCGTTGAGATCAGGTCGAGCACGAAGCGATTCTCCTCACGCTCCATGACTCCAAATGGCTTGCCGAAGCAGAGGTCGCCCAGGACGTCGAACGATAGGTAGTTGGCCCAATCGCCCATATTTTTGGGCGCACTCCACCCTTTCAATTCAAAGGCTGGGTTTAGTCCACCAAACCCGTTCATTGGTAGATTGACGTGGTCCTTGCTGTTTGCTGCGTTGTCTCCAAGATGCCCACACCAAGCCTGGATGTTATCCACAATGTGGACTTCCATAGCCCTCATCGCACTATCCGAGAAAGCCTGGCTGAGCACCCTCCTTTTGCGGGCATGTACGGCCTTGTCAATGGCAGTATGGGTGCTGAAGGCAGCCTTGGTAGCAGGGAATACGGAGTAAAAGTCGGACTTCTTGACGTTTGCCTTGAACCCATAGATGTCTCTCAGCGCGGTGTGGGTGTTGATGGATATGCTGTTAGGTCCGAAGCGGACGACGTCGCCGTAGAGTTTGTGAATGCGGAAGAGCTCCAGATGGCGGTCACCTTTCCAGGCATGGTAGACATTGTACCAGTCCGTGATCTTAGCCAGCAAAGGGCCAGGATAGCGGGCAAGTGGATGTAGAGTCAAGCGGTAGATAATCACACCGAGGGCCTGATGAAGATATGTCAGAGATGCTCACTGCAGGCAGAGGACGTCCCCATACATAAAGAAAACATCCTAGCGCAATGGCACAGGGGACAGTGACTGCCAACCGCGCTGTGGCTATGAAAGACATCATTGACAGTGGAGACAGAGCTGGACTGTTTGGCAAGTAAGAATGGTCCATGCTAATGCCAATATCAATGAGAAATATTAGGGTTGTTTATAAGTTGTTGTTGTTCTGCCATCCGTCTCGATTTCCGGCAGCAGCAAAAGTGAGGCCGCACGACCTTGGCTCAAATCAATCCGCACATAGCTCGAATTGGCAGGTAGCAGCGTCAGCGATGGAGCCATGGTCGTTCGAGATCACGTTGTCCAAATTGTAGGCGTGATGTTGTTGTTAGGGCGTGCTCCACAGCGTGGTGAACCGAACTGCATGCGCCTAAGATCGGTTTCCATCGGCAAATCGGCATCCGCGAGTAGGCTAAGCTGCCACCTCACACAGCTATCTTAGGATAGCCACGGATAACCATAAGATATTCTTGTTGATAGTCAGGCAGAATACAAGGGACCGATAGTGTGTGCACGTCCACGCGAGCCGGATTGACTTGCGGTCGAACGATTCGATCTATGCTGCTCTTCCGAGATCTAGAGGCAGTCTATATAGAGACATAATGTAGTGCCTACTGGACCTCCTCCGATAAGGTAGCCAGACGTAATTCGACACCCTCTCGTGTCACGAGTCTGATCTCTCCATATAGAAAAATGGTTGGAAGATAGGGTTCTATCAAGAACCATTGCAATTTGCTATCAGGGAGCTGAACTCCTCTCGGGCCATTGTTGGCTTGCCCAACCGCATTGGAATGCCCTGTATCCAACCGTTTCCTGTTATTGCGAATCGACGCATGATATTCCATGAATAGCGGTTTATTGGTTGTACAGCGGAGCAGGCGAAGATGACGCTTGGATGTGTGGAGGAACACGAGGGTGACTGTACAGAAAAGGTGCCGCTTCCCGTCCCATTCAAACCTGGGCTGGGGTCCCAAAGCGCTTCCGGAAGTGTTGTAGTGCCCACGTCCTGCTGCCCATCTTAGAGTGTAGATTGTTGGTAGATTTCTGCAGGATCTGCTCCGAAGTCCTACATATCTGAAGCCGGGCCATATTCCCTGCATACGTCTCAGCCAAGTTTGAGCTCAAACCCCCAAAGAGGGGACGTACTGAAAGAGGACTCTTATTCACAAACCATGGTCAAGATACCTCAAAGAAGAAGGCAAGGGTCAGATATGGGTGGTAGAAAGCCAACCTTGACCGGACCCAATCCCTCAAGCCTGATTCATGCAGGACTCTACGTCCCTGCTTCGCCGTCGAAAGCCCACTCCGGCCATCATCACGGGAAAGCAGCTTCCGTCAGCTACCAACAGGCTCAGGCCTCGACGAAAACAATATCTTCCACCGCACAATCTCCACAATCTCCAACTCCTCCTCCACTCCAGCCTCCCCTTGCACTTCTTCGGGAGCAGCCCTCTGCGCATCTCTGCGACGAATGACAGCCATTGGTTTAAGCAACTTCTTCACCTCACCGGTAAGTCGCTGGTGTTGTCCCACATACAGATAGACGCGCTTCATCCAGGCCGTGTTCGATGCGGTATCCGACGCGGAGTAGTCCGGAAATACAAGCTTGCCAATGGGAGTCTGCTGAGAGAGCTGTTCATGGGTATCTGTCGGAAGTTCTGACGGTTGTGTGGTTGGCATGTTTATGGTTCCTTGGAGCTCGAGTATGGCGAGCCCGGATGGAGTTTGGAGGAGTTGAGGGAGTGGATTGGAAGAGGCCGGATAGGCGTCGGGCCTGTGCAGAGCGGGCGGGTGTAGTGGTATCGACGGCATTATTGTTTATTCATCTATGACCATTTGTCTTGTCAAGGAGTCACGTCTTGGCCTGAAATGAGGTACTGTTGATTGACAGCGGCATCTAATGCACGCTAAAGAAAACGTCAGCCCTACAAGATGAACCCTCTTTCAGAAATGAGTCTTCTGTGCTTCAAACCTACCATCCCCTTAAAGTTACAGTCCGAGAATGTTTTCATGTTAAACCAGGCATTCCTTACCTGTCCTTTCCTTTTCTTTTCTTTTCTTTTCTTTTCTTTTACTTCCTTTCCTTCTCCTTGCTGTCAAGTATTCGCAATTTCTGACGCACTTTGTACTGGGTCATTACTTCCTCCTAGTGGTTAGTAATGTGGGGCCGTATCTTTGGAAAAGTTGGCGGTTCAGCCAACTTTGCCAAAGATACGGCGGTTGCTTATTACGTGGCATCAGTCGAGGCTGGCTGGGGATGGGTTGCGAATTAGTGATTTATGGTATCGCTGTCAACAATTTCAATAGAACTTCGAGGCCCATGCTGCTCTCACACAAGCTCTCTTTCACAACCCATGAGACAAACTACATTGACCATCATGACAAAAGTCAGTACTAGCTAACGGCTTCGGCTACCGCTTTTCACAGTCTCGCCCCGACTACTTGCTCACAACTCTTCTTCCTTGTCATCTACAACTCTTTGGCATCTCTTCTGTATACCCTCTTGAACACTGCCGTTTCTCCAGACACTATCCCCGCTCCTGTTTCATCTACTTTTCAGCCCACTCTGGAACACTCCAATCAAGACCAATCCCATAGATATCAACGAAGACTTATGGCAGCACTAGTTGCAACTTCAGTGCATACACTCTGTAAACTTTCCCACGTCCTTGTTCCAATGTCTCCATCGTCACTCCCCCAATGCTGCATGATCTTTCGACAGTCTCAGATACTCTGAGGGCTACAAGGGTCAAGGATAAAGGATCGCTGAAGTGACCGACCCCTTAGGGCCCAAGCCATACCAATATGGTACTCTCGTACCTCCTTTCTCCACAAATGGCCGCCTAATTTCGTACACCTATACTCTGCCATATATCGAACAGCTGGAGGGACCTGAGGAGGCCACTATTTACATACTCTTTGCACGCCCCTGCCCCGTCTCTGTTGATATCTGTGTGCAAGTTCTTGCAAGACTGGTTGCAACCCCATAGCTGGTATCCCCTGAGGACAGTCCTCGTCAATATCATTATGCATGCGTGTTGACTTAAGGCACCATTATCTGCATACATTGGCGCTCACGCTTGTGCAACCTTGCACCATCACCTACTTCAAACAACTACATTACGCAGGAAATCATACTGGCTGCTACCAGCTGGCAGTCGAGACCATTTGATTCCCTTGCACTGCCACTGACTTCTCACACTCTTGAGGAACGCCTTTTGGCATGCCTCCCATCATCAGCTAGCCCTAACAGTCTTCCAGCGTAATGGTGCAATCTTGGCTCAATAGAACCTCAGATGATTGAGCAATTTGTTAGGCATACTTCTGTACTGTAGTCTTCGGGAACCCAACTAGCCCTAAGAATGGGAACATCATCCAGCATTAGAGACGTCTGATCTGCCTGTGTCGGGACCATCCCTCATACAAGAGAAAGTACAGTCTCCCATACACAACCTCCTCAAAGCCCATGTCCTCTGCCTATACCCTCCCACAATCTCCCACACATCAAACAACCCTCCAAGCGCCAGCACCACCCATCCCAAGACCCCTCGGACCACATGGCACAGCGTTCATCTCCCAAGGCACGAGTGAATCGCAATCCTTCCCCTCACGCATGACCGTCATTCAATGGAACCCGCATTGTCACTTGCATGCGCAATATTCACTGACCGGACAATAAGGCTATGTCTTCCGCTACTTGTCTGTACACTTCCCTCTTCCCATCTTCTACCATCCATCCATCCACTTCCCACCCCGAGCACTCACATCGTCGTGGTCCCAGCGTTCCCCCGACATCGGCGGACTGTGGAGTTGCCGTGCACTTCTTTGGGTGCGTGGAGAGTGCATAGCTGCAGAGATCTGAGAGGGTGGAGAGTGAATCACGGAGAGGGATCTGAGAGGGTGATAAGGGCGCGCTGTTGTGCTTGGTGTGGTTGCAGTCTTTGTCGTCAGCGTCCTAGGTATGTCTATGAGGCGGATGATATTGTCGTTGGTTTTTGAGACGTTGATCGCTAAGGGAGAACTTTTTTGACAAGCAGGGGCGTCCTCACCGTCGACAAAGAGCACCGAGAAGCGGTCATCCGTCTGTCAGCCCTCTCATCCACAGCTCTGACCCTGGGAAGTGGTCACTGTTCAAGGAACATCCGGTAGATAGACTCAGTGCACTTAGAGATCTTCCAATGGAGTCGAATTCTGAGCCCCCGAGCGCAACCGTCGTCAGCCCTTCAGAGCTGGTCGACCTACTCAGCACGCAGGTAGACATCTTCACGTCCTACACCTTCTCCAAGACATGGGTGTCCGAGGAGATGAAAGAACGAGACCGCTTCTTCGACACGCTGCAGCATCTGGAGAGGATGCACCTGGTCCGACGTTCGCCCTTCCTCCCCACGACACTGGCGGCATGGTACGTGTACCGTATAGATTCCAAAGACGCCGAGATCAAAACCACGCAGAGGAAGCTAGGCCTGAGAGTTGCAGCACTTGAGGTGAAGAAGCTCATCAAAGACCCGAGCCGCGGTCGCATCATGCCTATTTTCGGAGGCAAAGCCTTCAGCGACAACCGCAGCGCCGTGCTCGCGTTCGAGTCTATCTGGTGCCCGTGGGCCGTGGGGACAGCGGAAAAGCCGGAGGCTCCGTGGCCTACGAGGGACGAGATGGAGTTCGAGGGCGACGAGCGGGTTACGTCCGGCTTCAGTAGGTTTCCGCCTCTGCCAAGGGTCGTCGGGAACGAGACGGTTACTTGGAAGTGCAAGGCGAACATTCTCGGTCATCCGTTCGACCACATTTGGACGCTTGCGACGGCGCAAAACACGGAGATAGTGCCGGATGACGAGCAGATGTTCGAGCTTGTTGACAGCGAACTTTTGGTGGAGGTGGATGCGAAAGAGGTTAGGGCTGGGTAACGCAGGATTCGACGCAGAAAGATGGCAAGAAAATATAGAAAAAAAGATACGCATTGCGCGGCATTGGAAGGGCGTTGGGGCATGCGTATGTAGGATACGAAGACACGAAAACAATGACTTTATTTCTCAATGGCACGGGTCCGCCACTCTAAGACAACCAGGGAGCATCTCTGGCGGCGCCAGCCAAGTAAAGGCGTTCGCCTTCTCCGAGTCCTTGGAGGAGGGGAAGCCTATGGTTGCGGGTGTCTCTGCATTCATCATTATCTCTCATTTAGATTGCGTTGTTTGGAAGCCCAGGCGGTTTGGGTTGCAGCTCCGGCTGGGACGCGCCATCCAAGCAGAGGTCTTCGCATTTGATTGACGGAAGACGCTCCGTGATTCTTGGGTGACAGCAAGCCATGGCGGCGGGTGTTTCTGCACTTTCCATATCTCTTAAATAGTCTCCCACCTTAGCAAGAATAGAAATTCAATGCGATCTCAAACGTGACCAGTGCCGATGTGAGCTTTCACCAACCACTGAACGAGGTTACCAGTAAGTCTGCTCTAAGGGCCATCTAGAGTTAAGTGACATCACCATTGCTGTAATACAGACGGAAAGCTGAGCCAGACACTTTCTTGATCTCATTCACTGAGAAGTCATATCCATAAGGGCCTGGTGAGGGCAACGTAGTGAGCTAAGCCCAAACAGAGACCACACTAAACCTTAAATAGACACTCACCGAAAGCCTGTCCTACTCACGTGACTGCTACTGTACTTTGCCTCCATAAGGTCGGTGAGTTTCGCAGACCCACAACCTCACATATCATTTCAACCCAACAGCCCACCATGTCCATCTACGACGAGATCGAGATCGAAGACATGACATTCGACTCGACCCTACAAATCTACCACTACCCATGCCCTTGCGGCGACAAATTCGAGATCAGCATCGCGGATCTGCGCGATGGGGAGGACATCGCCGTCTGTCCGAGCTGCAGTCTGATGATCAAGGTCATCTACGAGGTGGTAAGTGGCCTCAAGCTTGGGGTTATGGAGAGTGAGGGTTGGTGGCTGGGATTGTATGCTGATCGTTGACGCCGTACAGGATGACTTGCCAAAGCCGGAGGGCGAAAGCGGCACCCAACTATCGGCAATACCGGCGTGAATGTGGAATTAGGCCCGGATGAGAGACTGCTTGACGAAATGGCACGGAACAGTTGTACCGACACCTGCGGAGGTGCCGGATTACGCCGGTCTGTCGGCCGAGCACGCGTGGTAGGATGATCCTACCACTGAGCCTTCGAAACTACGACGGGGAGGGGTTCAGGCTCCTTGAAAATGCCCCGTCAACAAGAGCGCTCGGCTCCTGCTGAAACCCTCGATCTTCCAAAATCGGACAAGACGAAGTCGCAAGGGAAGCAGTACGAGATGTAATTGCAGAGCCATAGGTCCTGTCCAGCGCGGGTGGGGATCGCGAAACCACAGGAGGAGCCGATCGAGGCAACTCATGAAGAGCAATCAGTATATTATTTCGCTCCCAGGATAGTCAGAGCCTGGGTGGTTGTTATCATGTAGCGGCTGTATCGTCCGCCCATTTTCTGTTTCAACGACCTTAATGGCAATGAGCGGTAGTCGATATCCAGGTATCAATTATGCTTCTGAAGCACTTCCACTTAGATAGTACACATTTCTGTGTCAGGGCTCAACTACTGCAAACCAGGTTACTTGATTAACTCCTCCACAGCCAATCAAAGCGGGGCATCATGATCAACAGACATATCCACACCCAACTCTCTCCTTAGCAGCTCGTCCAACGTAGTCCCATCCCTCAAATAAACCCACTCACTCGACCCGCTGCCCTCCTTCTCATGCTGACTCTCCCCCGCCACGACGTAATCGAAACGCTTAGGGCCCGACGTAGGCGAGCTGAGCCAAATCTGCTTGTTCGGAGGCTGTTTATTGAGGACGTAGGTCCCAGTCGGAGGAAAGGAGATATTCAGGACACCCGCCTAAAGTCATGCTTCATCTCAGCGCCATCGCGACCGCATCAATGGCTTGGTCAAGGAGACGTACGCTGTACTCGCAGTCCATATCGCCCTTCTCCTCCTGCATTTGCTCCAGTTTGTGCACTAGCTTTTCGATGTATCCGTCTGCGACTTTGTGGTAGTCTTCGGTGGAGATCGGGGCTGGGTCGGCGGCATGCCCGCTCTCAAGACGGGACTTGGGTTCAGGTTCTGCGGATTCGGGGGATATGCCTTTGCGGAAGGTGGCGGAGAGGTGAAGATTGCGCATGAGCTGTGGAGTAGACGAGCTAGACGTAGAGGGGCCAATGAGGCGAGTGGTGGTGAAGCTGCATGCGGGCCGGGTCTTTGGTGTTGTGGAGGAAGCTTGACGGGCGATGCTCCGGAGAGCTCGGACTGCGCCCATCGAAGAGGGACGGGGGAGCATTGTTGGTGACTGTTGTGATATTGCGCTATTGACGAAGCATTTCGGAAGTTCTGGTGCTGATAAAGAGGAAGTTGGGTGATGTGAGGGAGATATGGTGTTCTTTAGAGCCCTATGGTAGAAGGTGGGGAGCTCTGGAGCTTAAGGAGCTAATTTGTACCTTACGTATGCTCTGACAGGGATGTCGCGGATCTGCCCCACCACTAAACATGACCTACAGTACCTTCAAGGTTCCTACCTAGTGAATATTTCAGAAACCTCCTGCGCACTACAACGCGAGAAGTAGTGGCAACGTGGTGTCCGACCTGCCGGCCATACATATCCACAATGATCAACGCCGTGCTGGTCTTCAACAACTCAGGCCAACCCCGCCTGACCAAGTTCTACACCCAACTGGTACCACAGCCCACCCACAACCATTCTCACTTCAACCGCCCAGCGCTGACCCTTCACCATCATCCAGGACACGAGTGTGCAACAGCGCCTAATCTCTGAGATCTTCACCCTCGTCTCCCACCGCCCACCCACGTCCTGCAACTTCCTCCCGTACCGCCCCCATCCCCACCCCCTACCGTCACTCCCCTCAAAGCTAACAACCCACCCCACCCACCCACAGCCTCCCCCCCCTCCTCGCCTCCTCCTCAAAATCCACCACCCCCACCTCCCCACACAACGACACGCCCTCGCTCATCACCTACCGACACTACGCGACCCTCTACTTCATCATGATCTCGACCTCCACCGAATCGCCCCTCGCGTTACTCGACCTGATCCAGGTATTCGTCGAGGCGCTGGACCGGCTGTTCGAGAACGTGTGCGAGCTGGATCTGATCTTCAACTTCGAGACGCTGCACGCGACGCTAGGCGAGATGATCGTGGGCGGGATCGTGGTCGAGACGGGGCTGGAGCGCGTGGTGGAGGGGGTGAAGGCGCAGGGACGGGTGGCGAAGAGGCCGGTGAATGAGGGAAGGGGAGGAGGGGGAGGGGGTGGCGCGGGGGGGTTGGGGTTGGGGTTTGGGGCGTTTAGGACGTCGGGGGATGGGGTGTGGAGTGGGCGGTGATGGATGGGGGTTTGTGGGGATCCTTACGGCGGGGCGTTGGGGAGGTGTATTGGGTGGGGTTGGGATGAAGGGTAAATGGGCTTTTGGGGATGAGACCCCCCTCGGGCCAAGCGCTCTATTTAGGTCTATCAACTGGCTATGTTTTCGAAATGGAACGTTGGGTTTCCCGGCACGGCCGCCTCCGCGAAGGGTGGCAGCCCTTCTCGCCTCTCCCCTGAACCTTCAACGTTCACCAACCTGCCGGCCTTTCCGCCTTCTTCTACAGCGATGATGTCGATCAGTTTGCACCCTGTCGTTCTCTTCAATCCAGCAACCATTTCTTTCAAAGTATCCAGTTCGTCGAACGCTAGTTTCCTGTCGAAGACTGTCTGCGGCTTTTCCCCGCTTGCTAACCTCTTCTTAAGCGTGTGTACGAACGGCATGGCTTTCTTCATCTCGCCCATCTTTGCAATCTTCGGATTGAGCTCTTTGTCATCCAAAGTGGCTCCGTCAAAAGCCTGTCGGACCAAGTCGATGTACTTCTCTTGCCAAGCGGGATACTTTGCAGCAGCGAAGATGGTGAGTTTCTTTGGTTTCTTGGGGTCGAAGGCGATGTTCTTGCCCTTGTCCTTTTTCTTCTGTGACGCGGCTTCGGCAGAAGTGATGTTGGATGATGTGGAGCGGACGTACTCGCGAGCTGCGGTGAGTGTAGGAGACGGCGCGGGTACGGAGGGGAAGAGTTCGTTTTGAATCGTTGAGGGCTGCAAGTGATCAGTTATTGAATGCGAGGCATCGCGATCTTGACACATACCTTCTTGAGAACATCCCTCCAGATGTATTCAGCCCAGTGCGGGGCAATCACCGTGATCAACAGCGCTTGTAGCTCGATGTAGCGGCGTATGAGGTCGTGTTGCATGCCCATTCCAGCCGCACTTGCACCTTCGCGGTAGAAGTCTCGTGCTCCAGTAAAGTCATACAGTGCTGACTTGAGTGCGAGTTTGTAGTTCGTTCTAGAGTACCGTTAGTCTATTGCTCTCCAAGCCTTGGAACGTATACACACTCTTCATAATGATGCCTGGCTTCATGAACCAAGGTGTTCATCTCATTTTCGAACAGCCTGTCCCAGAAACCATCTTTGGAACCTTGGCGTAGACTCGTGTCTTGGATGACTTCTTCACACCATTCTTTCAATGTGAAGAGCCTCAGTATGCTGCTGTTGGCAACAGTCTCCTCAAAATTAGCATCTTCAATGGCATCCCCAGCATCGGCCAGAGCGATCCTGGTTGCGTCCGCACCGTATTTCTTAACCGCATCACTTAGTGTTAGGAAGTTGCCGGTGCTTTTGCTCATTTTCTCGCCGTTAAGCAGGAGATGCCCGTTGGCGCGGACGCTGCGAGGCCAGTATTCCTGGGGAAACAGTGCTATATGGATGTAGATAAAGAAGGTCAAGTGGTTCGGTATGAGATCCTTGCCTGAAACTCGTACATCCAACGGGTACCAGTACTCGAACGCTCTTCGCATCTCCTGTAGCGCACTCCTAGTAATTCCACTCTCCTTTACTATATCGTTACTAAGATCACGGCGAGTAAACACATAGTCCCACACTTCATCCGTCATCTGCTCTGGCCTCAGACCTAAAGTTCCGGGCTCCTTGCCGAACATATCCTTGTGAAGAAAATGAGCGATTGTGTAATACGCCATGTAAATTGTACTATCGCTCAGACTCTCGACGAGAAATTTTGGGTCCCAGGGTAGTTTTGAGCCCAGCCCATACGTCCTTGCGCAAGCCCATCTATTGAGCCACTCGAGGTTCCCTTCGAATGCATTCTGGGTTTCGGCTGTATAGGTGTTCAGGTTGCCAGCAACAAATTCCAAGGCTTGCTGCTTCCATTTGGGATCATTTTCTCCGTAGTTCAAAAACCATTGGCCAAGATATGCAACGACACATTCATCGCCGCTGCGACTAATGACTTGGCCATTGGGTTCCGCATACTTGATAGCATCACCACTCTCAATCAAGGCATTCCTGACTTTATCTTTGACATCCTCCACCCGCTGACCCTTGAACTCGCCGATTAACATCGTGCCTTTGTAGTATCCTTCTTTGTAAGCCAAATCTTTGGCCTCTGCTAACTGTTTCGCGTCCTTTGGTGAGTTGATTTTCATCTGCTCTACCAGGTGCGGCGCTGTGAGATTACCATAAGTTGGTGTCTCAATGATTGGTCTAATCTCCAGCTCTGCCCATTCTTTCCTGATGCCATAGTAATCAGCTTTCTTCGCTAGGTCCAGAACGGTTGCATAATCGTCCGGACTATCCGACGGAACTGATGTTACGACACCTGTCCCCTTCGTTGGCAGGACTGATTCCATGGGAAGAATGCGTACGCCTTCAGTGTGGACAGATAGCGGTGCGCTCACTAAAGTACCGACAACTGCTGACCCGGGAAATTCCACTATAGCTGGTAATTCAGAGGCATCCCGTGGGAAGTTATCGCTCCGATAGAATGTTCCCTGGAAAGCCATATTCCACGCAGCACGTTTTGTTATCACGTAAAACTCGTTTTCCGACACCTTGAAGAGGCCGTAAGTGATTTTAGGTCCGACAAAGCAACACGTCTGTCCGTACATGGTTTCTGGCCGCAGGGTTGCAGGCACAAAGTATACCTTCGCGTGTTCGGATATTTTGCCTCTCACAATGTCTGCAGCCTTTGGAGCCCACTCTTTGACCTTGAGTTTCAGCGCTGTGTACTCCTGTGGAGCTACGCCTTCTCCTGCCGTACGATCATGGTCCATGCAAGGTTGGCCGTCCTTCGGAGAGTAAACGGTGTATCGAGTACCATATTGAATTTTGTCGAGTTCCTTAAGTCGGTTCATCTGCCATCGAACGAAGGCATCAAAGTATGAATTAGCATCTGTAGTAACGAATTTCCGTCGCCAGTCTATGCGGGCACCGAAGCTATCGAGGTCTCGTTCGCAGATGGGAGGGAAGTACTCTAACCAATGACCGGCATCGGCAAATTTATGAATCTCTTCTCTAGGTATACCCAATGCCAGCATAATTTGAAACTGATGCTTCGCTTTTACTGTTTTTGCTGCAGCCTTGCCCTTCTTTGACGAAAACTTCGTGACGTCCTCCTTGGTTTGAGCTTGCGTTGGTGCGGGCATGACGTCTCCGTTGGCCACAACATCCTCATCATCATCTTGGTACCGCTCAAATGTCTTGCCAAACTTCCGGACGTCCTCTACCAGTTTATCTGCGCAGGCCTTAATTGGCATACCTGTGCAATGGAACCCCAAAGGGAAGAGAGCGCGCTTTCCCTCCATTCTTGCGAACCCGGTGGTAAATTCGACCTTGCTAGCTGTGAAAGCATGTCCAGCGTGTAGTGTGCCATTCATATACGGAAATGCCATAGTCCCAAAAAACTTTGGGTATTTCTTGCGCAATTCCTCGGGCCTGATCGAATCAAAGGGCTCCTCCCTGGTGGAAGGAGCGTCAACTTGGAAGACCCCATCCTCTTTCCACCTCGCCTGGTATCGCTTCTCAATTGTGATAAGAGCGTCACGCTTCTCGGTCTGAGCCCCTCGGTTTAGTATGTATGCGCTCAGGCAGAGAGTTCACGAAGCTTACATTTTCCAGCTTCAGAGCCATTTTGACCAAAGGATGTGCGGCCACGTGCGGCACTACCACGAGAGCACGACGAAGATATCTTCCTCTAAAGCTCCTGCCCGTTGTAACAACAGACTTTGAGAGCTTATAGCACGCTGAGTCAATCTTGGGTACCTTACCTAGTACCTAGGCTGTGGGGTGAAAGTCAGACCTTGAGGGCAGAATAAGGCGGTGAACAGAAGAGTGTTCGCGGAGTCCTCCGCTACAGTAAGGTACGGTAGGCAAGACAAGCCAAGGCCGCACCACACCTTGTGGTTGACCAATCATCCAGTACCTACGTCGTACACCCGGTACCTTAAGATACTTGATAGTTCTGCTTCCTGTGCAAAGATTGATTGACGATTACATTCCTTGGCTACTCTATCTACTTAGACAGCCTGCAGAGCCATCTTCATGGAAGTTTAAGCACTATTCAGCGTTGATGCTTGCAGCGGTGGTACCTTTACCACCATCACTGCCCCTCACTACGCTCTCTGATAACGCGGCGCTACATTACGACCAGCCGGCAACCGTGGGTAGATCATTTGCGTCCTAGACCGGTCGACTGGGCTGCGACGATGCTATTTACAGTCGCACGCCTCGCGGAAGTCTCTCAGACTGCGTCGGCCAACGTTTATATGAATCCATACAAAGCGAAGCGACTATGGCCGCCCGATTTCACAAAGCTATCCCCAAAGCATCAATTTCGCCTCGAACGGAGATATAGAAGGAGGGCGAAGCTGAAGTGGGCACGGCCGCGCTGGACCAAAGCCGTAAAGTTGGCGCAATGGGGTTGTAGCATCTGTGGGTGCTCCTTAACTCAACCAGGGCTATTTTGTGTCTTGTAAATTTACTGATTCCTCAAGCCATCCTTACATATGGCGTGCTGTTCATGGATTGGGGTAGGGAAAACACACCATTCCAAGGGGTAAGCGTTGCATCAACTGGTCCTCACCGAATCTTTGTTGACAGGGCACAGATCCGTAAGTGGTTCGATGAGACCAAGGACTCCATCTGGGCAGCTGGCCAGCCTACACGACCGAATCTAGGACCCAGCTCGACGGTGAAACCATCAGCCTCTTCATTACAGCTACATGGTCCGCGCTGAGCTTCGTACGGCTGCGAGTTTGGGATTACATCTCGAGCACGCTTCTCCGGTAAACGCATACCTTCTTTGAACGACAGCGAAGCCGCGAGAAGGACGGACTAGCCCTCAGGGTCCACATTCTTAACACATTCACGCGCTTCAACGAGGCTTCAGGTATCGTTTTGTTGGCAGGCGTCCATCGGGTATTGGATTCCTGGTCTTGTCGGAAATCCCGCGTGATCAAGGCGCGTGTTGGTAAAAGCTACTAGGGTACGGAGCGAGTGTGGCCTGGATATATGGCTTGGAAGGGCTACGTCGGCACTCACTGCAAAAACACACTGGATCAAAGCAACGCTTCAATGATGTTCATATCGAAGGTAGTGTGGAGATAGGGTACTCGAGGGAGATGAATTCCTGTGAATATAACTGTGGTGTCAGAAGGCTCCCTCGAATCCAACACCGGCAATACCCAACATGGATCACGATTGCTACTCTGTACTGTTCTTGAGCGTGACCACCTTCAGTGTTCCGTACTGGGAACTCCACACCTCTAGGTAGGTCAATTGGACATTTATCCCGTTCCTGTGGATGGCAGGCATAGATAACTCCTTGATTATCTTGTTCCAGAGTCATTTGTCCATTCTCTAGCATGTAATATAGTTCAAACCAATCATGTTAAAAACATTAACATCAAAGAAAGATTTTATCAAGGTATTACGGCAGACCATATTGTGCAACATGAAATAACTCTTTTGAAAATTTCAAATGTCAAATGTCAGACAAACAACACTGTGAGCTGATCACACACATCAATTTCATAACTTACAATTCACCTTGTATCAGATAGACTTCATGTTACATTAATTGTAGTTAAGTAGTAATCTAGTCATACAGTGTTCTCATTATACTGATATGATTCTTAATGAAACTTAAACAAAAACATTATATCAGTATCTTCTACAGTACTGATCAATGATCTATAATTAGATTAAACAGAATCATAGACTTGTAGTTGCTTTCTTAATAATTAATTAAGACAAGTATGTTCTTTTTATATTGATATGAATGTTAAACTGACAATAATAATACTTTTGTATAGACATCATATTTAAATTCATTACTTAGTTAAGTGATGTACAACTCAATGTAATGTGACAGCTTTGTTGAAGAGAAATAATATTTAAAAAAAGAGTACATAAATAAAATATATTACTAAATATTTTTCTTATGCTGAGCTGAACAGTAAAGAAGATGATTAAGAGCTGATAACAGTGAGTACAGAGAGAACAGAGAGAATGAAGAAAATAATGAAAAGAATAATGAAGAAAATAATGAAGAGAATGAAAGAGATGAAAGAAAAGATAAAAGAGAAGATAGAGAGAATGAAGAGAATGAAGAAAAGAAAATAAAAGAGAAAATAAAAGATGTAAACTCATAAGCTTCTTATCTATAAGAGACTGATGAGTAAGATATATAACAATGTAAGACACTACATTACAACAGCTATTTGATGAAGTTCTGATGTTAAGATCTTATATTGATGAAGATTAATAACTAAAAAGTTTAAAAGATTTATATGTAAAGACTGTTTATATAGTACTTTGCTTATCAATCATTGTGTAAGAAATTCAGCTATGATTTAATATAAATACATAATGATATCATAACAATTATCTTCTCTTCTATGTGCTGATTCTTCAGCACATTAACATATCACTGATGTTATAAATATATCATAGTTTTGTGAAATCAGATCAGCAAAATGTAAATAATGATTTATTTAACATTTTTATGTATTTTGCTTGTTGTCTATCTTAACTAAACTAATAATCTTACACAATACTTTAAGTTTTAGACTGAGTGTAAAGTTAAGTCAGATCAGAAAAAAGTACATTTGATCTGAATCTGCACTAGAGTTCAGGTCAGATTAAGTTGAATTTGTGTACAGATCAATTCTATCTACAATTTGTGCAGATACTCATACACAGATGAGGCTAGTCATTATGAGTAAGGTCAGGGCTAAAGCTCAAAAATGTGAAAGCTTATTGATATATTAGTTATAATAAATTACACCTTAACTAGCCATATAGGGATAAATTACATGGTCACAAGATATATTACTGAATAAGTTATGAAAATCATAACTTTTCACAAAGGTGTGTGTTAGAAACACACATCAGTAAGCATGTGTATGTGCTTACTAAGCACATACACATGCTTACTAAGACTATATATAATCTGTGAAAAACTCATAACTCTATATAAATTAAGTTGAGTTAACCTGCACTTAACTCAGCTAAATAAAAGTTAGCTCAATCTGACTCAATACTTAAACCTAACTCTGACTTACATGACCTATAGGTAACTCATGTACTCAGCCTATCAAGTTTGCTGCATTTAGATAGATAATGATTTAGCTTTGTTTAACAATAAATAATACATAAAATATAAGTGAAATTAACTTTTCTTTATTTTTAAATTAATTAAATCAGTAATCTCTTTATTTAATTGCAATATATAAAAGACTCTTTCTCATACATAATTTGCATTCATTTCATCTTCAACATCTTAATATATTGAAGTTATAGCAACTTTATATCTTTAAATGACACTTCTCTCTTGTAACACTCTGTAAATAACACAATAGCAAAAGAGTAACAACAATAACATCATAATCATTAAGAAAAATAAAAGAGATGTTCTTTTTATTATATTTTTCATTAAGAATTCAGCAAAATTGTTAGTGATTTCTATATATATAGCATTTAAGACATCAATACATTCTAATAATGTTGCAGTTTAAGAGATGCACTCATATAAATTAGACTGAGTGCACAGGTTATCTATAGGTCATGCAGGTCAGAGTTGAGTTCAGGTATTGAGTCAGGTTAAGCTAACTTTTATTCAGCTAAGTTAAGTGCAGATTAATCTGATCTGACCTGTGTAGAGTTATAGATTTTTTGTAAGTTATATATAGTCTTAGTAAGCATGTGTATGCACTTAGTAAGCACATACACATGCTTACTGATGTGTGTTTCTAACATGCATCTTCACAAAAAGTCATGATTTTCGTAACTTATTCAGTAATATATCTTGCAACTGTGTAATTTATCCCTATATGGCTAGTTAAGATGTAATTTATTATGACTAATATATCAATAAGCTTTCACATTTTTAAGCTTTAGCCCTGACCTTACTCATAATGACTAGTCTTACTCACATGCAGATACCTGCACAGATTGTAAATAGAGTTAATCTGTGCATAAATCTGACCTGACTCAACTCAGACTCTAGTGCAAATTCAGATTAGATGCACTTTTTTTTGATCTGATTCAACTCTACACTCAGCCTAATATAAATATAAAGAAACACAACAAGAAATCTTCAGATTCTTATTACACTCATTATTAGACATTATTCATCAACACAATCTTAAACATTAATAAGTTAACAAACTTATCAAAATCAATTCTGAAAATTAAATCTGTAAGAACTAAGTCAGTTAAGAACACAATAAGTACTGTAAGTAATACTGTTAACATACTTGTTTTGTTGAAATGAAATGCAGAAACAGAATGTGATGAAGAAGAATATTAAGCATAAAAAATGTAAGCATCTTAAGATGAATTTATTAACAAAATGCTTATATAATAATGATGAGATATACATTCTAAATAAAGTTGTTGTATAAAAAAGACAGCAGCAAAGATCTCATCACTGTATATAGATATAGTTGTATTTATTCAATCTTTTTAACAATAAAGTGTCATCTTTTCACACTCTGTCTCTGCTTTCTCAAGCTGCAGATAAATCATTGTTGATGAATTTAATTGAAAATGCTTGCTTAATGATCATTACTACATCATTAACATCATAAAACATCATTCTCAGAGTATAATTGATTTGTAAGCAACTCATTACTTAAAAGAGTGCTGAATCTGAGACTATAATTAATGAACATCTCTTTACTTTATATTATATGCAACATTTCTCTTTTATAATAGTGTCATTATACACATTACACCTCAATTTCATTTTCATCTCAGTCCTCAGAGATGTTATCACTTCATAATATTATATTTTCAGTAATTTCTTTATTTTCTTATTTGCTTACATTGACATCATCTTGATGTCACATCATAATTATTATATCAATAACAAGTTAAATTCTCTCTGTTGTCTTTGATGTTCAAAGCATATCAACAACAACATTAATTAATGCAACATTGTTAAAAATTAAAATTATAACTATTACAAGATACTTTAAAAGCTGTGTAACTCAGTTTAATAGAAAGTTTCTTGTTATCTTATAATGCATTAATAATAACAGATCTCTGCATTCTTTAATTGTCAGATTAATAATTTATATATATTTATTAATTATATCATCATCATAACAGTCAATGATGTCTGTTAGTCTCAGCTTTACTGTTGTCTTAATTATATATAAACATCATTTATTAAATATGTCACTATCTATATTATTTGTGTTGTGAAGCATCACAGTAATCATTATGAATCTATAGAGATTCATAATCTATTGTTGCTTATAATTTAAGAGCAGCAGACAGTCACTGTAATATAGATATTTATATTAAATATCTCTCACTTTATAATTCATTCTCTTAATTTTCTTGTGCTTTGCTGTCATCATTATATTGCTTACTTCACTTTAAGTATGAACTTTTCTTTCTTCAATTAAGTAACAACATCTCACAAAGCTCTTGTGACTCAATGCTGTAATTTAGTTACTTTAACAACAATTATAATATTAATAAACAGTCACTATTCTTATCTTCTGCTTCTGATAGCAATGTGAATGCAGAGATAACAAAGTGATTTAATAGTATTTTGCTAATATATTAATTGTATTTTGACTTCACTTCTTCTAAATAATATTATGTAGAATATTTTCAATAAAAGTTTTTAATTTCTTAAATCTCATTTATATTTATGCTTTTTCTCTATTTTTGCATCATATTCTTATCACAACACTTTTATATTCTTCATATTCTTTACTTAAAGTCATTCATTATATTCTATTAAATACTTTACTCACTTAACTTTATATTGTAACTGTTCTTTTCTTTATTTCTTGTTTAAAATCTCTTCAATCTTGTATTCTTTCTCATCATTTATGAAATCTGAGAAGAACAGTTCTGATGAAGAATTATTGTTTAAATAGCATTTATAAAACTTTAAATATAAGACATAAAATACATTATGAATTCTGTAATGAGCAGGCAGAGTCAGTCAGTATACTTATTTATTAATAAAATTAATAATTTAAAAAGACTCAATAAATTTATGCAACAGTTTCTTACTTAATCTGCATTGCTTTAAGTTCTTGATGAACAATAGCATTAAATTGTAGCTTTTTAAATATGATTTTTGTCAAAGTAATTAATTTATACTTTTACAGCAGCTTATTATCACTTTATTATTGTAACACAAATTTTCTTTATTTACTGTACTCAGTCTTTTACTGCTGACATCTTCTTTTCATAAATGTTGTTCTTAATGTATTGAGTAATTCTTAAGTGATAGCTCATTAATGTCTTAAATAGTGTTTAATTAATTGTTATATGTTTTTTGTTTGCATATACAAACTTTATCATTAACAGAAAGAATACTCAGTCATTTTGTTCTTCACAATAATAACAATGTAAATAATGTTCTAGAATTTAATTCTGTCTTTTAATTTAATCATCAGTTTATGAGTAAAAGACAGTGCTTAATCTTTACTTTATTTAAAGTTAATAATAGAATTTAAATCAATATATATTAATAAAAATTAATTCTTAATTTAAGACAATATCTCTGAGTTCTTCATAGCAGCATATGATCTATTTAATATATATGTCAGTTAACTTGATCACAGTGAGTTTTTTAGTAACAGAAATATATTGAGTCATCTTTATAAGATGATTCATAATTATTAATATGAAGTTATAAACATCAGTTTCTTATCTGCTAGACAGCAAGTCAATGATTATGTTCATTGTTATCTTCTTTCATGATTAAGTAAATAATGATAATAACTGTAATTTATCATATAAGCAATGTCTTAATACTTAAACTATTAAACATACAGCACACAAAGCAACATATTCTTAAACATCATTCATCATATTAACTCAATAATACTTTCTAAACAGCAGATTAATTGTTCTGTTTACTTTATAATGTTTTATTAAAACATCATTATAATGCAGCTTCATGAATTCATTCTTAATGACTTCATCAAATAATATATATATCTTACTTTTATAATAAAGTAGTTCAGTGAAATCAAACATTCATAAACTGTCATTAATGTCTTAATAACTACAATTACTCTATGATTTCAAGTCTTATCACATCTTTACTGTTAGAACATCAGTGTTCTGCAAGAGATGAATAAGTTTAAGAAAGAATAATTATTTTTTATTATGTATTGTTTTGTCATCAGTCACTTTCTGAATCAATGTATATAAAATGAACTGTTTACAATCAATAATTTCAGCAATAAAGTTAAGCAGCTCTTCTGCTATGTTACATATAGATAAATTAAATATATAATCATTGTTCTTCAATTTATTTCTGAATAAAGACTTTCTAAATCTTTCATTAATTTATCTTTAACAGTCATGATCTTCAGCCTGAGTACTTAATTAATATTCTTTTAATAAAATAATCAGCATAATTTGCAAATCTAAGCTTTAAGCATTGATCTGATTTATTTAGCAATAATGCTTGATTTTAATTCTTAAAATAATGTGATCAGCTTTTGTTGCAATGTTAACAGCAATTTATTTATGTTCTTCTTGACTTTGTAGTTAAAGCATCTCAATGACACATTAGTGAGATTTATTTTCTTTAATTAATGTATGATTATAAAATCATAAGCAGTTAGCCTTATAACTCAGTGTGTTTGTCTTCTATTTAATAATTTTACATTTATAAATTTCTATAAATTATTGTGATTCATAAGTATCTCAATGAGATAATGACTACTTTTAAGATAGTGTCATCAGTGTTTAAATATCTTTATAATTGTTAACAATTCTTAATTATGAGTTTCATAGTATATTTTAACTAAGTTTAACTTTCTTAATCAGAAAACAACAAAGTATCATTAAATATCTGTTTAAAGCTGTAAATAAATATTTATTTACTTAATTATTAAGATATTAATTTCAATCTAAGCTCTTAGCTCTGAGTTAAAGTGCATCAGAATAGATATCTATATAAAGATGTTGTAAAGCTTGTAAAACACTTACATTATCATTTATAATTATTTAAATACATTTATCTTCTTGCTGTTCTTGCTGCCTTTTAACAGATCAGTTAAAGAAGCAGTGATTTTAAAATATTTTTGTATAAAGTGATGATAAAAGTTTGCAAATTCTAGAAATATTTATATCTCACAGTAGCTTTTAGATACTGATCATTTCTTTATGATTTTGACTTGTTGTTGATTCATTAAAACATCAGTAGTGAAGATAATAAATTTAAGAAATTTTATTTATATAGTATAAAAAGTGCACTTCTTTAGATTTGCATACAGTTTAAATTGTTAAAGTCACTTTAAAATTTGTTTTACATAATTCTGATATTCTTCTAGAAAACTGAAATAGATCAGAATATTATTTAAATATATTATACAAAAGACATTGATTAACTCAGTTAATACTTAATTGATATAGACTTAAAAGATTATTGAGACATTAATCAGTTTAAATGACATGATTATGTATTTAAAATGATTATAATATATATAAAATGCAGTTTTTTACTTGTCATCTTTCTTAATTTTAATGCAGTGATAAGCATTCTTAAGATTTAGTTTAATGAACATCTTGACTTCACTTAAACAATTAAGTGTCTCATTAATCAGTAATAAAAAGTAATGATTCTTAACAGTAATCTTATTGAGATCTTTGTAATCAATATATAAATATAAATTCTTTTCATTTTTTAAAATAAACAGAACTGATGCTTCTGCAGAGCTGACAGAATATTGTATTTATTTCTTTATTAAAATGTTATTTAAATATTCTTTAAGCACATATAGCTCTGTTTTTAACAGATTATAAAGTGAATTATAAAGTAATTTATGTCTTTCTGTCTTTATGACATGATCATAATCTTAATGAGATAATAACTTATCAACATTCTCTTCAGAGAACACATCTGCATATTTGTTGTATTGTTAAGATAACATTAACATATTATTAACAACATGTACAGCAGTTGTCAATGAATCTGTCTTAGGCATCATCAACAATGTATAAATAGTGAATTGATTTTAAATGTTGTTGATAAATATCTTAGACTCATCAATAATTAGAGATATTTATTTTATCTTATAATGTTATGTATTCAAGTCACAATTAATATGAATACATTGTCATTTCAGATCTAAAAGATCAAAGATAAGTTTAAATTCATTTTTATTTAAAATATAAAATAACTGCTCTTCAGTTTGCTCTTATTTTTAATTATTGATGAGTTTATACTTTATTAAGTATACATCATAACAATAAACATATTATCTTCTTAAAAGCTTTGATCTTAAGAGTTCTGCATTAATTTATATTAATTAATGAGCAATAACATATTACTAAAACATCACATTAATCTTTGCTGCAGTGTTTAACAGTACACTGATAGAAACTTAATTAAATTTAATTTAAACTTAGTTTTTCTTTATAATGCTAAATTTCTTTATGATCTTTAATCTAATTTTTATTACTGAAGTATAATCAACAAAACTCTGTCTTTTTTTGTCTTTACTACATTAATCTTAATGTAATTAAGATTTTTTAAGAAATTTCTGCAGTTCTTTATAAAATAACTCAGTCTCTCACAGTTATAGCAATTATTCTTCTTGACATCAGTCTTAAAATAAGATTTATTTACATTGTTATGATAACTTAATTTTGTAGCTTCAGAGTTAAGATAATTATTCTGCTGTAACTTTACTGTCTGAGTAAAAGAATGTAAATAATGTTCATAAATTTTCTTAATAATATAACTTTAAATTATATAATTATCTACAGATTGCTGATTAATCTTTTATTTAGCAGTTAAAACTATTAAACTTTTTCTTATCTTTAAGAAATCTTAATAATTAATTAAAACTGCTTAAATCTTTAATTAAAGTTTCATAAAGAGATAATTTATTCTGTATTTCTTTATATAGCTTAGAAGCTGATCTTTTAGCATGTTAAAATATATTATAAAAGCTTAAATTAATTAAATAAGTTTCTATATAACTTTTAAGTATTTCTGTACTATATTAAGTCTGTGATTCACAGAGTTCTCAATGAGATTGAGCAGAAACTTTAAAAAGAATATTTATAATTTGTTATTTAAAAGTTTATTCTCATTAATGTAATGAAATTATGCATCTTAAGATTCTTCTGCTAAGAACTGCATGACAAAAAAGATTTTATTATAGTCATTAAAGAAGTTTTTAAAGATTAAATAAAATGTTGTTACAGCACTGTGTATAAATTCAGTATATTTATGAATGAATTTCTCATTATATATAAGCAAATTCTTTAATCATTGAGTTCATTTTGCTGAAAGTGCATACAAGACTTTAAATGCATATCACTTTGTTAAATTTAAAGAGTTAATAAAAATATAAAAAGATTCTGTATACAATTCTTTTTTAAGTAAAACTTAAGAATCTTTATCTTTCAGAAGTTTGTTAATCTCATTATGCATATTAAATGCTTACAATTCACAATTGATTTTTATGAATTATCATCTTTTCTTATTATTAATCTGTCTAATTTTAATCAAATAAATCTATTCATCTAAACATCAATTCTTCTTCTCTACAGTCTAAATAGCAGCCTGAATTTCTGCAGATTCTTGTTCTTTAAAAATTACTTAAATCTCAATATAATCAGAGAATAACTCTGTCTCATTTTGCTGACTTTTAGTCTGCATATTGTAATGTTATTGAAAGAATAATAAGTACCTGTGCTATCTGTCTATCTAGTGAATCTAATGCATCAATGTTGACTGCAGTCAACTTAAATGTAATTAAATTGATAGTAAAAGCTCTGTTATCTAAGACAGAAAAAGACTCTGTTAGTTTTTTATATTAAGATTAAAGAAATTAAGAAAGTAAATAGAACATTATACTTCTTAATACTTTTATTTAATACATTCATATCTATTAACTCTTACTGTTGTCAAGTCTCAGCTAACATACAAAGCACTTAAACATCTATCTTAATAAGAATTTAATCAGTTCATTAACTATCATGTCTTAACTAAGTATAAAGTTTATCTAAATCTGATTTCTTTTGTGCAGATCTCAGATATAATAATAGATGACATTAATGTATTTTAATTATTCATACACATAAGCATTCTTAATCAGTGTCAAGACAATCTGATTATTTCTTTTGAGTTAAAGAAATGTATTTTCTCTATGAATCTCATTTTTCTGAATACTTACACAATGTAAATTAACTTCAAAATACTTATTTAATCTTATGTTTCTTAATATCTAAGTGAGTCAGACTTCAGTCTTTACACATATTAATATAATTATATATTTAATCTCTGTAATTAATATTGTCACTGACTTCTGTTTCTGACTGATTCATGACATAAATTCTTTTTTAAGCAGAAAGACATAATTTAAAATAAATTTTCTGTCTAACTTGTCTGATGCATAGTTAGAATTAAAGTATTTAAGTAGATCTTGACTCTTACTGAGCTCATACATGATCTTAAGATTAATAATTAATCATATATATTGCAACAATTTCTTAAGTATATACTCATAATGTTCTGCAGAATCACTGAGATACTGACTCAGTTATTTTAAGATAAAGAAGATGTCTAAGCATGTATAAATTGCAGTATACATAAGATTTTTAATGATCTGCTAATATTTTCTTTAATCTATATACTAATCATTAGAATCAGTTAAGCAAAGAGAGTCATATTCATTCAGTAAGATCTCAATACATTAATACTTATTACTTTGCATATAAAGATCTCTGAGCACCTTATTGACATAATGTGTCTAATTTATGTGCAGTGTTCTTTTCTTGTAATCACAGATTATTTAAATATTAAGAATTTTCTATATCTTTCTTAAGTTCTTGATCTTGAATAAGCTTCTGAGAAACTTTTTGAATTAAAGAATATTTAAGAGATTTAATGAGATCATAATAATATCATTTACATAGAGAAGTAGCATGATGCTTTTGACAGTGTGAATTAAAAGATATGAATTTACATTACTTTGATGAAAATTTAACTGAAGAAACTCAATGACACATCATTCATGTCAATCTCTAACAGCTTGCTTCAGGTCATATAGACTGCATAGAATGCATAGTATATAGTTAAAAATAGTTATAATTTTGAAAGATGATGTTATGTAGATTGTTTTCTTCAGAAATGATTCAGTAAAAACATTATTAACATTTATCTAATGACACTTTAAGTCTTTGAGTGCAACTAGAATCAGAAAGACACAGAGAGTATTAAATTTCATAGTTAATATAAAGATATCTTCATAATTGATGCTGTACATCTATAAGAATTCTTTTGTCATTACTTTTATCTTTAATTTATTAAGAAAATCATCAGTGTACAGTTTAAGTTTAAATACTTATTTATTAATTATAATGTTGATCTCTCTTAACAGAACAATCTCTTTTTAAATATTATTCATTATAAGCATTGTTAACTCTACATTAATGACATTTTTTTTATATCTCTTCTCAGATTAAGTCTCTCACTGCTTCAGCATTAAAGTGACCATCAGGTTGAGTTAACCTGACCTGATTTAGACAGAGCTTTCAGATCAGATTGAGTTAAGCTTTAATTGTCAGTCTGAAGATTCAGATTAAGCTTAAACATTGAAGTCTGATCTGATTTAGAAGCTCTGTCTGAGTTTTAAGAATTTTGAGACTGATTAGTAAGTAAGTTCTTGAGACTTGACTTAAGAGTAAAGATTATGAGCTTAGAGATTACTGATACATAAATGTTATAAGTGAGCATTATATATACACAGTTAAACAGCTTTCAATTTAGTCTATCTATTTACTACATTGAGAGTCAGATATTCTCAAAATAGTCTAGTAATGATTGCTTTAATCTGCATCTTTAAATGTGATGTTTCAATTATGCATATATCTCTTAATAAGAGACATATTCTTGTGCTGAATGATAATCTGCTTTATATAAATTGCAGTCAGATTAATATCTGCATTCTGTTAACTGATAAATGATAATTACTGTACAGTTCATTAAACATACTTTTAAAGAAGACAACAATATATGCTTTTACTATCTTCTGCAGACTGTTGATGACTGAGCTTTAAAAGTAAAACATCTTATGTTGAGAGAAAACTCTCTTCAAATAATCTTAAGTTATCTTGCAGCAAAGTCTTTAAAAGAGTTGTTTTGCTATCAGAAAATCTGTTGATTTCTGATAGTGACATATTTTATGAAGAGTGACAGCTGTAGAATGAAGCATTATTATTAAATGTTATATTGTATGTCAAAATTAAGCTTACTGCCTAACTTTCAGTGATGAGCTGACTTAAATGCTTCAGTATCTTTTTCTATATCTACAACATTATTTTCTTTTTTCTTTTCATCAATATCAGTTTTTTCTTTCTTGAATGTCTTTCTAAATATTCTTTCTGCTACTGCTGTCTTTTCTTTGCCTAATACAGTCTTCATAGCACTGCATCTTAAAGTTTTCTTGATACATGTTATGACATAATATAATAATACAATGATGTTCTAAAATTAAGTTAACAAAAGCATTATGAGAAAACAGTTTAAATGCATCTCTGAATGACAATGAGTTCTAGAGTGATCTTGTAGTTTGAAGATGCATTGTAATTTGAAAGTATGTTGTAGTTTGAAAGTGTGTAGTTAGAAGATGTATTGAGAGCTTTTAGATGTTAGCAATACTTAAATGTTAAATTGCTGATAAACAATATATTTATTTATGATATATGCATCAATGTTATGAATAAATATATCAACATACTCATTTTTAACATTTAACTTAATACTTTCTTATCTTCATCTCTGTTACTCAATCTACTACACTTACTCTATCTCTACTCAGTCTCTACACTCAGTCTCTATACTCACTAAATATATTGCTCAGTGCTATCACTTATTTTACTGCTCATTTCTTAAGATTTAATCTAATACATTGCTCTTGTACTTCACTTTAATGTGCAGCTGTAATGCATACATATAATGCTTAATTATATTACTCAGTACAGAACTCAGCAGCTAACTACATATTCTAAATTCTCATTATAGCAAATTTAAACATTAAGCTTTCACTGCAGACTGCAAAATGCTTAACTTTTAATTCATTCTCAGTCTCTGAAGAAAGATTTAATCATCATAATCATTTACAGAAGTCTATATATGATTTAAAGAAGATATTTAATGAGTACTTAAACAACTTAAAAACTGCATATGCAAGAGAGAAATGACAGAAATATATGAAGAATGAGGACTCTAAATGAATTGAAAACACAAAGATGATGAATTGTGAAGTTGTAAAATGAAAAAGAAATGCATTAAAGAAGATTGATGCATATTAGACTGTGAACTCAGCATTGAAGAAGATTATGAAAGAGAAGATTAAAAATGAGATCTTAAAGAAGTAATATAACTGTGAAATTTCTTGTAAGACTTCTTTAAAATTATTATACTTAATTATATTGCTTTTAACTATCTGTAGATGTCTACTATGAAGATGAGTTGAGAAATAAGTTAATGAAGAATAAGAACTGAGCTTAACTTAAAGAGAAGACTGAGAAGAAAATGTTATTTGTTGAAGTTTTTGCATTAAAAGAAGAGCAGAAGTTTATGAAAATGAAATAAAAAATATATTACATCTATATCTTTTATAAACTCTTTGACATTCTCTAGAATATCAACAAAGATGAAGTTATTCAGCAGAAGCACATCAACATTAATTATTAAATTAAGAAGCATCTAACAGTTGTGATTAAGCATTGTGAAAGAATTCTTAATAATATAAAAAAGTAAGAACTACATGATGCTGAAGATTCTGATCTCATTAAGATTATGCATTACTTCTATAGTGAAGTTCTTGATTCTAAACACATTAATGACTTCAATTATGCATAAATATTATATTACTTAATTATAACACTTCTCAACTTTAACATTGACTAGTTACATTTAAGAGTCTGTACTTGATCAGAAGAAAGAAGATGAAAAGAGTGTGATTGAAGATGTTGATGAAGCTTGTGTAATGATGTCTGAAGATGAGAAATTTTTAGATGATGATTTCATTAATGAATTTGTTCTTGATGACTTGATTAATGACAGTGAAGATGATGAGAAGAATGTTGAATTTATTAGTGATGAAGAGAGTAGTAAGAAAAATAATAAGTAATCATTATTAGTTGAATAGAAAGCTGATCTTTAGAGATTAAAGATATAAAATAAAGAATAATTAAATAGATCTTTAATTATTAATTAAAGATTTTTCAATGAGAAATCTCTTCATTGATACTTAATATTTGCTATACATAATAATTTTTAAATAGTGTCTATTATAATTGATATTGTAAAAAATTCATTTTACATTCAGATACATGTTCTGTCACATGACTATAATCTTATATATACTAATTTTGAAACTCTTACAACACATTATCATTAACACATCACTTAAAGTACAACAAAATATCATTTATTTGCTTAACTTACTACAATAACTCAACATCATGTCTTTATACAGCTCATCATTCAGTCAGATCTTAAGCAACTTAAAAAGATCATTTTTAAGTGCTTTCAATAATAAAATTAAGTTATCTTAATTAAATCAATCTTGTTCTTCAACTTTTGCAAACACTTCAAATTCAAAGTATATTCTTTAAAGATCTGCAACAAAGTGAGAGTTTCAAGACTGATGAGAAACAACTGTATGAAGTTAGAATACAGACATAAAAATTAAAAATTATGCTTAAATAATATAAAATAGTTCAGCTCACTCAGCAGAGATCTGGCAGTTCTTTGCTGAAGTAGCTAGCAAACATGATGAAAGATTAGATGTGATGTATGTTAATTGTCATAATATCATAAATTATTTAGCATTAAGAAATAATGAAACAATCATCATAAAATGTCATCTGAAAAGCAGCAGTTGCTGAAAGATAAAATCAGCATTAAGAAGACAGATTTCAATCTTTGAAGCAATGAACTTAAAGATATGCTATAATTTTCAATTATAATGTTTTAATATAACACTCACTGTTTAACAGACAGCTCAAAAAATCATTATTAAATTATTTAACTTTATTCTTAAAGTCTTTGATTAACAGATTCTTCAATTCATTATAGCACTCAATATATTCTTTTATGCTGTTGAGTATGTAAAGTTCTGAAAGCTCATCTGAATGTGTTGTGTCAATATTAAGATTTTAGATTGAAGTAAGATTGCATAACTTCTTAAATGTTGTGCTGTAAATGTTCAAAAAGATGTGCTTATAGAGCTTAAGACACAGATTAAAGTCTTTATTATATTTAATAAATGAAGCAGTTCAAATCATCTTGCATTTCTAGACATTACTGCATACTTTATTAATGCTGAGTAAAAGTACACAGAGATACTTTTAGTCTTCAGAGAACTAAAGAATCAATATAGTGATGAAAATCTTGTTAAGTATATTTTTAAGATGTTGAAGAAGTAAAATCTGACACATTAATTGCTGATAGTCACAGTAGATAATGCATTCAACAATTATACATTATAATGTTATCTGAGTCAGCTTCTGAGTCAGAAGAATATCATTTAAAGTGATGAAAGTGAAATTATGAACTGCACAATATATATGATTTAACTTGCAGTCAGTCAGCTACTTACATATCTGAAAGTGAACACAAAAAATGATTAGCTCATCATTACATTTAATGATGATGAGCTACAAAATTTCACAATTGACAAAGACTACTTCTTTGACATCATACTGAAAAAGATCAGTATATCTTTTATAATGCTTTATTATAATGCTCATATCTGTTGAGTTAATATTTTAACAAAAGTCTCATATAAATTCAATTATTAACTATTGTCATTATGACATCATCACAGTGTCTAGAGTTGTTCAAAGATTTGCAGAAGACAAATTCATGAAATATGATTGAGAATGTAAGAATTTAGTGAAACTCTTTATATAATATGCTGAGTTGAGCATATAAACTATAAACTGAACTTTCTCAATGAATAGAATGTTTAACTTTGACAATAAACAGAATAAAACTTTTTAGATGCAATATAAAAGAGTGACAGCATATTAAATATATGCTGTATTTTCTGAAGCACTTCAAGAACTGAACAGAAACAATGAGTATTATTAGTGAGTTAACAATTTATAAGCTGTAATATGCATACAATGATCTATTTAATCATCTTAAAAAACAGAATGAAGCAATTAGAAAGTTTAAATTGTTCTTTAATGCTAAGCTGTGAAATGTCATTAATGCATTAAAAAAGAAACTGACTCAATACTATAAAAAGATAAAAGTCAATTAAGAGTTGTTCTGTAATCTTGATGTCATATTGAATTTATGCAATAAGCTTAACATATATAATGTAGAATATTCTCAGTTCTTAATAAATATTACATAGCAAGACTGACATATTGTTTCAATAAAGAGAAGACTGAAAAGATTTATGTTCAAAGTATAAACTTAAGTTTCAACAATACTACAGAGTTAACTATCAGCACTTGAAGAAAGAATCATTAAATGATGATTTGAGAATTCTTGACTCAAAGAAGAAGAAGATGATAGCAATGATGAGTTGCATAAAAAATGTAAAAAAGTATCAAGACACATCTGTGACAGAAGAAGTCTCAGATTATTTGTAAAAGTCTTCAGTGTTAAATGTAAACATTTTAATACTTAATTACTGAAAGCTGATGAAAAACTTAAAATCAGTAATGACACAATTTGCAAAAGATATACTTGCAATTTCTGCAGCAGATATTGAAGTTGAATGCTTGTTCAACATGACTTGAGATGTAATTATATATTGTTGAAATTGACTAAACTCAGACATTATTGAGAACATTATGCTGATTAAATATTATGACATGTTCATTCTTGCAGCAGAAGTAATAAAAATAATTAAAGAGAGATCTGCATTGACAATGATTATTAATAGTGATGAGAAAGATTCATCAACAGATGAGCTGAATTCAACAATAACTGAATTATGTACAGAGCTTTTATCAGATCATTACTTTAGTGATAATGATCTTTATAATGATAATAATTATGAAGACAACATTAACTTTAAACTTTATAATTATGATCAAGATAAGAACATTGACTCAAGACTTAACAACAATGATTATGATTAAACTTTAAACACAGAAGTGATACAATTAAGTATTATAAATATCTTGAACAGCACACACTCAGAATATATAATTACTGATGATGATCATAGTTATGAGTCAAGAAAGATTAAAGATTATATGAATTCATTATCTGAAAGACTCACTACAGCAATCAATGCATCAGCTATTAAGATCATCAATAATGACTTAATAATTACTGATCTCAGTCTTTAAATTATTCACTTAAATGACTCTGCTCAGAATACATTGACTGTCAATATACACACAGTCTTGAATACAATACAATATTAATCAAGAGAGAAAAGTCTTCTTTATTAATAAAGTAAAAAATTATTAAAAGCACTGCACTCACACTTAAAAGCACAGATAAAGTACATTAAGTTCTTAATTACTTCAGTATTACAATTTCACAAGAGACAGAATCTTTCATCTGTTGATATTACTAATAATTGTTTAAAGTTAAGAGAAATTCATTCTTTTTTATTTAAAGATAATGTTGACATTCATTAATTTAAGTGTCAACGATCTCAGTAAATATATACTTAATATAATTTCTAATTTAAACATTAAATTTCTTTACTCTTTCTATGCAGTTTATGAACACTTCAATTTTCTTAAATTACTTATGATAAACACAAGTTACATGTGAGCTAATAGTATTGAGTGAAGTATTAAAATTGAATATGCTCAGATGTAAAAAACAATGTTTAAGAGTCTTTAAGAACATTCAGCTTTATTTAAAGCATTAAGATTCATTCTGATTCTTTGTATCTTTATTAACATTATTATTATCATTATCATAATGATCTTTATTCTTCTCATCATTATTCTATATCTTCACTAAGTCTTCTGTCTCTTAATCTGCATTATTAATGAAGATTAAAGCTTGTAATGTTGACAGTTAATCTTCATTGTTGATTTTAATTTATAAATATAGTTAATCAGCAAGAAGCTAATAAATAATTGTAAAGAGCATTACAATAAAGTGATATAATCATATTTAATTAATTTGTATCTTAACTTCATCACTCTTTGACATTGAAGTAGCAGTTTATAAAGTTCAAAATTTAGTTAGATCTCTAATAAATAAACAGTGCAGAATTAATATATTTTGTCTTTTTTTAATATTGTCTTTCTGATATCTGCATGCACAAGTTCATCAGATTTAAGAAAGATGCATTCATCATTAATGTTCTTATTCAGCATCACTTAAATAGAAAAAGCTACTGCAACTTTATTCTCATCATTACTCAGCATCATCTCTGCTTCTTCATTCTTATCTGCAGAGACATTAAACACTGTTGAGAGCTAATAATTATAAAATAAAACAACATTAGCTTTTGTCTTCAAAGTCATTATAAAGAAGTATTAAAAGTATAATATACATTAATGATTCTTCTTGTCTGTTATGTGCTCTGAATTAAGTATGCTGCTATTAAAAATCTGTATAACAAGATTTAAATTCTTATTTTCAGCTATAATAAGTTGTTTATAGCTGTTGAATTAAATGATTTGTTTTTAATGCTTAACTACTTTATCTAAACAGTTATCTCAACAGCTTTGAATATACTTGTTTACTTTTTCAATTTAATCATATTAATACAGACTAAATGTCAAATAAAGTTAATATATCTCTTCTTTAGTTATTGAGAAAGCACTCTTTACTTTAAGAAGCTTACACAGAGCTTGTGTTTCTTTAGCAGCTATAATTAAGTTGTTTTGCTAAGTAATATCTTCATTTTTCTTTTATTCAGTTATTACATTCTAATCTGTAAGAAAGGTCACTACAAATGAAGTTAAAGTCTGATACAGAACACTATAATTATTTATTAATATTCATTATACTTATTCTCTGCATATCTCTTAGCAACAATTTTCTTTCTTATCTTGACTGTATATTTTGTTCTTTAAATTCTCATTTTAAGCTTCTTATATTCTGAATTATGTTTAAGATCTATATTCAATCTATTTATTGTCATATCATTCTGCTCTTAAGTCTCTTCAATATCAGCATTTATAAATGTATTGATCACTGAAGAATGTGATGAGATCAATTTCTGAGTGATATCAAAACATAAAGAACTTAATAAGAGAATAAATGAAGAGCTTTTAAGTTCTTGAATACAATTTAGTCTCTGATTTAATATACATTTTGTGCATTATAATTGAGTATTATAATAAGTGAAGTTACATACTAGATTTTGAGTCAGAAGAAGTAAAAGAAGCAGCTAAAGTACTTTGAGATAGTGCAGCATTGAGTGTGAATTCAGAGTAGTTAATGAGTGCTTTTATTCTTTTTTATTGATCAGCAAAATCTTCTTTCTTCAGACATGCAGCAATGTCTAAGATAGATAGATTAATTTTATTGATCTTTTTCTTTTTTTTCTTCTTAGATTGAGATGAGAAGTCTGATGTATCAATAGAATGTGTTCTCTTATTAATAAATTAATTTCATTTAATAATGAAAGATATGAAGTCTGATGCTTTTACTATATTGATGAGTTGATTCAGTTCAGTAATGAAGAATATGAAGCTTAATGTTCTTACTACATTGATGAAGATAATCTTTACACTTAATTTTCTCTGTTCTGATGATGTACTTCTAAAATAAAAGTCAGCATCATATCTCTTCATTACTTACTTTATTTACATGATGCAGAAAGAAAATATAAAAAGCTTAATACAAAAAGTAAGATGTTCTGTAGAAAGAAAATGTAAAAAGTGTTGTATTAAAGATAAATGAACTTGTTAAGTCTCTATACTATTATTTGTTTACATAAATGCTGTGTTTTTGTTATCAGTGAATTTGTAGATAACTAAGATCAATTTAAATTAAGCTGCACAATTATTTAGATTTATTAATTTATAATCATTTGTTCTTAAGTTACTATCTGAGAAATTTAAAGCAATACATACAATTTATAAAGTGTAGTATCTCAATCATGTTAGTTGCAATTTCTTTACTAAGTATAGATCTTCTCACAGTAAAGAAACTGACATTAAAATTATGTTGTATAGCATGACAGAGTTATGATGAAAGTCAAAGTTACAAAGAAATATTAAGTAAACTTTAAAGTTTGTGAATTTGACAACACAAGATTCATTGAAGAGAACAGAATATAAATTACAGATGAAGATGTATAAGACAGAATTAAGTTCATAAAATGAAAGCAAAGAATAAGTTGTCAAGCATGACATCTTTAAAGAAGAAGATTAAATCATTAACAATTCTTTTTTTTTTAAATCAGTTTCTGCACAAAAAGAGTCAAGTGAGTTACATGATTGCATCATTAAATTAAATTAAAACACTCAATTTTAATGCTCTCTGATCAGCTCATACAATGCAGCAGTGACAGTATTGATAAAAGTTGCATTCTTTTATTTTAAATTCAGAATTCTTCTCACTGCTGATTAAAGAGATTTCTAATCAGTACAATGACAGCTTAAAGTGAAATTAGTCAGTCATTATGAATTTGTAGAAGATAAGTGAGACATATCTTTATACATTTTTTGAAAATATAAGTTCTTGTATATTAAGAATCTCTTTCATGACTTATTTATGATATAGTTGCTGAGCTACATAAGAAAAAGAATCTGATAATATTAGAAAAATTGCAAAAGATGAAAGCAATCTTTTATACATTGCAGACTTACTAAAAAGATAAAGTGTACTAATCAATGTATTTTTGCTCTGTAGAGAATGAGTGATCTGATAATTAAATTAATAATGTTCATATATAACACTTATAAAGCAGACATGTAGTCAAACAAAAAGAGTTGTGCACAATGCTAATTGAAAATGTTGCAATAATAGCTGCTGTCAATATAAAGCTACTTAATAACAAAAGCTAACTAATTCTGATCTAGTCTGAGCTGTCAAGAATAATCTGATCTGATTCTGTCTGAAACTCAACTCTGCACAGAGTTAAATTGAGTTGCAAAGTAGAGCTCAGTGAATTAGATTAAGTTCTAAAATCTGAGCTCAACCTGACTTGATGGTCACTCTATTCAGCATATATTAAAGAAGTTAAAATGTCAATTTTTACTAAGTACTTATTATTCTCATCATTGACTGTGAATGCAGTCAATGTCAATATAACTTTTAAAATCTTTATTATAAATTCATTAAAATCAGTATCATTATTCTTCTGTCTTCTCTTTAATATCTTAATGTACAGAAATGTCTTGACTTTCTTAATTAAGATGCTTACATCTAAATGACTAATCTTATTAACAGAAATCTTAACATAAAAGAAGAGCTTTAATGTATTATGATTAAAGTTAATTACAATTAACTTTAACAATGAATTGTCTGTGATCTCTTTCTCTGACAGTATGACAACAGAATGAGAATTTGTCAGTTTAAACTTATAAGATTGCATATCAGATTTTAAGAACTGTTTCAGTAAAGCAGTTATAATCTTAGTCTTATGCAGTTATTTAACAGACTTTTATTTTAAAAGAATGTTCAATATTTATTTATAAAGTTTTATATCAATGCTGTCTTCTTTCTCATTTTCAGCAAACTTGACAGCATAACTCTTAATGATTTACTTAAGATTTGATGCTTAAAGCAGATACTGCTTTGTGATTTTCTCATTATAATTTATAAATACTTTTATTCATTCTCAATTCATAAACTTATTCTGTCTGTTCTCAGACAGAGACTTTAAGTCAATATAGAAGTAGCATTTGCATTCTTATATATATATATAATTAATAAATGATTTCATCTTAATGAATGCTTTCTCTAAAGTGACTTGTTTATCATTAATTCAGAAATCAATTACTGTGTAATTATAAAGATAAGTATTAGTCTGTGCTGTTAAAAGGTGGCACTACACTAATAGCATAGCTATTGTGAGTTATATATCTAACACTCCCCCTAACCCGCGATCGGCCCGCAACCGACCCGCAGGTGTAAAGGGTGCGCGCAGACAGCGGTTCGAACTCGTGACCTTTTGGACTTACTCCCTCACCATGGACTTGAACCACCAGCAGAGGTGGCCTAGGCACCATTTTACACAAGTTATCATGCACTAACTCAGGCTCATAACCTGTTAAAAGGTGGCACCACACTAATAGCATAGCTATCGTGAGTTATATATCTAACATGTGCAGTCTTTACTTAAAACTTTATTGAGAGTTTAATCTTTTTAATTATTGTATACATTGAGTTCTCAATGATTCTGATTGCTTTCTTGATCACATCATTTTAAATTAATATATAAAACACTATGTACTGTAATATAATGCTGAAAGACATACATCACTCATTATGAATAGATCTTAACTCTGTTGCATTGTCACTTTATACAACAAGAATCTTTGCATTAAACTGAATTTCAATCTTTAATTGTCATTTCTGTAGTTTTTACAGAGCATTGTCTTATCACTTTAATAATATTGTTTATATTTTTTGTGAGTGATTGTCTATAATTTTCAAAAAGTATTGATATTTGATGAATGATAAAGACAGAGATCTACATATGTTGATGAAGATTAAAATAAGAATGTTAATTTTTTATTTATTTGTGTTGTGTTCTTGCTAGTTCACAAACTTAATTAAAGTACAGATCTTATATACATTGATATTGTTCTTAATAATGAGAATTGACTTGCTTAAAGTAATAATCTTATAAAGATCATGAAGCTTAGCTGTATCAAGATAGATAAATCAATAATGTTAAAGTCTATATGTCTTGATCTTGTTGTTATGTAACATAATTATATCATTATTCATTTGCACATTCTTGCTGAGTTTATCTGTAATGAATTTAAAAATCTAAATTTATAAGTTCTTACATATTTCTGAAAAAGTGATCTCTGACTTACTTTGTATATACATAATAGAGAGTAAAGCAAATTCATTAAGATCATTTAAGATATACTTAATTATGTAAACTTTCTTTTTTTTTAAATACTTTTAACATGAACTTTCTGCTCTTATTTTGCATATAAAGATTCTTATAATCAAAATATTTAAGCAGTTTCTTCTTACACATTTTCTTTTCTGACAGAAGATTGACTTCAAGCTTTAAAACATAAAGTGTTAAATTTAAAAGAACTGAATTCTCATTCTTATTCTGCATAATGATTGTGTTATAATAATTAATATATAATTTTCTTTCTTTGACTTTAATGATACACTATTACATGCACATTAAAGAGTCACTGAAAAGCTGAAGTTTATTAATTATATAAGATGAAATATCAAAGTCTGCAACTCAGTCTGATTAAAAAATCTTATTAATGATATTCTTAAAGATAGTAGTGATCTTTTCATCAGACTCATCTACAGCTTTAAACTTCTATATACTGAATTTCTTTTCAGAAACAATTTCTACATTATAAATTTAATTTCTTCTTTTATTTCTATGCAAATTAACTGCAGTCAACTTAACTCACTTCTTAACTATCTTGATTAACTTTATTAACTATATAATTTTATAAATTACAGAAATATATTTACAGTTCTGTTTGCAATGAATATTATTATAAAGATAACAGATTAAAATTCTGTATAATGATGAGTAATTACTGTTTAAGCTTAAGTGTCTTCTATAATTATACTGTAAAATTTGACATTTTTAATGATTCTTATTTCATCTTTACTGCTTAGCTCATAAAACATTATTAAACATCTTTAATTAAATCTTCTTCTTCTAAAGTTTCTGCAGATTCATCTCAATGTTAAATGTATTTTAAGCATTAATGATGTCATAAATAACAGTATACTTTGCTGACAGTATTTAAAGCAGTATTTAAAATTACTACTTAAATATAATAAAGTTCTTAAGTCTTAACTGTATTGCAGTGATCTTTCTGTCAAGATTATTAAGTTAAGTTTATATTTCATTAACAGTTATGTTTAATGACATTTTATATTCAATAAACTTCATTAAATATTGTCTCTTAGTTATCTACAGTTTCTTTTTGTACTTTAAGAAGAAAGCATTTTAAGTTTTTTTTACTGTAATTTTATTTATAAAATAGTTCTTATTATCAATGTTGATGCAGACTGTAATTCAGAACAGAGCTTTATTGTTGATTTGTTGATTTTTAAAATTGAAATTACTTAATGAAAAGAAAGAAAAGACATTGTTGATGAATATATTGTTTATAAAGATTTAAATGAGAGTCTTTATTACATATTAAAGATTCTCATCAGTCAGTTATTTCTTTATATGAACAAATCATTTTTCACAGTTCTCTCAAGTGAGAACAAAGATTGAACATCACTTTATAAAGAATGATGAGTTGTGCTCTTGATTTATAGTAATGATCAGCACACAGTATAAGAATTGAAGATAAAAGAGTGTGTTATAAAGATAAATGTAATAATAAAAGAAATATGTATATATATTGTCTGCTTATAACAATGTAGAGAATGCTTATTTATCAATGTTTAACTTATATTAAGTTGCTAAATCATTGTGCTCATTATGCTCATTTTATTTTACTTTAATAAGCAGTGTATTAAGAACTGTCTACTTATTTTGCTTTAATAAGCAGCATATTAAGAACTGTATACTTGTTTTGCTTCAATAAACAGTGTATTAAGAGCTGTCTACTTGTTTTGCTTCAATAAGCAGCATATTAAGAACTGTATACATTAGATCAGTCTGCACTTTCTTTAAGAAGTCTTTTGTTAATTTAAGTTCATAATTTATTAAAAGAATAATGAGTACTTGTGCTATCTGTCTATTTAGTGAATTTAATGCATCAATGTTGACTGCAATTAACTTAAATATAATTAGATTGATAGCAAAAGCTCTGTTATCTAAGACAGAAGAAGACTTTGTTAATCTTTTATATTAAGATTAAAGAAGTTAAGAAAGTGAATAGAGCACTGTACTTCTCAATAAATGTAATGAATTGTCATTCTTTAAAAAGATAAAGTTGTTAAAATTGTAAATTTACAAGTCTCTTATCTATAAGAGACTGATGAGTAAGATATGTAATAATGTGAAACACTACATTACAATAGCTATTCAATAAAGTTCTGATGTTAAGATCTTGTATTGATGAAGATTAACAATTAAGAAACTTAAAAGATTTGTATGTAAAAGCTGTTTATATAGTACTTCACTTATTAATCATTGTATAAGGGATTCAGCTATGGTTCAGTATGAGTGCATAGTAATATCATGACAAAAGAGAAGATAAAGAAAATAAAGAGAATAAAAGAGAAAATAAAGAAATTGAAAAAGAACTAAGAGTTAAGAGTTGTTAATGTGTACATAAAAATATTATTGAGATTTAACTTCATACTAATATAAAAATAACAAATCTGTTTTCATTTTTTTCTTTAATACATTCATAATGATTTTAACACATCATTCATAACATATTATTCAATTCTATTCACTTAACTATCTTTTCATCACTTAAATCTTTAAATATTAATCTTTTATTACTCATTTTCTATTCTTCTTACACATCTTATTCTTTACAAAGCACTTCAATCTTATCATATGCATCTTCACAATTTAATGATTTTAACACTTTATCTGTTAAAAGGTGGCACCACACTAGTAGCACAGCTATCGTGGGTTATATATCTAACACTCCCCCTAACCCGCGATCGGCCCGTGACCGTACCGCAGGTGTAAAGGGTGCGCGCAGACAGCGGTTCGAACTCGCAACCTTTGGGTGCCTATCATGTTTACTTCCTTACTATGGACTTGAACCACCGGCAAGGTGGCCTAGGCACCGCAAGTTATCACTGCACTAACCCGGGCTCATAACCTGTTAAAAGGTGGCACCACACTAGTAGCACAGCTATCGTGAGTTATATATCTAACATTATCTTTATTAATATTATTATCTTTCTTAATCTATTAATTCAACACTTATCACTTCACATCTCACAGTAAGTATTCTGACAAGTTATTTCATTAAGTACTATACATTTTATCAGTAATACATTACTTTTATTAGTTACATTCATTAAGATATAATTTTAAATTAATTTTATATTTATTTTAAATTCTCTTTATGCATCAGACATTTACACAGTTACATATTACATATTTATATATTTTTACATCTTTACATCTTACATCTTACATCTTCACATCTTCACATCTTTACATCTTTACATCTTTACACTTCACATTCTTATATCTTCACACTCTTAACTTTCTCAACACCTTATCAGATCATATCACATCACTATTACAATAATAAATTATAAAAAGCAAGCTGTAAATTCTTTAAGTCATTATTATATTAATATGAATCTAACATTCTTATTAGACAGCAAAAAAAGATCAGTAAATAAAAATTAGAAATTAAACAACAGCAATAGCAGTGATAGCAGTAGCATCAGCAGCAGTAACAGCTGATGATGTATTAAACTTATTAATTTATTTATTTACATCATTTACATTATATATATTACTTACATTACATGCATCATCTGCATCATCTGTATCATCTACATCAGCTACATTAACTACATCAATTATAAATATAATATCTTCTGAATGTAATGCATCACCTAAACACAATATTACACTTAAAGTTCAGTTAAAATTAATAATTTCACAGAAATTTAAAGAGCAGATACAATCAATGATTTATCTTTATATTAATATAAAGCTGATATACAGAGCAGATATCTATTCTATAATTATTAAATATAAATTTATTATTAACATTAGCAACATCAAGTTCTGTCATTGTCACATTAAGAAAGCATAAAGATCAGTTAATATAAATTTTGATCAACTTTTATATTAATATAAAGCTAATAAATTTCTAAACAACAGTTTGTCTAACATTAAATTCAAAATACATTAAAGTATTTAACAAGTCAGATAAAAACTTTTTACATTATTACTTAAGTAAAACATTACTGATCATCTATTTAGATTTTGTTGACAAAAACAACTTTTAAAAATTTAAATTTATCTATATTATTCTTAAGTTATAAAAAGTCTACAAGATGATCTGTACTGAAACTTAAATCAACTTTATAATAAAAAATATTTAATTAATAATTACATAAGACTCATTAAGCATCTTAAAGTCACTGAAAATTATTTATATATTAATAAAAAGTCTTTTTACAAATAATTATATTAAGAAACTTATTGAGAAGTGCAATGCTCTATTTACTTTCTTGACTTCTTTAATCTTAATATAAGAGACTAATAGAGTCTTCTTTTGTCTTAGATAACAGAGCTTTTATCATTCATCTAACTATATTTAAGTTGATTGCAGTCAATATTGACACATTAAATTCACTAAATAGATAGATAGCATAAGTACTCATTATTCTTTCAATAAATTATGAACTCAAATTAACAAGAAACTTCTTAAAGAAAGTGCAGACTGATCTAATGTATATAGTTCTTAATATGCTGCTTATTAAAGCAAAATAAATAGACAGTTCTTAATATGCTGCTTATTGAAGCAAAACAAATATACAGTTCTTAATATGCTGCTTATTGAAGCAAAATAAGTAGACAGTTCTTAATATGCTGCTTATTAAAGCAAAACAAGACAGACATAACAAGCACAATAATTTAACAGTTTAATATAAGTTAAATATTGACAAATAAGCATTCTCTACATTGCTGTAAGTAAACAATATATATATATATCTCTTCTATTATTATATTTATTTTTACAACACACTCTTTTATCTTCAATTCTTATACTATATGTCAATCATCACTATAAATTAAGAACACAACTCATCATTCTTTATAAAATAACATTTAATCTCTGTTTTAACTTAAGAGAACTGTGAAAAATGATTTGTTTATATAAAGAGATAATTGACTGACAAGAATCTTTAATATGTAATAAAGATTCTTATTTAAATCTTTATAGATAATATATTCATCAATAATATCTTTTCTTTCTTTTCATTAAGCAATCTCAATTTTAAAAATCAGCAAATCAACAGCAGAACTCTGTTCTGAATTATAGTCTGCATTAATATTGATGATAAGAACTATTTTATAAATAAAATTACAATAAAAAAAGCTTAAAATGCTTTCTTAAAATATAAAAAGAGACTGCAGACAACTAAGAAACAATATTTGATAGAGTTTGTTAAATATAAGATGTCATTAAATATAATTGTTAATAAAATATAAACTTAACTTAACAATCTTAACAGAAAGATCACTGCAATACAGTTAAGACTTAAAAACTTTGTTATATTTAAACAGTAATTTTAAATACTGCTTTAAGCACTATTAATAAAGTATGCTGTTATTTATGACATCATTGATGCTTAAAATACATTTAACATTGAGATGAATTTACAGAAATTTCAGAAGAAGAAAATTTAATTAAAGATGTTTAACAATGCTTTATAAGCTGAGCAGTAAAGACAGAACAAGAATTATTAAAAATGTTAAATTTTACAGCATAATTATAGAAGACACTTAAGTTTAAACAGTAATTACTCATTATTATATAGAACTTTAATCTACTATCTTTATAATAATACTCATTATAAATAAAACTGTAAATATGTCTCTGTAATTTACAAGATTATACAGTCAGCAAAGTTAGTTAAGACAGTTAAGAAGCAAGTTAAGTTGATTGCAGTCAACTTACACAGAAATAAAAGAAGAAATCAGATCTATAATGTAAAAATTGTTTCTAAAAAGAAATTCAATATACAGAAATCTGAAGCTGTAAATGAGTCTGATGAGAAGATTACTGCTATCTTTAAGAACATTATCAATAAGATTTTTTAATTAAACTGAGTTACAGACTTTAATGTCTTATCTTATATAATTGATAAACTTTAGCTTTTTAGTGACTCTCTGATGCACATGTAATAGCATATCATCAAAGTCAGAGAAAAAAGATTATATATTAATTATTATAATATAATTACTATATAGAATGAGAATGAAAATTCAGTTCTTTTAAATTTAATATTTTATGTTTTAAAGCTTGAAGTCAATCTTCTATCAGAAAAGAAGATGTGTAAAAAGAAATTACTTAAATATTTTGATTATAAGAATTTTTACATGCAAAATAAAAGCAAAAAGCTCATATTAAAAGTATTTAAGAAAGAGAGAGTCTATATAGTTAAGTATATTTTAAATGATCTTAATGAATTTGTTTTACTCTCTATTATGCATATACAAAGTAAGTCAAAGATCACTCTTTCAGAAGTATGTAAGAACTTATAGATTCAGATTCTTAAGTTTACTACAGATATATTTAGTGAGGATGTGCAAATGAATGATAACACAGTTATATTACATAATAATAAGATTAAAATATATAAACTTTAATATCATTAATTTGCTCATCTCAGTGCAGCTAAACTCTGTAATCTTTATAAGATCATTACTTTAAGCAAGCCAATTCTCATTGTTAAGAACAATATTAATGTATATAAGATCTGTACTTTGACTAAGTTTGTAAATCAGTGAAAGCATAATATAAATAAAAAAAAAGTTAACATTCTTACTTTAATTTTTATTAACATATGTGAACTTCTGTTGAGAAGTGATGTTCTAGCTGCTTCTATAAAGCAAGATAGAACTAGCATCAAGAACTGAATAAAGACTTTATTTACATTAACTATAGTTAATGTTCTTTTTACTTCTTCTGTAACTCTCTCAATCAAGACATGCTCATAAACAACATAATTTAGAAATTTCACTAGACAGTATAATATAGCATGAGTATTCATTTCTTTCAATAAATTATGAGTTCAAATTAGCAAAAAGCTTCTCAGAGAAAGTGCATACTTCTAGTATGATGACAGCTAAATATGCTGACTTTTAAGATTCATAGTCAATTCAGCTTTAGCAGTATCATTAATTATTAAGATTCATGATAAATCTAACTTTAACAGAATCAGCATACTGACAGCAGCTGTGTATATTAGCTATTAAGATTCATAGTTAATTCAGCTTTAACAGTATCATTAATTATTAAGATTTATGATAAATCTGACTTTAGCAGAATCAGTATTCTGCAGTAGCTGAGTATGTTTAACTTGAAAGATTCACAAAAAATTGATCTCAACAAAAATTAACATTTACAGTTACTCAGAAAGCACTGTTCTTTAACAGCTTAATATGAATCATTAAGATAAATAAGCATTACTACTTTACAAAATAAGAGATATAAAAGCTTTCTATTTATTTTATTTATATTATCTTCAATGTATATATTGTTATTTTACTTTATTCACTTCTTATACTATGTGTCAACTATCATCATCATAAACTTCAACAACTTCTTTATAAAACAATGATCTATCTCAATTCTCACTTGCAAGAACTGCAATCAATGATTTACTCTTATAAAAAAATAATTGATAAAAGAAAATCTATAAAATGTTGTTGAAGTCTTAATAGTCAACATACTGATCAGTGAATTCTCAGACTCATTTTTTCTCAGCAGTCTCAGCTTTAGAAATTAGAAAATCAATATAAAGATTTTATATTGACTTATTATTTACATAAATGCAGATAATTAAGAATATCTGATGAACAAAATTAGCATAAAGAATGTTTAAGATATGTTAAAGTTTAAGTACAAAAAGAAGTTGCAGATAATCAGAAAATAATATTTAATGAAGTTTATTGAGTATAAAATGTCAGAAAATATATTTATTAAAAAAGCATAAATTTATTTAAGCAAACTCAGCAGAAAGATTGCTGCAACTCAGTCTGACATAATTAAATTATTTAAATCAGAATAATAATTTTAGATGCTGCTTTAAGTGCTATTAGTTAAATATATTGTGATCTGCAATGTCATCAACATTCAGAACAATTTAAATATCAAGAAAGATTTATAAAAGCTTTAGAAAAAAGAGATACAGTTTAAGATTAATGAGACTGTCATTGTCTTGTGAATAAATAAACAGAAAGAAGATTAATGTTTAATAAATTAAAATTGCAGTTCATTAAATTACTGTATAGTTAATATTAAGTGATACTATTACAGATCATTTAACTCAGACAGTGATCATTCTTTTTACTGCTTTATTAAATGTTTTCTTTGCAACAACTCTTACTTCATTAAAGATTATGAATTTCTTTCTAATGTTAAGTAAAATGCTTAAAAGAAGACAAGCAAATTAACTGTAATTAAGCTGCATAGATTGACTGCAGTTAAGTTGTATTAGAAGTCAGTCTATAAAGAAAAAGAAAAGAGATACAGAGTCTTTGATACAGAAGTTAATGACAGTAATGATGATGATTTTTTCTTTGAATTTAAAGAGAAAAAGAAAATTAATAATAAAATTATTGCTTTGTTTAAGAAGACTGTCAGTAAAATACTTAAATTTAAATGAATTACAGACTTTAAATTCTTCTCATACATAACTGATCAACTTTAACTCTTCAGTGATCTTCTTATACAAATGAGATGTTAATGAATTAAAGTTAAAAGAGAACATTTATATTCTTATTATTGTAAAATGATCATTATACAAGTCAGATCAGAAAATTCTGTAAGACTGAGTTTAACACTTTATGTATTTAAACTTAAGATTAATTTTCTGTCAAGAAAGTGAATGTGCAAAATAAAACTATATAAAAGCTTTAATTAACACTGTCTTCAAATGTATAATAAGCACAGCAAAACTATAATAGAAGCATTAGAATAAAACAGAGTCTATATAATTAAATATATTGCAAAAAGTCTTAATGAATTTGCTTTGATATCTGTAGTATACACATTACATTTAGAGACTGTCTTTTCTGTTATTGCTTTAGATGCAAGCTTACATGTTCAGACTCATAAGTATGATCTTATGATTAATTTCTTAGATATTAACACTGCATCATTAAATAGAAAGATCAAGATTTACAGACTTTAATATTAATAATTTGCTCATCTTGATTCTACAAAGTTGCATGATCTTTACAAGATAACAATTCTTGAAAAGTCAATTCTCATTATTGAGAATAATGAGAATATATGTAAGATTTATATTTTAATTAAGTTCATCAACAAGTAAGATCACACTGTAAGCAAAAGAAAGATTAACATTCTTATTTTGTTTTCATTAATATATGTAGCTCATTACTCTTATTATTTAATGAATATCAGTACTTTCTGAAGATAATAGATAATCATTCTCAGAAGATATAAACAATATTGTTGAAGCAATATAATGAGACTTCATAGACACTGTAAGAATGATAATTAAAGACTGAACTTCAGATTAATGCAAAGATTTTTACTATACAAAGTGACAACAAAATAAAGTTAAAGTTCATTTTAAACAATTAATGCAAATCTCTTAACATTACACTGCAATACATAATGCTCTACATGTCAATTCAGAATAACATTGTCAAAAGAGTCATTCAAATTACTGAGAACTCAGTGTGCATCATAATTAAAGAGATACAATTGTCAATAAAGTTCTGAGTGTAAACAGCATAGACAGATGCTTATTTTCATAATTAAATAATAATTAATCTTTTAACTAATGATAAGTAGACAACTTCTGAGAAAGCTTTCACTGATGTAAAGTTATTCATTAATTACATTTATATATAAGAATGCAAGTGCTACAGCTACATTGATCTTAAGTTATTATCTGAAGACAGATGTAATAAGTTCATAAATTAAGAATAAGTAAGAGTCTTTATGAGCTACATTGAGAAAATCATAAAGCAGTATTAGATTTAAGCTTTAGATCTTAAGTACATCATTAAGAATTACACTGTAAAGTTTGCTGAAAATAAGAAGAAAGATACTGTTGATCTTAGACTGTAACAGTAGACATTAAATGTTTTTTTAAATAGAAGATTCATTGAACATTTATAGAAGAAGTTAATCATTATGAAGATTACAGCTTTAGATCAGACATTTATAATTTAAAATAGTAAGATACAGTTTAATTTAATTACAATTAAGATTGATAAGTCTTAAGATAAACAATATAAAATCAAGTTGACTGCAGTTAATCTAGATAAGTCATTAAATAAGAAGATCAACACTGATTAAATTAAAATAATGACACTTAAAGAAGTCAGAATCTTTCTGTATGTTGAGATCTCAAAATAAAAAAGAAACAATAATGATGACAATTAAGATGTAAATAAGTTCTTAATTAAAATATTAAGAGTTATACTAACACTTATGATGTTCTCTGTAGACAAAAAAGACTCTGTAATTAGATCTGACATTTTAATATTTGTTATCTATGCTGAAGCAGTGAGAAACTCAATCTGAGAAGAAATGTAAAAGAACATCATTTATGCAGAGCTGACAGTCTTGACAGTAAATGAAATATAAAAAGAGACTGTATCATTAAGAGAAATTAACATTATGATTAATAAATGAATTTTTAAACTCAAGCTGAACATTAATGAATTCTTAAATAAGCTTAAGATAAGATTTGTGACAAGAGACTTTTCATAAATATATAGTATTAATTATAAAAATATTTTTACTCTTATTATTAAGTTTAACACTCTGCAAGTCTTTCTGACTATTGTTGCACTCAAGAATCTAAAGTGTCATCAAGTAAATGTCAATAATGTCTTTACAAAATTCTTTCTAAAGAAAACAATTTATATAATATTTTCTTTTAAAATCAATATTGCATCTAATTGTATTCTACACATACTGTATAGTCTTTATGATCTTAAGTAAGCTGCACAGAACTGATATAAATAATGTATCATTAAACTATTTAAATTAAGTTTTCATTAAAGCAAAATTAATCTCTGTCTTCTTCTTTACAGCATTAAAAGAATTATGCTGCTTCTTTATATAAACAATATTATTGTAACTTCAATAAATCTGTTATACATTCTCTGATTTAAGCAAGCTCTTGCAGACATATTTAAAGTTAAGAATTTAAAAGAGACATAGAAAATTCTTAGCATTTAAATTATATATAATTATAAAATGAGAACTCTGTATCTGAATCAGACTCATTATATAAATAAGATATTAAAAAATCTTTATATGCAATCTAATAAGCATAGAGTCATCAGCATTTCATTTAATAAATATGATGCTTTTTGCTCTGCTAACTTAACTGATCAAAGAATAGATTAAAGACAGTATTAATAGATAATTAAAAGTTTAATGTATATAGCAATTTATATTTAATTAAACATTATCTTCACACTAAATTGATTAAATCAATATCTCAGCAATTTTGCAGAATATTATGAACACATATTTAAGAAATTATTGCAGTACATAAGATTAATCATCAATCTCAACATTATGTACAGCTTTAATGAGAATTAAGTAATGCTTAAATACTCTGACTTCAACTATGCTTTGAATAAACAGAATTAGAAATCAATTTTAAAGTGAATTTATATGTTTAAAAATGAATCAGTGTTGTAAATAAGTCAAAAACAGAAGTTTATTATTATCTTGATCACTGAGACTGAATACATAATTATGTTAATGTGTGCAAAGACTGAGATCTGACTTGAACAGATATTAAAAGACATAAACATAGATAAATATCTTGAAGTCAATTTACACTGCATAAACATTTAAAAGAATGAAGCTCATTAAGTATCTTTACTTATTCAGCTTAAAGAAGATAATTAAGCTGTCTTGATCTTGATTAAGAATGCACATATATATGAATAATTAAAACACATTAATGTCTTTTATTACAACATTTGTGATCTGCATAAGTGCAATCAGATTTAAATAGACTTTGTACTCAGTCAAGAAATAATTGCTGATAAGCTTATTAAGTCTCTGTCTAAATAGATCTTTAAGCAATTCATTAAATTTATAAAATTTACTGTTAATGATTAATTAAATTCTTAAATGATTTATTAAACTCTTAACAATGCATTTAGTTATCTGATGTTTGTCATCAGTGAGAGTCAATAGATGCAGTCTCATTGAGTGAAAATGTTAAGAAGTGATGTTTTAACTGTTTTTATAAAGCAAAATAAAATTAACATCAAAGACTGAGTAAAGACTCTACTTACATTAACTGCAGTCAATGTTCTTTTTACTTCTTCTATAATTCTCTTGATCAAGATGTGCTCATAGACAACACAGTTTAGAGATTTTACTAGACAGCATAATATAGCATAAGTATTTACTTTCTTTCAATAACTTCTGTCTTTGTCATTCATTAAGTATCAATACTTTCTGAAAATTGTAGATAATCACTTATAGAAGATATAAACAATATTATTAAAGTAATAAGATAATGTTTTATAGAAATTACAGAAATAATGATTAAAGATTAAATTTCAGTTTGATGCAAAGATTCTTGCTGTATAAAGCAACAATGCAATAGAGCTGAGATCTATTCTTAATGAGTGATGTATATTTATCAGCATTGTATTACAGTATATAGTGCTCTATATATTGATTTAAAATAATGTGATTAAAAGAGCAATCAGAATCACTGAGAACTCAATATATATAATGATTAAGAAGATTAAACTCTCAATAAAGTTCTAAATAGAAACTGTATAGATTAATGTTTATCTTTATAATTATATAGTAATTGACTTCTTAATCAATGACAAATAAGTCATTTCAGAGAAAGCATTCATTGAGATGAAACTATTTATTAATTATGTATATATATAAGAATGCAAATACTACTTCTATATTGACTTAAAGTCTCTGTCTAAGAGCAGACAGAATAAGTTTATAAATTAAGAATAAATAAAAGTATTTATGAATTATAATGAGAAAATCACAAAGCAGTATCTACTTTGAGCATCAGATCTTAAGTGAATCATTAAGAGTTATGCTGTTAAGTTTGCTGAAAATGAAAAAGAAGACAGCATTGATGTGAGACTTTATAGATAAATATTGAATATTTTTTTAAAATAAAAATCTGTTAAATGATTACATAAGACTGAGACTGTAGCTGCTTCACTGAAACAATTTCTAAAATCTGATATGTAAATTTACAAATTCAGATCAATGAGTTCTTATTCTGTTGTTATGCTGTTAAAGAAAGAGATCATAGACAATTCATTGTTAAAGTTAATTGCAATTAACTTTAATTATAATGCATTAAAGCTCTTCTTTTATGTTGAGATTTCTGTTAACAAGATCAGTCATTTAGACATAAACATTTTAATTAAGAAAGTTAAGACATTTCTGTGCATTAAGATATTAAAGAGAAGACAGAAGAACAATGATATTGATTTTAATAAATTTATAATAAAGATCTTAAAAATCATGCTGACATTGACTGCATTTACAGTCAATGATGAGAATAATGAATACTCAGTAAAAACTGATATTTTAACTTCTCTGATATATGCTGAAGTAGTGAGAGATTTAATTTAAAAGAAGATGTAAAAAAATGTTATTAATGCAGAGCTGACAGCACTTACAGTAAATGATATTTGAAAAGAGACTGTTTTGTTAAGAGAAATTAACATTGTAATTAGTAAATAAATATTTAAATTTAAGCTGCACACTGATGATTTTCTTGACAAATTGAAGACAAAAGTAGTGACAAGAAAATTTTTACAGATATATAACATTAATTATAAAGATATCTTTACATTAACTGTGAAGTTTAATACTCTCTATATCTTTCTGATTTTAATTGCACTCAAAGATCTAAAGTATCATCAGATAAATATCAACAATGTTTTCACTGAATCATTTCTGAAGAAAACAATCTACATAACATTATTTTTCAAAGTTATAACTATTTCTAACTGTATATTATGCATTCTGTGCAGTTTATATGATCTGAAGTAAGCTATCAGAAATTAACATAAACAATGTGTCACTAAGCTTCTTCAATTAAATTTTCATCAAAGTAATGTAAATTTATGTTTTCTAATTCACACTGTCAAGAGCATCATACTACTTCTTTATATAAATAATATCATTATGATCTCATCAAATCTCTTAAATATTCTTTAATTCAAAAGTTTCTCAGAAGCTTATTCAAGATCAAGAACTTAAGAGAGACACAGAAAATTTTTGATATTTAAATAATTTGTAATTGCAAGAAAAGAACACTGCACATAAATTAGACACACATTATGTTGATAAGATGCTCAGAGATCTTTATATGTAAAATGATAAGTATTAATGCATTAAGATCTCATTAAATGAATATGACTTTCTTTACTTAGCTGATTTTAATAATCAGTGCATAGATCAAAGAAAATATCAGTAGATCATTGAAAGTCTTATATATACTGCAATTTATATGTACTTAGACATCTTCTTTATCTTAAAAGAATTAAGTCAGTATCTTAATGACTCTGCAAAACATTATGAGTATGCATTTAAGAGATTGTTGCAATATATATGATCAATTATTAATCTTAAGATCATATAAGTTAAACAGAAGATCTATTCTAAATTATGTCTTTTTGCTTAAAAGAGAATCTGTGTCATGAGTCAGTCAGAAACAGAAGTTAGTAATAACATTAATTATAGAAACTGAATACATAATTATGTCAATGTGTGCAAAGACTGAAGTCTAACTCACTTAAATATTAAGAGACATAAGATTAGACAACTATCTTGAAGTTAATTTACATTGTGTAAGCATTTAGAAGAATGAGACTCATAGAAAAACCATATTTCTTTAGCTTAAAAAAAATAATTAGACTGTCTTGACACTGATTAAGAATGCTTATGTGTATAAGTAGTCAAAGTACATTAATGTTGTCTATTATTACATCTAAGATCTGCATAAAAGAAATTAGATTTAAATGAACTTTATATTTAGTCAAAACATAATAGCTAATGAACTAATTAAGTTCTTGTCAAGATAGATATTTAAGTGCTTTGTGTGTCAGCTGAGACTTGACAACAATGAGAGTTAATAGATATAAATGCATTTAATAAAAGTGTTGAGAAATACAGTGCTCTATTTACTTTCTTGACTTCTTTAATCTTAATATAAGAAATTGATAGAGTCTTTTTCTATCTTAGATAACAGAGCTTCTGTCATTTATTTAACTACATTTAAGTTAACTGCAGTCAACATTAATGTGTTAAATTCACTAAATAGACAGATAGCACAAGTACTCATTATTCTTTCAATAAAACTTTAAGTTATATAGTCTTTAGTTAATCTTCTTTTATATATATATAAAGTTATACAAGTCATAGATCTCAACACAAATGCAGTGAAAGATTATTAAAATAAAGTCATTAAAAAAATTCTTAATAATTAAAAAATTTCATTCTTTGATCTGCAGAAAGTTTGCAAAATCTTAAATTTAAGATTTTTATAAGAAAAACATTTTCTTAAGACAATAAACTGTATTTACAATCTGCTTTAGTCAGTTATCAATATGTTTTTTTAATCTTACTTTAAATTAACTTTTAAAAGAAATATAAAGAATCTTTACTTCTTAGAGATAATTATCAACATGTATAAGTTAAAGTGAATGTAAATAATAACTTAATTAATATTATAATCTGTCTATAATAAATCTCTTGTTATATCTGCATTCATCATGATCTTCAAACTGATATGAAGCAACAAGCAGACTATATAGTATATAGAGAAACTAAATAAATATATTATTAATAGACTGATTGTCAGATCAGGTTAAGCTTAAATTTTAAGACTTGACTTAATTTATTAAACTTTACTTTGCAACTTAACTCAACTCTATGCAGAGTCAGATTTTAGACAGAGTTAAGTTAAGCTATTCTTGACAACTCAGATTAAATTAAAATTAATTAACTTCTGTTATTAAGCAGCTTTATATTAATAGCAGCTATTATTGCAACATTTTCAATTAATATTGCACACAATTCTTCTTGTTTAACTACATATCTGCTTTATGAATGTTATATGTGAGCATTATTAATTTAATTATCAGATTACTCATTCTCTACAGAGCAAAATACATTAATAAATATATTTTATCTTTTTAATAAGTCTGCAACATATAAAAGATTGCTTTTATCTTTTAGACTGAGTGTAAAGTTAAGTTAAGTCAGAAAAAAGTGCATTTAACCTGAATCTGCACTAGAGTTCAGGTCAGATTAAATTGAGTTTATGTACAGATTAACTCTATTTACAATCTGTGTGAGTATCTGCACACAGGTAAGACTAGCCATTATGAGTAAGGTCAGGGCTAAAGCTCAAAAATGTGAAAGCTTATTGATATATTAGTTATAATAAATTACATATTAACTAGTCATATAGGGATAAATTACACAGTCACAAGATATATTACTGAATAAGTTATGAAAATCATGACTTTTTATGAAGGTGCACATTAGAAACACATGTCAGTAAGCATGTGTATGTGCTTACTAAGTGCATACACATACTTACTAAAACTATATATAACTTGCAAAAAACTCATAACTCTATACAGATCAGGTTAAGTTAACCTACACTTAACTTAACTAAATAAAAGTTAATCTGACTTGACTCAATATCTAAACTCAACTCTGACTTACATGACCTATAGATAACCTGCGCACTCAGTCTATTATCTTTTACAATTTCTTTAATATTATCAGATCTTCTTTCTTATGTAGCTTAGCAACTATATTACAAATAAGTCATGAAAGAAATTCTTAATATGTAAAAGCTTATACTTTTAAAAAATGTACAAAAATATGTCTCACTGTACATATATAATGCTCACTTATAATGCTCATATATCAGTAATCTTTAAGCTCATAACTTCTATTCTTAAGTTAAGTCTCAAGAGCTTACTTACTAATCAGTCTCAGAATTCTTAAAACTTAAACAGAGCTTTTAAGTCAGATTAGACTTTAATTTTAAAGTTTAACTTAAATTCTTAAGTTAATAATTAAAGCTTAACTCAACTTAACTTAAAAGCTCTGTTCAGATTGAGTTAAATTAACTTAACTTGATGATTACTTTAATTATTAATTTTATTAAATACAATATACTGATTATGTCAGAGACATATACTTTAAGAATAGACTTTTGTTAATATTTTAATGATAAGTAATGAAAAAAATGATATTAAACATTAACTAAGTCTTTTAAGCTTAAATGTAAACTTTTTTAATATGTTTAAACATTATAATGTAAAGAAGATTACATTGCTGCTGAACAATATCATTATATTATAAATAATAATTATAAAATAACTTAAAGAACTTTCTGCAGAGTCTGTGATTATCTTTAATTATATATTAAAGAAGATGAATAAAGATGAAAATAAAAATGTAAAAGACTATTTCTTTAAGTATAAAGATGCATCTTTAATCATTAAAGATATAGTTAAACTAAATCTTATCAGCAACATTACATTTATAGAGTTGAGACTTTATATAGATATGAAGATTGTATAAGAAATAGATGATATGAACTTAAAAAATTAATTAATTATAAAGAAATAATTAAATAAGCAAATTAATCTGCAGCAAGTATGTCTGCAAAAAGAACAGAAAATGTTTTTTGTTAATTCATTAAGAATAAACAATGTCATTTATAATCATATTTTACTTCTTATTGCTCATACTAATATATGTATTCTGTTCTGTATTGCTCATCTGTGCTTACTGTATTGCATCATTCACATTCACAATCATGATATTGCTTATAATAGCAACAGTGTCATAATGTATTTATACTGCACAGTTTGATCTGAATTACTTTCTATGTGTATATCACTAATTATGATGATGATTAACATCTATGAGATGAGTTGTGAGTTATGAAATTGATGTGTGCAGTCAGCTCACAGTGTTGTTCATCTGACATTTGACATTTGAAATTTTCAAAAGAGTTATTTCATGTTGCATGATATGGTCTGCCGTAAAGGTATGAGTTGTAGAAAAATGAGAGAATAATACTCATGTTCTAGCATCGTTCTGGCGGCGGGAAGAAAAGCAGCGGCGCAGGTCAAGCGCGAATGTTTATACCTGGTAGTTTACGGCACTCTACTGAGTACCACCAGGGGTTCCAAGCGTAACCGTGCTGCTTTCTGCCCTCCCTGTCGATGATCATACTCCTAATACAGCACAACCTCCGACGGAAGGCTCTCATCGGGGCAGAGCGCACCATCCACGACTCCACACTCGTTACTTGTCGCCCGTTGCATGTCTGCTTCATAGAGTTTATCATCACGAGCAACACAGAACAGCGTCTCCATTCGCCAATCATCTGAGCAAGTTTGGCCTACACCGCGGTCTTCCGACGCATGGATGCAACACTGCTCCACCCTCTGCCGCACGTCCTGACGTGCGTCAACCCAATTCAACAATCACTCAACAATGAAGTTTGTTACTGATCGGATATCGCGTGTTGCAGCCTTTCCATGCTGTGCGCTCATGCACCATCCTTGCGCCCTACCAAGAGCGAACCAGACAATCGCACGAGACGAGTGATACTTAAGCAGCAGCAAATCTTGCAATGCCCTGGCGGCCTTTGCCCCGAATAGCGTTCGCTGTTGCGGTGTATCCATTTCAACCTTCGTCGCCGGCCGATCTCCCACTGGAACTTGGGGACGAACTCTACATCATCGAACAGGGTGGTCTTCATGGGTCGTGGTATAGAGGCTACTTGGTTGCGCCGCCGTCACTGTTGGCCGGTCTGACAAGTATCAAAGGCCAGACTCTGGAAGCGCGGGTGTTTTCTGGAATCTTCCCGCGAAGCTGTGTTGAGGTCCGAGAGGTCCTTGGGGCCGTACCATTCGATGGGGGAGAACAGGATGGAGTACCTGCGGAGACGCCGAGAACATCCATTCAAAATGGTAACCACTTCACACCTGGACTGTCGGATGACTATGGGACAGCCGGGGATAGGTCGGGAGTTGACGGGCTCTACGGTAGTCACAAACGAAACTCAGTGAAGGATAGGACATCGGCAATAAGAGCGCAAAGGCCTGCTTCGAGATCGGATCCGGCTTCTCGAGATAAACAGCTGGGCACCTGGTCGCGAGATGAGATACGTTGGGAGAATGACGGCACAACACCGGATCGTTCTGGTCAATCTATAATGCCCTCGACTTCCCCAGATTCTGCACTGCCACTCACTCCGGTATCGATGAGTCCGAGAGCGCCTGATGCGCCCAAACCACCTGCGCCTGTTCCCATGCTAAAGATAGGTGATGAAACACCTACATCTACTTCGGAACCGCTTGTTGATGAGATAGCGTCATGCCTTCGTGAATGGCACTCTACCAATCTTCATGAGTTGCTGCTAGCCAGACGGTACTCTGTACTAGAAAAGATGTCGGATCTTATTGAGCATCTGGATCTGTCCAGGAGGCAGCTACTTCATGGTGTACTCACTACACATGAGCTCAAATACCTTCGGGAGCAGACTGTATGGGACCTCGTCAGCGGAAATAAGATGATGAACGGCGAAGTCATCGTCCGAGACCCTGACCGACATGGTCGCCTCCTCACAGGAGACGACTCAGCCATAGAGATAACCAGGCTGCAGTCGATCATGAGTCTTCTAGAAGCTCGGCCGGTACCACAGGTCGATGTGGTGGCCTTGCATCATATCCTGGTGGATATTAAATCCATTGTTGGTGTAATTGAGGAACCTACGACTTTCCTGCTATCACTCTATTCCAAGAAGGACGGGGAATCACCGATACCTTTGTCTGAGAGTTATGCAGTTGATGTCGTCTCACATGGGGCCTTGACCAGCATTGTCGGAACGGAGAAGATGAAAACCCTGATGACGGATTTGAGTTCCTCCGACATTGGCGAAGGTCCGGGCCAAGGCACCCAACTGCTTCTCGTGGTTAAAGTTCAGAAGAATCTTCCCCCCAGCACTACATTTCCTAGCTTTTCCAAAGACTCGACCTCGATTGATGGTACAGCGGAAGACGGAGATGGAGCAAATGCGAAGCAATCAGGTCCTACCACCTGGTCAGGAGGCAGACGAAGCCTCATGTGGGGACAAAAGCAGCGAGGACCCTCCTACTGGGGTCGAAGCAGCCAAATGAGCAGGGCCGGCCAACCACCGAACTCAAGCGATTCGAACTCTTCAGGGCAATCTGACGATCGCCCAACAACTCCGACAACGCTTGCCTTGCCAAGGTTCAAGCGTAATGTCGGTATTGGCATCCTCAATATCGGCCCATTAATGACACAGGGTAAGGAAACAGAACAGACTGTAAGTCTCTGGACTCCAAAAGGAATAAGCGACCAGCATGAAGATGGTGCCGATGGATGGAGCGAAGTGATCCGGGAACTTGCCGAAAGTCGTACAGGTCGCTACAAAAAGACTGACGGAGTTGATTGTCTGAAATTACATCTTTACCCATTCGTCAAGTCCGATGCAGAAAGTCTTGTGAAGAGCACTCCTACACTACTGCATGATGTCACCGTGACTCCGAAGATTGCGTTCTCAGGAGCGCCCACTAAAAACAGATCAGACATCTATATCACCATTTCGGAAATCGTCTTACCTGCTCACGCTCTCCTTTCTCATCCTCAGAGAGGGACAATGCCAGTGGCGCAAGGATCCAGCTTAAAGAACATTCAGCTAACGCTCGAAGTGCGTAATATGTCTGGAGAGCGAATTGAGCATTCTATCTATCCAAGCTCGAACAGCGCCGGCCACACAGCCTGGAGAACGGCTGCGGTTGAGCGGGGCGAACGCTGGAACCAAACCATTAAATTAGTGATACCGCCAGAAGATGTACCAGGCTCACATCTTATCATGAGCGTTGCGGATGCTCCAAGCTTTCCATTCGCATTATGTTGGATGCCACTCTGGGATCAACAGGCTTTTATCAAAGACGGCTACCACTCGCTCGCGTTGCATCACTACGATAGGTCGACCTCGAGCACTGAATCTGGCAGAGGAGCGTACTTAGATCTGCCGTCGAGTGCGAAGGGAAGGTCTGACTTACCCAAGGATGAGTCAGTGACTGGTACAATGGCGATGCTACAGGTACGGAGCTACCTATGCAGCACTCGTTTCTCGCAAGACGGTGTCCTCCTCGGTCTACTCAAATGGCGAGAGAAGTCACCGAGTCAACTTCTCGAATCTCTAGAACAAGTCATGTTCGTGCCAGAACTCGAGGTTGTAAAGCTGCTTAGTGAAGTCTTCGAGGCGCTCTTTGGCATTTTGGTCGATCATGCGGGTCAGGACGAGTTTGAGGATCTAGTGTTCAATGCATTGGTGACTGTGCTAGGTATTGTCCATGACAGAAGATTTAACCTTGGGCCTCTTGTCGACGACTACGCAGAGAACCGCTTCAATTATCCATTTGCCACTCCGTGCCTGGTCCGTAGCTTTACACGTCTTCTATCGACTCCTAGCAACCCACAGAAATCCCGAAGTCTGCATGCCACTATCAAAGTAGGCCGCCATATCCTGAAGTTCATCATCAGCGCACGGCACAAGCAGATGGCGAAGGAAGCAGGCATTGGCATCACCAGCACGCGGTCAACATTTCACCGCGACCTACAAAACATCTTCAGGGCTTTAGAAGCGCTGATGAGGAATCCGGCGCCTATTCTTGTAGGCAGTAAGACCTTAGTGGTCCAGCACTTCCAAAACTGGCTCCCGGAGCTCACCGGTGTCTTCACGGATGACCTGATATTTCGATTCGCAATCAATTTTATGGAGTCATCTGCGCAAGTGGAGGGAAAGCTCATCATGTACAAACTTGTTCTAATCCTCAGTTTCTTTACTCTCGACTGCTTCCGGGAGCCTAACGTTCGGCGAAAACTGATCATGAGTACCGTTCAATGGCTTGCACCATACTGGGGTGAGACTCGGACTGTCAATCGTCAGTGGCGCGAGCAAGTCCGCCTTTGCTGCTCTATTGTCTCCCAACACATGACCGAGTTAGGACCTGAGCTATCCGACTACGTGCCGAAAGTGGTCGGGTCTTATCGTTCATTACAAACTACCGAGCTACCTGCGAAGGAGCCATTGTCCCTACTATTTTCAAAAACATATCCGTTTCCTACAAGATCTGTGAAACAAAGGCCGATATTTGACGAAGCACTCGTCGAACTGGCAGCGATACTTGCAGCAAGTTCGAAAACAACGTCATACCTTCAGATTAACCTACGGGAGAGGGAGCTAGCCAGCTTCATCTCCGAGACATTGCAAACTTACATATCTATATTGGGGTGCGAGGCCTATCCCAAATCATGGCTCAGTGTGCACATCTATCATCATCGATCTACAATGAAGATGCTTGACTACCTGTTTGGTGTCCTTGCGCAGACCTTCATTCCTCACCCGGATGATGCAGATGCTTTCAACACGGAACTTTGGAGACTTTTCTTTACGACCCTCTTGAAACTGGTCAGTAGTGACGCTCTGGCATTAGAGACATTCCCCGAGCAAAAGCGCAGAGCAGTCTGGAAGATAGCCGGAGATGTCCGTGAGAATGGTGCTGAGTTGTTGCGGCGAAGTTGGGAAGCCATCGGCTGGGAAACGACTTCGGAAGACCGAGGACGCTATGGGCTCGAGCGGATGGGAGGATATCAAGTACAGTACGTGCCGGGCTTGGTAGGACCCATCATGGAGCTCTGTCTGAGTGTACACGAAGGCCTCCGCAGTGTCGCTGTTGAGGTCTTGCAGACAATGCTGGTCAGCGAATGGACATTGGGCGAGGATTTGTCTGTCATTCAGGCCGAAATCATCGACTGTCTCGATCTAATGTTCAAATCGAGACTCATCAATGAAAGCGTCCTTCAAAAGCTTTTCATTGGCGAGCTACTTGACCTCTTCGAGCCACTTGCACAGCTTCCAGCAGAACCACTTTGGACTGCTGTGAAAAACGTGGTCGTTACCATTGATGAGCTGCTTGATTTGCTGGGCGCGGTGCACAGTCCTGAAACGGCGGAAACCTTCCAGATCATGCATACTCTGCGTCTAATGGAATTTCTGAGGGACATGCAAAAGGAAGACACATTCATTCGCTACGTCCACCAGCTGGCTCACATCCATGCAGAAGCCCACAACTATACCGAGGCTGGACTGGCATTGCGATTACATGCAGAGCTTCATGTATGGGAACCCACAAGCATGGTCCCTCCATTGGTCGACCCAGCGTACCCGGAGCAATCGGCCTTTGAACGCAGAGAGTGCATTTACTTCGATATGATCAAATACTACGAGGATGGTAAAGCCTGGGACAACGCTCTAGCTTGTTACCGAGAGCTCGCAGAGCAGTATGAGTCCAATGTGTTTGACTACTCCAAGCTTGCTAGGACTCAACGAGCAATGGCAAAGATTTTCGAGAATCTCAGCAAAGGGGAACGGCAATGCTCTAGATACTACCGCGTCGTCTACAAGGGTTTAGGGTTCCCAATAGGTCTGAGAAACAAGCAGTTCATCTTCGAAGCTGCTCATTCGGACCGGCTTCAGGCTTTCACAGATCGCATGCAACAACAGCATCCTTCCGCACAGATCCTCTTACCGGGTGTCATCGAAGATGTTGAGGGTCAATTCCTTCAGATCTACCCTGTGAGTCCGTATCGAGACCTACAGCACCCGGTTTACGAGCGGTCCAAAGTGCCACAGTCAATTCGAGACTACCTCTTGACATCACAACCAAGTCAGTTCGCTGTGACTACTCGCCGGAACGCGATGAGCTCAGACGTCAAAGAACAGTGGATCGAAAAGTCTGTTTATACGACAGCCGAGGTGTTCCCTACAATTCTTCGGAGGAGTGAGATTGTGGTGACCGACGTGGTGCGCTTACTGCCTCTGCAAGCAGCTGTAGAGAGGACGTGGAGGAAAACCCAAGAGCTAGTTGCGTTGGAAAAGCGGATATTGGAATCCGACGACTCTGCCTTTGATCCACTTACAGAAGCTCTTAACCTTTTGGTCGACCCATCAGCTGCTACTGGAGTCTCGCAGTATCGGCAGCTTTTACCAGCAGAGCGGGAACAAGGACTGGACCACGAAGAGGACAGTGATCCGGCCACTCCCGCTCCGATTATTACCGCTCTGGAGGTGGCACTGATGGAGCATGTCATGACGATCAAGCATTGCCTGGGTCTGTACTCAAGATCTGCACATCAAGCGACCCAGGCAGACTTGAATAGGAGTAAGTTTAATCATTGATACTCTACGTTCACTCTAGCTGAATACCATCACAGACTTCGAGACACTTTTCGCTCCAGAACTAGTTTCCATCGTGCCGACCCAGCCGCAGGAGCAAATATCGCCACCAGCTTCGCGGCTCGGAGGGCCCTTTCCAGCCCTCAGCAACGAGCCGACTTCAGCTGGTCCATCGCAACTGACCGAGCCGCCCAGTCCTGAGGCGGAACCCCAGCATAGACTCTCTCGGCAAGAAAAGCACTCCAAGTACGAAAAGAACCGACTCAGCCTCGGTTTTCTGAAGCGCAATCCTCCTGACCCACCCGATACGAAGGTGAATGCTGGGGGCGACACTTCAACGGACGACGGCACATCCACATCAGGCACCAGCCGATCGCGAAGCAAGAGCGCGAACCGGAGAAGTTTTTTCCGCGCATCCGAAGACGAGAACGCTCCCTTCAAACCTTACGACGGCCAGCGGAACATGGGCGATGATCGGCCCGAGACTGGGCAAAGTAGCCCCAGCTCGACGGGCCACAAGGGCGGAAACGTGAAGAAGAGGCTGAGCTTGCTGATGATAGGGAAGAAGAGCAGTAAGGCAAGCGTAGGTGTAGATAGCGTTGCGGAGGAGTAATAATTGGGCTATTTTCAATGTTTTTGACTGATATTGTTTAATCATTATTGTCTTCTTCCAGGATATAGCGAGCGAGCGAAGCTATGCGATACACTTCATGGCATGGTATCTAGCGATTCAGCGAACTTTCCTTGTGTCACTAGCGTTTGCGAGTTCTCTGAGTTATGAAGCTTCCTTGTGCGCTACTTGTAAGACCCAAAACGGGCACAGAATCCAACTGCCATCAAAACTCCTTCTGATCATCATCCCTGGCCACGTCCAAGTCGTTAAAACTCGCTGGTCGAGTCATAGACCTCCAAGGAGATCGCCAAGACAACATCTAGGCATCATCCGAATCCGGCAACTGTCCAATCATGTCGCTGTGTGTGCGTTTCCTTGCCCTCGAATTCGACGTCACCGCCGGATTTGAGGATATTCCACCTGCTTACACCCATATCAGCCACTTCCACAGAAACAGCTTTAAAACACTTGTACCAGCTCCTGTGGTCCTGGCCCTCTCTGCCATCTCCTCCCGTACGCAGCCCGGGCAACGGTCGGAGTCGGATGTCTCCTGAGCGCTTGTCGACTCCTCGTCTGTGCTGGTTTGGCCTGGAGTAGCGTGCTCAGGTTGTTGGTTTAGGTTTTCCCCGCGAGGCGCAATCGCTCTGGCGGGGATGCGGAGATTGAATTGCTTGGGGTGGTTCCGGGGGCAGACTATCGGTTGGGTTGAGCCGCCGTCTTCTGTCGCGGATTCTGGTGTCGCTGCTGATGAAGAAATGGGATCAGTCTGTGGACCTCCAATGACTGCAATCGCTTTCAGCACGCTCGCAGAGAAGGTTCTGGAACCAACGCGGTCCATCAAGAATGTAATCTTCACGATCGAAGAATATCGCCATGCATAACCGGATCCAAACGAGCTTGACACGATCATCAAAGCGAACTTCACCCTCACCTCGCCACTTACCAGCCTCCGCATTCGCGTTCCACTGCCTATGCGCATGCCTACAAAGGAACGCCAAGCGCCTTACATCCCTCTCCAAAAACGCGCGCTTCTCACGGCTCAACTGCAGCGTCATAACCCTGCGCACCTCCATCGCGACCCTCACCTCCTGCCAACACCTCACCAGCTCCCACGCATTCAACGCCTTCTGCCTCTCGCTCTCCGCCCACTGCCCCTCCGCCTGCTCGCCATACGCACAGATATCGCTCCGCTCGGCATAGAGGATGCACTCGAAGGCCTGGGCGTCCGCCAGGCCGTGGTACGCGTGCTGGAAGCGGCCGTGCGCGGTGTAGTAGGCCTTGCGGGCCGCGCTGAGCCGGTCGTAGCGTTCGCGGTCGAGGTCTGTCAGCGCGCGTTCGGAGAGCCGGATCATGCTGTGTACGAGCCAGTAGTCGATTTGCGGGGGGGGCTCGACGTCCCAGGTGGGGGGGATGGGGCGCGGGTGGTCGAGGGAGGAGGCGAGGGCGATGGTGATGGCCGTGGTGCGTTGGAGGTGGGGGCCGTCCATGGCTGCTTTGACCCAGTTGTAGTCTTCGGGGCTGAGGTTTGTGCCTGACATTTTGGGTGCTGAACGGTGCGGGTTTGGATATCTGTTTATAAAATGGATGTTTGAGTGATAGTGAGGTGGTGTGAGGTGATTCTAGCGGAACGAGCAAAGAACGAGTGTTGATACCGTCAGGAGCCAGATCAGAAGGTATAGTCAAATACTTTAAAAGCTATCAAGGAAATGGATGCGCGGAATCTCGAGGTAAACGAACGAGCGTGTGAATAAATGAGCAATTCAAGCAACACAGGGAATGCGAGGAGCTTCAAAAATCATTCACCTTTCTAGCAGCAGCATATTGCCTAATTAGGCAAGTCACACTAACCTCACTCGCCCAACACGGACGGCCTCTCTTTCCAACATCAAGGGTTCCTTCCATCTCAGCCTTACCAAAGACCACATGCCTCGAACTTTCCCTTCACGCTTAATCCTTATTCGACATTCTCTTTTCACTGTTCCATCCTCATCTCACTGCACCCTCTTCGACATCGCATCCTGACCGCAAACTTCAGTTCACTCTCGCGTCTCTATTCCGTCTCGTGTTCTCGCTCGCACCTTCCGCATCCTGCCCCTTCCCTTTCCACTAGTCCTCCAACCCCTATATTAACCCTTCATGACACTCTCATCGATATTGTACCAAGATCTTCCCCGTGAGGATCTTCATCTTGGCTATTTCCCGCACGGTGCAAGTTGGGGTAATAAATTACACGGCAATAATCTGAGTGTTTACGGAGGAGTGGCGGACCTAAGGTACAGTTCGGTTGGTGGTGTTTTGGAGCTAGGGCGGGGCGGGGGTGGAGCGGGGCCGAGAGTGGCTAGGTCAGGCCCGATTACGCTGGGAGGCTTTATATTGTCAGGTAATCTAGAATCAGGTGGAGAGATACCGTAGTCAGTGATTGCGGTACAATCATTTATTGATCTCATGTTTCACGCTTCTCCCTCATAGATTGTGGTCGCACCTCCCTACGTTGGTAGAGAGTGCTATTTTAGATATAACAATAACGAGCAGCAGTGAAGACCCTAGAAAGCTACATTGGATCGTAACTATTATCAGCAGACTGTTGATGCTCAGTTGTGGCCATCAAATGTGGAGCAGCAGATCTTGTTTTGGATGACGTTCGGACAGCAGCCTTTAATTCCCTAACTCTACTACCTTACTTCCTAATAGCACGTTGGTAGAAAGCCAATTCCTCGCCCTCCAGAACATAGCCATCCACTCTTCCACTCTGCCCAGGCCTCGAAGCAACAACAGCGTACAAACGACCAGCCTCAAACTGCCTCTCCAGCGCCGGCTCAACCTTGCCTTGGGCCGCAAATCTAGCAGCAAGCTTCTTCTCGACGCCCTTCGATTGCTTCTTCTCCTCCGTGGCCTCCGTACCAGTCTTTTGCTGACGTCTCCTCCCCAAACTCTGACCATAGTGGGCCTCATACCATTGTCTGAAAGGTGCAGCGTCGATCTGGACAACAGCGGCTTTGGTGAGGGTGTTTGTGCGGACGAGTTCGTTGTTGGAAGGATGGAAGGACACGACGATGACACGGACTTTGCGGGCAACCCCTTCGGAACCCCATGAGAAATTGCCAGAGTCGAGGCGGAGAGCACGGTATTTCTGGTTTCCTCCCCGAGTACGGACGAGATGTATGCGCTTCGCTCCGATACGTGTGTTGGCTGGCTGACGACCTTTTTCGAAAGCTCTGGGTCGGCGTTAGTGTTGCGCTGAGTGTATGTAGTAAAAGACTGTAGACGCACCTCTTCTTGCGGTAGTGTGCTCTCTTGGCACCGGTGGCCGAACGCTTATGGCGCGAGTCTCGTGAGATACCCATGATTGCGGTTGAAAATGGCGACTACGGGCATGACTAGTCAGCGTAGTTCTCGAACATGATGTCCGCTCTTCCAGTGGCTCTATAACACGGTTGTTGACGGATGCTGCTCCAAATGCCCGTTATTGCTTTCGGAAGGCTCGCCGCTGAAGGTAGCTCTAGGTTGCGAGATAACCACTAGGCCATGTCCAGATAATCCAAACAGCTATCGCAGCATCCATGTTTTGTTGTCCAGGCTGGCGTTGTTGCTTCGAACTCGCTGATGTTGCTGGTACCAGGTGTTTGCGCCCGTGACCTCCATGTAATTCCACAGGACGAAATCTGGCAATGCCAATTTGTTCGAAACGAGATACTGACCTACTAAGGTGTAGTCCTCCTCAACTCAATCTGTGCGTAATGTCGTCGTGGTTATCTTGTCGTGGTAGTCGTATGTTGACCTCGAATTTCTCAGTGTGGCTCGCTTACGAGACGTCCGTAAGCCCTACTCGCTTAGAGTGCTCAAAGGAAGCTAAACTGCATCAGGTAACTTATGAACTCGAATTGAATCTCAACGTCATGTAAAACCACAGTCGAAGAAACGACAAATAGTTCTCACTGTATTGACATAGGAGTCGGAGTCGGACACATTCAGTGAAAGGTCGATTCTTAACATTTTCCGCTTCGTTCGGCATCAAGTCGAGCGCTAGTTTGCAGCTACAGCTCACTTACCAAGCCATGGACGAGACTCAGAGCAAGGATGCTGAAGCACAACAGCGTGTCATTTCCCACATGAACAGGGACCATCAGGACTCCGTTGCTCGTTTCCTCGAACATTTTGCCCATGTCTCAACATACTCTGCACGCAAAGCCAAGCTTACGGACATCACGCTCGACAGCCTTACGATCATCTCGAGCAATGGCTCGCCATACGTCATACCTTTAGATCCGCCTTTGGCCCACTGGCCGGAAGTCAGGGAGCGCGTGGTGGCAATGGACCAGGAAGCATTGCGCGGCTTGAACCGGAGCAGCATAACGGTCAGGGAGTATAGACGGCCCAGAGGCTTTCTTGCCGTCGTCTTCGTCGCTTCTGCGAATACAATGGTGTGGTTTTCGCAGTGCTCGAACTTCCTCCCTGGATCCTTTCTTTACGAATATATCCTCAAGCACGTTCCAAATTTTGCGAGATTCTGCTACGGCATCCAGCCGTATGTCTTCTATCCGACGCTCGCTATCCATATTAGCGAGGCGTTATGGATGGAGAGGAGTAGACTGCGAAAATTCAATGTGCCGCGGTTCAGCAAGCTGTGGTGGCAATGGTTGTCGAGTAACTTCATAGAGGGGGCTGGCGCTTTTGTAAGGTTCGATCGGATAGTGCAAGAGGAGATAACCAAAAAGGAAACGAAGAAGCATTGATCGGAGAAGTGCTAATTTAGCATGCGCACAGTATGATGCAGCAGGATCAAGGACTCTCTCAATAACGTTTTGTTAGGAGATCCGTGCACTGGTACGTCTCGCCTGGATAGCCACGGCTTCGTTTAGATGTTGGGTGTCGGAGTTAAGTAACGGCATTTGGGCCATAGCTCAGAGAGGGCTTCCTATCGATCTAGATACAATTCACCATCAAAGAGTTGGCGCTTCAGCTTCGCCCAATCTATTATGCAGGACTTTTAAAAACATTTTTGAGAGATCGGCCTCCGTCAGGATGCGAGTTGCATAAGCAGTAGCAGCATTAAAAAAAAGAACTTTTGGTGAGGACCCTCGAAGTTCCAGAACCCAACAACGGCTGAGAGCCCGGAGGGGGTTCTTGACACCCGGTAACGGGGGCCGTTATTTTTCAGTGGATTTACTGCGCCTGCCCAACTCGACCATCCGATCCATCACCGCGAAGAAGGCCCCTTCCAGCTGATACGTTCCGAGCTCGGTGTGGAATTTACCACGTCCTCCCCAATTTGTCTATCCAGCATCAGCAGACCCCTTATAGTCTCAACTCTACGACTCACCGCGTTCAATGTGAGGAGTGCAGATATCTTGATGAACCCGTGCAGATACCCAAAGACAATGGCAACTGGGATGAACCTGATATCCATGGGATAACGGTAGAAATGTGGAACCAGCTTGACGACTTTTGCGAAAACCAGCCAGATGGCAAAACCAATCATGACAGAGATCGTAGTCCACTCAGGGACCCGATTGGTGGCTTTGAAGAGGAGCCAAGCCATGAGGCCATCCATAATCAAAGCGGGCGGACTGAAAGTCGCAAGGTGCAAAGCATACGCACACCAAGGTTGTTGCCTATATCATACATGAGCGGGCTACCAAGGACGGCAAACACCAAGAATCCAGGATACCTCCATATGTGCCGTTCAACCACCATGCTCGTGATATTACTTCTCCAATTGGTCCTCGCCCAGCGTACGCACTGAGCAAGGAAACCTGGACCGTCATTCAACGTGGTCAAGACCTCCGCCTCCTTGCAGAACTGGATCTTCGTTCTCCATCCATGGGAAAGCATCCACCTGGTCAGGAAGTTGTCATCGTCGGCTGTACTCAGAGGGACACACCCGAGCCAAACTTCATTCGCAAATGCATTGAGAAAGGCCTTGTCTTGTAGGATATGGGTTCTAAAAGCCGAAGTACGGCCAGAGAGGCAAGAGATACCACCATCGATGTGCGAGGTAGCAGAAATCTCAAAGTTACGACGCTCCAGATAGAACGCTCCGAGGATGTTCCAGAAGCTTGGGTGGGGGGCACGACGAAGGCGTTGGCAAGTACCCACGCCACCGACTTGAGGATCCTCAAATGCGGCCAGAAGATACTTTAGGAGTGTGCGAGGCCAGAGCACATCATCATCCGCGAAGACGGTCAGAACGGTTCTTACCTTCACCAAGCCCTGGATCATTTGATGGCGTTTACACGCCTTGTCAATACCGAGAATTTGGATCTGAGACTTGGTCATGGTCCTGCAGAGGTGTTGCAGTCGGGTGATATGGTTGTTGGTTGTGACGATGATGACGGCGTTCGGCTCGCACTGGATACAGGATTTGAGACAGTCGAGGAACTCTTGTCCTTCTCCCGCGATGGTAGGAATTACAACTGTCACGTCACTGGGGAAGAGAGTCGGAGCTTCAGGGATCGGTATCGGTGGGAAGGTCCATGATGATACCAGGTTCACAATCAAACGGACGTACCGATATGCCCTAGGGAGTGTCTTTCAGCCACAGTGGGATCATGGGGGAGAGAGACAGAGTACATACCACAAGAGGCAAAACGCTTGCAGATCCGAGATCATTCTTCAGAGGCAGGTGGTTCGACTAAGGAAAGCCGTATGTACGGCAATCTCTCGCTGTCGGCAAGCACTGGATGTAATGGATATCGAGTTCAATAGATATCACAAAATCCCTCTACTGGAGTTCCATCGAATATAATCGTCAAAAGCGACGGAGCTCAAGCTCACAGGCATCATCAAGACCTGTGGACATGTTCACATGCATTCCGAGTCCAATACCCCAAGGTGACTGACTGCGAGATAAGCCTGCACAGACAATCAGGTTCGCTTCCAACAGTTGAGCTGCAGCTGGCGCAGTCGCCTGTGGTGTGGTGGGCTTAGGCACACAAACAAGCATGAACGGCGCACTGGGACCGCAGAGTCTGGGTTGAACCATCTCAGCATGGGCTCGTCACTCGGTCCTTGACCAGCAAGATCCAGCCAACCTGCCACCCTTCGCCAGATCTTGCTCTCCACCCCACTGATCCTCCCGGTACCCGCATCAACTTGCAGGGTCGCACGTATAACGGTGCATTCTTCGAGGCTATGAGCTTAGGCTTCTGAGACGTCTGGGTGGGGCCATCGTATATGCGACGCACTCCATCGGCGCTCACCGTCGAGGACTGCACACAGATGGGAATACGCTGTCAGGCAGACAGCATCGAGACAGCCCTGGGACAATGCAGCACAGTCATGGCGGTCATTGATAGGGCAATCGCTTTCTAGAACCCACTATCTGCAAAGCCCTTGTACATGCTACATACCATTCACTACGCTGCCCATGATATCACAACACGATCTCAACACCATCATACCAGCCTAAGCTCCAGACACTCTCCCAACCGTGTATCAGAGTGAACAGCTAGCATATGCATTCAATCTGGCCAAGTTGCCACTAATAGGCATGAACCAAAATCAAGGAGGCGCTCCAAGACGCTTACAGGTCAGCGGTAAGCGCAGCGTTGATTCACTGCGCCATCAGCACCACACCACCCAAGCAGGACCCCTCCCCACGCTACCCATCCACCACACAGTGTTTCAGACTCAGCAACGGCGTACAGAAACGGAGGATGAACTGCATACTCCACTGCATTCAGGCAACAGAGACCATCGTATTTTGAGGATAAGAGGCTTATTAGCCTGTAGTGAGGCATACCACCAAGGTATCTATCTCCAGGAATCTGGACCTCAATGAGGGAAAAGGCAGTCGCGAAAGCGGTCTAGAAAGGGACGGTGGTTCGGAGAGAGAGAGCGGTAAGAACGCCCACGGCATTTTTCCAGCGTATGTATATAGAGAAGCTCTTGTATGAACATGTTGAATACTCCGTAGAAGAGATCACGTCACCCAAAGGAAAGATATCACGAGGAAGTGGAGTCGTTGAGTAGTATGCATCATGAAGGGGACGAGTCCGCGCACAGGGGGCGACGGGATGTTGAGCAGGATAGTCGGTGCAGTGCGAGAGAGTTGGTGCAGTGCGTATGTGAATCGAGTGATGGCTAGGTGGGGTAGAAGAGGAACACAGAAGTGATGAAGGGTATGCACCGAGTGACTGTGGGTCCGGGATCAGAGACTGAGAGAACGTTCATGAGCTACTGGTCGAGATGTAGATTGTAGATTGGTCCCAGCTAAAGCTATGGTTTTATAGATATCTGATCGAAAATTCATGATGGATCTGGATGTGGATGGGCAAGACGCTGAGCTTTGTACGGGTTCAGTATAAGATTGTTCTGCGGCTTCAATAAAATTCAGAATGGTGGATACGTACGTACATAGATCGGTGTGGTGTGGTGCGCCGCGGATCATGGAAACACTCGTGCAGACCAGGGATCGAGCGAACTCGAGGAGATCAAACATCGAATTCGAGCCTAGCTTAAGGCGGGAAGTGTATTCGGGGCATTGAACGATGGAAATGTGCAAGGGCGAGAGGAAGAGTATGGTGAGTGAGTTACCTCCAGCACTATGGCTCCACAAGATCTTTCCCTAGGGCGAGGTCAAAGTTGACTCGAGAGAGGCGTTTGGAAGTCGTATGATTGATTGGATCGAAGGAGTCCCGTTGACACGACGTAAAATTGAATGTGTGGACACGCTTGCTTCAGAGATGGCCCGTTTGATTGGTCTGAATCCCAATTTGACTGACGGTACTGAGTTGATGAATCGGTCACGAATGGGGCTCCTTTGCTGAAATGGTCAACGTGGCCGTGAGTTGATCTGAAAACTCCCCGAAGTGTCTTCTGCGTTGAGAGAAGTGGGTAGCTATTCGCTAGGTGTCTCTAGACTGGCTGACTCTCCGCAATGATCTGTCCCGGAATAGGGCTCGGTCAAGGAGAACGAGCCTGTAAGGTGTGAAGAATCCTTCTCGTAGTAGACTATTTACTGCGCCATGAGTAACTTCCTCCGGTTATATATCATCCATCTTGGACCTATACTTTTGCTGAGTGGTCGGGGCACGTATCAATTTCGAAAGCTGCCAGTGTCCAGAACATAAGACTGCTGGTTGTAGAAGTGTTCGAAAGCCCTTTTCCGGCGAACGACGAGGTCTCTCAACCGCTATACCTCATATAATCTCGTGGAGGACGGACCCACTCAGGACTGGCCATCTCCAATCTCCTGATGATCTGCGTGTCGGTAGAAGGAAGCCACGTGTCACGCCGCACAGCGTTCCCTCCTAGGATCGCGACTTCTCCGTATTTCACTGCCCTACCTCTAACATCCTTGAGCAGAGCGTCGACATCGCCACTCGAGTCGAACCTTCTGAGAAGAGGTGCGTTAAAGGCTTTGGCCGTTTCCACCGGAGAAAGAGAAACCTTCCTCCCGAGGTTCCACCAACCGTAAAAGATCGGAGCCACGAATCCAAGTCCCAGGAAGGTCATCAGGAGAGCCAGGCCTAGGTAGATGTAGTTGGAGCAGTAAACGGTGCGTATACTCGAATCGGTGGCGAGCACTCTTTGCACGGTACTGCTGTTCCCGGTGGCAATGGCCGAGCGAAACATCAACTCCCGTGCGGCGGCGAGTAGATCCGCCGTCGGGTCAGCCCAGGTCCAGCCACAGTTGATGCGATATGGGTATGGATCCGGGTTCGAGCTATTAGCGGGAGCCGCGATTACGTACTCGTTCGGAGGGCTACCGGCTGATCTGACTTCGTAGCTCGTCCCACCGCGGAAGGTCATATGTGCGGTCGAATCAAACCTGTTTTGCAGTCCGAGTGCGACGCCTCCAAGGGTGGTCGATCCCTGCCCAATCCGCCGGGCTACTTTTGAGATCGAGACGACCTTGTCGTCGGTTATAGTGGTATGATCGTCCAGAGCGACGGTGTCGTTCTTGAACATGACATGATAATCGACGGTGGCGGCACGTAGAAGGCATCTTTTGATGGTAATGTCTCCGGTACAAGTTGGAGTGCCTTTGTATGTGACGACGAGCGTAATGTCGCCCGGGGTACTCTCGCTGTGCGTGAAATTAGTGGTGAATACGTCTGTACCGGCACTGGCACCTTCCAATTTGTACCAAAGCGTCGACTCCGAGCAGTTGACGACAAACCCGGTGCCTTTCAATGCAGAGTAGCAATTGCCATCACAGCCAGTCTTGTCCATCTTGATGGCTGCCCGGTTTGTGTAATCACGCATGACTGAAGTGAAGAATGATGATAGCAGAGCAACAGAGTGCAATCCACTGGTAATGGTGCCACTATAACCATCAGGTAGCTCCAGCGCCATGGAGGCTGACAAGGTCACATTCCCATCGACAATGTTTTTGTCCATTGTGGATGCACGCTGGAGCAGAGGCCCATTGACGGGGGCGAGGGCTGCGAAGAGACTGGCGAGAGCAACCAGGTTGAATCGTCTTCCCGAGGTCGACGCAGCCCACAAGCTATTACCATAGCTCCAGTAGCGATGAAGATCATTAACCGTGGTTCCTTCTTTCAAGGACCGGCACCACCAGGCAACGTTAACACCTTCTGCTAATGCGAAATGCAGTAGGATATTCGCTGCAGCAGACGCGATGGCAAGATAGACGGTAGGTTGAAGAGTCCAGTCGTGAATCGGTTGTCCGTCAGACTGGATGAGAACGAAAGCCGCTGCCGCGCAACAGCCGGCAACTCCAACTAATGCTGCCAGCCCTAGCCACGGTAGGTGGGCGAAAACACCGGTGTGCCATTCTTTCCGAGGGTCGACTGATTTGTAAGGAGTCATGGCTGGCGCTGAACGGAATGGGTTCGAACCACTTGGCTGTCTGTAAAGGGTTGAAAGATGAATAAGGTATGGGTAAAGTCCTGCTCAGCCGCGGTGGGACACTTTTGACAGTAGTTTAATAGGTCAAGAACGGAACAAGTGCGCTTGCAAATGTGAGAGGTAGATCTTCTAAAAACCATCAGAATTTTACGCTTTCAAGAACAATAAGGTCATTCCGATCATGATGAAGAGGAAGGAGAGATGAAGAACCAGCTCAGCCTTGAGCTGTCGACAACGATAGATCAGTGGGGTCCGGCTGTGTCTATCAATGAATGAGGTGTTGCACAGCATAATGCCGGACCAAGCATCGAATTGGGACGAAAGCCGCAAACTGTGCCTAGAACTACAGGTATAGTATCAGTAAGACGCATACGAAAGCTTCGCTGTGTTATCGCAGGGTAACGGTACAGGACTGTTCGTGCATGAAGTGCAGAATTGTTTGTAACTGGGCGATCTCCTAGTTGTTTGAGTAAGATCACATTAAGATCTCTAAGCCAACGAGAGGAAACCAGACTCCTCATGCTCTTGAACATTTGCACATGCTTTAATAAGGAGAGCGAAATTTTGGATGCAGGTATCTGCACTGCCTAAGCAATCCAACAGTCTGACCACCAAGGTGTACCGCCCATTCGTATGGTATGGTCTCCGCGGTTCGTAGTGGTCGAATAGGCCGTTGTCGAAGTTGCTCATCACCGAAGAGCTGTTGGCATCTCATTGCAGAGAATTTGCTTCAGATGAAGAATATGAATCGGGATGCAGTTATATAGATATGCACATCAGTTGAACTCCTCCTCCGGCCTTTTCAAATCAGGTACTATGCCCTATCAGGATCTTAGACATCGTTCAGCAACAAAAGGTATTTCGCACATTGAGGTCGAACCAATCAAGACCGGCAATGTGCTAGCGCGACAAAACAAAAAGTATAGGACTTACAGCAAAGCGATGGTGAGATCTCCCTTGATGGTGGCCTTCAACTCGATCTCGACATCCAGATTCAGTTCCAAGCGCAACTTCAGCCCATCCTGATCCATCATCCCACTCTCTTTCTTCTTCCCTCCATCCGGCCCCGTCGCCAACTGCTGATTGGGATTTCCCTCCCGCTTGGGAATCTCCCCTCTCTGTGCTCGAGCGTAGGTGACCGGCCCATCCATGGAGGTTTCGTCCGGCCCAATGTGCTCAAACGGCTGCATGGCCTTTGACTCGGCTTCCGCTTGCTGGTTCTCCTCGACGGCGGGCATCGGGTTCTCCTTGGGTTGTTGTTGCTTCTGACGCTGACGGCGGCTACGGCGGGACTGCGAGCGGGACCGGTAGCCCGTGTCGGTGTCGCTGTCGTCCATTTGCTTGGTCTGTCGTGACTGTTTCTGTTTGGATTGTTGTTCCTCTGGCTCGGACATGGTGGCTGATGTGCGGGGAAGATGAGGGTTATAATTTATGGTATATCAAGGACAGAGTATGACAGCGCGTAGAAGGGCCGGAGATGAAGAACTGAGGACAACGAGGACCCAGAGAGCTGTTCCTCGAGGCTGAGAACGTACTGTGATAATAGTATTGACAAAGTAAAGCAGGATTTGCAAGGCCTGCAAGAAACGGGATGAACCACACATACATGTTGTGTAGCCGTCATGCCGGTACGTTAACAGCCATCCATCTCGATACTCGCAAATACGGTACTCTCAGTGCATCTGCATGAAGGATGAAGTCTTGCATGAAGTACAGAGTACTTGATGCCACCCATCGGTACAACTTGCAGACTGTCAAAGAGGGGGACAGCCACAGAGGAGAATCCTGTCCAGCCACGCCATGACATCAGATATCATCTGGATGGTGTCCTCGTACTCGTAAGTTACCTCCGTAACAGATCCTCACGGAAAACGTTCATGATTCCCGTCGTGATATCTTTACAACTTAACATATAACTCCATCTTATAAGCAAATCGATGTTGTGCCTTAGTGTCCTCATCTATATTTAGGTAAACATAACGAGTATGGTCTGAACCTTTTTAGGTTACTACCTTACATTAGGGGATCTGTGGCAGTAAGGTACCTTAAGGTATTGACCTTGCGACTATCCTTTTTAGACGCTGCTGTGATCTCCAGGGTCTCCTCATACTTACGATACAATCTACAAGTATCCAAGATATCTGTACCCTATACTTGCTCGTCCTCTTTCCTGCCGTGCATGGACATCATGGTGAAACGCGCCGCGGCAACTCCACCCGCGTCCCGTCCACGCCGACAGGACATGATTAAGCCACCCCAAGCTCTGGCGTCATCAAAGACAGCCAAGTGGATGGAACCTGCATCATGCATATCGTCCCATCCCTTCCTCTCCTCGAACCTGTTGCAGCCCCAATCACTCAAGTCGAGTAATTCTTGCCATTCCATCCCATCGTTCCTGCAGCGCTCTTCCTTTCTACCTGTCTTTCTCTCTCCTAGCTAAGCACAACCATGGCCTCCGAAGAAAGCAAAACCACCGAAGAACAAGCCTCAGCGGGCGCCTCCGCCTCAGGCTCCGCCTCCGGCGGCGTCGGCGCCCAAGGCTCGAAGAAAGAATCGCAACAAACGAAACGCACGCCCAAGAAGCTCGGCAAGAAAGGCGAATCAAAGCCCCAACAAGAGGAACAAAAACAACAACCAGACGAAGAGCCACCACAGCAAAACGGGGACGCCGACGCCGACGCCGAACCCGAGCCCGAACCAGAGAAAGAAAAATCCCGCGCCCCCTCCAAAAGGCGCCAAAGCCGCGGCCGCGGCCGCAGCAAAGCGCCGGACAGCGACACGGAGTCGATTGCGCGCTCGGACATGGAGAGTGCGGGCGGGGGCCGGCGGAACCGGAACCGGAAGAAAGGCGGGCAGCAGCAAAAGCAGCAGAACGGCGGAGGAGGGGGGCCGCTGGATTCGCTGGACGAGGTGGGCGAGACGGCGGGCGGGGCGGGCGATATGGTGCAGGGTACGGCGGGGAAGGCGCAGGATGCAGTGGGGAGTACGGTGGGGAATGCGGTGGGTGGGTTGGGGGGTGGGAAGAAGGAGGAGGGTGGTGGGGAGGGTGGGGAAGAGGAGGAGGGGAAAGGGGAGCAGTTGAGGTTGAGGATCGAGTTGAATCTGGATATCGAGATTCAGTTGAAGGCGAAGTTGCATGGGGATTTGACGATTGGGTTGTTGTATGTTTCCTCGCTTTTTTTCTGGGGTTTTCGGTCGAGTTTGGCGGCTTGGGCTTGTTGGGTGGGGGTTTCGTGCTGACTTGTCCGTGTAGGAATTAACGCGTCGTGTATCGTCGCTGCTGTCGATAATCATCCAGGCACGAGCGTCGTGGATACCACCGTTCATGACAGCCGTCAACGGAGCAGCAGCAGATCGGTCATGTTTAAGGATTCTGCTTTTCATATGATCTAGCGAGCAGGCATTGGATCTCAGAGCTATACCTGGCGCTTTCTGAATCTATCATATTATATTTTGTCCATGTCCACATACTATTTGTTACTCCACCTTATATCCTATCTACTTTGGTATTCCAAAATTATCGTCCAACGTCAACTCTTACAAGGGAACAGCTTCCCGAGTCCCCCGGCCTGATTGCTCCTGTCTCGACCATCCAGATCGAGTGTCCTTACCCTGCCCTACCCATCACCCCTCACGCCAAACTCTCCCCTCCCTTTCCGGCGCCTTATCCATTCCACACCCACCCAAGCCATTTTCCCCATCCGTCGTACCCACCTCCTTTCCCAATCCTCCAGATCATCTATCCCCAACATAAGGAAAGGCCCTTTCCTCACGAACTTGAACCCGACTTCATCAAGCGCCCGCAACCCCTCACTCACCACCAAAGACAAGCGCCCTCCCAAACCGCACCACAAACCTCTCCAGCGCAGCCGCAAACGCCCCGACGTGCCTCAGCCGGATCTCGATGCTCAGCGCGATGAAGCCCCGCTGCGGCACGTAGATGTTCTCCTCCAGCATATGGTGGAAGAACAAGGCCTGCAAGACGTCCCGATCCGGGCCGGTGAAGTGAATATGCATGAGGGAGCCGAGGCCGGTGATGTACATCTTGGGGCGACGCCCGTCGTCCTCCGAAAGGAGGTGATGGTGGTGATAGACGTTACCATTCGGCACGAAGCCGTTCGCCTCCTTATCGTCGTCAGCAGTTGACGGCACGCCCTCGTCCCTCACAACGCCATGTTTCCTCAACACCCCCTCAACAAGCGCCCTCGTCCGCTCCCCCAGCGCATTCAACCTCCCCAACACCTCCTCATCCAGCACGCCCAAGCCCGCCACCCCGGCGCTCATACTAACAACATTATTGTTGAACGTGCCGGCATGGCTCAGCACGCCGGAGCGCGGGTCGAACATGGCCATGATCTCGCGCCGCCCCCCGAACGCGCCGAAACTCATGCCGCCGCCAACCCACTTCCCCAACGTCATCAGGTCCGGGCGGATGCCGAGTTTGTGCCCAAGGCCGCGGTAGCCGAGCCGCGAGGTCATGACCTCGTCGAAGATGAGGAGCGCCCCGGACTCGGTTGCCGCAGCGCGGAGGAAGCGCAGGAAGGGCGGGTCGCCGGGTATGGCGCCGCCGGAGCCGAGCATGGGCTCGACGAGGATGGCGGCGAGGGTGTGTGGGGGCTGGGCGGCGAGGAGGGCGCGGGTGGTGGGGATGTCGTTGTAAGGGGCGAGGAGGAAGTGGTGGGGGAGGTTGAGGGTCCGGGGCGATTTGGAGTCGGGCGAGTGGGTGCTGGCGGGAAAGGCGAGGGTGCTGCCGTGGTAGGCGCCGCGGAAGACGAGGACACGGTCGCGGCGGGTGTAGGCGATGGCGGCGGCGAGGGCGCAAGTGTTGGCCTCGGTGCCGGAGTTGGTGAAGCGGACGGTTTCGATGGCCGGGGCGAAGCGCTCGCAGACGAGCCGGGCCAGCTGTTTCTCGTAGGCGTTAGTGCCGCCGAAGTTCCAGCCGCGGTCGAGGGCCGAGGTGATGGCGGCGTGGATGATCGGGTGGTTGTGGCCGTAGATGCCGGCGGTGTATTCGCCGAGGAAGTCGGTGTAGGTGTCGCCGTCGAGGGTGGTGAGGGTGCAGGAGGCGCCCGAGGCGAAGGTCAGGGGGAAGGGGGAGGAGTGGAGGGTTGTGCGCGTGTTGCCGCCGGGGAGGTGTTGGCAGGAGTCGTTGTAGGCGCGGAGGGAGCGCGGGTTGCGGAGGGTGTAGTTGGCGAGGTTCGTTGCGAGGGAGGCTCCGAGTGGGGTGGAGGGGGTGCTGGGTTCGCGGGGTGGGTTTGAGAGGGAGGTGGGTTGTGATGGTTCCATGTTGATGAAGTCCCAATTGGACAGACGAGGTATTCCAGATAGTGTATTATTTATTACCTTGGAAATGGGAATCAATTAGGTGAGCTGAACGGAGATGCGAATGAATTGGTAGTGGGTGAAGGAAACAAATCCCAATCGCTACCCCGCCGGCTTCTTTCCGCCTCCACGTTCTAGCTCGGTATGGTTCCTCCCGCCAGCCCTCTTACCACGCCTCGACACAATTCTTTCCGCTTCAATCTACGCATCGTTGTTGCCACGTCGTCGGTCGACGACCAGTGTGGATTCTTTGCTGGCCTTGCTTCAGGTCACTTCCTCTTTGGCCAAGTGAGGAGAAGACATACCGCCAATCGGGAACGAAAACCATGAGCAATCGGGGAACCCTGAGATCATACACGGAAGAGACTGTCAAGCCCTCGAGGAAAAGGAGGTAGCGAGTGATACCGCCAGTCAACTTCACCGACCCAGTGAAAAGGCAAGTGGAGGGCAGTAAGTTGTTGGCGACAATGCACACAGCCTCGTTTCGCTCGATACCTTGGAGTAGACAGAATCTTCTCGATGAGACGGGTGCATGAAGTTATCCATGTAGATGATTGAGGAAAAGTCTAGAAGAGAGTCCCCACACCACCATCACAAGCCGCTGTGACTGCTGATTAAGGGTCGAGGGAGAGGGAGAACTTAATTCCGAAGACTTTGAAACACCACGAGCATCCTCGGAGTCGAACGACTACGTCCACAGAGCCACTCCACTCCACATTATTATCTTCACAAACCATTTTTCCACTATGCCAACTCCACTTTCAGTCAGTCCTGCTCTCGAGTATATCAAGTTTTCATTTCCATTGGCACGCATCTGATGATTGTCACGGCCTCAGCCATCCGACCGTTTCAGGACGGCCTTAAGGTGTTTCGCGACAACCCTTGAGGCTGTGCAGACAGACCCTCTTCGGCGCCCACCCGACCGTGAAACGACCGACTCCATGTGCTTTGCCATGATCGACCGGCTTGGTGTGTCGAAGCGGAGAAAATTGCGAGCTCGACGGCAATGGCGTATACACCATTGCAGTATTCTCCCTCTAGACGGAGCACTCCTTCCCGTATAATTGCTGCGCTTCGATCTCAGTTTTAACTATGGAGGGATCTTGTTGCTTCGCATCATGGAACCAGCATGTAGTTGAACTATGTGAATGCGGAGAGTATCATCGCCATGCAATGGGCGTCGGCTCGAATAGAGAAGGAACATTCGTGGTGGTGGTAGGGTTTTCTTGCACTATATATACACCTGTCCTTCTCGTATTATGGTTTTCCAAGATTTCGACTTCAACTCTCATCTTGCTCGTATTCTTTCTGCTTTCAGGAGCATGGGTTGTTGCTCTTTTACTTACGTCTAAGCACTATTGTCGAGCTCGGATTCTTTGATATATATCATTTCTCTTCTCAGAATCATGAAGGTCTTCTACACAATCTCCCCTCTCCTCCTCCTCCTCCCTGTGGCCCTCGCTTTACCTTTACACTCCGTCAGCAATGCAGAGGCCGTTCAGCATCAGACCTTAAAGGCCAAGCGTCTACATGAGGACAGTGCCAACAATGTACTAGCTCGTAGGAACGAGGTGTCCACAGGGTACGAGACCTCCGAGAAACTGGAACCAGACTGCGACGATTTGCCACATAAGAAGGTGTTTCATCATCGACCAAACAAACTGAAAGCTGGCGGAGGAGTCCCAAACAGCAACCAAAATAATTCGCCTGCCGATGCCCAGTGGAACTCGACTGTGATGCCAGCGGTGGCACCACAGCCAATGACGGGACCCTCTCCTGGCCAATCACCTCCGGCTCCTCCAGGTAAAGCCGCGCCGAATTACCGACCCGCAGTTTTAGGCAGTGTAGCACTACATATGGGCCATGGACCGGTCGTGCCAGGACACCCGTGGACGGCGCCTTCTGACACTGGCTCACCTCCTCCAGTAAGCAAGTCCTCAACTCGACAATTCCAACAGTACTAATAAATTTACAGCCGCCGCCCCCCGGCCCAGAGCGTATCCATGGGCAAGCCGACGGCCAAAGTAACGGGCAAGGCAACGTTCAAGACAATGACCCAATGAAACGCCAGGTTGATGGCCAAGGTAGTGGGTACAATAAAGACTCAGTCAACGGCCAAGGGAACGGTCAAGGCAACAACGGTCAAGGCAACGATCAAGGCAACGGTCAAGGCAACGGTCAAGGCAACGGTCAGAACGCCGCCGGTGTGGGTCTCAAGCTTGGGCCTGATGATGGGAACGGCAATGTTCCCGCATTCGTCGGTCAACAGGCGCCAGCCGGGCAGAATGGCCAGAACGGACAGAACGGACAGAACGGACAGAACGGGACTTCCTCCTCAAGCTCCAACTCCAGCACCCCAGCCAGTCCGGGTCCCGCAGCTCCACCCTCACCTCCTGCTGCTCCCGCTCCTGCACCATACCAGGCACCGCCTTCTGCACCTTCGACTCCGAATGCACCACCGGCTCCTCCACAACCGCAACAACCGCCATCCACACCCGATCAACAACCGCCTGCATCCCCACCAGCGGCACCACAGCAACCTGCCAACCCGCCACAACCGCAACAATCGCCTTCCACGCCCGACCAACAACCGCCTGCATCCCCACCATCAGCACCACAGCAACCTCCTAACGCGCCTCAACCGCAACAACCACCTTCCACACCGGACCAACAACCGCCTGCATCGCCAGCCCCTCCACAACCACAACAACCGCCCTCCACACCCGACCAACAACCGCCTGCATCCCCACCGTCAGCACCACAGCAACCCGCTAACCCGCCGCAACCACAACAACCCGCCTCCCTACCCTCCCCACCCTCCCTACCCTCTCCACCGTCCCCACCGTCCCCACCGTCCCCTCCCTCCCCACCGTCCCCACCCTCCCCACCGTCCCCACCTTCCCCACCGTCCCCACCGTCCCCACCGTCCCCACAACCCCCCACATCCCCCCTTAACCCTCCCCCCATGCCACCACTACCCCCCTTACCACCCCCCACCCAACAGCACAAATCCACCCCCCACCGCCCCCACTCCACTTCCACAACGCACAAATCCAGCTTCCACCACAACGCCAACACCGCAACGGCGCAGACGGGCAAGATCCAGATCGTCGAAGTGATCCGCAACGGCTTCAAGAAGACGACCATCACGTCGACGGCGCCGAACGGGACGTCGGTGCAGACTTCCAAGACGGTTAGGGTGCCTGTGCCGCGGCTGCCCGGGGGGCTGGTGCCTGGGCTGGAGGGGAAGAATGTTGGGGTTGGGGTTGGGGCGGGGATGCCGGTGGGGGGACGGGGGCTTAGTGTGGGGCGGGATGGGGAGGTGGTTGTTAGGGTTGGGAGGAGGGGTGGCGGGGGGAGGAGGAGAGGGGGCGTGTGAAGGGGTGAGCATATGGCAGGAGCAAGCGTTAGGAGGGGGTGGGGTATCTTGTCGGGTGGAGATTGGGAGGGGGTTGGGGTTGGGGTTGGGGTCTGTGCATGCAATAGAGGGACGTGGATGCATCCATACCTGCCGGGTGGCAGGGCGGCGCATTTTTGGTTCTCGGCGCTTTTTCCAATATCGAAGATTGTCTTCTCTCGTTTTTCTCCTCCTTCTATTTCTAAACCGGTGCAGGATAGAGAACCAAACGTATGGCTGTCGCTATGGATGACATGGTCCAGAAAAACAATGTACCGTGGGGTGGATCTTCACACACGCAGTCCGTGCCATCAACACGGACCGTGTTGCAAAGTCGTGGCTGTTACCAATAACCCATAACCAATACCACTAGAAGAGGGGGCAACCCGTATTTCATATTTACAACACCCGCCACCTAGCACCAACGCCACCACGAAGACGGAATGGATACCATCAGTCGTCAAAACCCCGCAACGAGCATCAACCCGTACCCGACACTGACGACGACAGCAAACGTCATGATGCTAGCCGGGATGCCTCTGGACAAGAAATGCCGGACGCGGAGGTAGCGCTGGCCCGTTTGTGGGTCTTCCATCATCACGGCGGCTATTTCGCGAAGTCGGGTCAGCTGCGGTTCAGGGTCCTTAAGGCAGAGCAGGCAGGCCAAGGGAGTATAGGAAGGGAGAGACAGGGAAGGGAAATACATACTCATATTCGGAAAGCCACTAGTCGGCAAGCCCATAGCAGCCGAGCACATAAGGGCGCTACCCATAACAAGGAGATTCGGATGAGGATTCGGCATCGCCTCGCCGACGGAGCGAACGAGCGGAAGAACGATAAGCGCAGCAACGGTATGGGAGATGAACGTCGCGACGACCAGAATAAGCGCCGCGAAAACAACAAGCACAGCATAGAGATCCAACCCCTGAACGCCAGCGGTGATAGCCTGGGCGATAGTATGCAGAAGACCCGACGACGCAACAGCGCGACCGAGCGCGAGCCCGCCGGCAGCGAGGAGGATGATGGTCCAGAGGAAGTTATTAAAGTCCTCCTTAGTAAGAATACCCGTACCGAAGAAGAGGGCGATGGGCAGGATGGCGACGACGCCCATGTCGCCGAAGACGCCTTCGAGCTGGTGCGTGACGCACCACAGTGCGATGGTGGCGAGCGTGACGCCGCTGATGAACCATTGCACGCCGGTGAAGCGGTCTTTCATGGGGCGGATGGGGACGATGGTCGTGCCTTTGCCGGGCTGGAAGGTGAGGAGGAGGAGCACCCAGATCAGGAGGATGGAGATGATGCAGACGGGGAGCGCGACGAAGAACCATGCTACCCAGCTGGGTTCGGGGGACATATTTTGCAGGGCGATGATGTTTTGCGGGGAGGCGATGGGCGAGGCGGCGCCGCCGATGTTGGAGGCTAGGGCGATGCCGAGGATGAGGGCTTTGGTGAAGCGGGAGTCGGACGGGAGGTTGCGGAGCATGGGCTGTGGAGACGAAGATTAGCTGCCATGTAGGGGTGGCACAGATGGTGCTCAACTTACTTGGATGAGGGAAAAGCACAAAACAGGAGCTGCGACGTTGCTGATCCACATACTTGCTATCATCGCGACGAACATGTTGGTGAGGAGAACTGTTCGTGGTCTCGTTCCGGCTTTGCTGAGAACGAAAGTAGCCATGAGCTTGGCTATGTGGTATTTTGACAAAGCTGCAGCAATCGTAAATCCGCCAAGTAGTAGCATGATGACCGGCGTCCACATGGCCGCGAACACATAATGAGCCGCATCCTGTGGGTTCAGTCGATTATGTGGCTTTTGATCCGAGCGGACAACTTGCAGTACGACCGCAAGGAAAGGTATAAGTAAAGACGTCACGAATAAGGGTATGACCTGCGACCGAGGTCTTAGCTTGTATCGGTAGAGGAAGCGTTTGTGATTTTACCTCCGTTGCCCACAACAGACTGACAAACACCAGCATAGCCAGGCAATTCTGCTGCTCCGGCTTCTTCATTATTGGCACAACCAATAACACGACAAATATAGCCACGATTCCTATCAACGCGAAAAAGGTAGAACTGAACAGCCACTTCGGACATACAAGCCGCCCAACTGGCGTGACGAGCTCTTTCATGCCCATCTCATCCGTATCATCTCCCTGCAGCCTCGCTTTCGAGGGATCATGGTCGCCACCGAGCAGGGTCCGACGCAGACCCAAATTTGCAGCTTGCGCTTTCCGCTCAATTCCAATCATCTCCCGCCAGACCGTGTTCCTTTCCCACACGACATGCTCTCTGAGATGTAATCTCAACTCTCGCTTTGCGGTGGGCATGTCTCCTTTCGTAACGACATCCGCATAAGCCTTTTCTATCTTCGCGATATTCTCGTCCAGATGCTGAATGGTCGATTTCTGGAAAGGATAGGCTGTGCCGACGCGTTGCTCGATATAGACGTTCTTGAGATCTCGATTGAGTATTTTATCAAACTTCTTCAACGCCTTCGAAAAGCCGGTTTTGTTCAACTGGATGAACGATTTCAACTCGCACAAGCTCACGTATAGGCTAATGGTCCGCTTTTTGAGCGTGATTCCGGAATCATACAGCGCGGAAAAAACATGCTCGCTGTATTCGTCGTAGGCTTGACTTGCCCTTCTCCTTGAAGGCGGAAGTTCTCGGGAGCTTCGCATATCATCCAAATCCTGGCTGGCAGTCAAGTCCACCGTCTTACTTCGCTGCTTCACTCCCCTGCCCTTATTCAGAGCAGCTCGCTCATCCGCATCATCGTCACTGTCCGCGTCTTCATCGGCCTCGTCCATCGACCCGCTCAGCATACTTGTGCGCCGTGATTTTCCGAAGCCAAAGTTTCGAAATATGCTGCCCTGTCGTGCGCGTCCGCTTCTGTTCATTCCCCGACTGCCTGGTGGCCCATCCGTCTGCTCGGATTCTACCCCGGCCTGCTCAGCATGGAAATCCACCTCTTCTTTGAGTAAAGTGGTCACTTCGCCGTATATCTCGAGCTCTTTCAGTTGATAGAAGCTACAGATATTCTCGAGCTCGGCGTCGAGGGCGCGCTTGAAGACAGCGTCAACATCGCCGGCGGAGCCATGGAGGAGTGGCGAAGCTTCCACATCCCGAGTTTGTGGAGCCGAGGACTGGTTTATATTCTTCTCAAGGGTGTAGATGCTGCGTAAACCGAGATCCGCAGTTAGCCAACCGTCTTCGGAAGTGCAGGAAAGGCGGAGCAAGCGATGCGCCGCACAAGAGCAACGAAGGGGTGTTAAGAGAGCGCAATCCCGGTGTGACTTACAGCTTCTTGAGATTGCTGTAAGAGATGTAATGGCTGCTCCAGTCCGGCACCGCATTGAACTGTATGCTGTGCGAGAACTTCATTTCGTCTTCCTCAAGCAGGTGACGGAGCTTGCGCTCCGCCTTTTCAGCTCTCCTGAGTTCGTGCGCTTGTGTCTCCTGGTTAGCTTTGGTGATCAGGCTATCAAGCTCGATGCTGTTGCCGGTTTCATTCAGGGAAGCAACATCCTCCCGTTGCGCTTTGGAGGAAGGCAGTGTATCTGCTTGGCGTTTGAATTGGCGTGAAGCCTGTGCGCTTGGTTGAGAGGCTCCACCGACATGTAAGGTGGCGCTGGAGACTGCGAAGGTATCATCTGACGCGAATAGACCTACCTAATCCTTATGATGTGGGAGCGTACCTTACCTTAGCTCAGCTGAGAGAGAGAGAGTTAGCGCATATCTAAGTCCGATAAGGCTGATTAATAAGTTATGTACTGATGCACGGTATTTTCCGCTGCATCTTACACTTAGATTTCCATTCACGTGACTGTGACTTGCATTAGAAACCTGCAGGTGCTGTATTGGGGTTACTATAAATAGCTTCTGTAAGTTACAGTACTTCCTTTTCTATTTCTGCTTCTGCCGGTCCGCAAGAATGGCAACCCTGCTCAGAGATTCCAGATCAAACCCTAACCCTAGCACTAGCCTGCTTATTCACCTCATACACCCTGCCTTGATGAGTCATGTCGCAAGCATCAATCCTTGATCTACTGTGCCCTAGGCTTTTCTGACTGTCTCCACTGTATCATCAGGAGTTATTTCTGCCGTCTACGGTTGTGTCTTATATGGTTGTTACAGTCTCATATAGCTGTGCTCAATTCTGCTATCAGACTGCAGCAAGCCATGAGGTGTTTCACGGGGGGGCAAAGGTAAGGTAGCACGTTGTGAAGAAGTCGATTTGAAATCAAAAGAGAGCGAGAGCGAGAGCGAGAGCGAGAGCGAGGATGATATCGTATGCTTACAAATGGGGGTTTGGGTTACTTATTCGGCCTCCAGCTACCCTCGACTTCGTTCTTCAAGCAAATCACCATCGACCCATTACACTGACTCTCCCAAAGAATGCGATTGAGCTCATCCGTATTCCACATCTCCACCTTCTACCAAAACAAGTACAAGAATTCCCAAGACATGAACAGCATCACCAAGGTTGCTCTGGCTGGGGTAGGTCAACGTTCATCGATGTCACCCAGCTCGCCGACTCATCCACTCTGCGACGCCCTCCCGAAGACTGACATCAAACTCCCATGCAGGCCACTGGCAACCTCGGCCCACCCATCCTGAAGCAACTCCTCGCCGCTGGCTTCAAAGTTACCGTCCTCACTCGCAAGAGCAGCACCCACCACCTCCCCTCCTCCGTCGCCGCCATCCCGGTTGACTACGACTCCCTCGACTCCCTCACCGACGCCCTCAAAGGCCAAGAGGCCGTCGTCTCCACCCTCGCCTCCGCCGCCATCACCACTCAACTCCTGTTGGTCGAAGCCGCGGCCAAGGCCCGTGTCAGGCGCTTCATCCCCTCCGAGTTTGGTTCCAACACGCTGAACGAGAAGACCCGTGGTCTCCCCGTCATCAAGGACAAAGTTGCGGTCCAGCATGCCCTCGAGAAAGAAGCAGCCTCCGGCGGCATGACCTACACCCTCATATGCTCGGGCCCGTTCCTCGACTGGGGCATCACGGTCGGCTTCATCATGAACCTCAAAGGAAAGAGTATCAGCCTGTTCGACGGCGGCGAGCGCCTCTTCAGCGCCACGTCCATCCCCACGATCGGTAAGGCCGTCGCCGGCGTCCTCACGCACCTCGAGCAAACGAAGGACCGTGCCGTGTACGTGCAAGATACTGCAACGACACTGATGAAGCTGGCGGCTATGGGTAAGAAGGTCGTTGGGGCAGATGGATGGAAGGAGAGTGTTGTGCCTATCGACGAGGTGATCGGGCAAGCCTGGGCCGAGCTGAAGAAGGATAAGCCAGATCCTGAGAATTTCGTATACAACTTTATCAGGGCGGCGATTTGGGGTGAGGGGTATGGGAGTCATTTCCAAAAGCTGGACAATGAGTTGTTGGGCATCAGGGGGATGAGCGACGCTGAAGTCCAAGATCTAGTGAGCAGCCTGGCGAAGTAGGTGTCTGATGCGGGTGAACGCTTGGTCCAGAAAGCCACCGTGCGCGGGGAGGAAGCGTGGCTTTGCCTCGCATGTTTTACATAGCAAAGAATTTTTCATGGACAGCTACCCCACCGACGAGAATATGATGAGATATGTTCCCGTGAACCAGAGAGAAGTATGCATTGTGCTTCAATGAACATCCATTTCCGCAACAAGCTGAAGGAGCGTAATGACATGAGGATCAAGGATGAGGTCAGTATGATTGTGAATCTGACAGAGACCGAAATAGTCTCGGGACAAGAACAGAAAGAGCAGTACACAGAGTATGTAAAAGGTCTCGGTAGCAACTTCAACTGACTTTGGGATGGAAGTCTTTCAAGCACAAGCAAGAGCATGTTAAAATTGACGCAACAGAGGAGGTAGGGGCCTTCGAGGAAAAGATAACCGTGTTCAAGGCGGTGGGTCGTGCCACCATCCCCGTCACACGGGATACCTTATGCATTCGAAAGCAAGTGTGCCAGGTTGTTGCAGAGGGAAGCTGGCAGAGGAAATGGCCGCATTGCTTGGCGCACTGACGGCGGCAAGGACCCAATTGGAGCGATGGACGCAGGTGCTGCTACTACCTGGTACGGGATGCTTGAGTTGAGACTAGGTAATCTTCCGACTATCTGAAACCGCTAGTGACACAACCTCGGAGATTCCTGGCTCTGGCGAGCTGAGAGGCATAACATTCTGTTCGGCTAAGCCACTCTAGTCTGGAGCAATACATGGAAATGCCTTCTGGTTGTGAGTTCAAGACGTCAGTACAACTTCTGACCAACTGGAGCTGTCTCTTCAAGTCATATTCCAGAAGTTCAAGAGATAATCATGAAGAGATAAAGAGTTTAAACTCTTCAGAATTAAGAATTCATCAAACACTTCTAGGATGCACAGTGAGCAGCATTTTAGGCCTAGTAATGCTAAGTGAAATTGAATTGTCACACTTTTAGTGTTTCTTAACAGATCTCTTTGACTTAACTTCTCAGAACTTGACAGATCTCTTTAACTAAATTTCTGTTAAACTGATGTTGTATGTACTTTACAATTAAAACTGTTTCATTCTATTTATAATTAATCATTAACAAACAAATATGTTTCTATCATAACATCATACTATATTTTATTATAATAAATTGATTTCACTTGCTCTGCAAGCTCAAAATCAATTAAAATTAAATAAATTAAATTAAGATTTTATTTTATTTTTTTATATTTTTTAAACAATCTAGAATACAAACTCTGCATTTATTTTAGTAGAAGATCAAGAACTGTCAATATTTAATGTTTAATAAGTTAATTTTTCAGAAAAGAATCAAGAGATTAATCTTACAGTAAATTTAAATATATTTAAATAGATTCAGTTTTAATTAAAAGTAAATAGCAATTTTTATTTTACATTTACATTTATAATAATAATTTTAAAAAATAAATAAAATTTTTAAAAGTTCAGCAGAGTAATTTAAACTTAACTAAATCAGATTAAGTTAAATTAAGTAAGATAACATTTATATTTCATTATTATATTATAATAATTGTTGCTAATGCATTTATTGCTAAATATTAAATAAATTATCATCTTATGTTAAAGTACTCTGAGACATAAGAGAGTGAAGTTTTGCATATAATAAATATTTATAATATAGATGCTGAACAGATTAAACATTTACATTGAAATGTAAGTTAAAATTAATATAAAATTTTATGAATTTGTAATTAAATTTAATTAAATTAAAATAATTTAAATTTAATACAAAAAACAAAAGATTACACATCATTTTATATTTTACATCTTCATAAACAACATTTACATATATCTAACAGAATATCAATGTTCTAATGTGAAATTGTATAAATACATAAAATTTAACATTATGTAAACTCACAAGTCTCTTATCTATAAGAGGCTGATGAGTAAGATATATAACAATGTGAGACACTACATTACAACAGCTATTCAATGAAGTTTTAATGTTAAAGTCTTGTATTGATAAAGATTAATAACTAAGAAACTTAAAAGATTTATATGTAAAGATTATCTATATAGTACTTTGCTTATCAATCATTGCATAAGAAATTTGACTATAATTTAATATAAATATATAATGATATCATAACAATTATCTTTTCTTCTATGTGCTGATTCTTCAGCACATTGACATATTACTGTTGTTATAGATATATTATGATTTTGTGAAATCAAGTTAGCAAGATATAAATGATAATTTACTTAACATTCTTATGTATTTTACTTGTTGTCTATCTTAACTAGACTAATGATCTTATACAATACTTTAAGTTTGCTGCATTTAAATAGATGATGATTCAGCTTTGTTTAACAGTAAATAATATGTAAAATATAAGTGAAATTAACTTTTCTTTATTTTTAAATTAATTAAATCAATAATCTCTTTGTTCAGTTACAATATATAAGAAACTCTTTCTCATATATAATTTGCATTTATTTTGTCTTTAACATTCTGATATATTGAAGTCATAACAACTTTATATCTTTAAATGACACTTCTCTCTTATAATACTCTGTAAACAGCACAATAGCAAAAGCATAACAACAGTAACATCATAATCATTAAGAAAAATAAGAGAGATATTTTCTCTGCTGTGTCTTTCATTAAGAATTCAGCAGAATTGTTAGTAATTTCTGTACATATAGCATTTAAGACATCAACACATTTTAATAGTGTTGCAGTTTAAAAGATACATCTATACAAGTATAAAGAAACACAATAAGAAATCTTCAGATTTCTATTACTCTTATTATTAAGCACTGTTTATCAACACTATTTTAAATATTAATGAGTTAACAAACTTATCAGAATCAGTTCTGAAGATTAAGTCTGTAAAAGTTAAATTAATTAAGAATGTAATGAATACTATAAATAACACTGTTGACATACTTGCTTTACTGAAATGAAATGCAGAAACAGAATGTAATAAAGAAAAATATTAAGTATAAAAAACATAAGTATCTTAAAATAAACTTATTGACAAAATGCTTACATAATGATGATGAAGTGCATGCTTTAAATAATGTTGTTGTGCAAAAAAGACAGCAGCAGAGATCTTGCTGCTGTATATAAATGTAATTATATTTATTCAATCTTTTTAATGATAAAATGTTATTTTTTTACATCTTAGCTCTGCTTTCTCAAGCTGTAAATAAATCATTGTTGATAAATTTAATTAAAAATGCTTACTTAATAACTGTTGCTGCATTATTAACATCATAAAACACTGTTCTCAGAGTATAATTAATCTGCAAGAAAGCTGTTACTCAGAAGAGTGTCAAGTTTAAAATTATAATTAATGAATATTTCTTTACTTTACATCATATACAACATTTTTCTTTCACAGTAACATCATTATATACATTGCATCTCAATTCTGTTTTTATCTCAATCTCTAAAGATATCATCACTTTATAACATTGTATTTTCAGCAATTTCTTTATCTTCTTATTTACTCAAACTGACATCATCTCAATGTCACATCATAGTTGTTACATCAACAATAAGTTAAATTCTCTCTGTTATCTCTGCTGTTCAAAGCATATCAGCAACAACATCAGTCAATATAATGTTATTGAAAATTAAAATTACAATTATTACAAGATGCTTCAAAAGCTGTATAACTTAATTTAACAGAAAGTTTCTTATTATTTTGCAATGCATTAATGATAATAGATCTCTGCATTCTTTAATTGCTGAGTTAATAACTTGTATATACTTATTAATTATGTCATCACTATGACAGTCAATAATGTTTGTCAATCTCAGCTTCAGTGTTGTCTTAATTATATGCAGACATCATTTATTAAACATATCATCATTTACATCATTTATATTGTAAAAACATCACAGCAATCATTATAAGTCTGCAGAGATCTGTAATCTGTTATTGCTCATAATTTAAGAGTAGTAAGCAGTCACTGTGATGTAGACATTTATGTTGAATATTTTTCACTTTATAATTTATTTTTTTAATTTTCTTGCACTTTACTGTCATCATCATGTTACTTACTTCACTTTAAGTGCAGACTTCTTTTTCTTTAATTAAGTAACAACATCTTAAAAAGCTTTCACAACTTAATGCTGTAGCTCAGTTACTTTGACAGTAACTATAACATTAATAAGTAGTTACTGTTCTTGTCTTTTGCTTCTGATAGTGATGCAGATGCAGAGATGACAAAGTGATTTGATAATGTTTTATTAATGTATTAATTATGTTTTGACTTTGCTTTTTTTAGATGATATTATGTAAAATATTTTTAATAGAAATTTTTAATTTCTTAAACTTCATTTACACTTGCACTTCTTCTCTGTTCTTACATCATATTTTTGTTACAACACTTTTACATTTCTCATATTCTTTACTCAAAATCACTCATTATATTCTATTAAATACTTTATTTACTTAACTTTATATTATAACTGTTCTTTTCTTTATTTCTTGCTTAAAATCTCTTCAATTTTGTATTCTTTCTCATCATTTATGAGATTTAAGAAGAGCAGTTTTAACAAAGAATTATTGTTTAGATGATGTTTATAAAACTTTAAATATGAAACATAAAATACATTATAAATTCTATAATAAGCAGACAGAGTCAGTCAGTATGCTTATTTATTAATAAAATTGATAATTTAAAAAGATTTAATAAATTTATACAACAGTTTCTTACTTAATCTGCATTACTTCAAGTTCTTAATGAACAATAACATCAGATTGCTCATGTTGTAGCTTTTTTAAATATGATTTTTGTCAAAGTACTTGACTTGCACTTTTACAGTGACTTATCATTACTTTATTATTATAACATGAATTTTCTTTATTTACTGTGCTCAGTCTTTCACTGCTGACATCTTTTCTTCATAAATGTTGTTCTCAACATGTTAAGTAATTCTTAAGTAATAACTCATTAATGTCTTAAACAGTATTTAACTAATTATTATATATTTTCTGTTTACATATATAAACTCTGTCATTAACAGAAAGAACACTCAATTATCTTGTTCTTCACAACAATAATAATGTAGATAATGTTTTAGAATTTAATTTTATCTTTTAATTTAATCATCAGTTTATAAATAAAAGGCAGTGCTTAATCTTTACTTTATTTAAAGTTAATAACAGAATTTAAATCAATATATATTGATAAAAATTGACTCTTAATCTGAAATAATATCTTTAAGTTCTTCATAACAGCATATAATCTGTTCAATATATATATTAGTTAACTTAATCACAGTAAGTTTTTTAGTAACAGAGATATATCTGATTATCTTTGTAAGATAATTTATAATTATCAGTATAAAGTCATAAACATTAACTTCTTATTTATTAGACAGCAAGTCAGTAATTATGTTTATTGTTATCTTCTTTTATGATTAAGTAGATAATGACAACAACTGTAATTTATTATATAAACAGTGTCTTAATACTTAAATTCTTAAACATACAGCACATAAAGCAATATATTCTTTAACATTATTTATCATATAAACTTAATAATACTTTCTAAATAACAAATTAATTGTTCTGTTTACTTCATAATGTTTTGCTAAAACATCATCATGATGCAGCTTTATAAGCTCATTCTTAATGACTTCATTAAATAATATGTATATTTTGTCTTTATGATAAAGTAATTCAGTGAAATGAAACATTTACAGACTGTTATTAATGTCTTAATGACTGCAGTTATTCTGTAAATTTAAATTTTATCACATCTTTACTGTTAAAACATCAGTGTTCTGCAAAAGATAAATAAGTTTAAGAAAGAGTAATTTCTTTTCATTATGTATTGTTTTGTTGTTAATTACTTTCTGAATCAATACATATAAAATGAACTGTTTACAATCAGTAATTTCAGCAATAAAGTTAAGCAGCTTTTCTGCTATGTTGTATATAGATAAATTAAATGTATAATCATCATTCTTCAATTCATTCTTAAATGAAGACTTTCTAAATCTCTTATTAACTTATTCTTAACAGTTATGATCTTCAGTCTGAATACTTAATCAATATTCTTTTAATAAAATGATCAATGTAATTTGCAGATTTAAGCTTCAAGTATTGATCTGATTAACTAAAGCAGTAATGCTTAATTCTAACTTTTAAGATAATGTAATTAATTTTTATTGCAATGTTAACAGCAATCTATCTATATTCTTCTTAACTTTGTAGTCAGAGCATCTCAACAGCACATTAATGAGATTTGTTTTCTTTAATTAATGTATAATTATAAAATCATAAGCAGCTAGCTTCATAACTCAGTGTGTTTGTCTTTTATTTAATGATTTTACATTCATAAATTCTTATAGATTATTGTAATTCATAAATATCTCAATGAAATAATGACTATTCTTAAGGTAGTGTTGTCAGTGTTTAAATGCCTTTATGATTGTTAACAATTCTTAATTATAAGTTTCATAGTATGTTTCAATTAAATTTAACTTTCTTGATTAGAAAGTAATAAAGTGTCATTGAGCATTTATTTAAAGCTGTAAATAAATATTTATCAGCTTAACTATTAAGACATTAGTTGTTAGATATATAACTCATGATAGCTGTGACTAAAAGTGTAATGCTCACTTTTGACAGATTATGAGCTCAAATTAATGTAATAATATTAAATATGTGTTGACTGCCTTATCTGCATAAGCTTAAGGTTATAAGTTCAAACTATGTTGCATATGCATTCTTTTTATCTGTGAGAAGCTGAGTAAGCAACATATGAGTGTGCTGACTGATTGTAAGTTAGAGAGAGTGTTAAATATGTAACTTACAATAGCTACTTTTAACATTAGTTTCAATTTAAGCTCTTAACTCTGAATTAAAGTGCATCAGAATAAATATTTATATAAAGATGTTGTGAAGCTTATAAAATGCTTATACTATCATTTATAATTACTTAAAGACATCTATCTTCTTGCTGTTCTTGCTGCCTTTTAATAGATCAGTTAAAGAAGCAGTAATCTTAAAATATCTTTGTATAAAGTGATGATAAAAGTTTGCAAATTCTAGAAATATTTATATTTCACAGTAACTTCTAAATATTAATTATTTCTTTATGATTTCAATTTATTGTTGATTCATCAAAACATCAATAGTGAAGATAATAAATTTAAGAAATTTTATCTATATAATATGAAAAGCATACTTCTTTAGATTTGCATACAATTTAAATTGTTAAAGTCACTTTAAAATTTGTTTTATATGACTCTGATGTTCTTTTAGAAAACTGAAATAGATTAAAATATCATTTAAATATATTATATAAAAGACATTGACTAACTTAGTTAATGCTCAGTTAATATAGACTTGAAAAGTTATTGAGACATTAATCAGTCTGAATGACATAATTATGTACTTAAAATAACTGTAACATATACAAAATGCAATCTTTCATTTATCATCTTTCTTAATTTTAATGCAGTAATAAGCATTCTTAAGATCTAGTTTAATAAACATCTTGACTTCACTTAAACAATTAAGTGTCTCACTAATCAGCAGCAGAGAGTAACAATTCTTAATAGTAATTTTGTTAAGATTTTTATAATTAACATATAAATATAAACTCTTTTTATTTTTTAAAACAAACAGAACTGATGCTTCTACAGAGTTAACAAAATGTTATATTTATTTTTTTATTAAAATGTTATCTAAATATTCTTTAAGTACTTGTAGCTCTGTTTCTGACAAATTGTAAAGTAAATTATAAAGTAATTTATGTCTTTCTGTCTTTATGACATAATCATAATCTTAATGAAACGATAATTTGTCAGCATTCTCTTCAGAGAACACATCTATGTATTTGTCATATTATTAAGATAGTGTCAACATATTGTCAACAATATGTACAGCAGTTGTCAATGAGTCTAACTTAAACATCATCAACAATGTATAAACAGTAAGTTAATTTTAAATGTTGTTGATAAATGCTTTAGATTCATCAATAGTTAGAGACATTTGTTTTATTTTATAATGTTATGTGTATAAGTCACAATTAATATGAATACATTGCTGTTTCAGATCTAAGAGATTAAAAATAAGTTTAGATTTATTTTTATTTAAAATATAAAATAACTGCTCTTCAGTTTGCTTTTATTCTTAACTATTGATGAGTTTATACTTCATTAAATATACATTATAACAATAAACATATTGTTCTCTTAAAAGCTCTGATCTCAAAAGTTCTGCATTAATTTGTGTCAATTAATGAGCAACAACATATTGCTAAAACATTGTATTAATCTTTGCTGCAGTGTTCAACAATACACTGATAGAAACTTAACTGAATTTAATTTAAACTTAATCTTTCTTTATAATGTTAAATTTCTTTATGATTTTTAATTTAATTTTTATTGCTAAAGCATAATTAACAAAGCTCTGTCTTTTTTTGTCTTAACTACATTAATTTTAATGTAGTTAAGATTTTTTAAAAGACTTCTGTAGTTCTTTATAAAATGATTCAGTCTTTTACAATTATAGTAATTATTCTTTTTAACATCAATCTTAAAATAAGATTTGTTTACATTGTCATGATGACTTAATTTTGTAATCTTAGAATTGAGATAATTATTTTGCTATGACTTTGCTGCCTAAATAAAAGAATGTAAATAATGTTTATAGATTTTCTTAATGATGTAACTTTAAATTATATAATTATTTAAAAATTACTGATTAATCTTTAATTTAGCAGCAAGAACTATCAGACTTTCTTTTATCTTTAAGAAATTTTAATAATTAATTAAAGTTATTTAAATCTTTAATTAAAATTTCATAAAGAGATAACTTATTCTCTATTTCTTTATATAACTTAAGAGCTGATTCTTCAGCATATTAAGATATATTGTAAAAGCTTAAACTGATTAAATAAATTTCTATATAACTTTTAAATATTTCTGTACTGTATTAAGTTCACAATTCACTGAGTTCTCAATGAGATTGAGCAGAAACTCTGAAAAGAATATTTATAATTTGTTATTCAGAAGTTTGTTCTCATTAATGTGACAAAATTATGCATCTTGAGATTCTTCTGCTAAGAACTACATAATAAAAAGAATTTTATTATGATTATTAAAGAAGTTTTTAAAGATTAAGTAAAACACTGTCACAGCACTGTATATAAACTTAATATGTTCATAAATAAACTTCTCATTATATATGAGCAAGTTCTTTAGTCATTGAGTTCATTTTACTAAAAGTATATACAAGACTTTGAATGCATATCACTTTATTAAACTTAAAAAGTTAATAAAAGTATAAAAAGATTTTATATGTAGTTCTTTCTCAAATGAGACTTAAGAGTCTTCATTTTTTAGAAGTTTGTCAATCTCATTATATATATTAAATGTTTATAGTTCACAATTAATTTTTATGAATCATCATCTTTTCTCATTATTGATCTATTTAATTTCAGTTAAACAGATCTATTTATCTAAACATTGATTTTTTTTCTTTACAGTTTAAATAGCAGTCTAAATCTCTGCAGATTTTTATTCTTTAAAGATCATTTAAATCTTAATATAATCAGAGAATAACTCTGTTTCATTTTGCTGACTTTTAGTCTGCATATTGTAATGTAATGAATTGTCATTCTTTAAAAAGATAAAGTTGTTAAAATTGTAAATTCATAAATCTCTTATCTATAAGAGACTGATGAATAAGATATGTAACAATGTAAGACATTATGTTATAATAGCTATTCAATGAAGTTTTGATGTTAAGATCTTGTATTAATAAAGATTAATAATTAAGAAACTTAAAAAATTTATATGTAAAGACTGTCTATATAGTACTTTGCTTATCAATTATTGTGTAAGAGGTTCAGCTATGATTTGATATGAGTGTATAGTAATATTATGATACATAAAATAATATTAACATAATTAAATTAAATTAATTACATTTAGTCAGCTTTCTCAGCTATCTTCTGAATAAAATTAAATTAATAATAAATTTATTACAATAATAATTAAAACATTCTATATTAATATACAAAAAGTATATTATAGTTCTGCTTAAAAATGTACTTCATTATGTAGTGAATATTCAATATTGATTTAAGCAAGACAGCAGATATTTACTTAATAAAATTTAAATTTATTTAAATTTATTTAAATTAAATTAATTTCATCAGAGTTTCTTACACTCTAATTATTATTATGTAGAATATTTAGATTAAAATTAATTCAGAATAAATTATTATTTCTTAAGAGCTTTATCATTTAAAAAAGATATAAACATAAAATATTTTAATGAATTTCTAAATAAAGCAATTTAAGATTTTAATTATTTATATATAACAATTTTATCTTTCAGTGCAGTATATAAACATTGTTGTAAATAGAAAGATTTATTTTAATAAGTTGAAGCTAATTTAAATATATTCAGATCAATCTTATTTATAAAATTAAGAATGTTGTAATTAGATTGAATTTTATAAATATAATATTTAATTTCATTATCTTTACTTAGACAATGCAGATAAAGTAGTATATATTTTATTTATAAGTAAAGAAATTCATAAACATGTATTATTATCTTTAGTTTGCACATTAATTGAAATAATTACTGAGATTATTTTTTTAATTAAATAAATGAACATATTGAAATTCACAACAGATATAAACTTATTTAATTAAATTTAGAATAAATTGAATTAAGTTAATTTAAAATGATTAAAATTAATTTCTTTACAATAATTTATTAATTAACTGACTTCAAGAAATGAAAAGCAAAAATATTTAAGAAATTCATGTTAATCTAAATAATTAGATATAATTTTAAACTTTTATTTAAAAATAATGTTTAATGAGCCATTCATTGAGTTAAGATATTGATGATATGACATTTAAATAAATTTAAACTTAATTAATTTAATTTTAATTTTATTTTATTGCAGCTGTTAAATTTAAATTTAAGACAAAGCATAAGAATTAATTAAATAAAGCTTATATTAAATTATTTTACAATAATAATTCTTGTATTCTTATTGTTTATGTTACAGTGAAACAAGCTACACTATAATAAAAGATTTAACATTTTCAGATAAATTTAACATTTAAGAAAGTCTTTAAAATCTTTAATGAATTGATTTTTGTCTATATGAATGAGTTAAATGATTAAGAAGATCATGATTAGTGAATTTAAATTAAATTAATTTTATTTATATTAAATTTAATTGAATTAATTTATTACAATTATTACTCTTACTTAAATCTTTATGAATAAAGATTCAATTAAAGCATATAAAACTGCTTTTTGCATTCTCTTTAATTAGATTGAATTAATTAATGAATAATTAATTTAATGAAAATATATTTACAATTATGACATTAAAACAGTTATAATTAATATGAATTATGAATAAGCAGCAGATACAGTTAAATTTAAATTTATTTAATTAAGTTTAAATCTTTCTAATCTCATTTAAATAAAATTTGAATTATATTTAAAGTATTAAGATTTTTAAAAAAACTGATATCAGCATTTACAGCATACTTTTATCTTCTATTATATACATTATCAATGTAAATGTGAACTCACAAGCCTCTTATCTATAAGAGACTGATAAGTAAGATATGTAACAATGTGAGATACTATGTTACAACAGCTATTCAATGAAGTTTTAATGTTAAAGTCTTGTATTGATAAAAATTAACAACTAAGAAACTTAAAAGATTTGTATGCAAAGACTGTCTATATAGTACTTTGCTTATTAATTGTTGCATAAGAAATTCAACTATAATTTAATATAAATATATAATGATATCATAACAATTATCTTCTCTTTTGTGTACTGATTCTTCAGCACATTGACATATTACTGTTGTTATAGATATATTATGATTTTGTGAAATCAAGTTAGCAAGATATAAATGATAATTTACTTAACATTCTTATGTATTTTACTTGTTGTCTATCTTAACTAGACTAATGATCTTATACAATACTTTAAGTTTGCTGCATTTAAATAGATGATGATTCAGCTTTGTTTAACAGTAAATAATATGTAAAATATAAGTGAAATTAACTTTTCTTTATTTTTAAATTAATTAAATCAATAATCTCTTTGTTCAGTTACAATATATAAGAAACTCTTTCTTATATATAATTTGCATTTATTTTGTTTTTAACATTCTGATATATTGAAGTCATAGCAACTTTATGTCTTTAAATGACACTTCTCTCTTGTAACACTCTGTAAACAGCACAATAGCAAAAGCATAACAACAGCAACATCATAATCATTAAGAAAAATAAGAGAGATGTTTTCTCTGCTGTGTCTTTCATTAAGAATTCAGCAGAATTGTTAGTAATTTCTATATGTATAGTATTTAAGACATCAACACATTTTAACAATGTTGCAGCTTAAGAAATGTACTTATATAAATATAAAGAAACACAATAAGAAATCTTTAGATTCTTATTGCTTTCATTATTAGACATTCTCAGTCAACACAATCTTAAACATTAATAAATTAATAAATTTATTAAAATCAATTCTGAAAATTAAATCTGCAAAAGCTAAGTCAGTCAAGAACACAACAAGTACTGTAAATAACATTGTTAATATACTTGCTCTGCTGAAATGAAATGCAGAAACTGAATGCAGTGAAGAAGAATACTGAGCATAAAAAATGTAAATGTTTTAAAATAAACTTATTGACAAAATGCTTATACAATAATAATGAGATGCACACTCTGAATAGTGTTGTTATATAAAAATGACAGCAGCAGAGACTCTGCTGCTGCATATAGATGCAGTTATATTTATTTAATCTTTTTAATGATGAAATACTGTCTTTTTACACTTCATTCTCACTTTCTCAAGCTGCAGATAAGTCATTGTTGACAGATTTAATTAAAAATGCTTGCTTAATGACTGTCACTGCATCATTGACATCACAGAACATCACTCTTAAGATATAATCAGTTTGTAAGAAATTTACTGCTCAAAAAAAATGTTAAATTTAAAACTACAATCAGTGAACATCTCTCTGCTCTGCATTATACACAACATTCTTCTTCTACAGTAACATCATTATATACATTGCATCTCAATTTCATTTTCATCTCAGTTCTCAAAGATGTCATCACTTTATAACATTGTATTCTCAGCAATTTCTTTACTTTTTTGTTTACTCATACTGACATCATCTCAATGTCACATCATAATTATTACATCAACAACAAATTAAATTCTCTCTGTTGTCTTCACTGTTCAAAGCATATCAGCAACAACATTAACTGATGTAACATTGTTGAAAATTAAAATTACAACTATTACAAGATGCTCTGAAAGCTGTACAACTCAGTTTAACAGAAAGTTTCTTGTCATTTTATAATGTATTAATGATAACAGATTCTCACATTCTTTAATTGTTAAGTTAATAACTTGTACACACTTGTTAATTATATCATCATTATAATAATCAATGATGTTCATCAGTCTTGACTTCAGCATCATCTCAATCATATATAGACATCATTTATTAAACATATCATCATTTATATTACTTATATTATAAGACATCACAACAATCATTATAAGTCTGCAGAGATTCACAATCTGTTGTTGCTCATGATTTAAGAGCAGTGAGTAATCACTGTGATGTAGATATTTATGTTGAATATCTTTTACTTTATGATTTGTTTTCTTAATTTTCTTATGCTTTACTATCATTATCATATTGTTTACTTCACTTTAAGTATGAACTTCTCTCTTTTCAGTTAAGTGACAACATCTTAAAAAGCTTTCATAACTTAATGTTGTAACTCAGTTACTTTAATAATAACTATAACATTAATAAATAGTCACTGTTCTTATCTTCTGCTTCTGATAGCAATGCAGATATAAAGATAACAAAGTGATTTAATAATATTTTATTAATATATTGATTATATTTTGACTTTGCTTCTTCTAAATAATACTATGTAGAATATTTTCAATAAAAGTTTTTAATTTCTTAAATCTCATTTATGCTTACACTTCATCTCTGTTCTTACATTGTATTCTTATTACAACACTTTTACATTCTACATATTCTTTACTCAAAGTCACTTATTATATTCTGTCAGATACTTTATTCACTTAATTTCATATTATAATTGTTCTTTTTTTCATTTCTTATTTAAGATCTCTTCAATCTTATATTCTTTCTTGTTATTTATGAAGTTCAGAAAGGGCAGTTCTGACAAAGAATTATTGTTTAAATGATATTTATAAAACTTTAAATATGAGACATAAAATACATTATAAATTCTATAATAAGCAGATAGAGTCAGTCAGTATGCTTATTTATTAATAAGATTGACAATTCAAAAAGACTTAATAAACTTATACAACAGTTTCTTACTTAATCTGTGTTGCTTTAAGTTCTTAATGAACAATAGCATCAGATTGTCAACATTGTAGCTTTTTTGAACAGAATTTTTATCAAAGTACTTGACTTGCACTTTTACAGTAACTTATCATTACTTTATTATTATAATACAGATTTTCTTCATTTACTGTACTTAATCTTTTACTACTGACATCTTCTCTTCATAAATGTTGTTCTCAATGTGTTGAGCAATTCTTAAGTAATAGCTCATTAATGTCTTGAACAGTGTTTAATTAATTGTTGTATATTTTTTATTTGCATATACAAACTCTATCATTAACAGAAAAAATACTCAGTCATCTTGTTCTTTACAACAATAATAATGTAAATAATATTCTAAAATTTAATTCTGTCTTTTAGTTTAATCATTAGTTTGTAGATAAAAGACAGTACTTAATCTTTGCTTTGTTTGAAGTTAATAATAAGATTTAAATTAATATGTATTGATGAAAATTGATTCTTAATCTGAGACAATATTTCTGAATTCTTCATAGCAGCATATAATCTGTTTAATATATATGTCAGCTAACTTGATCACAGTGAGTTTTTTAATGACAAAAATATATTAAGTCATCTTTATAAGACAATTTACAATTATCAATATAAAATAATAAATATTAGTTTCTTATCTGCTAGGCAGCAAGTCAGTAATTATGTTCATTGTTATTTTCTTTTATAATTAAGTAAATAATAACAATGACTGTAATTTGCTATATGAACAATGTCTTAATACTTGAATTCTTAAGCATACAGTATACAAAGCAACATATTCTTAAACATCATTTATTATATTGACTCAGTAATACTTTCTGAACAGCAGATTGATTGTTTTGTCTACTTTATAATGTTTTATTAAAACATTGTCATAATGCAGCTTCATAAGTTCATTCTTAATGACTTTATTAAATAATATGTACATCTTATTCTTGTGATGAAGTAGTTCAGTGAAATTAAACATTTATAGACTGTTATCAATATCTTAATAACTGCAGTTACTCTATAATTTCAAATCTTGTTACATCTTTACTGTTAAAACATTAATGTTCTGTAAGAGATGAATAAGTTCAAGAAAGAGTGATTATTTTTCATTATATATTGTTTTGTTGTCAGTCATTTTCTAAATCAATACATATAAAATAAACTGTTTACAATTAATAATTTCAGCAACAAAGTTAAGCAGCTCTTCTGCTACATTGTATATAGATAAATTAAATATATAATCATTGTTCTTTAATTTATTTTTAAATAAAGACTCTCTAAATCTCTTATTAACTTGTTCTTAACAGTCATGATCTTCAGTCTAAGTGCTTAATCAATATTCTTTTGATAAAACAGTCAGCATAATTTGCAGATTTAAGCTTTAAGCATTGATTTAATTAATTAAAGCAATAATGCTTAATTTTAATTCTTAAAATAATGTAATCAGCTTTCATTACAATGTTAACAGCAATCTATTTATGTTCTTCTTAACTTTGTAGTCAGAGCATCTTGACAGTGCATTAGTGAAGTTTGTTTTTCTTAATTAATGTATGATTATGAAATCATAAGCAGCTAGCCTCATAGCTTAGTGTGCTTGTCTTTTATTTAATAATTTTACATTTATAAATTCTTATAGATTATTGTGATTCATAAGTACCTCAATAAGATAATGACTATTCTCAAGATAATATCATCAGTGTTTAAACACCTTCACAATTATTAACAATTCTTGATCATAAATTTCATAGCATGTTTCAGTTAAATTTAACTTTCTTGATCAGAAAACAACAGAATGTCATTAAGTATCTGTCTAAAGCTGTAAATAAATATTTATTAACTTAACTATTAAGATATCAGTTTTAATCTGAGCTCTTAGCTCTGAGTTAAAGTGTGTCAGAATAAATATCTATGTAAAGATGTTGTAAAGCTTATAAAATATTTATACTATCATTTATAATTACTTAAAGACATCTATCTTCTTACTGTTCTTGCTGTCTTTTAATAGATCAGTTAAAGAAGCAGTGATCTTAGAATATCTTTATATAAAGTAATGATAAAAGTTTGAAAACTCTAGAAATATTTGTATCTTGCAGTAGCTTCTAAATATTAGTCATTTCTTTATGATTTTGATTTGTTGTTGATTCATCAAAACATCAGTAATAAAGATAATGAACTTAAGAAATTTCATCTATATAGTATAAAAAGCACACTTCTTTAGATTTGCATACAATTTAAATCATTAAAATCACTTTAGAATTTGTTTTACATGATTCTGATGTTCTTCTAAAGAACTGAAATAAATTAAGATATCATTCAAATATATTATACAAAAGACATTAATTAGCTCAGTTAATGTCTGATTAATATAGACTTAAAAGGTTGTTAAAGTATTAATCAGTTTAAATGACATGATTATGTACTTAAAATAACTATAATATGTATAAAATGCAGTCTTTTACTTATCATCTTTCTTAATTCTAATGCAGTGATAAGCATTCTTAAGATTTAGTTTGATGAATATCTTGACTTTACTTAAATAATTAAGTGTCTCACTAATCAGTAACAGAGAATGATAATTCTTAATAATAATTTTGTTAAGATCTCTGTAGTCAACACATAGATGTAAGCTTTCTTCATTTTTTAAAATAAACAGAATTGATGTTTCTGCAGAGTTAACAAAATGTTATATTTATCTTTTTGTTAAAACATTATCTAGATATTCTTTAAGCATTTATAGCTCTGTTTTCAACAAATTGTAAAGTGAATCATAAAATGATTCATGTCTCTTTGTCTTTATAACATAATCATGATCTTAATAAAATAATAATTTATTAATATTCTCTTCAGAGAACACATCTGCATATTTGTTGTATTGTTAAGATAGTATTGATGTATTGTCAACAATATGTATAGTAATTGTCAATGAATCTGTCTCAGACATCATCAATAATGTATAAACAGCAAATTAATTTTAAATGTTGTTGATAAACACTTCAGTCTCATCAATAATCAAAGATATTTGTTTTATCTCATAATGTTATGTGTGCAAGTCACAATTAATATAAATGTGTTGTCATTTCAGATCTAAAAGATTAAAAATGAGTTCAGATTCATTCTTATTTAAGATATAGAATAACTATTCTTCAGTTTGCTTTTATTTTTAATTGTTGATGAGTTTATGCTTCATTAAATATGCATTATAACAGTAAACATATTGTTTTTTTAAAAGCTCTGATCTTAGAAGTTCTGCATTAATTTATGTTAATTAATGAGTAACAACATATCATTAAGACATTACATTAATCTTTGCTGCAGTGTTTAACAATATATTGACAAAAATTTAACTGAATTTAATTCAGACTTAATCTTTCTTTATAATGTTAAATTTCTTTATAATCTTTAATTTAATTTTTGTTGCTAAAGCACAGTCAATGAGACTCTGTCTTTTTTTGTTTTGACTACATTAATCTTAATGTGATTAAGATTTTTCAGAGAACTTCTGCAATTCTTTACAAAATGACTCAGTCTCTTACAGTTATAGTAGTCATTTTTTTTAACATTAATTTCAAAATAAGATTTGTCTGCATTGTCACAGTAACTTAATTTTATAATCTTAAAGTTAAGACAATTATTCTGCTGCAGCTTTGCTGTTTAAGTAAAAAAATGTAAGCAGTACTCATAAATTTTCTTAATAATATAACTTTTAATTATATAATTGTTTACAGATCACTGATTAATCTCTAATTTAGCAGTTAAAACTATTAGATTTTTTCTTGTTTTTAAAAAATCTTAATAATTAATTAAAGTTGCTTAAATCTCTAATTAAAATTTTATAAAGAAATAACTTATTCTTTATTTCTCTATATAGCTTGAAAGCTGATTCTTCAGCATATTAAGATATATTGTAAAAGCTTAAATTGATTAAGTAAATTTCTACATAACTTTTAAGTATTTCTGTACTATATTAAGTCTGCAGTTCACTGAGTTCTCAACAAGATTGAGCAGAAACTTTAAAAAGAATATTTATAACTTGTTATTTAGAAGTTTATTCTCATTAATGTGATGAAATCATGCATCTTAAGATTTTTCTGCTAAGAACTGCATAACAAAGAGAATTTTATTGTAATTATTGAAGAAGTTTTCAGAGATTAAGTGAAATGTTATTACAGCACTGTGTATAAATTTAATATATTCATAAATCAACTTCTCATTATATATAAATAAGTTCTTCAGTTATTGAGTTCATTTTACTGAAAGTGTATACAAAACTTTGAATACATGTTGCTTCATTGAATTTAAAGAGCTAATAAAAGCATAAAAAGATTCTGTATGCAGTTCTTTCTCAGATAAGACTCAAAGATCTTTATCTTTCAGAAGTTCATTGATTTTGTTATGCATATTAAATGCTTATAATTCACAATTAATTTTTATAAATCATCATCTTTTCTTATTATTGATCTGTCTAATTTTAATTAAATAGATCTGTTTATCTAAACATTAATTCTTCTTCTTTACAGTCTAAATAACAGTCTGAATCTCTGTAAATTTCTGTTCTTTAAAGATTATTTAAGTCTTAATGCAGTCAGAAAATAACTCTGTTTCATTTTGCTGACTTATAGTCTGCATATTACAATGTAATGAATTGTCATTCTTTAAAAAGATAAAGTTGTTAAAATTGTAAATTTATGAGTCTTTTATCTATAAGAGGCTGATGAGTAAGATATGTAACAATGTGAGACACTATGTTACAACAGCTATTCAATGAAGTTTCAATGTTAAGATCTTGTATTGATAAACATTAATAACTAAGAAACTTAAAAGATTTGTATGCAAAGACTGTCTATATAGTACTTTACTTATTAATTGTTGCATAAGAAGTTCAGCTATGATTTGATATGAGTGCATAGTGATATTATGACAGTGAAATATGATTTAAATTTTTTAATATATGAGTGCATAGTGATATCATGACAGTGAAATATGATTTAAATTTTTTAAAAAATTATATTATACTGATATGCAAGCTTTTTCATTCACAGAATCAGAAAGTCAATGTTATATTATATTTTAAATTTTATTTTAAAGCAGTGATGCAAAAATATATCAATGAGCTAATTACAAAATCATTTTATAAATTTTATTTAAATTAAATTGATTCTGTTCAAGAATCAGTTCATATGCTTGAACTTAAGCAGAAAAGACTTTAAATGTAATTAAATTTATATATAATAAAATAAATTTATTTAATTATTAACTATTCTTGTTAAATGCAATTTAACAGTATGTACTGAATTAAATCTATTTAATTTAGTTTAATTTATTCTTTTCAGTAATGAAAAGATAAATTGTTAGAATGTTCAGATTAAAAATATATTTATATAGTATGAAGTTAATTATATTTACAAAAACATTATACTTTAGACATGAATGAAAAGATTAAGTAAATAAGTAAATATAAATAAAATAAAATTAATTCAAACTAAATTAAGCTAATCTTGTTAAATTAACTTACTGAACAAAGTTGTTAAGTTTAATAACTTAATTTTAAATTAAATATAATTAATTTAACATTAAGTTTTTCTGATTCATCAAATTCATTAAATATATCATCATCAATTGTTTCTAAAACTTCAATCAAAAAATCTCAATTTAAATGACCTTTATCTTATAGTATTGATAAATTAGCTGAACTGAAAATTTAAATTAGAAAGAATTAGCTTAAAAAAGAAGTTAATGAGATAAATGCTTAAAAGATTGAGTTAATGAAGCAGAAAAGAGAGTTTTAGAAATAACATAATTGATAGTTATTATTGTAATATAGTGAAAATAAGTTTTCTATTTTTTCTTATGTAAAAATTAAGATTATTTAATTCAGATTGATCTAATCTGAATCAGTATGAATTTAACTTCACTGATTAATAAGTAAGTTATATAATTAAGATATAACTTCATTTTAAAAATGCAATGTTTTGTCAAGAAATCTCATTAAATTTTAACTGAAATATTATGTCTAAAGATATTGTGCACAATGTTTAAAATACTTGTGATAATGAATATATTTAGTTTAAATCTTTTCAGTATAATGTATTCATTTTAATGTTCATAAAAAATATAATGCACAAGAAGAACATTCATCTTGATCATTATTAAATGAGATTAATGTTTTAAGTTATAACTGAACATATAAGCTTTGTGATGTAAGTATAATTATTTAAATTAAATTAATTATATTTAAACTATTATTAATATATTGTTCATTAGATTAAACATTTAGCTGCAAATGAACTATATTAACATGTATGAGTAGCATATCTATAAATAGAAAGAAAGTATTTGAATTTATTTATACTGAATTAAATAGAATTAATTTAAACAATTTATTATATTAAATTGATATTAATTGAGTCTACACAAAGATTAAGAAAGAAAAATCTAAAAGAAGTGTACTGTAAGTTAAATTAAATATATTTAAAAGAGATTGAATTAATATGAATATTAATTTCTTAATAATATAGTTATATCATTATTTAGAAAATTAGAATCAAGAATTTCTAGTTAAATGTTTTATTTACTTAATTTAATTAAAATATTAAAGTATATAAAGAAGAAATCATAATTATTTTATATCATTATTAATTATAATATATGAAAATTAATATTTAAGATATAAAAGTAATTATAACAGTTTACATTTAATGTATTAATACTATAAAAGATAATTATAACAGTATAGATTTAATGTTTATAGTATAGAAATTAGTTAATTTATAATTATATTATGAAAATTAAATATAAAAATATAAATTTAATATTTATATTATAAAAGTAGTTATGACAGTATAGAATTAATATTTATAATATAAAAAGTAATTATATCAGTTCAGATTTAATGTTTTGATTGTAAAAAGTAGTTAAAATAGTTTAATTTTTAAATGTATTTATTGATAGATTTTGTTATTTTTATAGTTCTATTATAAAGTAAAATTCTTTCATATTTTATAATATTCACTTAAATTTTTCTTAAATTTTTATATTATAAAGAAAATAACTGTTTGCTGTTCTTTCTAATAGTGAAGAGAAAACACATTGAAGTAAAAGAAGAAATAAGATTACTGTAGTTCTTTAGAAATTCTTCTTAAATTATTCTTTACATTTTTAGAAGTCTGCAATTAACATAAATATGTTAAAATTATCTGTTAAAATTCTTTTATCTTTATTATTGTCTCATTAACTGCAGCATTCTTCTTATTAACATCTTTCTTCTTAATTTTGCTTTCAGCAACATCTTTAACTGCAACTTTCTCTTTAATAACATTATTTTTTATAACTTCTTTCTTAATTATCTCTTCAATCATAACATTCTCTTCAATCACAACTTTCTTCTTATTAAGATTTTTCTTCATAACTTTCTTCTTATCAACATCTTTAATCATATCTTTCTCTTCTTTATCAACATCTCTCTTCACACATAAATTCTCTTTTAATAAAATAACAATAGCAAATTTCTTAAGCTCAATCATTTATAATAGTCATTAATATGTTAAAAATAACTGTTAAAATTCTTTTACTTTAATTATGAGTTCATCAGAATATCTATGTTCATTTAAATTTAATTTTATAATTTAAAATTTATCATCATTCTTTGTGCTCAGTGTTATGACAGAACTCTTATTATTAAAAAAAAATATATATATTCTTTTTAAAATTTTAAGATCTTTAACTGCACTGAAGAATTTAAGCTTTAAAATATGTTCTTTTAAGTTCAGAATTGTGTAGCTATTAATGATAAGTAAATATACATTAAAATGAATTGTTAAAACACTTACTTCACTGTTATATTTATAATATGATTAAAATTCATCATTTACTATTAAAAGTATCTTATATACATTTCTAACTTAAGATCATCAGCTATCTAAAGATTATATCTTTTTCTTAAATAATTTATTTATTTTCAATGCTAAATTACAAAATCAATGTTTTGCTCTGCTGTCTCTTCAATTATTAAATAAATTTATCATATAATAAATAAGTTTTAATGAGTTTTTCTAACATATATATATGATATTTACTTCTTCAATAATCTTCTTCTTCATTAAAAGCTTCACTCTCTTCTTATTCTTCTTTATAATTATAAAATCTTCAATCTTCATTTATATCTCTTATTTCTTTTGTCTTTTCACAATCTTCTATCTCTCTCAATTGATCTCTAACTTCAGTCACTTCACTCATGTCTGTTAGCAATATCAGATTTATAAAACTTATAAATACATTATTTTACTAAATATAATAATAATTCTTTATAATATTCTCTGTCAAATTCTTCTTTATCTGCTTTCTTATCTCTACATTAACTTTAATTCATATTGATGTCAGTCTAAGCTTACTTAAAATATAGTGATGTATCAATCCATTATAATCATTTACTTAATCAAAAAAATAAGCATTAAAAGACAACTCACTTGAATGTTTTTGTTCTGCAGCAATATAAAGATATTAAACTATCACTTTTATCTTTAATATATTGTTTAGCTTTTCTTAATGATTTAACTTTATACATTTCTGTTAATCATTACTATAAGATAAAAACTTTAATTTTAGACTTTTATATGCTTAATGTTATTAATATATTAAAAATAAGCATTAAAACTTACATCAATGTCAGTATTGTTAAACTTAATAGATAAAGAAATATTCTTAATGATAGTTTTAGATAATATAATATGTAAGATGATGTCTTTTTATATTTTAAATATTATTAATATAATAAACATCACAAAGCAACAGCGCTATTCCTGCTCCGCACAGAAATACTAGGCCTTAACGCCTGGCTGGCCTCGGTGGGAGTTCCAGGTGTAGACAAGCGCTGCCCCTGCGGCTGGCCAGCGCAAACGGTGCGCC
>JAABUY010000098.1_pt1 | contig 187252 bp, 205 predicted proteins | sample 5560271 | NCBI WGS metagenome assembly JAABUY01 (sample SAMN10711886, study PRJNA513374) | rock metagenome | isolation source: Antarctica rocks | place: Antarctica: Victoria Land, University Valley | reverse complement strand
CGCATCACCTCACCGTTTTGTCCCTCTCGACCCAGACCCAGACCGCCAACCGCCACACACCTCCCCCCCGGTCACACAGTCCCCAGTCCCCGGTTTCGCAATCCGTCTCGCTTGCGCTCGCGCTTTCGAGTCCCACGCTCTCCGTGTATCTGCATTGCGTGCGTGCGTGCTGCACGCAATGCTGAGGCAATGCGAGACTACGCAAGACTATGCGAGGCGAGGCGAGGCGAGGGGATGCGAGGCATTGCGATGGCCCGGGAAAGTGCGCTCGCGCCCCCTCGCCTCGCTGCGTGTTGGATCTCGACTGCGCTCTACCTAAGGTATCTTAATGATGGGAGGAAGGAAGGAAGGAAGGGAGGATGGAAGGATGGCCGCTGATGATGCATCTCCGATAGCCGACTGCGCAGCGCATCGCATGGTATCTTCATCTGAGTAAGGTAAAGGGATGGGAAAGAAAGGGAAGGGAGGGGGGCTTTACCCGGTTGGCGGTTTAGTGATATCAGTTCCCTTTCCTAGTCGGTGAGGATCGTTGTCTGGGACCGTGCGTCGCAGGGATATGGGGATGGTGATGAAATGCGATGGGACGGGAGGGATGGGATGGGGGTTCTTTCCTATTTTACCCGCGTACTGTATACAAATACAAGTACTCTGCTTGGTTCTTTGCAGTACCGTAGGTAAGGTAGGCGGCACGACTGACCCGGGAGGCGCTGGTGCTCGACCTGGCTTTCGGTTTGGTGCGAGGGATGGATCTTGAGGCAGGTGGGGGGTGGGGGGTTGCTGACTAAGCTGTGTGGTTCAGGTGAGGTGAGGCCCGAGGCAGACGTGGAGTGGAGTTGAGGCATCAGCGCTCACTATGAGCATTGCACTGGTTGAGTGGAGTATAGAGAGTATGAGTCGATCTTGAGGTAGTTCTGAGAGCTTGAGTCTGCTTTCTCGTTGCTCGGTCGCTGGATGCAGTGACGATTCTGGGTACCAGGGATAGGTAGGTAGGTACCTTAGGTAGTGACATGACCCTCTCTACCATAGGACCTTACCCACGGATGGCTGTACGTCTGTGCAGTACTGAGAACAGCCGAAGATTCCAAGTATTGTAGACAGCTTAGCTGTTAATCGTCAGATCAACTTGTCTCGCTGCTTGACGGAGTCCCTTACCTTCTTCTTTCCCCAGGGAGGATGTGGAGTGGATGAGTGTATCATCCATCCAGTAAGCTATCCTTAGGACACGAGGCGGCCCTTTCCAATGAGAAAGTTAGGGGTACCGGAGGCCGGAGGCCGGAGGCCGGAGGCTGGAGGTGCGATTCGCTGGGTTCATGGAGTGTTTGGAAGAAGTTCAGTCTCTCTGCCTTTTCTTGCCTGTCTCAATTTCTTGCGAAACGGGTGCTTTTGCGTGGCCGGTATCGAAGAAGGGATGCTGAAGAGCCTCTGAAGCGGACAAGCGATCTTTTGGGTCCCACTCCAGCAACTTCGATACGAGGTTCTCCACCGTATCGGGAGCGCTTCTTTTCCAATCCCTTAGATGCGTGTGGTAATAGAGCAATGTGTGATTATAATCCACGTTCGTGTCAGGTCGCCATGGATTGACGGCCATTTTCCATGGATGAAAGCCCGTCATGAGTTGGAGCGCGATCAGACCAAAGGCCCAAATGTCCACTTTCTCGTTATACGGCTGAAGCTCCATCTCCGGGGCAAGATACATCACCGTGCCTACTTGGCCTGGCGTTGGCTGAATTCCCACTTTGATATCACTAGCCTCGATATGATGTGCTAGGCCCAGGTCCAGGATGACGGCCTTCGGAGGTTCTACGCTGACGACACCAAGATTTGCAGGCTTTAGATCTCGATGAACCCAGTTTTGAGCGTGGAGGCAAATGACTCCTTTCAGAACTTGTTCCAGCAGGGCCACGCGTGCTTCCCGGGAAATCGTATCATCTCGTTGCGACAGGCAATATGGCGAGAAGGTACAGTGTGCTAGTGGTGTATATAACATCCAAACCTGTTCTGGCGGCCCTCTATCGAACTTTGACGCTCCTCGCTGAAAGATTACTTCTTTCAATTGCAAGATGTACTCTCGATTATCTTGTCCTTGGATGTGATTCATCAACGTCTGGGCAGTTACCATCTCATTCATAGTACTCCTCTCTGTTGGGCGATCAAAGCGCAGGAACGACTTCACAGCTACGACTGTTCCATTCTGATGGATGGCCGCGCTGACGACACCGTAAGAGCCTTTGCCTACGGTTCCTGGTATGGTCCAAGGGCCAATGGCCATGCTGTTCCACGATGGAGTTATTGATGTTGCTGCGATTGGTGGAGGGGCTTTCAAGTGGTCCCGGAAATATTTTATTTTGGAAAGTTGAAAGGTCTTGTCCGCAGCACTATGTCCTTGAAAGGTATACTCAAACTTATACTCGAGGCGCCCAGCCTGGATGACGGACGCTGTTTCAATCAATGCTTGCGCATTGCTTTGCCCGGCATAGTACATCGCCTTCAGCTTTATTCCATTTCGACCTGAGTGCCGTGGCTGTAGCATGAGAACACCCGTGTTCTTATTGAAACTCAACCAAAAGTGACTTCCACGCACATCGTCCGACAGCGTACTGTAGGTGAGTATCAGGTCTACAGCCCCGGTAGCGTCATTTTTCCACCGGCCACTACCAGCACGCCAGCCGAAAGCAGGACGGGATGGCAGGACGTCTAGAGAAAGAGTGAAACATCCTTTCCATATCATTTGGTCCATCATCTTGGCCCTCACATCTTCCCCAACGGTTGGTTCAGTCTCGGTGTCTGTTCCGGTTCCGGCGGACGAAGACGTGCTGGACACACTAAGGACGGAATGGAGAGGTACCTGGGTGGGGCTGTAGCTCAGGAATTTGCAGTGATCCTCAAATTGCGTTGGCTGATTCAAGATCGTATCAACCACATTACTGAAAGCTTGGTGTGCCTCTATGTTGTGTGGTGACAATCGGGCGAATACGAACGGCGATTTGTTCTCCTTAGAATCCATGTTTCATTACACCATAGCTTTCAGTGACCTCGCAGTTGCGGAAGGTCAGGAATCCCCACTCCAGCTAGGTGGTAAGTTTTTGGTGATGTCTGAATCATGAGCCTGAGAGTTACTAAGGTACTCAGAGCTCTTCGCAAAGAAGGTGAATGTTGGTAAAGGGAGGATAACTGATTACATAAGCCGCGACATTTCCCTCGAAGGTTTGGTACTAGAGACAATCACTTTATGGTCACAATGCTAAACTACCTCCGATTAACAATGTCGCACGGAAATACCAATCCTACTAGATGAAATGCAACGTCTATCTTTGACTGCTTGTCTTGCAGTATGGAGACTGTTGCACACCAGGCGTTGACGGCAGACTCAACATCTCCTTCCTTCTCCAAAGACATCTCCAAGCTCCCCAACGTCCAGCTCAGGTCACCCGACACTCCCCCGAGTGGGAACATCAGTGACGCCCTAAGTGTGGCACCAGGGGGAGCACGCAATGACGACCAACTCAAGCATGCGATAACGGCCGAGGAAGTGCGAGCCTATCTGAACGGTAGCGTCTTCGACCGCCTGCTCAGCCCAGCAAGTGAACGATCGACGCCGGGCCAGCTTAGGTCTAATCGCTTCAGCAGAGACGCAACGCCTGATCATGCTCCTTCACCCAAGTTGAGCTTCTCTAAGGACTTTAATCCCACCAATATTGACTACCAATCGCTCCCTTCACCCCCAGAACCCGTAGTGGTCGGGTACGTCGATCGTGACTTTGGCTACGACGTCCGGCAAGCTTACGATATCTCGATAATGAGGGAGAAGTGGCGGCTGAATAAATATGGAGAGATCGCGACAAAGTTCAAACGAGGCTTCACTCCGAGTCCTCTCCGCCGAGCCTATTGGGAACGGCATGAAGAGTCCTTGCGCTTGGATGAACAGTACACCACCGATAGCGAACCCTCCTCCCCAGATTCAACCCACCGAGCCTATCTCTCACGGCAAGAAGAGTATGTGCGCGTGGCCAAATCGAGAATCATTGAGAGCGAACCTCCTTCCCCTATTCCGCGTCCTGCGGGCTTGAACGACGGGGCCAAGCACCAAGTTTCAGAGGCCTTTCAGGCATCGGATATGACTTCTGGGCCCCACATCACAGAGCATCCTAGTGAGGAGCATCTACTCCAAGAAGCGCAGGTCTCGCCACTACCGGTGTCATTGCCTGCTTATTCGGACGTTGCTGTGGACCAAGAAATATCAGCCCTGCACGCTATAGGCAACCAAGACTTGGACGAGAAGGCAGGGAGTAAGAGGCGCAGAGATGCCACGGACGACGGTCCGAAGCAAGAAGTGCTCCTAGAGGCCGTCAATCATTCTGTCAAGGAACGACAGTTCAAAAGAGTAAAGCGTGATCCTGGATATCAGAGTATTGGCTGCGAGAAGATTGAGTAATGGCCTTTCTAAGAAGCGGCGGAAAACACAGATGTGCGCTTGCAGTCTGTCTCTACCCTAGTCTTACTTCAGCGGTAAGACCTCTACCGAGAATCGACACTCATATCAGGATGCTAAATGACTATGAAAAGATCACTCGAGGGCAGCAGCACGCCGCCTAGGTCACTCTGTGTGGTGACTAGAAATAGCGATGACCCCAATCGGCCACTCGTCGGCGAGGTCTGAATCGGATCTGCGAGACATCGAACTTGTGGACACTCCCAGCCGTCAGAGTTGAGTGCAGGAGCACCAGTTCAAGTTTATATCTCGCACTTGGAGGTAGAGTATCGAATCTTCTATTAGGCTGTTAACTCTCAGAAGCTCCGGCTATTCAAATACAAGGGATTTTCAGGATTCTGTATAGTCCGCCCCGTGCTACAGTCTACATGTCCATCTATGTACCATGAGTAGTCCCCAGTGGCTGGAACAATCATCAAGCATATCACACAATGCAGTGCGCATCCGTGCCACGTTCTCTTACAGACTGGGACATAGATATTCTATATCGAGAAGGTCTGAAGGTCTTGTCTTCCTTCCTATGAGAACTTGTCACGATTGAGTATGTCAAGACCTCTCTGATCCCCATGTACCCCTCTCACAACCACCACGGCCCTTGTAGTGAGGCATATCGAGGTGGATAGCTTACATTTGATTTCGGACTACATGCTTTAATGGGTTCTAGTACGAAGTGTCGCTTCACAATGTGAGTTTCCGTCGTGGAAGCTCAACATCGGAACGGTGTGCACTGACAAGACAATCCTCCTGACACAATCACAACTGACTATGGGAGAAGCTTTATTTCACAGAGCAGGCGGAGTGAGCACTGATAAAGTCAAATCAACATAAGTGAATGGCAAATTTGAAGTCAGCCTTGGGCAATCGCCTTGGTCGTTCAGCTTGGCGTGCACTGCCCCACATACGCAATCGCCATCACTGCTGATCAACAAAGCAGTGAAGAGAACTTGGGCAACTTAATATGTATCAACGTCCTGTGTTTTGGAAGTTCTCTGCAGCATCACTATTGTACTGATATTTAATACTTACGTGACACGAGCGACCATGGCCTATCCACCTCCTCCAGGAGGCTATCCGCCGTACGGCGCACCTCCACGTACACCCCATCATGACCGTTTAACAAATCACCTACTGACTGAATCGCAGATTCTCCTCAACCAGGCTATAACCAACCCCCGCCAGGATCTTATCCAGGGTCTCACGGCTACTCTCCTTATCCTCAACAGCAAAGTTATGGACCCTCTCCTCTTCCACCATTACAACAGCCACAACAAGGCTATCCGCCCCACCAACCCGGATACAACCAACCCCCGCCCCAAGGGTTTCCTCCACAAAGCGCATACGGTCCACCAAATCCTGGCTATCTGCCTCCACAACACGGTTATGGCGCCCCATCCCCGGCACCCTACCCGCCGCAACAAGGGTACGGACAGCAACCAGGCTACGGCTCTCCCCTACCCCAAGGCCCATACGGCGCTCCACCCATCCAGCAAGCCTACATCGCCCCAACACCACCCTCACCCGGCTACATCCCCTACCAAATCCCCCCAGGCGACGCCAGCCGCGACGCCGACACGCTCCGCAAAGCGATGAAAGGCTTCGGCACGGACGAACAAGCACTACTCCGAACGCTATCGCGCCTCGACCCGCTCCAGGTCGCCCTCCTCCGCACCACCTACCAGCAACGACACGGCCGCAACCTCGAATCCGACATCGCGTCCGAAACATCCGGCTACTTCAAAGAAGGCCTCCTAGCCATTGTGCGGGGTCCCCTCGCACAAGACGTGCACAACCTCCACAAAGCCCTCGCCGGCCTCGGCACCAAAGAAAACGTGCTCAACGACGTCCTCCTCGCGCGCTCCAACGCCGACATGCACGCCATCAAAGCCGCCTACGCCGCCCACCACGGCCGGCCGCTCGAGCGCGACGTGCGCGACGACCTGTCGCTGAAGACGGCGCGCCTCTTCGCCATGGTGCTTGCGGCGACGCGGCAGGAAGACTCCGCCCCCGTGCTGCCGCAGCAGGTGGACGCCGACGTCGCGGAGCTCCACCGCGCGACGGAAGCGACGAAGCTGGGCGCCGACGCCATCGCCGTGTGCGCCATCGTGTCGAGCCGCAGCGACGGCCAGCTGCGGGCCGTCGCGCTCGCGTACGAGGCCAAGTACCGCATCGCGCTCGAGAAGGTGGTGCAGAAGGAGTTTTCGGGGCATATGTTGGATGCGCTGCTGTTGATGTTGCGGGCGGGGACGGATCGGGCGATGCGGGATGCGAGGGCGCTGGAGGAGACGATGAAGGGGATGGGGACGAAGGATGATTTGTTGGTCAATCGGGTGGTGAGGGCGCATTGGGATCGGGCGCATTTGGAGCAGGTCAAGGGCGCGTATCGGCATAAGTATAAGCGGGAGTTGAGGGAGAGGATTAAGGGGGATACGAGGGGGGATTATGAGAGGTTGCTTTTGGCGATGATTGAGTAGGTTGGGTAGGTGGGTGGGGGACTTAGGGGCGAAAAGGGGGCGATTGGCGGTTTTGATTCTGTGTTTTGGGGCTTTGGCGTTTTGTGGTCTAAGGGGGAGTCAAGGTGTGCGAGAGGTTTTGAGATGGAGATTGGAGATTACGGCTTCATGTGCTTTTGGATTTATTATTGGGTATAATGAATTTTACCATCTCGATCCAAGATAGATAACGAAGGACAGCCTACGAACTCTCAGGGCTGAGCGCTGCGTGTGGTTCTAAAGTTCATGGATATCGTTCGAGCCAGCACGCTATCTATCCGATCCACCACAACACCAAAGCACACTTCCCACTCAGCACAGCCCTTCACATATCCCGCACCCAGCTCCCATCCTTCATCCTCCCTTCCCTCTTCCCACCCTCTTCCGCCCAAGTCTCCACCAACCCCTCCTTTGGGTCTTCATCGGGCAAACCTATCGATCTTCTCAACCGCAACACCTCGCCCCTAACCCGCCTCGTGCACTCTTTCCTCAACTCCACCGCTTCGGGCCCGTACATCAACCTCTCGCTCAATTCGCCTACCCCTGTCACCCTTTCTCTCTTGCTCTCAATATCCCTCTGGCTCTGGTTCTCGCTCTGGCTCTTCCTGTTCTTCTCCTCCGCGTCTTCGTCCCGCAAACGTTGCCACCGAGCCCGTAGGTCACCGAACACGGACTCCGTGTCAACCTTCGCGCCGAAAGTGACGTCGATATTCTTCCCCACCCTCGGCACGAACCTCGGCCATTGTCGCGACTCGTGCATAACCAGTTCATTCCCCTCGATCCAGATCGGAATGACGTCCGGACAGACGCTGGGTTCGAGAATCAGCCGCGCGACGCCCCACTTGAAATAGCGCATTGTGTGGTCTGCACGCTGGTGGACTTTGCCTTCAGGGAAGACGTGGATCCAGCTGTATCGGCGAGAGGGGTAAGCGGCTGGGGCGGGATAGGTGTCGAACCCGTTGGTGGAGTAAGTTAGGTGTGGGGAGGAGAAGGGGTCGGGGAAGGTGTCGAAGCCTTTGGTGGAGTAAGTTAGGTGTGGGGAGGAGAATGGGTCGGTTAGCGAGAGGTAGGAAGAGGAGAGGTCTGCGTGTGGCGGTGAAGTCGGTGGCGGAGAAGGAGGGGCGCAGAGGAGGCGGACGGCTTGGTTCATGGTGGGTTGGAAGAGGCCGCCGTGGGGAGAGTGCGCGAGGCGGTGGGTGGGAAGGACCTGGCCCAGGGCGAAGAACGTCGAGCGGAATCTGGGGCGTTGGTTAGGTTGATCGGAAACGTTGAGAGCAATGGAGAACGGACTTGTTGGTGAAGCAAATGTCGTAGCTGCCTAACGACCATCGATGGTTGCTGGGGTTGAAGTTGAAGCGGAACGGGAGCGTGCCCCATATTAATGGATCATCTAGACTGCGCGGAGAAGTCGTTAGTAGTTCCACCTTGCTGAGCTGCGGTGGGAACAGTGATACGTACGTACACACTGACGTGATTCGACACTATGGACGTCGTTAGTGATTGCGATTTGAACATGCTCGGGATGGTATAATAGTACCGGTAAGGAGGCCTCTATCTCTTCCGTCTATATTTGCCCGTTCGTCTAAGACATCTAGGAAGTTGTCAAGGCCATGCACTTGCGTCCTGTTTAGGCCGAATAGAAAGGCGCGTGAAATCGAGCCTGAAAAGGCTATGGCCATTACAGAGCCCACTCGCCATGGTAGACTTGGGGACGTGGGGTGGTCGGCTGCCATTGCGATGGGAATTCAGGTACTACCCAGCGAACATGGCGGGCTTGTGGGGGGAAGCCTTCTATATGGAAAAGAAAGGGAAGGACTCGTTGCATGAAAACCTATCTTCAAGCAAACAAGGAAGTAAAAAACACCCACAACCACGGCCTTTCCTTTCGCCGGCTCCGAAAGCTCCTGCATTAGCGTGTCTTCGATTGTACCTCCGTAGAGGTACGATCTCAAGCTTGCTCAATCATTGCACAGCTGCTGATAACAAGAGAAACAACAAGATGTCTCACAGTAAGCTACCTACCCTATCTACCAGGTCTAGGTCCTTCTAATCTGGACGCAGGCAAACGTAACACCTCCCTTGCCTTCTTCACCTCGCACGAGCGCTCGCTCCTCAAGTCAACCTGGGGCTCACAATCGACACGACTCACCCGTGACTCCTTTCTGCCGTTCGCATCCTGCCGTCTATGTCTACTGCCCGCTCGCTCGCCCGTGGCTTGTGCGAGCAACGGCGACATCTTCTGCCGGGAATGCGCCGTTAGTAATCTTCTTGCGCAAAAGAAAGAGATCAAAAGGTTGGAGAAAGAAGGAGAGAGGAAGAAGCTGGAGGAGGCGGATGAAGAGAGTAGGGCGGACGAAGAAGCGAGGGATAGGGCTGTTGAGGAGTTTGAGAGGGTTCAGATGGGGTTGGAGGTCATGGTGGGCAAGGGTCGGAAGGTTGTTGGGCGGGAGAATGGAAAGATTTTGGTAGAGGAGGAAGAGGAGGGTACGGGACAGGCGAGGGGAACGAAGAGAAAGTTTGAATTAGATGAGGATGAGCTGTTAAGGATAGCGAAGGCGGAGAGAGGCAAGGCGCGGAAAGCTCTGAAGGACGAGAAGGTAACGATTGCCATTCTGGTTTTAGGACGGAACAGGAATGTTGCTTCAATTATTGACGTCCCGTCAGAAAGAAGCCTCAAAGTCACAACTACCTTCATTCTGGGTTCCATCCTTGACACCTTCTTCGAACGGCAACACTACACTACACAATTCCGTAAAAGCAGTCAAGCTCAGTCCAGTCTGTCCGGCGTCCACAGGAAAATCACCGCACAGCTATTCACTGAAAACTCTAGTGACTGTCGAACTCAATATAGAGACCGACGACAGATCAAAAGAGCGAGTTCTAATCTGCCCTAGCTGCAAGAAAAAGCTCAGCAACGGACTCAAAGCCATGCTAACAAAGCCCTGTGGACATGTCATCTGTAAAGCTTGCGTCGACAAGTTTATGACACCGCCAAAAGATCCAGATCCGCATACTCCGGATCCGTTCCATGGACGGATGCACTGTTATGTATGCGAGACTGATCTCACAGACAATGATACCAGTAGAAAGGGGAAGCACGGAAAAGACGAGAAAGACAGAATTAGGCCGGGGTTGGTGGAGATCAGTAGTGAAGGGACTGGGTTCGCTGGTGGGGGCACGAATATGGCGAAGCGTGAAGGGGTGGCTTTCCAGTGTTGACGTGGTCTGAAAGGTGACAGTCATGTATCATACCTGCGCGAACCGATAGACTCTGTCTTCGATGGCGTTGCTCGTTGCCCCGAACGGCGCAAAAACGTACTGCCATGCCCTTCGCAGTTGCACCCATAGCTCTCATGTTAGTCTGGTGACAATTTCTGCTTGTCTGGAAGAAAATTGCAAGCTAGGGCAAAGTTGCCAGAGATACCTCGGGCCGTATACCCAATCAAACAGACAACGCCAGCTCAATCAAATAGTATTTTTATGTATGATGAGAACCAGCGTCTCTATAAGTCATGAGGCTGGTGCATCAGCCTTGACGTTCACCGCCTTGCCCAGCCCAGTGTCACTGGCCAATCCAGCAATTTTAATCCAGCACAAACTCCACCCACCCCCAACAATGCCCACCACCACCACCACCCCCCTCATAATCGACCAAACCACCATCCTCTCCCTCCTCGCAACCCTCACCCTCCTCCTAACCGCCTACCTCACCTCCCTCCGCCTCCTCCCTTACCCCACCACCCCGCCCAAACTCCGCATCCTCTACATCTGGCACCTCTTCGACGCCCTCACCCACTTCCTCCTCGAAGGCTCCTTCCTCTACAACTGCTTCTTCACCTACACCCTCCTCACCCCGCCCACATCCGACTACCCGCACCCCGCCTCTCTCTCCCGCGGCACCAACAGCATCCCCCACACCGGCGCGGGCGCAGGCGCGGGCTATTTTCTCGGCCACCACGACCGCGCCTACGGTAGTAGCTATGGCAGCAACCCCGCCGCGCGCCTGTGGCAGGAATACGCCAAGGCGGATTCGCGCTGGGGTGGGGCGGACGCGACGGTCGTGGCGCTGGAGCTGCTGACGGTGTTCGGCGCGGGGCCGTTGGCGGCGTACGTGTGCGTGTTGATCCGGCGGGCTTGTCAGGAGCGCGGGGGTGGGAAGAAGGGTGGTGGTGGAAGAGCAGGAGGAAGTGGGAGGAGGGAGGGGGGGAGGTTGTGGTTTTGGGCCACGGTGCTGGCGACGGGGGAACTGTATGGGGGGTTTATGACTTTCGTGCCGGAGTGGCTGGTTGGGAGTCCGAGTTTGGATACGGGCAATTGGATGTATTTGTGAGTGATCTCGGGGGTTTCTTTGTTGTTCATTGGGTTGGGTTGGGCTGGGGCTGATGGGGTACAGGTGGGTGTATTTGGTGTTCTTCAATACGCTGTGGGTGTGGTTTCCGCTTTGGGTTCTGTATGAGGCGTTCAAGAGTATCAATGGCGCGTTTGCGGAGGCTGGTCAAAGGGTGGTGTCTGGAGAGAAGAAATCGATGTGATGACAGATTCAGGCGTTACCATGGCGGAGAAAGCATAAGACTAGAAAGGAGAAAGCTCAGAGTTGACTTCGTTGAAACGAATAGAATTGGCACATGAATGTCATCCATTGACGTTAAGGCTATACCTAGAATCAGAATGCTAACCATCGTTAAACAACCTCAAGAGATTCGCTGTACAAGTCGTAAATCGTTTCCCTCACATCGTAACATTATCCAAGATCCTCACATGATTCCCAGGAAATAATCCTATAGCGCCAGCATAACAGCCCCAAAACCAATCACCATTGATATCCTCAACCTCGCGAATCTCCGCTCCTTTGGGAAACATCAGCTCGTCCTTGCCTCCCTCGCTTGGGTAGTAGCTCCAGAGCGCAAGCACCCGCATGCCCACCCCTCCATCTGGCGGGAATCGCACGAGTGATGGAGATGCTTCGCCGACGGTACTGCCAGAAGCGACTTGCTTGGTCACCGTCCTCAGCTGTCTCTCACGCCCTTCCTGCCAGCTCAAGTTCACCGTGGTGGCGCCCTCGGCACCCTCGTCCTTCAACGCATGGCCGCCCACGAGGTCCTTGACCACGACTCTTCTCTGTCCGACGTCTCCGTCCTCGAATCCAACCACTACCATTCTGTGACCTTTAAGGCATCTCCGCCACCCCTTGTCTCCATTCTCCTTGCTGATACGTTCGGAGACAACGAGCTTAAGATAACAGTTTGTGCAGATGTCGTAGTCACCTTCGTTACACTGTGGGCAGTGAAAGCGAGTGTGGGACGGCTGAATGGGATATCTACAAATGTCGCATTTGGTGGAAAAGGTTAAAGGCCGAAAGTCGCCGGATGAGGTGAGACCAGGAATCATGGATGCTGTTCTCGGTGTGGTTGCCGGCGCAGACACCGTGCGTGGTGATGAGTCCTGAGTGTCTTTGAAGTCTCCGAAGCGAACGGTAGATTTGTGTGCAACCGGTAAGAGAGGATGAGTGCAACATTTTCCTTGGTTGACACAACGGTTGCAAAAGCCCCAGCCACCCTCGTTGCACCAATCGCACTTCCAGAAGCACTCGTTAGAATAAGTGCCGCAGATGTCGCAGAAAACCCCTGATTGTAGCCTTTCCAGAGGATTCTCGGTCGTTAGCCGGCGGGTTGCGTCGGTTGTCGCAGGTTCAATAGCCTCCTGTCTTGGCCTAACGTATCGATGTCCGATCAAAGCATGTGGTAGAGGGTAACCGGGTGGATAGCCACCGAGCGGTGCCTGTCGTTCGTACCGTGGCCATGCTGTGTAGCCGAAACCAAACCAGTGAAGGCAGCCAAGACCTTGGCGGTAGCAACGAAGGCATAAGTTGTAATTGCCATCATTACATTTGGCACACCACTCATGAAGGTCATACTCGATGTGAGTTTTACCACAACGTTCGCACGATATGGCTGGTTCCGGATATAGGGATGAACGGTTTCTAGAGTTGACGGGAGCTGGAGAAGATGGCCTGCGATGAGCCAGAGCACCGTTGTGGACATGAAACGGAGTTTCAAGCAATGGTGAGCGTTGACTGGAATTTGAAGCTGCATGCCCTGGTGGTAATGCTTCTGCGCCACTAGGTGCGGTCGAAGACGCCGAGGGCAGTGAATCTGAAGCCCTAGTCATATCGTATGCTATCGGTCGTTGCTCTGCCGTTGCAGGCTCAAAAGGCTGATTTGCCCTTGATCCAGGCTGTGCAGCGGTCGGGAAGGTCAGTGCAGCTGCTCTACACCACGTGCCAGATGGGCGCCTCCTCTCCGGCTCAGTGGGAGTTCTATCACGAGTGGATAACCTAGTAGGCGATTGTTGCGTACCTCGAGATGATCGTGGACGGTAAGATAAATCGGTTGCCGAGCGCGCTGCTTGACTCTGTAAGTCTGTGGATGCCCTACGATACTGCGCAGACCCGGGCAATATTTCCCGCCTGCTATCACTGAACGTCCTGCGTCGACTGTTACTTGCTGCAGCATTCGTCTCCGAGGAATGCTGGTGAGCCCTTGGACGTCGTGAAGCTTCCGCGGATTCTCGAGTAGCACTATGTGACCTCGAATGGTGACGCCTAGCTGAGCTCTGCTGTTCCCGAGTTGTCCCTCGAGTCATCCTACTGCTCTGATTCGAGGCGCGCCCCTCTTGCCTCGTCGCCCTTTCCCTCTGGCGACGTCTATATGCCTCTGCGATCCTCTCACTAAGCTCATCTTCTTGCGCCACGTCCAGCCCCGACAAATCAATACCGTCTAATAACCCCTCGTCTACTATTTGACGTAAGATTTCCTCTTCAATTTCTGTAGAGTCGACGTCAGATCCACTGAGCAAAGACCGTAGACTGGATTGATGCTCGATTTGGCGAGCCTGTGCTCTAGATGGCGAAGATCCCCCGTTCCTGCTTTGGCCGTAGTTGCTTGTCGAGGGTATGGCCCCTTCATTTCTCCTTCGTCTCCCGTGCCTATTTTCTACCTCTCGGTAATCTCGGCTTCTTTCTCTCACCCCATGCCCTCGCCTGCGCTCATGACTCACCGCTCCCATCTCTCTCAAGCTCATCTCTCTGACTTCCTCCACCATCCTCCGATCTTCGTCGTCCCCAGAGTCATTGTTCCTGGAGGTAATCTTGGGTAGTACGACATTCCCTGGCTTATATGTTTTGCCCAGCTCCTCCTTTTCAGCCTGGTTTCTGCCCTTCCCTGGATTGGCCTGCAAGTACATATCCAACAACGTGGTGACTGTCGCATTTGGCCGCGTGTCTCGAACAGTAGCCCGACATGATGGGCATGTGTACGGGTGAGTGTTCGAGGGGTGGGAACTCTGGCATGCAAACCATGGTTTGAGGCAAGAGCCACAGAAAGTATGTAAGCAGTCGAGGAGGGTGAGGGGTTGATATAGGACCTCTGTACAAATCTGAGTTAACGTCAGTCTGAACTCGAATAAAGTAGGACCCAATTTGAACCGCTGAAGCGTTGGGCAGAACAGGATGTCAGGATGGACTTGTGTAGAATTATAATATTGGATTCAGCAATGCCCGAGAGCACCGTTTGGTAAGGCGTGAAGCGGTCTGCGACCTACCGAGCAGGTCAACTCTTTTTCCAAGTCCACCAAGCTGGATTGCGATGTTCCAGCCATGGCGTTAAAAGGTCGAGGATCATGCCAGTCTGTTATACAGACTCGGGCATCGTCTCTATGCGGTAGATATTACGTTTACTGCATGATGATTCTCAACTCTAGCGGGTAAGACTGGCCGAATGGCCGCATGTAAGTAAGTAAGTAGCCTGCAAAGGCGACCATCACTTGACGGTGTGACTAGTAAAGCGCGGCATTTGTAAGGCCAATCGCTGTTCGCAATTCTCAATGTAGCTACTCATCCAGGAACGAACATCATAGTTGTAATTATTGATCAAAAAGGCTTCTTTGAAAGTATCATGCAAGCTTTGTCGGTGCAGTCATAATGTACATAAGACAAACCCTTATCAACAACCGTTGCCCATTTCGTAACCCCAACTAACGCAACGCCGCGTTCCGATGCATTTTTCTTTCGAGCGAGAGACACCCAAAGCGACCAATTCCACTCCGCGCTTCGAATGCACTGAAGCCCTTCGCGCCGGCAATGATAAGTCCAAATACCGGGTAAAGTATGAAAACCCAAAAGAGATATGGGCCGAAAGAAGGGTTTCTATGGGTATGGAAGCGTTGTATGTCATGGGCATGTTTGAACTGGATGAAAGTGTCGAAAGGATCTGCCTAGTTCAGCTGGAAGGGAAGGTCATCGATGGTCAGGACATCTGATCGTCGTCATCTTCCTCATCAACCTCTAGCGACTCCATGTGCTCCTTGATATACTGCGCCGCCTTCTCACGGATTAGCTTACTCAATTGCCAGAAATCAGTGGGTGAAGCATACCTTTGGATCAAGGTTCAGCGCAGTGGTGAAATGCTTAATGGCGTTTCCCTTATGGTGCAACGTCTTGTACACGCGTCCCAGCAAGAAGTGAACGTTCGCATCATCAGGCGCAATATCCTTCAACACTTTCAATTCCACGAGCGCTAGATTGGGTTCTTGCAAGGCCATGAGCACCCTGGCTTTTTTGAACCGCGAGAGCGCAGACTTCGGGGCTAACTCGCAGGCGCGTGTGTATTGCAGCAGTGCGGACTTAGGGTTCTTCATCTTTTCCAGAGCCACTCCAATGCAGCAGACCAAGACGGCGTTGGTCGGGTTAATGCCTGCTGCAGTCCTAAAGTGCTGTTCCGCGACATCGTACTTGCCCATCTTCTCATACACTTTGCCGAGACCATACCAGGCGTTGTAGTGTCTGCTCTCAGCCGCAATGGCGCTCCGATACGACACCAGCGCTTTGTCGTACTCGTCGTTCGCCACATGTTCATGGCCCTGTAGTGTGAAGGCGTAGGCGAATTTGGGATCAAGCTGCACCGCTCTCCTAAAGCATTTCAGAGCATGATCATGGTCTCTTTGCAATGAGAAGGAGTTTCCAATCGCACACCACGCTTGCGACGACAGACGATCAATCTCAACAAGTTCGTGGGCCAGGTAAGCGAGATCGACCTCGTTCTTTAGGTGCCACAGAATAGTCGAATACACTTCCATATCCTCCAAGCGCGAAGGTTCCATGGTCCTGATTCTCACAAAATACTTTTCCGCTTCCGCATAAGCAGCTTGCTCATAGTAGGCTCTGCCGATCTGCGCCAAAACCCATGGTGTCTCTCGTTGGTCAACGGGAACCTCATCGAAGGCTTGCAAAGCCTCGACACACTGGTAATGGGTGAGTGCAAAGTATCCGCGGCCTAATCTCGTAAAGAGATCTAAGAGCCACTGAAGACCCTCGTATTCTTTCACTTTCTCATTAGCGGCAGGCCTAGGATGTGTTGGTGGCGGGCCGCCCATCGCATTCCAAGGCTGTCGAGGCTCCTTCGGGTCGACGTCCATCCCATCGAATGGCTTGCGATTGCCGCTGACAACTCGTCCGACAGTCGATGCGGTTCCGCTGCGTCCCTTTGTGCTGATTGGTTTTGCTTTCTTCAACTCTCTACCCTCTCGCGTGCCAAAGCTACCTGCCGATGACGAAAATTTGCTGCTGGTAGGCCTGATCTGATTGAAAAGCCTTACACTCCTGCGTTGCTGTGGTGCAGCTGGGTCATTGAGATTTCCATTGTTTGTGGTATTCGATGCCGTTGGCTGCGCTGCCTGACCGGATACCGTTCTCTTTCTATCAAGACCATTCAGAGCGAGAGTGGAGCTTTTGCCCAGAGTAGTGCTTTCAGCTTCCTCGGAATCAGTTTTACTCCTGCTCTTCGACCGTATCGAGTTGGTCCTCATCTTTGGAGGAGCATCAATACTGAAGTCCATGCCAAGTCCCTGCATTGTCCGTGCTTTTCTTAGCGGAGCTAGTGGGGGCTCCGTGATTGATGAATGAGTCCTAGCCCCAGCTTCGCCTCCCATCATGAAGTTCGGATGGGCGCGGCCGCCAGGCTCGGTTGGGGTATCCAAGGGGACAGGAGCTACCAAACCTCCAGTTCCAGCGGGTGTAGTGTTGACAGTGCTGCAATGTAATTTCTCAAGCAGTCCATAGACATTTGAACTCAGACTACCATCAAGGTTCAGCCGATTAGTGGAGACACTGAAAGGATTGTTAGCCGGTGAGGGATTATTAGGGATGCAGTTATCGGATTGTGCTTGCAAAGGAACATCTGCTGTCTGAGGCTCGTCCATGCCTGTCATGGTTGGCAGGTCTGAATCGGACGACGTCGCCAAGACAGCCATCATCTCCGGGGTCATCTTGAAGATGTTTGGAATCCGAACGTTGGCGCCTGCTTGACGTCAGTACTAGGCCACATATCCCAGGGAAGTTGTTCTCACCGGTGTCGCAAAGGCCAAGAAAGGCATCCCACATGAATGGGTTTAGCTTGAGTGCCTCAACGTAGCACTCTACAGCCTTCTTGGCGTCATTGTGAGCGTGCCATAACTTGCCCTTGAGACAGTAAACCGCTGCAGCATCTGGAAGGTGTTGTCGTCTTGTCTCAGAATGTTTGTCTATGGCAACAGATCAAATCAGCTCCTCCATCCGAAGTAGACCAAGCGAGAATCTGGCTACTGACTCCAATTATTCCTTGCGGCCCAGTGCCCTTGACTTCGCTCAATTGCACTGATGCCTTCAACATAGCGACCTAGGCCCAGACATGCCTGAGCGAAGACATATGAACAACCCAAATGTGTTCCCCTCGAGCCTGAGTTCCTGCTGCCGTCATATGCGGCTTTCAGTTGGCCGAGGCGAAGGTGGCAGAGAGCAACGAGGTAGGACGCATCGGATGATCGTGGTTCATATGCGTGTAGTCGCTCCGCGAGGAACAGAGCGTTATTGAAAAGGCCGTTGTCAAGGTGGTAGTAGATGAGTTGGCGCAGCTGAACAATGATATGTGGGTTGATCGGCGGCATGATGCGCGCAGCTCAGGAGAAGTTTAACTGTTCAGGCCAGTGTTGTGTTTGAGTGTGAAGGTTTGCGTCGAAAGATGGGGTATGTGTGAAAGGGTAGGTGGTCGCCGAGACTTGGTGCGGAAGGTCATGGAATTGCCGGAATCGTCACGTTCTCTGTTTTGGTCACCGCGATCCCGGGGCACAACGCGGCTTCCTCTTCGAACACCACAATAAGGGACCGAGTAGAACTAGATTCCACGTGGCTAGATAAATATAGTGTTAGTGCTCCTATACGGGCTGGACGTGCAACGTGAGGCCGTCAACGAAGAAAGACTGTGAACAAGTAGGAATGGCTTTCGATAAAGAAACTCATTGAAGAGTTCAGATGTCGCCCTAAGACATAATAATGTAATAAAGTCTACAATCAAACCACAACTCCGAGCTACCTTACTTGAGCGAATCTGTATCCCTTCAGACACTGTATGGGCTGACCGGGTTGTTAACGTTAGACGTGACTTTGTGATGTTTTGGAGGTTCCTTTCTGCCCGTATGCCCGTTCTGGATTGGCGCCGATCTGGCGCTTGATCTGCGGCCCGGCAACGCACAATCAGTTTCTGGACATTCATACATTGGATGCAATAACGTTATAGCAATGCGGATACATCTCTACGCCAGCAAGAAGTCAAGGTTAGCTTAAGATCCCGAGATCTGGTTGATCAGCGCGAGCAACTACTGGGGTTGGATACCGCTACAAGAGCTGGGGCAATAATGGCACAGGTATCCCTCTCCTCCATCTCAATGGTCTGGCATCCACTCAGGCCAAGCGCAAGAAAGCAGCCAAACAACTCGCCGCCCGCAATGCTGCCATACTGAACCGGGTACATCTCATCTCTCTCGGGATCAATACATTCTTCATCCTCGTACGGTTCCTACTCTGGCGCTCTTCTGCTACTCGAAGCACTTTCCTGCTCTACACCCTCCTGTCTTTTCCAGCATTCCTCATCGAGTTCTGGATCGAGAGAATTGGGCGACCGACCTATGCGCAGAACGGAGAGCTGAAGAGATCCGGAGAAGACCTCGAAGCCAAAGGTCTGACGGAATACCTCTGGGACGTGCTCTACTGGACGTGGGGATGCTTAGGCCTCGCTACTGTACTGGGTAATCGGGCGTGGTGGCTGTGGATGGCAATACCCTTGTACTCTGTCTGGTTGGCATACACGACCTTCGGAGGCATTCGTCAAGGTATGGCGGGTATGGCTGGTGCAGGAGACCGGGCGCTCGCTGGTGGCTCAGAAGGGAGCAATAGACAGAAGAAGATGGAGAAGCGAGGTGGACAGAGAGTGCAGTATCGTTAGGAACGCATTTCCTGGAAATTTCGTTCTTTGCATACCTTTGAAGACTTACTACATGCCCTTATCGTGACCCTAAGAGACCAGGAGCAGCGTATCGGTAGAGGTTGGTCACGATACTTCCGGGATCGGTCATGAAGCGGCATCAGGGCAGCCACAAATGACTAAGACCTGGTATTACAGGACGAACATTATTCGGGCATATGAGACTGAGGAGTTAAGCTTGTGTCTGGCTTTGTCAATTTCAGATGTAGCCAGCAAAGTCGTATGTCAGTACACGAAGAAATAAGAGCTGAGCATGGAGCAGTCCCGAGGGTTTATTATTGGTATGACACACAACTGATTTAGCCTGCAATTTACCCATAAGCGCTCGACGGATAAAGATAGTTTGTTGAAGGCTAAATCTATCTCTCTAACCAGCAAATTGTAACTGAGACGCAACCCAGGGAATGATCCTACGGTACTGAGGTCCAGTTTCACGAGCGAAGTATCTATAGCACCCCCGGCCTTTCCAAATACAATCGACAATTTCCTAGAAACAGAACACTTGATCCTCCAGTCTACTCACAGGCCTTGGCTTCTCGTATCCGAGTTCAGTCGTCGCCTTCTTCATTGCACTAACCATGGGCGGAGGACCACAGATGAGTATCTTCATATCCTTTGCCGGAGGCGGAAGCTTGGCCTGAGAGTCTATTAGCACGTTCCACTGCTCTTAGCTTAGCGTCCAGGTGGCTCTTACCTTGATGATGTCCGGAGTCACAAAGCCAACGCCGCCGTCCCACATCTCCGGTGGATTGTTTAGCACATAGTGTACCCTGAACCCATCATCTTCTTTCACCAACGCATTCAGATCTTCTCTCAGTAGTATGTCCTCTTGATTGACATTTGCAAAAACCAGGTCCACTTCGGTTGTATCCTTTCCTCCGTTCCTTGGTCTATTCCTGATGATTGCGCGAATAATCTGCAGCATAGGCGTGATTCCCGTCCCACCCGCGATCATACCGAAATGCCTCACGAGGTTCGGCGTGTATACCATTGCACCCTTTGGGCCTTTGACCTTGAGGGTTTGCCCGATCTTCAGAGACGCCATGTGCTTAGAGATGTTACCGGTAGGGTACGACTTGATGAGCAAATCAAAGTGACCAGGGTTTTCGTCTGAGGATATAGGAGTATAGGAGCGGACGACCTCTTTTGGTTGCCCTTCGATCATGGCAGCGACGGATATGTGTTGGCCGATAGGAAGACCGAGGATGTCGGTTGGGCTGGGGAGGTTGAAGCGATATCTGAGGCAGGTTAATAATTTTTCAAGCTACAGTTGAAGAATCTCCTTACATAGCAACATTGGGTGATATGATTGTTTTCTCTTTAAGCTCGAACTCCTGGTAACTATCAGGCTTCAAGGCCTTCACCTCTGACGACCCATACCAATTAGCTTGAACGGAAGGTAGTTGTGGCTCCGAGCACGCTGCTGACGTACGGTTATTGTAGACTTTCCATGCGCCTAGCAATGCTGCCATCGCCACGGCGTAAATGACCCATTCCATCTTCACAATTGCCGTGCCCACTATCAAGAGTGCCGAAGGGATGTATACGCCGTGAACGTACTGAGGTGAGAGGAAGGAGCCCGGCCTGACCAGGTGGGCAGAAGCCATTCTCTCGTCGTGCTGCGAGGTCGAGTACGGTTCAAACAACGAGACTTCAGATCTTTGTAGAGAGCCCGTCCAAATCACAGTACAAAGAAGTGGCACTCGGTGGGGTCTTATGCGATCTGTGGGGAGACCGAAAGAGCTCGGAATTTATCGTTGGAGGACTAGTTCGGTTGAGGCAATAGATTCCGGGCCGAAGCTTATCGATAAGGACAGAACATCGTCGGACCTTCAATTCGCCGACCATGGGACAGAAACATCCAATTCAGAATTAATGCGCGCAGAGGTGGAAGGCAAGCTACAATGGGTAGCATTCCAAAGAGCGAGCAGCCCCCCTTCCATCTCACCGACGTGGATCGAGCCGTGCTGGCACAAACCGACGACCAATTCCATCTCCAGACCTGGGACGACCTCAAGTGCATCATAGGTGCGTCCGAGGACCTCCGGTAGGAAAGCTGGTGCTAAGGAATACCTAAAGCGGAGAACAATCTGGAGATCCTAAAGCGTAAGCCGTCTGATCTCATACGCTACATGGAATGGACGCGGCAAACCAAAGCCGCATACGGAACCATCACAGCCTTCATCTGCCAGGAACGCTTGCGCTGGGAGCCACTGCCATCATGCTCCTCTACTGAAGGCCCTAAGTTTGCGTATAAGAAAGCAATCCCTTTTGCGGACCCAAGCGACTACAAGATTCTCTGCAATGATTGGCCTTATGGCTTCACGCCCGACATCAAGCACCTCGTTCTTTGGCTCAAGACGCCTATACCAGTTGGTCCGGAGACGGGAGACATGACGCCAAAGTCTCGGGAGCTGATTGAGTCGTTCGTACGAACGACTTTCACTGAGAGGCTTGCCCGAGAGGGGCTCGTTGATGATAGGGTACAGTGGTTCAAGAATTGGACACGACTACAGAGCGTACGGGGACTAGAACATGTGCATGTGCTTGTGAGAGAGGTCCCAGACAGAATAATCGAAGAGTGGACTGGCGAAGGTAGGCTACTCAATTAGGCGTACGGCTCCGACTCGAGCCATAGACTGGAACCTGGTGATGATATACATGAAGCTCCTGATAGACACGAGGAGTTGAGCTCTTACTTCGATAGACTTTAGAACATCGACAGCATGAAATTAAATGCCACTCTCAGTGTGCGGACTTATTTTGACCTTAAGCCACCCTTCGGGACCTTCACATGGTATCTTCATAACTCTGTGGTCAACGAAAAGTATCAGTCTGCAAATCGACCTCGCCACAAGATAGGCATTCCTCGTAGGCACAGCGACAGTGTATCGTGTTCAGTCGTTGGAAGTTTCCCCTTCCTCAAAGCACCGTGTCTAATAGATGCCTCATTGATATTCAAACAGTAACAAAGTCACGTTTCGCGATAGATGGGTATCGATTTTTCCGTTGTGCCGGCGAGCCACCAACGTTGATGCATAGGGCAGGTATTGTACAGAAGAATGCCGCTGAAAATGCACTAGGTGTCAAAGCCGCCGAGAGCGCCTTCAACTGCACTGAGACCCGGACTCTTCCAGAAAGTCCAAGGACTTTGAGCGAGGCCCACAAAGTCCTACCGAGGGTCTATGACAAGGAAGAGACCAAATTCAAATTCTCTAAGCGGCTCAGGGTTGCGTCGACAAGCGCAGACCTAAGATCGAAGAGCTGTGGTAAGCGATGATTTGTCCAATTTGATGCAGGTCACAAATGAAATGAAAGGGAGTTACGAACTCTCGTTCTAATAAACTCATGACCTGCGCGACCTTTGCCTTTCGCAGTTCTGGCGGAACCTTGACAACGCCGTTGGCGTCTGAGCGGCCATCTTCCGCCGCGTGGTTCGCTTGCGCCACCAGTTCCTCAGCGATTTCCTTCACCTGAAAGATGTTAACGAATTATCCTCACATGGCGCTTGCACCTGGAGATATACTTCTTCATATCTATGCCAAGGCTCGGCTGGCTTATAGATATTGCCATTTGCATCATCATTCTCATGATCCCTTTTATTGGCCGTATCGAAAACCGAGCTCTCAAGCTTGTGCATCTCCCAAACCCAGACCTGCTCTTTGTCACTCAATTCTCGTCCGCAACTCTTCGCGAGCTTAGTCCGGATGTCTGCATGTTGCCGCACCAGTTTTTCTTGCCTCGTCCGCGCAGCTTCGAGACGTTGCTCAAGCGCAGCACTGCCTCTTGGCGCGTGCCGAGTTCTCTCATCGTAGTCATCCGCGTCTTCCCCCGCTATCTGTTCAATTCGATAAGCTAGTTCGTTCGCGCGTTTGATCTGATCTTGAAACTCGGCCTGGAGTCTTTCACAACGCCGAAACAAGTCTGCCGCTGCTATACCCAGCTGGTGTGTTTCGTGGCTGAGCATACGATGTGCCTGTGTCATAAGATCCAGTGTGGCTGCGGAGAGGCGAACTTCTTCTTTCAGAGTCTTCTTGTGCCGACTATGGACGCGAGCATCCAAGAAATTCGAAAGAGCGGACTGGGACCAAAGTGATGCTGGAGGCTGATACGCAGGACGCGCTGGGCCGATTGCCAGCATCTTCATGTCTGGCTCATATTCACATCCGTGAAAGCCATCTACGTCTTGTGGCAATCCAGAATCGGGCAAGTCAAAGGTGATGGCGTACGGTTGGTCGCCTGCGGCAGTGAGAAGAAAGTATCCTAAATCCGAATCCTGTAGAGCTATGCAGCCGACAAATGGTTCAGACTGCAGGTCTTCGTTCCCGTGTCCGCTGTCAAGGTAAATAAGTTGTTCCCTCAATGTTCGAGAGCCTTCAGTAACTACTTCGATACGGAACGCTGCTCCTGTGCTCGCACTGCTGTTCAACTCTCCCTCCAGCCTTTCCGTCCATTGGGACAACGACAAATAGCCTACTCCTTGACGGTGTGTAACAAAGAAAGCATATCGAGACTGTACGTCGGCGCTGAAAACCGGCCAACTTGTGTCACAGTGATCTGCTGGCCGCATGGTGTCTAAAGATTCCAAAACTGCAAGGCTCGGGAGTGGGTCAAGATCTTGATGCCTGGTGCTCTTGTCCTGAGAGACCAGCAAATCGTCAGACGAAGTGCGATATTCATATTCAGATGCAGTCAGACTAACCTTTTTATTTGAAAGCCATTGACCTTCAACTCCGTCCACATCTAGACATATGTGTACACGACCACCCTTCGTAAGTAAATTTATGACAGCCAACGATAGCCCGCTCTGACCAGGCTCTCCCAATTCAGATTCGTCCTCAAAAGAAAGAGCTAATTCTTCCTCATCAAGCGTCGCTCCAATAACATGAATATCTGTAAGTTCAATATCATCGCCTGACTCGTCAATCTCAATTTGGAATGGACCTTGAAGCTTAGGGATTGGCCCAGGATGTGAAGGACGCTTGAAGATTTCGACTGGTGGGATGAACTCCGAGTCCGCTGGCTTTATGATTGGGTCCTGGTTGTCTATTTCTGAAAACCATTGGTACTGTTGGTCGCAGTTTCGTCGATCCTCGGCAGATACTGAGACATCACTTTGCATCGAAGCGGTCTTGGACACTACAGATGTCGATAGAGAAGGAATAAGCGTGGATGGAGGCTGCCATCTAGTGGGCAGTAAGGGACAGAGAGCGTAGACATCACCCGCCCTCATGGCAACCCATAGTGTCATAGCGGCCCAGCCATGCTCCTCATCGAGGCCAGAACCTCCAAAACATGCGGCTGCCACTTCCATGTCGACCGAATCTGGAGAAAACCCCCTGTTCATGTCCGAATTCGGTGGGCCAAAATCCTCGTCGGCGGAAACTCCATCAGCAAGTTTTCCCACGTCGATGGCCAGCGTAGGGCTTTCGAACGACCACCGATTCTCCCTGTTGATCTCCCACACGCGCACCACCGCATCGGTCGTAACGGTCACCAGAGTCATTCCCAAGACGCCTAAAGGGTGCCAGAGCGCCGAAGCGATGGGTGCTTGGGCGGTTACATGGGTTGTTGGGCCCAGCATATCAGTCTTTAGCTTAAGTGGACCGGTGTCGGGCTGTCCAAGATGCGACGGGTCCGGAAGTATGGCGATGTGGACTGTATGGGAGGTAATAATGGCAAGAAGATCGCCTCTTGGTGATATTATGAGCTGTCTGATCGGTGACCCAACGGGCACTTTCAATATCTGGATCCTTGAGTTAGCGGATATCACCAATACTAGCCCATGTAAGCCGTTTATGCTCACCCGGTAACTGCGCTCTGAGGCGTCGTCGGACCCTTCCTCTTCAGTCTGAGCATCATGTCCTTTCCCCTGGCCCTGTTGTTTCTTTTCTTTCTCTTCCCAGTCATCCTTCAGCATGCACAGATCCGACCATCGTAGTTGTTTCCCTACTGCCACGAATATCTCTGTACCACGACGTACTATTGTGCGTTGCGGCCCAACATACGGCTCTTCCTCATCAAGGCCATCGACTTTCTGTGGAGAAGCCCCGTTCGTAGCGGGAGGAGTAGAGGCATTCGATCCAGAAGAAAATATATCGAATCCGGGCGAGGGCCTTGACAGCCAAGCCGGCGTATAGCTGATAATCTTAGGCATCTTAAGGCTGGGTGCTTAGCAAAATCAGAACGACCCATCAATCATTGTGGCAAGCTCTGTGAAGCTCAATGGGTCACTCAATGCTCAAGGGAACGTGCTCTGTTCGGTGTCGCCAAACACGTCTTCAATGGTCGGGTCCGCCCACCGTACTGTGAGCTTTGGCAAGGTGCAGCGCTTGGGAAGCTTTAACAGCTATTGGCAACAGCTCAGCATCCAATATGCCAGCAGCTTTGCGCAATACCGTCGACCGACTAGATAAGCCCAGTGCTTATTATCATGGCAAGGTAGGTTTCTCAGTCTCCATGGCAAGCTACGATAATATGTACCTTCCATAGTGTGTCCTACTGATCCGCGATACCCATTGAGCAGAACAAGAAGCGGAAATTCGACCGGGACGGCTACGACGACCGTGAGAAGACGCCTGAAGAGCAAGAGGACCCGCTGAAAGACGCGACTACTCTCTACGTTGGTAATCTGTGGGTTTACTAACTGCAAATCACCTACCGCCGCCAGTTCGCTGATACCATCTAAGCTCATTCTACACGACAGAAGAACAGATCCACGAACTCTTCGCCAAGTACACCGCCTCCACGCCTTTGAACACATCCAGGGACATGATGCTGACGTGTGTAGGTGCGGTGAGATAAAGAGATTGGTAATGGGCCTCGATCGGTTCAACAAGACGCCTTGCGGGTTCTGCTTCGTGGAATACTACACTCATCAGGATGCCTTGGACTGTATGAAGTACATAGGAGGAACGAAGCTGGATGAGCGGATAATCAGGACAGATCTGGATCCGGGCTTTCAAGAGGGCAGGCAATACGGGTAGGTCAAGACGCTCACGATTGTCTAGTATTCAGCTGACGGCATGACGAAGACGAGGCAAGTCAGGGGGACAGGTCCGGGACGAGTATAGAGACGAATTCGATCCTGGCCGAGGTGGTTACGGTAGAGCGATTGCCGAAGAGCGTCTGAAAGAAGAGGAAGAGTATGGCAAAGGTAGGTAGACGCATCGGATCGCTGGTAGTTTGGTATGTACCTGGCGTTTGGGGCATGGATCGGGCCGTGCCTAGACTTTTTTCTCTGTGGTCGATATAGATTCATCGTCATGGCTGGGTGTCTGAATATTCTAGCAGCGAACCATGATTTGTCTAGTCTAGTCTATCTGGTCTCAATTATTCAGAACGCCATGATTGCCCCAGTGATTAAACTCCGAAAAGTGCATGGACTTTACCTCCCGTCACAAAATCACTTGGTCTCAAAACCAGCCTTCACCTGCTCAAGCCACCAAACATGAATCCTCGAATCGCCCGTCAACTCCGGATGAAAACTCGTCCCAAACACATTATCCTGTCTCACAACAACAATATCCCCCGCATTACGATCTATCTGCTCGGCAGCAACCTTGTCCGCCAAGGCAGCGTGTCTACCCGGCAACGTCGCCAAGACCTCCACCTTCGCGCCGGGCGTTCTCCGCATCACTTCGGTTTCCGACACTCTCGACGGGGCCACAACCGTATCCTCCTTCTTCGCCTCCTCGAGCTGCTCCCCAGGCCTGGCCGGCAATAGTCGTTCGACGACCGGCGCGCGAATGAACACCGCGTTGAAAGGCGCGTGCCCTACATCGCTGGTCGTACCGGTCGGTGAGTGGAGGAAAGGGAGGTCGAGCGCGGTCTCGAAGCTCTCGACCTGTCTGCCGAAGTAGTTCCTGTTGACGCGCACGTCCAGGCCGCCGATCAGGTCCTGCCCGCCTTTTTTTATGCGGTTGGCGGATTCGGCGAGGAGGATGAGGCCGGCGCAGGTGCCCCATGTTGGCTTGCGGTGTACCCTGTTATCCGTTCTTGGTCAGCGAGACGCTTGTGGGGAGGGTGGGGGGGGCCTGTGGTGTCTCGGAGAATGGTCTCACTTAACGAAGTCCCGTAAAGGGTCTAAGAGGTTTGATCGAGCCGCGACCAGCGACATAGTCGTGCTTTCACCACCGGGGATGATCAGAGCGTCGCAGCGGGAGAGCTCGTCTGGCGTGCGCACTTCGGAGAATTGCCATGTTGTATTGTCTGCGTTGTCCTTTGACCTTATGATGGCAGCCGCTTGACGTAGGAGCTGTAAGTGTTCATGGAAGGCTCCCTGTAAGGCGAGTACTCCGACCGTTATCGTCCTTTGCGCCTGGCTCTTTGTCATTGCAATTGTCTTTTGGATGGCGATCGAGTCATAGTCTATGTACAAGGCGAAGGAAATCCTTTATCGATAACGGATCAACATCCCTGCTCCGGAGATAACGCTTGCTGACGTAAGCGTCCAAAGGTCGACAATCTTTCAAGACTCAACCCCTACCAGCTACTACCCAGCCCCTGAATACACAAACCATGTCCTAACCACCCGCCCCAAAGCAATGCCCCCCCACCCGACAACCCCGCCACCGCGCAATTCCCCCCACCATGCCACCCACCACCACCACCTTCCGCTGGCTCCTCGACACCCGCCCCCTCTGGCGCGACGACCCCTTCGAGCAATCCGTAAGCCGCATCTCCCCCAACCTTCCCCACTCACAAACTCGCACCCCTAACGCCCCACCCCCCGCCACAGGCCTCCCGCGCCCTGAACCTCCTCCCCGCATCCGAACGCCACACAGTCCTCAAACACATCTTCACCGCCGACCGCAAACTGCGCCTCGCCTCGTACCTCCTCAAACGCCTCGCCGTGCACCGCACCCTCGGCGTGCCCTGGCCACTCATCGCCCTCTCGACCGACGCGCATGGCAAGCCTTGCTACGTCCCGCCCGACCCTCCTCTTCCCCGTTCCGATGGGCCCCACCAACCTGACGCGAGCGCAAGCGAGCGTGAAAACAAGAGCGAGGGCAGGGGCGAGAGCGAGAGCAAGGGCGAAAAAGGGGGCGGGGGCGCAGGCATAGTGAAATTCAACGTGTCGCACCAAGCCGGGCTGGTGGTGCTAATCGGCAGCACGTCCCCCACGGCGGAGGTAGGCATCGACGTGGTGAACGTGGCGGAGCGGGCGGGGCGGGACATGGCGGGCGTGCGGAAGGGGGGCTTGGCGGCGTGGGTGGAGATTTACGGGGAGGTATTTTCGGGGCGGGAGGTGGAGGAGATGAAGTGGAGCCTTCCGGTGCCTGTTTCCGTGCCCGTTTCGGTTTGCGTGCCTGGGGCGCTCTCTTCCGTTCCTGGCTCGCTCTCTTCCCCGAATGACGACCTCGACGGAAACAGCGACGGGAACAAAGACGGAACCACGACGATGACCCTCTCCCCAGACCTCCTCCTCCCGCTAGCCCGCTGCTCGAAACCTGACGTCCTTCTCCCTCTCTCCCTTACGCTTCCCTTACCCGTCCCCGTCGCCGTCAGCCCCTTGGCGCATACACCGACACCGACACCGACCCCGACCCCTCCACCGACATCGCACGCTCAGCCCGTCGCAGTGACGGTAAGCAGCACGCCGCTCATAGCGTCTAAGCTGCGCAACTTCTACGCCCACTGGTGCCTAAAGGAGGCCTACATCAAGATGACAGGCGAGGCCCTCCTCGCGCCCTGGCTGCGCGATCTGGAGTTTCGGAATGTCAGACCGCCGGCGGCTGCGTCGTCGTTGTCTTCATCAGTGGCGGTGGCGTCGACGGTGGGGAGGACGTCGTCGGTGCTGGCGGTAGAGGAGGAGGGAACGAGGGAGGGGCGGTGGGGTGGTGGAGGGGCGGGAGGGGCGGGAGAAGCGGGCTTGGAAGGCGGGGAGGAGCGAGACGGAGGAGGTGGAGGAGGAACAGGAGGAGGCAAGGAAAAATGGGGCGAGACGGTCGACTCGGAGTCGTCGTTTGAGATCTACCGCTTTGGGGAACGGATGAGGTGGGACGACGGGAAGGTGAGGGTGGAGTTGACGGCGTGGGAGGAGGGGTTCATGATCGGCAGTGCGGTTTCGGTGTCGGTGTCTGGGTCTGGGTCTGGATCTGGTTCCGCTGCTGCTGCTGCTACGACGGCGCAGGGTGAGGGAGAGGGGAAGGCGAAGACGATCGAGTTTGGAGAGTTCGAGGAGTTGGATCTCGAGAGGGATGTTTTACGTATTGCGGAAGCGGGTGGGTAAATATCAGATTAGATCAGAGTCTTGGGCTTGTCTTCGTTGGGGTAATCGGTTTGGAGTTGACTAAGAAGAGATGTTGTTTATAAACCTCGTTTTTAAGACGTGGGGACCATATCTGGATAATGCTTCGATGAATTTCTATTTATATAGACAGACAAACAAACCCCATCACAAAAAACCCAGACAAACATATAGCAAAGAAAGCGAGCAAACAACAAGAATAAACTACACATGAACAAGCCCCATAATCAATGCAAGAAACACGACAACGTCTTCCACAACCTCAACACTGATTATCTCCGAAAACCAATAGCGAAACCCCAGCTTCATCGAACCCAACCTTACCTATGTCGAAGCCAAAAACTTCAACGCACCCTCCCTCTCCTCAACCGGCAGCATGCTCAGCACCTGCTGCACCCCCTTCAACGCCCCCTCCTTATGGTTCCCGCGCATGAGCGCCGCCACGTCGAACGCGACCGCCTCGGCCTTCAACGCCTCCACCTTGGCGTTGACGACCTTCCGATTCTCCTCATACCACGTCGCGGCCGCCTTGTCGTCGGTGTCGAAGGCAGCGACGCCCGACCAGGCGCGGAGCAACTCGATCTTATGCTCGCGACTCGTCGGACCGCGCGCGGAGCCAGACGAGGTCGGTGAGCTGGCCATCTTCTTGATGATAGACTCCTCGTTGAGGCGGCGACGGAGGCGCCAGTAGAAGAAGCGACGGGCCTCGCGCCAGCGGAGGGCCTGGCGGATGGTGCCTTTGGCCTTCATGCGGCCGGCGCGGTCGTGCAGGTCGGCGAACTGGAGGGCGATTTGGGTGTAGACGGGGAGCAGGAGGGATTCGCGCTCCGTCATCTGCACCTTGATGTCGGACTGTTGGTCTTTGCTGAGGGACTTGTCGGCCAGTTTGGCCTTCAGCTCGGCGTAGGTGGGGTCGAGGCGGGTCATGGTGTCGAGCTGTTTGTCGCGCCGGTACTTGATGTTGACGATGCCCTCGGGCTCGAGGACGCCGCCGCGGGCGTCTTCGTCGGCGTACATTTCCATGAATTCGGGGTTGATGGTGGGATCGACGACGACCTAAGGATGGTTAGAGCTGATGCTCGGTGTAGGACTTTCTGGTGTGACTTACCCATGAACCGCCACGAAGCTCGCCAAAAGGTGGGATATATACAAATACGGGTTGCTCGTACTTGACGAGAGCATCGACGATGTAAGAGCCGTACTTCAACACCTCGTTGAACATGTCTCGTTGACCACCGGAGAAACCTCTCCAGTTGGCCAGGATCATCAACGGAAGCTGCTCGCCGTTGTTGAAGTCTTGGATAGCCTGAGCAGTCTTGAAAGCAGAGTTGGGGTACCAAACACCACCAGCTTCATTGGCGATTTGCTCCATCGAGTCGGGATTAGCCGGGTCGGCAGGCATAACGTTCTCCACAGACCGAGTCTCGACGCCAATGACTCCAATAGGGATGCCACCAAGTCGAGCCCGTCCGACGACGACCGTCTTCGCCCAACCGCCTAATGACTCTTGGAAAGAGTCCTTATCGAACATCCCGTGTAGAAATCCTTCCTCATCTTCCTTACCCGCGATGAGACAGCGCACATCGTAAGCTTGTTTCGGCGGTGGATAAAATTCGATCTCACGATCCCAGGTATCTGCCGATACATGAATGGGGACCGGGTTGTTTTTCTTATCCGGTACGAATGACATCCATTCCACAATCTTCGACACTCCCTCAAAGTCGTCGTTGGCCGTCATGTGGGATACACCGTTCTTGTACATGATCTGCGTGCCACCGAGCTGCAAGTTGGAGGTATACACTTCTCGGCCCAAAAGTTTGTTGATGGCAGGCGCGCCGGTGAGAATGATCGGTTGGCCTTCGATCTGAATGGCCCGCTGCCCAAGACGGACAAGGTAAGCGCCGATACCTAAGCAATGTCAGTTTACAAGGCAGAAGACCAGAGTACTGTGCACTTACCAACAGATCGACAAGTCACCAAAGTAATGGTAAAGATGTCCTCATACGCTTTTGAAGTAGCTCCAGCGATGAGCCCGGAGCCCCGCAAGCATTCCACACCAAGGCCATCCTCAGCACCAATGATTGTGGTTATCTTGTGTCGAACTTCTCCGTCCTCCGTGATTGGTTCGGTGATCACATCCCTTGTCTTGCCGTCCTCGAAGCGCTTCTTCACCTCAGGTGTCAGATACAAATACTTAAAGCCTGCTTCTGGCTTCCCGGGGTCGTTCCAAGCAGCAGAGAAATGTGGTATGAGCTCCTCCGCCATACCGATGCGAGCACCAGAGTTAGCGGAGAGGTATATCCGGGGAATACCTAATTTCCTTGCGAGCTCGGTGCACTTGAAGAAGAACTTGTCTTCAGTCGGGCCAAAAGATCCGATCTTGAAGGTGATGTCGTTGGCGACGATGATAAAACGTCTCCCACGAGGGTATTCCGGCGTCCTTGCCGTGACCATCCATCCGACCATGCCATGTGTATTTGTCCCAGGCTCGCGAGATACCTCGGCGAGATTGTCGGTATCGTCGAGTACCAGTTCACTGTATTCCATGCACTCGTGCGTCGGAGGCTGTTTGTCCGCCATGACAGTGTGCTTTGATATGGCCTTGACCCAGCTGTTCTGGAATGCTTGCCTGAACAGTTCGGGGAAATCATACACGTACTGCGTGCCCATCAGATGGGCCTTATACCGCTTCGGTTGTAACCACTCCTTGGTCGGATATGGTGTTGAGACGGGTCGCAGATGCATGGCACCGATCCTGGTCGTACCACCAATACTCTGGAAAATCCATTCGCCGCCCTTGTCTGACTTCCTTTCGGCGTACATCTCAACTTGAATGACGTATCCAGAGGTGTTTGTGATGACGACGCGAAGAGGATAAGGCATGCCCGTGGTTGGTTCAGTACAGATGATACGGATCTCAGCGCCAGTGACTCGCAGTCTCCACGCTCGTCTACCGAAGCGGTCCAGAAAGCCCGCCAACGCCTCTTCAACCTCTTCGGGTCTCAGTGGGAAAACGGGAGAGAAGTTGATGAAGATATGGTTCAAGTCGGAATTGTTGTTGCCGATGATCTCAAGTGCGTCCAGGATATCGTTCATTAGCCTATCAGCCTCCGATATCAGATACTCGGCAGTAGGGATCTCGTCTCGCAATCTGCCGGGACGGACGACAGCACGAGTGAAATATCTCTTGTCGACTGCTTTGTCGCTGTCCGATCCCTTGCCGATAGCCTCGTACACGTGGATATTCCTGTTTTCCGTGAAGACAGGCTTGATACGGAACTTTGACAGTCGTCCAAGTTCCAGTTGGAAAGCCAAAGCAGGCTCGATATGTCGAATACTGTCATCCTCTTCGTATTCGGGACCTCTGAAAGTAAAGTAACCGGGATATGTGCCATCTTTATGTCCGCAGATGAAAGTCAGTCGCCTCACCCGCCTTGCCAGAAGTTCATCCTTGTACTCCTCAACTATACGCGAAATACGCGCAATAGTCTCGCTGTCCTCCAGGCTTTCGGCGTCGCGGATTGCAACGTTACAAACAGCGGTAAGCTCGTCTTCATTCTCCAGCTTCGGTAGAGGAACCTTGCGCCTGCCTCCTAGGTCCGCCAACAACCCATTGTTAGACCGCTTCTTCTTTGACCCAGCAGTTGGGAAGACTTCCAAGGCTCGCATCAAATACTCCTCGGCTTCATCCAGGTATTGAACTGGAATAATGACACCTTTCCGCGTTGGCTCGTCAACGCCCACACCTTTGTTGATCAAGTAAGACATATCACTGATGGAACTAATTTTCTTGAAGGGGTTGCCTTCAGTTGTCGGCGTTCCTGGAGTGGAAGGATACGCCGATTGTATTGGCAAGCCAAACTCGGAGTGTCCAACTTTTCGGATCCGAAAGTCCCAGGAAATGATGTAAGGTGGCTCGGTCTCGTTATGATATTCCAGCTTCTTCAAGTCGTAGGCGCGGTACGCTCTCCGAATGTAGACCTCCAGGGCAGCCAGGGATACCCAAGGATCTTGGTGACCGAAGAACAGGGGCAATACATCGAAGACTGTATACTTCGAGTCCACCACCTCTTTCAATATCTCATAATTCGGTTCCCTATGATCCCACCCAGTCTCTCCGTATCTTGACTCGACCACTGACGATCGAAGGATGTGCTCCATCTGTGCGGCACGCTCCTCTAAAGAGGGCAATGCGCATTGAATGAGAACTTCACGGGCCTTCAATGCGACCTTCGCGGTAGATCTTCCTTCCAGCTCGGCCAATCGTCTTAGAGCGGGACGAAAGTACTTCGCAACAGGTCCCACGTTCGCCTTGTTAGGTCTGTACATCTCCAGGATTGCAATGATCAAGTTGTTCTTCGCACCTATCCTGCTGTGAGAGAGCACAATTCGGACAACTTTGAAAATATCATCTTTGTGCTCCTCTCTGAGCTTCAAGACAACATCTTCGTCACGCGAGTTGCGAAGAGAGAAAAGCTTCTCGACGTTGAAGTACTGATCTAACAGGTTCGTGAAGACATCAAGTTCGTGAGCCTTCAGTCCTTCAGTATAGCGGTCGATGACCGTTGTGAGGGGACTGAGCGCTGAACGGAGCAAGTCTGCATCACTTGGCTTAACATTATCTTCCAAGAAGCGCGCCGTAGCCTTCGCCAATTGCTTTGCCGGAAATTCAGCCTTTCTGACCCTTGCCCGCTCCACGATCTGTGTGAACTGGGCGTCCAACTTTTGCGGCATACGTGCATGGAGGGCGGAGAACTGTGCATTCCATTCGCCGTACGGTAGGTCCGAGTCCCGGAGAACCTGCGCAAGCTCGTTGAGCGTAGATGCCATGATTACTTGGTTGTCGAACCCTTGTAAGATGTTCTCCAAGATGCTGTGGAGAAGGGCAAAACGCTGAGGTGGCTTGCTACCCACAACTTGCGGTGGTCCCAAGTCAGGCAGCTGGCCGAGGAAAGGCTGTGCATGCTTCACTCTAGACGGGTCATCCAGAGCTAAGATACCCAGGATATCTCCAGCTTCGAGCGTTGCGCCTGGCTGTTTGATGAGCTGCACGATACCGTCTTCCTGTGTGATGAGCGGCATGTACATCTTCATCACTTCCACTTCAGCAAACGCTTGGCCAGCTTTGACGTGCTCACCGTTCTCAACTGTGAATTTGACTAGTTTGCCAGGACTTGGTGTTCTCAGCTGAGTGGGGTCATTTTCTTGTTCGAGTAAGCAGGTCTTGCTGTCGACACTGATGCGGGTAGCTCCGACTTCTTCTTTCCAGTAAATGCTATGACTGCGTCCGTTGAGTAGGATGAGAAGACCGCCGTCGGCAAGCGCTCTAACACCCACCGCACACTTTGACCCATTGATGAAAAGGTGGTAGCTGTCGAGACTCGATCTGGTGGCGGTGAACTTGTATCGGTTACCCTCGTAGATGAAGTCGATCGGGAACACTGTCTTGAGCATGTCTTTGGCAGGCACTTGACCTTTCTCCAGATTTGCCCTGTATTCAGCAATGCACCCCTCGCTAGCGGTATGCGCCTTGGTCACGGCACCGCACACGACGGCAAGCATCGGATCCGGTCGTTCTGCCGTCAACTTGTTGGATATCAGCTCGTCTAGCCAGCCAGTTGTGATTGTGTTGTCCTCGAATGCCGGCGTCTCCAGTAACTTGATGAGGTATTCGACGGTGGTCCGGAAGTCGCCACGAATACTCAGCTCTTTCAGCGCCACGACCATATGCTTCCGCGAAGCTGACCTGTTCTCCCCGTACGCGAAAATGTGACCGAACTGGCTGTCAGAGAAGCTGTGAATCCCTCCAGCGGTGCCGACGGAGAAGTAGCCCCACACGTTGGAGCTACTTCGGAAGTTCAACTCGTGCATCATGCCACTTGAAGGCTTGAAACCTTCTCCGGGATCTTCTGATGTGATACGGCAGGCGGTCGTGTGGCCTTTTGGCGTAGGCCGTCTCTGGCTCTTGTGGCTGTCTTCTTTCGAAAAGTCGAAGTCGATCTCAGACGAGGTCTGCGGATCCGCCCCGTATAGGAGCCGGATGTCTTTGACGCGGTGCAATGGAACACCCATGGCGATCTGTAGTTGTGCGGCAGGCAAGTTGACACCACTGACCATTTCCGTTGTAGGATGTTCCACTTGCAATCGGGGATTCAGTTCGAGGAAGTAGAATTTATCGTCTGCGTGCGAATAGAGATATTCTACTGTACCCGCCGAGACGTACCCAACTAGTCTCCCTAGTCTCACGGCAGCCTTCTCCATCGCCTGGAATGTCGCTGGTTTCGCGATCGTGACTGGAGCTTCTTCAATGATTTTCTGGTGTCTCCGTTGCACCGAGCAGTCTCTGCCGAAGAGAGAGATGTTATTCCCGTACTGGTCTGCCAGAAGCTGTACCTCCAGATGCCTTGCGTTTCCCGCAAGTTTCATGATGAATATGGGAGATCCTGGCACTTCGCTTGCCGCGGCATTGTATAAGCTTGTAAAATTCTCTTCTGTCTCAACCTTCCGGATGCCTTTCCCTCCACCTCCTTCAGAAGCCTTCACCATGATCGGGAAGCCGATCCGACGTGCTGCCTCGAGGCCTTCCTCGGGTGAATGTGTGCAGCCTTTGTCGTAAACGTCATCGTCGACTGCGACGATACCGGCCTCGTCAACCCGTACTGTATCCACTCCTTCCCCGGACCAAGGTATACAGGGTACCTTTGCATGTTGAGCGACAATGGTAGACGATATCTTGTCGCCCAAAGATCGCATCGCTGAGCCCGGTGGACCGATGAAGATAATTTTCCTTGGCGAAGCCGCCAAGGACTCGGGCAATTTAGGGTTCTCCGAAGCATGGCCCCTTTGGAACTATAAGCCAACTGCCACAACATGATTGCGGAGGTATCCTCTTACCATCCAGCCCACACCGCGTGTACTCCCATCCTCTCGGCAACGTCGACAATCAACTCGACGTTGGCGTAATTGTTGTTATTAGTGCCGCCAGGTACCTTTCCCAGGAATGATTAGCACTCAGCGTTCATCACTTGAACCGTACGTTTGCAGATCAATGCAAACATTATCTCAGGCGCGCGGATCTATAGATGATGGGGTTCAGCTCACCTCAACATATTGGTCCGCCATCCGGATGTAGTCGGCATTAGCCTGCAGGTCTTCCGGCGTGGCCATGACGGTGAACTGTATGGCCCGCTCATCGCCAAAAGTCTCGTAGGCCCATTTCCGGACGGATCGGATCTCCTTGACGGCAGCGATCCCATTGTTTGCGATCAACACCTACAGAGCAGATGTCAATGACATGATCCACGCCGTTGGAGCGTTCCGAGATCAGTGCGGGGGTGAGTCTGACCGACGTGATGACAGTGTGGCCATCATTATTGGCGACAAAGTCTTTGACCAGACTCGCCGGAGCGACCTCGAGGTGGTTGCCGCCTATGAAGTGGGGAGCGAGGTTGTGCTTTGCGGCGTATGAGCTTCCGTGACCATTGACGACCGGCACGGTGACGCCGTTCGTGTGGGGCTCGCCGTTTGTCTCAGCCATGCTAGCTGAGGTCGTCGACGACAGAGAGCGAGGGGGAAGAGGGCGCAGAGCAGAAGCAATATCGGGAAGTCGGGAAACCCAAGTCCTATGCCATATATCTGTACCCGCTCTATCGTAGAAAGCCCTGGGTGGTCTGCAGCGTGCGAAATGGAAGAGATGGAAGATCTGACGGGATAGTGTACAGAAAATGGTCGAGGCAGACGGGCGGTGTCAGGTATATCTGGGAGTGAAAAGAGGAAGATATGGACGGAGGATTTCAGGTACAGTACTGCTACTTCTCTTGCTGTTTTCCTGCGGATGCGGATATGGATTGGGTTCGGATTACGTTGGTAACTTACCTTAACTGACGGAGCTCTTCATCGCAAACTTTCAACGCCGAGCTAGAGCCAGGCTAGTCCCGCCAACCACTTCCCCAACTTCGCTTAGTTATCTCCTTTGGGCTTAGATCCTGTATCGATTATCTGCAGTCATGATTGTTTACAAGTATCTTACGTATCTTAGAGTACTCCAGTCTCACTCGTAAGCAGTGCTTGTACCGCATGTAGTGATGAGTTGAGACTGTGCAAAGTACTGGTACGGCCTGTGTGATACTTGGTCTCAAGGCTTCAAGATCTCCGTCCTCACCTGGACCGAACTGTGCAGAGCCTCTTAGGCAAATGTTGTTGGGTCATCACGAAAGAAAAGCGTCACTCCCTAGCCCTCAAGCTTGACGTAGTGGGCACTACCTACTTTAGGCACTGGGGCAACCCCATATCAAGTCAAGAAAGGTAATATAAGCGTTGGGGAGTCGGGGAGGTTTGATCGGCGCTTACGTCAGCAGTCAGCCTCTCGCCCGTCTCTGCCCGGACTCTATCAGTAATCAACTAATCATCCTCTTCCGTCCGAACTCCGAACCGTCAGAGAACCCCGATCATATAGGGTTACATATCTTATATATATATATGATCCGGAAGGCTAGAACAAGATCATCACCGTCAGTCCTTTATTCAAGAAAATGGATATCAAAATGCCAACAGATCGATCCCCCAGAGCAGCCTGTGAGATCTCTCCTCGTCTCTGGGTGGAGCCAGACAGCGTCCGCCTGTGACGACTACTGCTCCGTGGCCAATCGGAGGGTTTTTCCAGATCCTCTTGCCCTCTATCCAGATTCATATCTATGGAGGAAAGGGAAAGAACCCGACTCTTATGATATAGATGATCGAGTAGACATTACTGATCCTGAAGACTGTTCACCACCGAATGGATGTCCTGTCTCGGTCGCCGAAGGTCATCCCAGCCCGCGCGCACACTCCTTCATCGACGGCTCATGATAGTATGAGTATAAAATATATCAATTATTCTATGTCTATTCCAATGATAATTGTAAGCTCGGTTCAGTATTCTTAGGTAAAGGATGTGGTGATATGTACAACGCTACGAATGACAAGAGTCATACTACATACAAGATGTAGAAGATAACGACAGTAGTCTTGCACCCCCCCCCAGACGCTAATCATGGCCGTCAAACATAGACTAATCATAACAGCCACATCCAAGTAGCCCTCATAGCCTCATAGCCTCATCGACACCAAGCCCAGTTGCACCGCATGCCCTACCATGCCAAAGCACAATACCCTCGTCGCAAGAATCCATACCCGCCATGCTGGAACCTGCTGGAGCCTACCGGAAGTGATTTAAAACGTTTCGCCAACCCCACTCAGTTTCTTCCTTCGTTCAGGAGGCGGCATATCTCCATCATCTCTATGATGCAGGTTCGAGCTGATCCTCCGCCCACCAGCAGGCAATGGTAGTCCGGTCCCGGCACTCTGCCGCTTCTTCAGTCCCGTAGGCGTAGGAATCGCAGAGACACCCGCAACGTCGTTCTTACTGAACGTTGTCCGGCGTGAAACTGGCGTTGACATTTCCGAGTCTTTCTCCTGGACGTTGTTCACGCTTGCAGAGTGCCCGTGGCCGTGAAGGGACGCGTAGCTACCTCCGACCGATGACCGTGGCCGTCTGCTCTCGCTGATTGTGCTGTTGGAGTAGTGACCAAGCGGGGTCCTGGCTCCTGAGATACTCTGTCGGCTACTGGGTCGGCTGAGGGTGGGAGGTAATTGGTTGCTTGTATGGCTGTGGCTAACATTACTGGAAACGCTAGCACGGCTGCTTGGTCGACTGCCGCCATTCCGGTCATGTGTCGGTGTTGTCGATGGAAACCCGAATGATAGGCGACTGACATGTTGGGTAGACAGTGGCGTACCTTCGCCCGTGCCCCTAAGGGATGAGGTGAGACTGGCATTGCTCCCACCAGTTCGCTTCTTGGGACTTCGCATCGTCACCGTCGCCGGAACATGGCTCTGTCCGAGGATGGAGCCACTTCGCGGCGATGCTCGTGGAGGGGTGTATGTGGGAGCTGGCAGTTTCGATCGGGCCGAGTGAACGCGCTCCTCAAGCTTCTGCATCTTACCGATCAAGCCGCGGATCTGATAGAGCGAGCCCGAACGCGGAAATGCTTGCGCCGGTGTTCCATGCGGAGGAGCGTTAGGGGCGAGTCGAGACATTGAAGGCGTACGGCCGTTACTGATTGGGATCGATGGTCCGCGAGAATGGCGTGCAGGCTTTGCGGGCCTATGCAACGGCCGTGGGGTGGAATCTGAACCAGCCGCTGAAACTCGGGTTCTAGATAAACGTGGATATGATAACTTGGTGACAACAGTCTCCGAGCGTTCGGACGTGGGTGGTGACGGCGGCGTGGCTGCATCTGAAACAGTCGACGATGTCGATTTCCCGGGTGGCGTTGCAATGGTGGGAGACGACGTTGTCGTGGCAGGGGAGGCTTCCGAGGTTGGCGTTTGCGGTAGAGCAAGGCCAGGTCCAAGTGGTGTTGGCTTCCGCAGATGCTGCTTTTGTGGCGCTGCTGCAGCGCGTCTTAACTTATCCTGGGTGATTTCCGCCTCAATCTTCAGGTCTGAGAGTTCGTCTCTAAGCCTCTGCGTCTCTATGCGCAATGCTTCACGCTCCTGTTCTCCAACCTTCATCTCTTCCTCCAGCATAACACTCCGTTCTATTGCGACATTATACTTGGACTCCAGATCTTCCAGCGATGAGGTCGTATTTCGGGCTTGCCTCTCAAAGTCATCGTTCGCGACCTCGATATCCCGGAGCTTGAGCTGGATGGTCCTGTTGGTGTCACGAAGGGTTGTAATCTCCTTTTGAAGCGTATTCTGTACAGTGTTCGCTTCTGACTTGGCTTGCTTGTATTTCGTCTAAGTAGAGGCAGTCAGCATTTGAGCTTACGGAACAGTACTGCCTCTGGCATGCTGGCAAGTCTATCGTAGTAAAGGCCACATCTCTCACGCCAAAGGAACAGAGGATGCGTACCTTCCACTCGTCGACTTCGTACTTCAGACTTTCCACCTTCTCCCGCAACTTGCTCTCCCTTTTGTCCGAAGCTTCGACTTCCTTCTCAAGCTCAGCTTCCAACTCTCTACTCGAGCTTTGAAACTCTGTAAGTTCGGCTTCGAGCTGCTCATACAGGGACTTGTAGTGTGTAAGAGCATCCTCGGTCGAAGAGAACTTTTCTATCGGTGACGAGAGCGGTTCTTCGGCGGAAGGCATAGATGTTTGGAGGCGGCCGAAAGCAGCAATGTGGCTCAGAGGTCCGAGCGCGGAGGTGGTCGACAAGGGAGAGGTCGAAGACTGCTGTTGTGGAAAAGAGAGCAGCCTTCGACGCTCGGGAGAGAGCGGACTGGAAGCCGTGGTTTAGAAGCTGCCACGCAGCTCAGGTTTCGCGTTTTGGTACTGGAAGATTTTGGGTCCAATATGACCGCAGTAGTTGATGAACCCTTGCTTCTCTTCTGGGTCGAATTATGTTTGATGCCTAGGTCAAAGTAGATACCTAATTTCGTTATCGTCAGTTTGGCGATGATCTCTGGTCGTCAACGCGGTTGTCGTTCGTATCGTCGTTCTTATTGTCGTCGTCGTCGTCGTCGTAGTCGTAGTCGTCGGTTGTCGCATGTGTTGATCACGGATTCAAGATTGCTGAGCAACACACACCTATAGCTACGGCAACCGTGATTCGTCTCAAAGGCTTGGCGCTATACCGCGCATCCACTAGCGCGCCCGTGCCGAATACATTTCTTTGCCCCTGTCGAATAAACCTCGACAACAACAATAGAACCTTTAACCATTCAGCGGCACAATATGTGTTACGTCTTTATTGGATTTTCGCCACACTCATTTCACCGCACTAGCCGGCTTGGAAACACTTCGTGGATTGAGAAGTAGCATATCTGCTGGAGAATGCGAAGAGCTTCCAAGCAAGCCTGTCTAGTGACAGTCTTTACTCCTCCTCGCTGGGGCTCAAACAGCGGACTGTGATCAACTTCTTTACTTCTCCACTATTTAAGATATCATCTAATCGGCATACCCGACATCTCTGTGCACCATCTTCCCATCGCCTTCAAAGGACGGCGTGTCGTATGTACCCTCCGGATCTAATCACATATCAACATTCGTCTCTACCACAAGGATCAATCTACTCGGATGAGATGATGTGAACATACCCTTACTAGTCCTCATGATATACTCCTGTGTCTTCACGATGTCGTGCCTCAACCCACTCAACAACTCATGCATATCCAACCGCACTCTCTCATTCCTCTGTGCGCCACCCTGGATGGCTGCCTGCGCAACATGATATCTGCTCACATGATTTCTCAGCATCATGTCAAACGGCGTCGTCGTGCTGCCTTCCTCGCGGTAACACTCGATGGTAACGCGCTGCAGATTTGGACGGCCGAACAATAGACCTTTGATTTCATTCGCGTAGCCGTGGTAGTTGAAGTGAATGGGCCGGTCGGGCGTGAAGAGGGCGTCAAAGTCTGCGTGGGTTAGAGCGTGCGGGTGACTGCCTTCGAGACCGAGGATCATGAGATCAGTGACGTTGACGACGCGGACGCGTAGCTGCGGCACTGATTTACGCAGCATGGCTGCAGCTTCGATGACTTCGAAGGTAATTTCTGCACCGATACCGACCAGGACGACGTCCGGGTCAAGACCTTCATCGGTGCTGGCGAACTTCCAGATAGAGCCGCCGGCGCGACAGTGCGATTCTGCTTCGGAAGCAGTGAGAAAGACCGGTTGCGGCTGTTTGGAGCCAACCATTAGGTTGACGTAATTCTTGGAACGGAGACAGTGAGCTATGGTGGAAAGGAAAGTGTTTGCGTCCGGGGGAAGATAGACGCGGGCTGCATCCGGTTTGAGGTTGAGAACGGCGCCGATGAAGGAGGGGTTCTGGTGGGAGAAGCCATTGTGTTCTTGTCTGGTCCAGGTACTGGTTTCCAGATAATTGATGCTGCTGATATCCTTTCTCCATTTCGTTTCCCGCGCCTGAGCATGTAGCGTTAACAAAGTGCCCAAGGTATGGTCTACTGGGTATGACTTACCATTTTGTTGAATTTACTGTACTGAACCATCATGGTATGAACAATGCCAAGAAAACTCTCGTAAGAGGGAAATAGCCCGGTCCTACCAGTCAAAGTGTAGCCCTGAAGGAAGCCTTCACAGGTGTGTTCAGAAAGTATCTCGATGACTCGCCCGCCTCTGGCATTGGAGAATTGATCCCACTGGAAATCGCGTCCTGTATGTCGGAAAACTGCATCAAGCTTGTTACTGACCAACTCATCGGGTGAGAAGATCCTCATGCTCTTCGGGTTCTTCACTAATATCTCGTCAAGAAGCTCGCCGATTGTTGCCATACAGCTTGCTTGGTCGCCCTTCTTGACGCTGAATTTCTTCCAATCAGGGATGTCGAGCGTCTCACGTGCGAAGCAAGTGTCAATGGTCTGTCCAATCTTCCGTTTGTCATTCTTCGGAACGATGTGCGCAACCGCCTCAGTAGGGCCACCCTCTTCGGTGAAGAGTTCGTGAGGCTTGTAGCTTCCTAGCCATTCTTGCAACTGTTTTAGTTCCTCATCATCCGACTTGGCTGCCATTAGCGGGACTTGATGTGCATGAAATGAGCCCTCCACAAATTCGCCTTTGACCTCTTTCGGACCACCCCAGCCCTGGAACTGAGTCAGCGCATAAGACATCAATATTCTTGGGGATTTAAGTGGCTCACCTTGGGAGTCCGCATGATGAGTACTGGCCATCTCGGTTTCATGATCGGCTTTCCAGACCGAGCTGCCTTCTGGATTTTCCGAATCTCATCCAGAGCCCACTCCATGGAAGCACTAACGTCAGCGTCAATTTCTTCCAGGTCCTCAACAAATCGTGGCTGGTAGCCGTAACCAGTGAACAAAGCGGCCATCTCCTTGTCATCCATGCACCCGTATATGGTCCTCTCGCTAATCTTGAAGCCGTTAACGTGTACGATTGGGATGACAGCACCGGATTCTGCGGGATCAATATATTTGTAGCCGTGCCATGCTCTTCTTGCAGTCAGTAAACCGAGTTTCTTTTGAGGATATTTGCCTTACGTGGCGGTGGGCCCGGTCTCAGCCTCTCCATCTCCTACGATACACGCTACGACGAGATCCGGCTTGTCCATAATAGCCCCGAAAGCTACCGACAATGCGTATCCAAGCTCGCCACCTTCATGGATGGCGCCGGGAGTCTCCGCGTTGATGTGACTGCTTAATATCAGTGATCGTACGCTAAGACGTCTATCAACGCTTCCAGCTCACCTAGGAAGTCCGCTTGGTGTACTGAATCTGGTGACCAGGTTGTGTAGTCCGGTTCTAGTCCTTCCGTATTCCGGGTAGATCTTTTCGAGGGATCCCTCAAGCCATAAGGATGCAAGGATTGCCGGCGCACCATGGCCGGGGCCGATCACGTAGAGCAGGTTCAAATCGTGCTTTGTAACGAGCAAATTCAGGTGTGAATATACAAGCGTCAGGCCCGGACAAGTACCCCAATGTCCTGTAACCGTATCAGCTATTTGGCTACGAGCAGAGTTAAATGGACCAATTACCTAGCAGTCGGGGCTTGATATCATCGAAGGTCAGATCTCGCTCCAAGTAGACATTGTCGTGCAAAAAGATCATAGCTATAACGGACAGGTCAGCACGGAAGACAAGTATCAGGGACGGACATGTTGTATACCAGCTGTGATGTAATTTGCAGCGCGCTTGAAAAGCTGCAGTCCAAAGTATGTCTCCTGATCCAGCTTGGTCTTCTCAAGCTTGACCGCCAGCGACAACACATCATCTGGTACATTTGACGGAATCGGCTGCGGATTCGGGCGATCAATGACTTCGCCAGGCATCTTTGAAATGTGGTGGAATTTATTGGACAAAGGTGAAGATAGTAGGAGAGCAGTAGAATTCGTCTTTTGTGGAGGTCTGAGTTCCTCAAGACGTTCTGAGACTTGTACCACCTTACCTGTAGCTCTCTTGCGGGGTCAGTTTAACTGGGGTGAGTGCGAGTGAATAAAGTGCTCGAGCTTTGGACAGCAGTAACGGAAGACTCGGAAGTGCAAGGATCTGCACGTTGACGTGCAGCACCCTTGCCGTCAAATATTAACGTTGAGACCGCTGAGGATTACCTTACAGTACAAAGATCTCACACCGTGTTATACAGTAGCTACCGACCTTAGGCTATGATGAACGTTCTGTACCTCGATTAAATGAACCCGCTCTACCTCATATTATTAAATATTGCCCATTAGGATTTTGTCCGAGAAGGTTGCTAAGGTCTGCCGTAGAGGTACGGCGACAACAACAACAATCTGACATGGCGACGGCGGTTGTGGTCTGATCGATCCCAAAGCTTGATCCTTGAAAGTGGAAAGCTTAAGTGAGTTGTCCTTATCGATAAGCGGAGCTCGGCAGGCAGGGCAGCGTTAATATTGAAGTTACAAAGTACCTTACCTTACTGTACAATACGTTCAAGAGAAGGACCTTTCCCTTTCCCTTTCCCTTTCCCTTTCCCTTTCCCTTTCCCTTTCCCTCCCCAAAGTCGGGATCATGCCAAAGATCATTCTGTCTATCAACGCGGGCTCTTCGTCTGTCAAAATATCCGTCTACATTGTAGAGCACAAAGGACAAGCCCCCAAACAGCTGGCTGATGCGCAAATAGTGGGATTGACCGCTCCCCCAGCGACCTTGACTTACGAGCGAGGTTCTGAGAAGGTAAAAGGACAAGAGATTGATGGCATCAATGGGCAACAGGATGCCTTCAATTACATTCTTGACCATTTGGTGAACGACAAGGCACTTACAGTAATTCAAAACAAGGACAACATTACCCATGCCTGTCATCGAGTCGTTCACGGAGGCGACTTTCCTGAAGCGCATGTAATAGATTCGGACACGTACCACCACTTGGAAGAATTGACGGACTTGGCTCCGTTGCACAATGCCAGCGCTTTAGCCATTGTCGAAGCGTGCACGAAAGAACTCCCCAAAGCGAAGAATATTGCCTATTTCGACTCCGCATTTCATGCCACCATCCCCGAAGCAATCCGCACCTATCCTATTGACCAGCAAGTTGCAAAGAGAAACAAGCTGAGAAAGTATGGCTTTCACGGCATCAGCTACGCTTTCATCATAAGATCGGTGGCCGAATATCTCCAGAAAGACGTGAACGAAACAAGCATCATTGCTCTGCATCTGGGCAGCGGTGCCTCAGCTTGTGCGATCAAGAATGGAGTATCACTAGATACCAGTATGGGCTTGACCCCATTGGCTGGGCTGCCCGGTGCCACTCGAAGTGGGAGTGTTGACCCAAGGTACACTGCTTGAGGGTGACTGCGCCTCTGAGACTGATCTTCTATGGTGTACAGTCTGATATTCCACTTCACTCATGACGCCGGTAAACCCAGTCCCAGTAGCACAAAAGAGCTGCACATCAGTACCGTAAGCTTATCAGCCAGCCCCTGACATCGACCATGTCGACTGATATGTAACGAAGGCGGAAGATATCCTGAACAAGAAGTCCGGCTGGAAAGCTATGACTGGCACCACGGACTTTGGCAAGGTGTCTTCATCCACCGACCCGCAGTGCAAGCTTGCCTTTGAGATTTTCATCGATCGTATCCTAGGCTTCGTAGGAAGCTATTACATCAAGCTGGAAGGCCGTGTCGATGCGCTGGTGTTCGCAGGAGGGATAGGCGAGAAGGGTGCGATACTGAGGACTCGGGTGACCGAGAAATGTCGGTGCCTGGGATTTGAGATTCATGAAGAAAAGAATAAGAAGAGTGTAGACGATGTTGTCGTCGACGTAGGAAAGGAGGGTGCGAGACACCGTACGCTGGTCTGTAGGACCGATGAGCAGGTAATGTATTCGCCGTGTAATCGCCGCATGTTGGTACTGATATTTCTCGACAGTTCGAGATGGCAAGAGGATGTGCAGCGAATGATACATTCTTCAACTAGGTTGCGCCAGATCTACGCCCCTTGAACGACCAATTCCATCTTGCGAACATCATACATGGTCAACGTCAGAGTCTATGAAACACTGTGCCATGGGTGTCAAAGCAGCTCTATACCAATAATGGCACCGATACCTGTAGTCCTGTCCACCGTCCATACAGTACCCTATATCACAATTTTTTACAGCGTGAATGGAGATGATGATGACCGATGACCTGAAGCACTGCCACAAGTGAGGGGAAGCGAAATCCGGGGTAAAGTACTTTGTACCAGGTACCCAATGTGACGTGCCTTGATGCAGAGTGGCGGTGCTCATCCAATCACGAGAATTCCTTGATCAATCACCTTCAAACGATCTTCCCATCTCCCATACCCCGCAAGATTTCCGTAGCCGGCCGTCCCACGGGCAACTGTCTTTGGAACATCCAAATCATAACTTCATAGGTGATTAAGCGGATTTTCGAACAATACTCAACAGCTAAGACGTTATACGAGGGTTGAAAAGCCCACCATGGCAGATGTCTATAACAGCCAAGTTGTCAGTATTCTGTAGAGATCCTAAGGTGCATCGCAGAGAAACTGACGACATCTAGGACGCCTTTTCCATCTATCACAAACAGCAAGAATCTCGATCCCCACCGAGCTCAATCTTGGATGGCCCTGCTCTTCCAGCCCTAGGCCACGCTCTTGCGGGATCTACCGGTGCAGCCATCTCAAATATCTGTACCTATCCTCTCGACCTCATAATCACACGCCTCCAAACACAACGCCAGCTACGCAGGAATGCTTCTTCGCCTCATGAGGGCGAATACAAAGATATCAGCGATGCTGCCGGAAAGATATACACTCAAGAGGGGGGATTCTCTGGCTTTTACACGGGAGTAGTAGAAGACACGGGGAAGACGATTGCAGACTCTTTTCTCTTCTTTCTTGCGTACAATTTCCTTCGGCAACACCGCCAGAACGCGCACGGTACCCCTTCGAGAAGCTTGCCGGTAGTCGATGAGCTTAGCGTAGGTATTTTGGCCGGGGCTTTTGCCAAGCTCATTACGACGCCAATTGCAAACATCGTCACACGCAAACAGACCTCTGCTCTTGTATCTTCCCGTTCCAGCTTGGGCTCACAATCCCAGCCAACGGTCAGGAATATTGCGTCTGAGATACGCTCCGAGAAGGGTCTTCAGGGGTTCTGGGGCGGGTATAGTGCCAGTCTCATACTTACTCTCAATCCAAGTTTGACTTTCTTCTTCTACGAAACGTTGAAACGCAGTCTACTGCCGAGAGCGAAGCGTGATGACCCCGGTGCGCTGGCAACGTTCTTCCTTGCAGCAGTAAGCAAGGCGATGGCATCGGCCATCACTTATCCTTTCTCCCTCGCAAAGGCTAGAGCGCAAACTTCATCCAAAGTCGTCGATGACAACGATGAGGAGGTCAAAGAGGGACTCGAAAAGGCAACCGCGGGAGAAGTCAGCGGGACCAGACGGACGCGGAAAGCAGTCCGGACGACAGTGTTCTCCACCATTCTACATATCGCCAGGACAGAAGGGGTTGGAGCATTGTACGAAGGCTTGAGTGGTGAAGTATTGAAAGGGTTCTTCTCGCACGGCATCACAATGCTCCTGAAAGATGCTATCCACAAACTCATCATCCGGTTATACTACACCGTTCTGAAGATGTTGAAGAGATATCCAAGTCCGCAAGAGCTGGCGCAGCAGGCAAAGGAGCGTGCAGAGATCGTAATCGGGAGTGCCTCCGACCAGGCGTCCCAAGCAGCAAAGACAGTAAGCGACGGCACGCAAAGTGTAATGGGAAAGGGACAGCAGGTGGCACAGAACGGATCGGCACGCGCGCAATCTCTCTACCAGGCCGGCAAAGACCAGGCTTCTGGCTTGGTCGACGCTACGAAGACGAAAGCGGACGATGCGAGGAAGAATACGTCCAACGCAGCAAGCAGTGCATACGAAGCGGGCAGAGACACTGCTAACGGAGCATACGAGAAGAGTACAGACAGCGTCAGCAATGCGTACGACAAAGCGCATGGCACAGCAACAGGAGCATACGACACCACCAGGTCCACGGCCAGCGACACCTACGATGCCAGTAAATCGACAGCGAACAACGCCATTGACAACGCCAAAGACGCAAGCGCCGCAGCCTACAACAAGACGAAGGATACTGCCAGCAGCGCCTACGATACCAGCAAATCGACAACTGGCCGCGCACTCGACGGCGCAAAGAATACCGCTACCGGCGCGTACGACACCACCAAGTCCGGCGCCAACAGCGCCATCGACACGGCGAAATCTACAAGCAGCTCCGTATCCGACGCTACGAAATCGACGACAAAGGACACCCTTTCCGGCGCGGCAAACACGAAAGATAGTCTTGCCGAATACATCGGCAAGAAGACGGAGATTCTGGGCAGGAGTATTCGCCCTAGTGTCGAGGACGCGGGGGAGGAATAAGGTAGGCACTGGTTGGATTTGAGCCTCGGATGTAGGCAAGTTCAATTCAATACCGGGAAAGGGAGGTATAATTTGTACGAGTTGGTGGGTTTATGTGTATAAGGAGCATAACGTCTCGTGGTTGTTGATTGATTGGTACCTACGACTCCCATCTACCCTCGAACGCGAATGTAATTGTTCCCATGTTTTCTTCGTTTTCCGTGTACATACATAGTACCTACCTACACTATCTATCCATTGACAGCATCTGAATCCGAATAAGAGTACCTCCCAACCATCCGCACTACCGTCCCGTTGACTGACTCCACCCTCTACCCTGCCAGGAGATGTTGGACGGTCAGACCCGTGGCCTGCCTCCCTCGATCAACCACCACTACTGCCGACGCCGCCGCCGCCGTCGCCGCCGTCCCTCGCTCATATCATCGCCCAAGCCGGAGAAAATAGCCGCGGAACCCCCGTCCCTGATTTCCCTCTTTCCTTCCCTCCCTCCCTCCCTCACCACCTCATTTCATCTCACCTCACATCATCGTACCCTACTACCCCGTTGGAATCCCGATCCCGGTCTCCACCGCGTGTACGCACGCACGTCCGCATGTCAGACGCTCCTCCATCCAGGATTTGAGACCGGAGGATACGTAGGCTAACACTAATTACATGTATTACATAGGACTGTACCGTACGGTGCGGTGGGAATTGGTGTGGTGTGGTGTGGTGTGAACTTTGGTGTGGTGTAGTGATGGATGCGAGGTAGGTGGTTTCGGAGAGGGCGGAGGGCGGATGGCGGAGGGTGTATGGGGTAGGGTAGGGTCTGGTTTGGTGGGTACGCTTTCGAACGGGGGACGGGGGACTAGGGATGGCGCGGGTTGTGGATAGGGTTCAGTTGGTGGGTAGGTGTGGGATTGGTTGAGAGGGAGATGAGAGAGACGGAAGCCGTGAGAGAGTGGGGCGCCCCGGGGAGAAATGGAGAGGAGGACGTGGGCGGTGTGCAGTCTGTCGGATCCGCTGCGATGCGAGGTAGCGTTCATTCCGAGACCAGGACCTTCTCGCCCCGCTTTCGTGTCTAGACTCTCGCGTAGGATGCCGTTCCCAGCGCTCGTGATTCAGTCACTGCAGTCATGCAACTATGACGACCGAGATAAAACAAGTAAGACAGTATCCATCAGAGCCCATTTATCCTACCCACCCAGCTAGCATAGCACAGCAGAAAGAGAAAAGATCGAAAACCGCCACGAATGGCAGACACGCCCCAGCCCAGCGCCTTAACCCCGTCGAAAGCAGCGCCCAAGTAGCCGGGCCGCGGACATCACCGGAGACTCAGCGTAACCAAGCCCCAGCGCAACAAAACAAGCCCACTCCCGTCCATCCAGGCTCGCGAAGCTAGCGAGCGGTCGTCCAAACGCATCGCCATCGAACGGCGCGCCCACAACGGCAGGGTAACGCCGCCCTCGGCCCAGCCACACCATCGCCGGGCAACAAGGAGACGACGTCTAGCCACCGAAACCGTACAAGGTGCGACCCTGGCGCTTCAGGGCGTAGACGACGTCGAGCGAGGTGACGGTCTTGCGCTTGGCGTGTTCGGTGTAGGTGACGGCGTCGCGGATGACGCTCTCGAGGAAGGTCTTGAGGACGCCGCGGGTTTCTTCGTAGATCACTGGGCGAGAGGGAGGGGTGTCAGCGGAAGTGTCGTTTTGGGGTGTGTGTTGGGGTTGTGTAGGGGAGAGGAAGGGGAAGGGGAGGAGAGAAGGATGGGCGGAGGTGAGGAGGGAAGGGGGAGAGAGAGGGGGGACATACTGGCGGAAATACGCTTCACCCCACCTCGACGGGCGAGACGGCGGATGGCGGGCTTGGTGATGCCTTGGATGTTGTCGCGGAGGATTTTGCGGTGACGTTTGGCGCCGCCTTTGCCGAGGCCTTTGCCGCCTTTACCGCCTGTAAAAAATAATCGTCAGCAAGAGTGTTTCTTATGAGAGGTGGGTTGCGATGGAGTAATAAATTCTTAAGCTTCAACGACGATGAGGTGGGGATAATATGGTAATAAATGACAAAAGGAGTTAGGGTTGAAGTGGTGGTGAGGTGCGGTCGCTTGACACGTGGAAAACACCAACATGAGTGAGTGGTGAGAGTAAGACGACAACGAAATACCAAAAACACGAAAAGCGAAAGTGCGATGAGAAATAAATGAGCAAACTTACGTCCAGTCATCTTATCGGAGTCGTGAGGTCTAAAAGAGTAATTTAAATCGCGATATCAAGATGAATAGACCGTGTTGTGGATGATATCGATGAAAAGGCGTTTGATGACGATGAAAAATGCGGTCTTTGAAAGGTGTCAAAGATCAGGAGAAAATGCGAGGAAGAAACGATGTTTAAGTACAGCTAGGAAAGCGAGAATTCCGGTTGTTCTTGCGGACAGGCGCTCTTTCAGGGACTAGCCTGTTTCGGGGCGCTGCTTGACTATAGGTAAGGACAGGCAGAAACATGGAATACGGTGAGGCAGAAGCATGGGAGTGCAATCATTTCTGACGTGCTGGAAAGCAGCACTTTTGGGTGCGCATTTGCGGTGCTGCTGCTTTGCCCAGGCTTGGGAGTTGGTGGATTTAGCGCGTCAGGAGTAGCCGCGGTGGAAGTGGAAGCGCAGCCGATGGGGGGATGTGGTAGCGAGCTGACTAATACCGAAGAAACCCTACGAGTTATACAGGGCACGTGGACGAGCGTGATGATTCTCGATCTGAAGTTGTAAGAGAATACCTTGCTACCTGAATCTACGAATCTAATATCAAGTCACTTGTGCTCCTTGTCTTCATGGCAGTTAATTACAACTAAATATCAACCGTATACATATATCGACAATACTCAATAAATCCTTAGGGTAGTATGCGGGTGAAGCGGACGTCTTAGAAACTTAAGACAGTGTCGAGACATCTTGAATTCAAGATAACTCGTAAACAAAGTCATCTTGGGACCATCCTGGTGTACCTAAAAAGCTCAAGATCCCATTATTCTGACATGCTCTTGTTAGACTATTGAGATCACCCCATGCGCCCTTGAGGTAGTGTCGGCCAACCCGATCCTGAAAACATGATTGGAGCCACTACTCTTCGGCCTTCGCGTGGAGCGTTACTTATCCTAAGGCGGACAAGCCAAAGGCTGCAATGAGGCTGCGCTCTTGAGCTTCCAAGTATATATGGTCTCATGCCCATCCTGAAGACCTGCTTCTACGTGTTCTCGAAGATGTCTTCGCTCCCGCAATGACCTGTGTCAATATTTCCAGCTTCTAAGCTATTCGAGATGGGTCTCACCAGACGACATGTCTAATATCACAACTTATCCAGACTGCGGGCGGATGGATTCCATGAGGATCGAAGCTGATCCTGACATCGGAGGAATTGGTGTCAGTGAAGCGCTCAACACCCATTCACTCTGCATGGAGGGCTAGCGAACGCTGATCTCAGGCCAGGTCATTATAGCTTTCGTACTCACTGCCTGTCTTACGTTGACGTCCGCGATGCTTGTTCAGATATTGGATCTGGTCGACTACGTCGAAGAGTCGCCTCCCTTGAGCCCGTTTGACAAGTTTCTGCGTCTTGTATACCGATTCGTACCATTCAGAATCAACCACGATGAGAGGAGAATCGTCCGAAGTGTACTCGAAAAGTTCGTCCTCTCGCTCAGCGACCAGCAGCTTGTGACGGGTATAGCTATCCTCTCGGCGGGTTGGATTCGACACACGCAAGAGAAGCTATACCACTTCGCGATGATCCTTGACCTGGCTTGGATGTCGTCCAATACGCATCTGCTTACCCTGACCGTCCTTCACGACTACTTCGTGCAGCATCATGATATACGGTATTGGCGGTTGGCCCTCATGGCATGCAATTTCGTCATGCTGTTTGTTGGAAACGTCTATTCGGGGATATCTTCCTGGTACGACGATTTCGCATATCCCGCACAGTGTGATTTCGACGTCGTCGACCAGGCTCCGAGTACGATCGGGGGAGTGCCAGCTCGATATTCGAAGTCCAGCGCGGTCCTTCTCATGTACGGCTACGCTGGGGCCATCGTCGGCCTATTCCCTGGTATCTGGAGACGTGTGACAGCGTACTACAGGGGTCATGTTCAGCGCCATCTGGACCACTACTTTGACAGTGGTATACGATATCACAGCACGTTGTTGCAATTACAACAAACCCGGTCCGTCAAGTTGAGACGGTTGCTGCTCGGACTCATACTTGGACTCTATGAAGTCGTATATTCGGTTCTCAACATGATCTTTCACATCGCTACATCCACCGCTTGGAATGTTTTCGTCTTCGAAACGTTCTGGTTTGCTTACGGTAATTGGGGCATCTGGGGCGATCGAGCTTACGCTAAAACGTATATGGAGGGGGACGAGGACCAGTGGGGTTTCGGGCAGCTGGTCCCGCTGTTCTTGCTCGGTCTTCCTTTGCTGTCGATTGTGGATAATTATTACGGTGGGTGCCATATGCTCTTAGGAACATCCGCAGCTGATGGTCGATTAAAACAGAGGCACGACGAAACATTCTGAAGATTCCTTGAACGTTTTGTTCTCTGTGGCTTGGTCGACGTTTTGAAGTTATCGCAGCTTAGGTTCAACGTGTCTGGCTCACCTCTTGAGTGCAACAAGTCTCTCCCAACAGGCATATTGCCCCTCCATCCGGGAGCGCAACCAGCTGTCCTGACTAGACGAGGGTCTTCTCCACTTGAGTTGAGCCACCTGGATTGAGCTTTTTTCTGGTACTGTCGAAATCTTGACTACCCTAGAGATGGCTTGGAAGTACTGGAGCCACAAGGGAAAGGACGAGGTAGAAGATACCAACGCGGAACATATGCATGTTCAAGGTCTTGATAGGACTTGAGCTTCATATAGAAATCTGGACTCACTTCAGCGAGTCAACAACGACAACATCAACAACAATCATGCTAGGAGTATGAAGCACCACTACTCTGCAGCAGCTACCGCAGGTGTTTCTCGGTGTGAAGTTCCAGTTGAATCAATCAAATCTGAAGTCCTTCTTCATGTGTTGGTGTTGAGGGTGTTGAGGTTCATGAACTTACACCTCTAGCGAAGTTCTTGGCCCTTGTTAAAGGCAGGTAATTTACAAACATGGACTCTGGTTGTAATCGCTCACACAGCTGGTGTGCAGCTATAACTAAATGGTTACAGCGTATAAGATATGCAAAATAGAAAAACCATGTACACTTGTGGTCACGTCAAAGTTATAACTGCTTTCCTGTTCACATCTGCGAAAAATCGGGTGGTTCGAATAGATCTGTATTACAGAAGGGTACCTAGGGAGCAAGACAAATCGCAGATATGCCCGATCCCACAACCAGCCTAGATTATCCATCGCCAGCAACTGGTAAAGTAAAGGTTCGTTCCGAGTCCAGCTCCACGCAGTCTCGAACTGCCACATATGCCCATTATCAATCTGATCATCCAACAGACGATGACTTCAAAGACCCTCCGCTTCTCCCAAGCGAAAGTCGACCCAGCGCACATCCTCAACCCCTCCTCTCCTCCTTATGGAACAGCCCCTTAACCGTATCAGTCACCGAGATGTTCCCAAACAACCACTCGTTGCCGTGCCGGCCACACTGCATCACCGTGCCTGAGTTCCGGCTCTTCCTCTTGACGTGGCCTGGGCGAGTGGGAGTCGTGGGCTGCAAGGACGGATCGGAGGCGCTTCTGGTGTGCTCGTATTTCGGCATGAAAGATGGCGAGGTGGTAGACGATCTGTATGGCGATGGCGATCGGGGCCGGGTACGCTGCAGGATGGTCTGGTCGAGCGACATTGGGTTCCGAGTGAAGTAGCTGCCCTCGCCGGAGCTGGAGGAAGAGGAGGTGGGAGAGGAAGGGTAGTATGGTGAGAGAGGGGAACGCGGCGAGGATGATGAGGAGGACTGGCTCTGGGAGGAGGATGCGGTTGAGTCCAGTTTTCGGGGGAGCGGTTTCGGCTCGGGGTAAGAGGTTCTTGGTGAGGAGGCCATTGTCGATGGCTTGATTTTGTTGGACAGCTTCGAGGTATAGTATATGTGGATATAAACTGTAATAGAGAGCAATTCTGTAGTCGCCGTGGAGAGTAGCGTGTGAATATGGATCGAAGGTAGAAGCGGATATCAGCCCTATAAGAACATAGACTTGGCAAGAAAATCTATCCGAGCTCTGCGTGATAGAGAAGAATAAGAATTCGCGCAGCAAGTCCCCATCAATTTATCTCATCCACGACCGGACTGCCAACAAACGACAGGCTTACCCCTCTTTGCGGCTCTCACTCATTTTCTGGCCCCCATCTTCGCAATCCGACCGACGCCATGCAAATCAGTTCGATCAAGCCAACAAGAGCCAGAGATGCGCGACCAAGGAAGTCACGGTGTGAAAAGGCTAACATGACCGCGTCTACAAGCGAAGAACAGGGCCTCGACCTCCTTCTCCCACTGCTTCCGCCCCTATTCTCGTCGGCTTCACCGCTCCACTCCACTGGAACGACCTCACACTGGCGCGCTGCTGCATGCGTGCTGTGCTAAGGTGAGGTAAGGTCTTTGACGATCTCTTGAGATGCATTAGTGCCGTCAGTTCTGACGACTGTCGTGTCTTCTCGCTACTGCACTTCGAGTTAGGATGAACTCTGTGAGAGAGGGACGCATGGAAGCGAAAGCGACGGCGAATCAAAGGATATGTGGTCATCAGCCCTAGGAGGACCCGAAAGCTTGAATTCCCTCACGGTGCACGACGTGAATGGTGAAGGTCCAGTAGCTGCATCCTAAGGCACCGGGAGAGTGCATGAACATTGCATTGCATTTACTTCGTATTGATTTTGTTGTTCTGTTACTGGGATTACTGCAATCTACTTATACAAGGAACCTTGTTCACACTGATACATTTGCCGAAACATGAAAAGTGACTGCATACACAATCTTGCCTGACTCATATTGGACACATTGGTGAAAGCACTATGAACCGTTATTAAGATGATCATGGATTGCATCAAATTTTACCCTGATCTCGGTGTCATCTATCCTGCACTCACTGCAAGGTGGTCATTTGCTGATCTTTCACGCTTCCTTGACCCATCACCAACGAATCGGAATAGAGTCGGCGTTGGTAGAAGGCGATAGAAGTATGAGTCAGTTGCATTTCTGGTTGCAGAATCGATCATTGTACGCCGAGTAGAGGTAGTATTTTACATAGCACACTTACTGAACAAGTCGCAGATGGCAAATGCAATGTGCGAGGGAGAGAGATGACAGATAACCCGCTCGCTGCCGAACAACAGACTGAAAGTGAGAGAAAGTGATGCAGGACAGTGGAAGGGTATCTGTACAGCGAACCCCAAGGCAATTACACTCGGCGCCTGCAATACACCCCTGGTACGCTAGATGCAACCCACAAACCAAAAACGTCACATCCATTCGCCGTCTCTAACCCGTGCCTGTCCCCGTCCCATCACCTTCGATGCTCATCACGGGCAATGAACCACCACACTTGAAGCTATAAAGACGCACCTCACAGTCTTCACTGCCCGTGCACATCTTCGAGTCGCTAAGACCAATGCAGGTGACCGGGCCGGCATGTCCGGTGAAGGTGCGTTCGCACTTCCCCGTCCTCGCGTCCCATACTTTGACCATGCGGTCCTCGGCGCCCGACACCACGCGCAGCGTATCGGCCGCCAACGCCCAGATACCTTCGACATGGCCGAAGAAAGTGCGTAAACACCGACCGGTGGGGACGTCCCAGAGGCGGATCGTGGAGTCGAGGGCGCCCGTGAGCATGTAACGCGGCAGTTGCGGTCGATCGCCCGAGAAGGTACGTCTCGGTGACATTCCGTTCCCCAGCACGGTGACCAGGTCGCCTCCCGCGCTTGTACCCGCGCTCCCGTCGTCTTCGGTGTCGTCTGCTTCCGCTTCCTCGAATTCGAATTCCCTCGGGAGTGGTAACACCTGTTGCACTTGGCCGACGTGACCCTCGAAGACTTTGATACAATACTTGGCATCCAGATCCCAAAGTCGGACGGTGCAGTCATCCGATGCAGAGAACACAGTACGTGATGCGGAGTCGACTTTGACAGCATTGACCCAGTCAGTATGACCTCGTAATAGGAAAGTAGATTTGTCTTCAAAATTCCAGATCTTGATAGTTTGATCAATCGATCCAGAGGCAAGGATGGTCGAATCAAAGTGCAGGCTGATGATGCCCCCGCTGTGTCCTGTATAGGTTGATATACATTCTCCCGTCCTCCAGTTCCAGACTTTGAGGCTGCGATCGAGACTACCGCTGATAAGCTTAGTGTCGTCAAATTGTAGACAACGGATGCCCGACTCGTGGCCTCGTAACGTTCGAATGTTAGCTCCGGTCTCAATGTCCCAAATCTTGATGGTGGTATCGTATGACCCCGTTGCAAGAATGTTGTCGTCGAACTGCAAGCACATGACACCATTCGAGTGGCCCTTGAAGACCTGGGTAGAACATCGGCCATATTTCCAGTTGGTACCCACTTTGAAACGATCCTTATACACATCCTTCCACGGCCGGAATCGAGGTCTGAAGTAGGATCCTTCTACCTCCTCCTTGGCCTCGGACATACATTGGCGCTTCCGTGACATCTTGGGTGATCGTAGATGACAGTCGGACCCGATAATAGCCTGCTCACTGTTCTCTGAAATGATCTGCGATGTAACGTCCGACTCTAACTCGTGTGTTGCCGTGTTACTTTCAGGGAAAGGTGTAATATCAGGGGACCACACATTCAAGCCTCGGCCAGTTGCGCGCAGTTGAATTTGTCTCTTAGAAGCCCGCAATCTCTTCCGTTCTAGTAACGGCAGACCCCATCCACATTTGGTGCATTTCCTGTCAATGTGCTGCTCGCACATCTTATGCCAGACAACATCATCATCTGCCAAAGACCTCCATCTCTGACTGACTTGCGCTGCCTTGCAGAGCGATGTCGTATCCAGGTAGCAGAGAATCTTGAAGGATATTTCAGGAGGAAGCGCCGTCAAAAAGTCGATGCGTATCAGCTCACGAACGTTCGCAGCGATGTATGATAATTGCGGGAAACAGCATTGAGTCATGATGCCTTGGAGCATTAGATTTCGGTGTTTTGATGGCGCAGCCGAGAAAAGTGACCAGACGTGTGCTATGCCCTGCTGGTCACCGTGGGACAGGGTTTCAAGCTCCTATAGTATTAAGAGTCAGCAGAAGCTGGAGCTTCACCATCACAAATATGTACATACATGCTGTAGCTGATCCATCGAAGGCTCGTCTACTTGTCGCCTACACTTCAAGTCGGGTCTGTGGCGATAGCAGTACTTGGTGTTGGGATTCTTGTTTGCAGGATCCTTAAGTTGACCAGAGCCTCCCAGAGGAGCGTATTGTTCAGGTATATGCCTTGCAAGAAACGGTGCGACAGTCTGGCCCGCGAGCTTAGACGTTGCCGATATTCCAATGTTCGTGTCCTGTTCCTCCGTTCTGCGGTGGGTTTGTGCAACATCTTTATCAGCTACCCCACCATCACTTCGGTCAATCACTTGTTGTTGTGATGCGTTGATTTTCGGCGGCAAGTCGATGGACATCGAAGACCCTGACTGCCGTAAAGATAGTCGTCTGCGCTTGGGATGACGATCCATATAGGTGTCCACCAATGTCGTCGGTGCTGTTGTTTGTGACGCCATATTTGCCATAGATCGATGAGGCTGACGAGCTCTCAAGGATTTCAGCGGTGATGGTGGTGAAATGACATGAGAGGCGTAAAACAACGCGAAATCCACGCAAGCTATGGCGTGCGAACCAAAGCCCGGAGAGATGCCGCGAGCTTGCCGGCAAACGTTACACTCTGTGCGATCGTAGACCGGGCAATGGCTGAGGTCGGTCCGAGTCACTGTAGCCGAAGCATGTATTGGAGCCCTTCCATTCCCTTTATAACTTATGCGTGAACACTCCATCAAGCTCTTCGCGAACCTGTTCCAGATCGAGGAGGCGAACTTGCACGCTCTCGCTTATGTAAGACTGACGCTAGTCCTATAAGCAGGAAATTGACACGTGAGGCGTCTGTGCCACTGCAGCTAATGATATCTCAAGATTAATATTCAAGCCTCAAGATTCTGCGAGCGGTCCCAATAGATAATAACTTCCTTAATACAGATGATGGTAATGATAAGATTGCCGGATTTGACAACAGCAACGAATGAGCTTTGATAGTCGGCAGTTCCCAACTCGACCATCTCTACTCGATATACAATATGAAATCTTCGACACATCTTGCAACCAACTGTAGGCTTCCTCTCCTTGTGAATTCATCAAAACAAACGGCTACGTATAAACCATGGCCTCCTCAACTGAAAGTTTGGATCAAGAACAAGATGTAAAGCCACGGAACACCCCTTTGGAAACCCTAGTATCATATCTACTGGCCTCTAAGCGCTCTCTGTCATCAATCGATCATGTTTGGCGTGCGAATGAGATCGTTACTTCAGCACGCACGGCATTGGAAGATAGTGTGGTGCTTCGGGCGAGGACCGGGTTTATCCAGCATGGTATCGGCGATCAGATCAGAATTCTACGCACGGTCCAGGGCGGTGTCTTGAATGTAGCAAGGCAAGGGCAGGCGGAATTCAAGGCTGTGCTCAAGGATTTGGATGATGCAGAAGCTCGACTACAACAGACTCTGAAGCAACTTCGGTTAACGGTAGTGGAAGCTTCGTTCCGGCCTGCAGAGGAAGAGCCGAAGAGTCTCCTTGATTTCGTGGATGAGCAAGGCGTCCAGGGAGTCATGGCTTCTTTGAAGGACTCTATTGATACCATAAGTGAAGCACATAGAGAATTGGACCATCTCATTGAAGCATTTGACGAAGACCTCAAGGCTGTCAAGAAGGGTTTGCAATCTGATGCAATTCCAGACTCGTCGCAGGAGGACTCCGACCCCCAACTTCCATCACTGCTTCGTTCGATCGAGTCTCACGCCAAGGAAATGGCAGATCTTCTCGAATCACTAGTCCGCCATAATGAGCTTTGCGTTACAGCGGTAAAGCATACTGAGGGGGGTGGCGCTGCGGCAGGAAAAATCATCGCTGACTTGCCCGAAGACGTTGATCTTGGCGACATAGATGATCGCTCAACGTCACAGCCCATCAGCAACGAAGAGTACCAGGAGATGATGTCAGTGCTGGAGAAGGATGCTAACGAAGTTGACGAGGTAGTGCTAGAGATACGGGATCGTCTTGGCGAGATGGTGTCTCAGAACGAATCGATCGTGGCATACAAAACCCATCTCAAAGATGTCTTAGCTCGCACGACGTCCGCGTTTCAACTTTTGGAGAAAGTCGGCGCAAGCTTGCCAGGGTACATTGCTCGATCTCGGGACTTTATGGCGCGCCTGGAAGAGGAAAAAGCAAAGATCGACGACCGCAAGGCAGAGCTTGAAGGTCTAAGAGATTTCTATCAAGGGTTTCTGAGAGCTTACGATGAACTCATCATTGAAATCGGCAGGAGACGGGCGGTACAGTTGAGGATGGAAAAATTGGTCCAGGATGCTGTGACCAAGACCAGGCGACTGTACGACGAAGATATGGCGGAGCGAGAAGCCTTCCGGCAGCACCAAGGGGATTTTCTGCCCTCGGACATCTGGCCTGGACTGCTCAACCCGCCACGGCAGTACGAGGTTTTGCCTAACAGCAAAGATATCGGAGATGTTCCAGATCTCCCGAAGAGGACGATAGAGCAAGCGATGCGAAGGCTGACGGAGACTCTATGATCAAGACTCAGTAAATGTTCAGCTAATGATACAAAGAGCAACTATGAACAGCGTGTCTAGTCTCGTCGGAGCTCTCTTCTTTCGGCAGCAAGCCTTGCGTGGCTTTTCCGTCTTTCTCTTCAGACCTTGCGTAGGTTTCGCACAAGGGTAACGCTGACGCGAGTGACCGAGAGATACATGTGTTTTCGTCTTTCGAGTGAAAGTGTTCAGAGACATCTAGAAATGAAAACTTACCTTGGAATTGGTGAACCCTTAGACCGCATGACTACGATTGACGCGCACATGTCTAGGATCGATCTTTTTGGATGTCCCACTAATGTTTGTGCCGTGATGAGCTACTAATGAGCTTCTTCTTCACATGCTTTGGCATCTTTTTCTGCCTCTGTTCCCGTTTCTCCTCTTTGACTTGCTTCTTATGCTCCTTCTTGACTTCTTTATCCTCAAAGCGCTTCCCCCGAGGTCCCTTAGTCGCGAAATCAGCTTCGTGGTCATCATCATCCCCGCTAGATGTACCATCAGTGTCGTCGTCGTTGCTTGAAGGGACCTCCTCGGTTTGACCATTTGCGGTGACTGTGTAATTTGTTCCGAGCTGATCCGCTAGCAGATTTTTGTAAACTAGGTCATCTTTGCCACCTCTGCCAACATGTTCTGCGTCCCTCTCAACATCATATACTTGCTCAAGTGTCTGCGGTATGTATTGGTTGCGGAACACTTCTTTATCAACCTCTTCATCCGCGATTCCTTGCTCTTCTGTCTCAACTCCTTGCCGTGTCTCTTGCAACCGCTCGAGAGTGCTAGCCATGTCTACCATCTCGACACTCCCTTCTTCACTGGTGATAAAGGAGAAAACCGCTCGCTCCGATAGGGTATTCACTCCTTTGCGTTGGAAAAACTCGCTGATGTTTTTGATATCCATGCGCAAAAACTCTAGACTTCTCGGGTGGTCATGCTCCACGCTTTGACTGACATCGATGATCCAAAGTCGGTCGTCATAGTAGAGCACGTTGTACTCGCTGAGATCGGCATGAACGAGATGGCATGTCTGGTACATTATCCTCATATACCCCATCAGCTGCACGCAGAGTTCCCGCCACCTCGCCTCAACATCTGCGCCCTGAAGTTCGACGTCTTTCAGTCGAGGTGCGGGTAAACCTTTGCTATCTCCCAGGAAGCCCATGACCAGTACGTGCAACCGAAGGTAGACGGGTTCTGGGCATGGAATGCCCGCAGCATGTATTCTTTTCAAGTTCCTCATCTCTTTCTCGGCCCAGACTTTCACCATCGCACGGTTATTACCCTTGTTGTAGCCTTGTCGAAATCTATACTCGCCGGTAACATACTTGTCTCTATCCTTGAAACCGAGTATACTCGTCTTGTACACCTTTATTGCGCGATGTAAAGGCACAGTCACTGTCTCCGAGCCATCCTCTTGCGGGTGTGACATGGCATGGTAAACATTGGCCTCTTTGCCCGTAGAGATACAGCCATTAACCTCACTAACAACATTGCGATTGATCATTTGCAACAGGATCATCCGGGTTCGCGGATCGAGTACTTGTTCGCTTGTTGCCCTATCGCTCTTGTCTGCTGTCCGCTCAAGTTTGTGCCCAAGCCCAGCTTCCCGATCGCTCAGACGGATTTTCGCGGCATGTTTCGAGAGCGAGCTTATCTGATCATCGACCGAAGCCAGAGTATTTGCGACTGGTTTCTGGGGGTTACTCTTGGGCAAAGAGGATTTTGGCTGGTGAGGATCTAAAGACGCTTCGTGGATCCGTCGTTGACGGTTATAGGATTTAGTAAAGTCCGAAGGATTTGAGTATGAAAATTGTTCATCCTCGATCTCATCTCCAGCAAAAATGTCCTCGTAGTCTTCTTCACCATCATCTTGTGCTTCGGCTAGTCGAGTCATATCAGACGCTGAAGCAGTTCCGTCTGCACCAGAGTCCACGTAGCCTCGATTTGGAACGTACGTGTGCGTAGGTTCTAGCCCGGCAGCCATAGCTGTCGAGCCTCCTGAACCTGTAGAGCTGTCCATGTGCGTCAGGTATTGTGTGGTGGTTCAATAATTTTCAGATTGTGCATCAATCAATTATAGCACAACAGTTTCGGTGACCTCGGTTCTTGGCGCGCTTAGCGATAACCCTAATCTTGACGCGTCCGCTGCTTTTTAGGACTTTTGGCAAAAAGCCAACCCAACCTTAACACTATCGAACTAACGATCTCAATCATACCCTTGGACCCTTCCTCTATATCCGTGATCGGTTCAACATCCTGCTACCAGCGACAAACGCGACAATGTTCATCAAGCAGATAATCATACAAGGCTTCAAAAGGTGCCGCTCTCCTACCGTTGAGATCGCTGTCGCGTCCGCTGACATGTAGGATCACAGCTACAAGGAGCAAACAGTCATTGAACCTTTTTCACCGAAACACAATGTGATCGTTGGGCGCAATGGCTCCGGCAAGAGTAACTTCTTTGCTGCTATTCGGTTCGCCCTTAGCGATGCATACACACAGATGGGTCGCGAGGAGCGGCAAGCTCTTCTACATGTGCGTGGATACGTTGGGTCGTTCAATAGCCTAACTGAGCTGATGGGTATGTAGGAGGGTACTGGATCGGCTGTCATGTCCGCATACGTCGAGATCATCTTTGACAATAGTGATGACCGAATGCAAACGGGAAAAGACGTAACTGTCCTCCGACGCACGATAGGCCTAAAGAAGGACGAATACTCTTTAGACCATAAGAATGCGACCAAATCAGACGTCATCAAATTGTTCGAAACTGCCGGTCTCTCGCGCTCAAATCCCTACTATATCGTGCCTCAAGGACGAGTGACTGCGTTGACGAATATGAAGGATGCAGAGAGGCTCAATCTGCTGAAAGAGGTTGCTGGGAGTCAGGTTTACGAAGCACGCAGGACTGAGAGCTTGAAGATAATGACCGAGACGAACAACAAACGGGCCAAGATTGATGAACTGCTTGAGTATATCAAAGAGCGTCTACAAGAGTTGGAAGAAGAGAAAGAAGAGCTTAGAAACTATCAAGATAAAGATAAGGAGCGAAGATGTCTGGAGTATACCATCTTCCACCGGGAGCAGGTCGAAATAGCAGATGCTCTCGACAACATTGACGAACAACGGCAGACTGGCATTGACAATACCGATGGCAGTAGAGAAGAGTTTATTAACGGCGAGCGAGACATCGAGGAGGTCGAAGCTGAGATCAAGGAGCTTAAACAGCAATTAGAGCTTTTGAAGGTCGATAAACGCGAATTCGAGGATGAACGGAAAGAGAAAGCAAAGATCAGAGCAAAGGTCGAGCTTGAGGTGAAAGGCCTTAGTGATGGTCAGTCAGCGGCACAACAGACGAAAGCACGCTACGAGCAGGAGCTGCAATCGGTGAAGAGCTTGATAGAGAATCGGGAAGGCGAGTTGGATCAGCTTATGCCTGAATACAGCGCGAAGCGAGACGAAGAGAGTGCAGTGAAAGCTCAACTTGACGATGCAGAAGCCATCCGACAGCGACTGTATGCTAAGCAGGGACGCAATTCGCAGTTTGGTAACAAGCGAGAGCGGGATGACTGGCTGAGGAAAGAAGTCAACGATAGCTACGAATCGATGGCTAGGGTCAAAGCCGTCAGGATGCAGACTACGGAGGAGGTTGCTGAGCTCGAGCAGGAGAGCCAGCGTTTGGAGGCTGATGTCACCGAGCTTCAACAGAGATTTGACAAGCGAGGCGACAGCATGAAAGATATGGACAAACAAGTTGAGACTGCCAGGACCGAACGAGAACGCCTTATGGATCAGCGAAAGTAAGTCTCCCCCTCGAATAGACGTACCTTATCGTCTGACTAGAGTCGCAGAGAGTTGTGGCGGGAGGAGGCGAAACTTGACTCTGTCATCTCGAGTGCTCAGAAAGAGCTTGATCATGCAGAGAGGATACTCTCCCACACAATGGATCAAAACACCAGCCGCGGGATAGCCGCTGTTCGACGCATCAAACGCCAACTCAACCTTGACGGTGTTTACGGCACCCTTGCCGAGCTCATCACAGTCAGCGAAAGATACCGTACCGCCGTAGAGGTGACTGCAGGCACCAGCCTTTTTCACTACGTTGTCGACACTGATGAGACTGCCACCAAGGTTCTGGAGGTACTACAGAGAGAGCAGCTGGGGCGTGTAACATTCATGCCACTGAATCGATTGAGGCCTAAAACGGGGAATATCCCAAATAGCAATGACGCAATCCCTATCATTGAGAAGATTCAGTACGACAATCGTTACGAGAAGGCCCTGCAGCAGGTATTCGGCAAGACCATCATCTGCCCGAATCTTGCCATCGCCGCACAGTATGCGCGGAGCCACGGTGTCAATGCGATCACTCCTGAGGGAGATCGATCCGACAAGAAAGGTGCTCTGACGGGAGGTTTCTACGATCCTCGACATTCTAGACTTGAAGCCATGCGAAACGTGTCCAAATGGCGTGTGGAATACGAAGCTCAAAGAAGCCGTGGGGCTGAGATCAAGCGGAATCTCGAACGTTTGGACCAAGACATCACTCGGGCGGTTGGTGAATTACAAAAGGCTGAGCAGAAGCGACAGCAATCAGATAATAGCTATGGACCCTTGCGCCTAGAGCTCAGAAGTAAAGTCGATGCTTTACAAAAGGCAAAGGACAATCTGGACGCCAAGCGCAGAGCGACGGAGAATATTGAGGCTAACATCAAGGCTCTCACGGACCAGCAGAGTGAGCATGAAGCTGAGCTGTCGTCTGACTTCAAGAAAGCTCTTTCCAATCAGGAAGAGGCGCAGCTCACGAACCTTAGCTCTACAGTACAGGATCTTAGGAGACAATACTCGGAGCTCAGTGCCAGCCGCAGTGAGCTAGAAGGACGCAAAGCAATGATCGACGTTGAATTGCAGGAAAATCTCCGGCGCCGTCTTGAGCAGCTGAAGTCCCAAGAATTCGACAACGGCGGAGGTAACGTCAAAGGCAGTCTCAGCCAGAGTCAGCGCGAACTCAAACGAATCAACCAAGCCATCCAAAGCGTGGAAACCAGACTACAGGAGACAGACGACAGCATCGAACAGGTCAGCACACAGATCACCGAGCTGGAACAGCGCAACGGCGAGCGGCGCAAAACGCAAGAGGACATTGCCAAATCGATCGAGCGTCACCAGAAGCGAATGGAGAAGAGCATGCAAGTCAAAGCGGCGCTGACCAAACGCGCCGCCGCATGCAGCGGCAACATCCGCGACCTGGGCGTGCTGCCGGAGGAAGCGTTCGCGCGGTTCGAGAAGACGAGCTCGAACGCGATCGTCAAGCGGCTGCACAAGGTCAAGGAAGCGCTGAAGAAATACAGCCACGTGAACAAGAAGGCCTTTGAACAGTACAACAACTTCACCAAGCAGCGCGACACGCTGGAGCGGAGACGCGAGGAGCTCGATGCGTCGCAGGCTTCGATCGAGGATCTCATCGCCGTGCTCGACCAGCGCAAGGACGAGGCGACGCAGCTCACTTTCAAGGAAGTCTCGAAACACTTTGCCGAGACATTTGAGAAGCTGGTGCCGGCCGGACGAGGCAGGCTTATTATCCAGCGGAAGACGGATCGGGTGCAGGCTGATGACGACGACGACGACGACGACGATGATGAGGCTGAGGCCGAGCGAAAAGACAGCGTCGAGAATTACATCGGCGTCGGCATCAGCGTCAGTTTCAACAGCAAGCACGACGAGCAGCAGCGCATGCAACAGCTCAGCGGCGGCCAAAAAAGTACGTTTGTCCTTCCCATTCCTTCTCTTACTCCCCCCCACCCCCTTACACCCCACACCACCCACTCCCCCACCTTTCCCGCCCCAACCCACCCCTCCCACTTCCCAACCAACCCAACTAACCAACCCCCCCAAAAACCACAGGCCTCTGCGCCCTCGCCCTCGTCTTCGCCATCCAGCAATGCGACCCGGCGCCCTTCTACCTGTTCGACGAGATCGACGCCAACCTGGACGCGCAGTACCGCAGCGCCGTCGCCAACATGCTGCAGACCATCTCCTCCAACAAGGACAAGCCCGGCCAGTTCATCTGCACCACCTTCCGGCCCGAGATGTTGATCGTCGCCGATAAGTGTTATGGCGTGACGTATCGCCATAAGACGAGCAGTATTGATGTCGTTAGTAGGGCGGAGGCGTTGGAGTTTGTTGAGGGGCAGCGGCCTTGACGGTGGAATTGGGGATTAAAGTTCGGGTTCGGGTAAGCGGAGGGAGTCGGGCGGTGGGCGTGTCGGCTGTACGTTTCGAGACGGATGATACGATAGGGGGCGCTACTGTTGCAGGTAAGGTACCTGGTATGTATGGGATGGCGTTCTCGTGGTGTGCGGGGAGCCGGGCGGAAGGGTCCGGGTTCCGGTCCGCGGTCGGGTTCGGGTTCGCTCGGGCCCCAAGGAGTATCTACGGGATGCACTGCGCGGACGGGGAGCGTCTTTTCACGGACTGTGAGAGCTACATGGCAAATATACATTCCATCTACTTTCGCTCGTGCCGTTGGGAGTATTAGCGGGATGCGATGTGATGAGCGTCCCATCGGCGGACTGGGACCGCAGGAAGCCACATGGCAACAACCATCCCCTACCTACGCCTACCGTCCTCTCCACTTCCGTCCCCCAGCTGTCTCGGTGGTCCTCCGGCAGATACGATGGCGCCCGTGCCCCTATCGACGCCCTTTCGCGTCGCGTCGAGCGTCGTTGTCGTATCTTATCCTATCGCTGTCATATCCTGTCCATAGCCCTCGATGACGATCAGAGGTCGATCAGATAACTTAGGACCACAGAACGACTGGTCGAGCTAGCCAGCCTTCCCACCCTCCGTCTCTTCGTCTGTGCTTCGTTGTATGGCACCGTCGCTATTACTGCCGGCTAAATCTACGGTAAAGTACAGTCATCATCTACAAGGCGGAGGGGAGCGGAGGGGAGCAAAGGGTACGGGCTTCGGAGACAATGCACGATTCGCGAGAGGAGAGTGTGGAGTACGCTGATGAGCGGCGGTGATAGTGGTTGTGTCTGGGATGTTGTAGTATAAGGTAAGGTCGTCAGGAGTAGGCGTTCCACTGCTCAGGTACCTTAGGTCTCTTTTGATGCACGTTCTGGCGATTACCTTACCTTAGGGTCCGCGGAGTCTGGGGAATTGTTGGGGGATAAGGTAAGCATGGATTACCTTCTCTGGTAAACTAAGGTACAGTAGGTACAGTAGGTCTGAGCAGTGTTGAGTGATTCGTCGCCATTGCCATTGCCATTGCCATTGCCAATATCTTTGTCAACGCAACCCACAATGCACCAATTCCTCTGTCACATGTTAAACTTCACACCCACACGCCAAAAGTCTAAATTCATTAGCGTGCCACACCAGCCGCATGAGCCTCATCTCACGACCCCGCCATCGGTTCTTGTTGGGTTGGTACGTACCTGGTGGGGCTGCAGGGGTGAGGTTTGTTGGGATGCAGCTCCCATTATCATTTGTTTATGCTTTATTTCCGCTGATATTGAGCATTATTGTTGTCGTTATTTTTATCAAGGTAACGTTATATCTTATGCGGAGAAGTTATACAGACCTTTCTTCTTTCGTCCATCAAAGCGTCCATCTTCTGTTGTCTCCGGGGTTAGCACGGGCCGGAAAGTCGTACGATGCTTGGAGGACCGAGTCGGCGACTTGGCATTGAAGGGTCTGCCACATTGCTGGGGTGGTGGGTGTGATTGGTTGAGTGAGGTTGTTTTACTTCGTAAAGAGTTCAGGGATAATGCGGTAGGAGGTGATGTTTTAGCGTTATCTTATCTTATCACTCCGACATCGCCGTGTCGTATATCAGATCAGGTAAGATAAGATAGCTAAGAAGAGGTCCATGGGATGATTCACCGAAGCAGCTTGTAAGAGTCAGCTTTGATCATCTCTGGCTGTCTGCCAACACTCCAGGCTTACGCATAGGCTGAGCTGGGATCCGTTTCGCAGGATGGTGCTCATCAGGCGATTGATCCATCTACAACAACTCTTGCTCCTCCTCTTTATACAGATAACGGAGGTATACCCGCCAATAAAACTTCCATGACCGTGTCTAGGTACAACACCGTAGGCCGCATCTGCTTCGGAGTGCATCACCATCATTATTGCCCATACAATTGAGAGAGTGCCTTATCTCTAATCTTTGGTAACACAAACGACGTTGGGGATCTGCTCTGTACCTGTACCTGTACCAGTCCCTTACGCACGGAAGACAGTAGCTACCTATACTCGAGCATCATCTTTCATCGTCTGGTGGTCTGTATCTCAGGGGCCCTTTCGGTGCTATCCGACCCCCTCCACTACGATAATATTTTTGAAGGTGACGGCGGCAATATTGATTATTTCTTAGATGCGAAACGAGGAAGGCTCCGACATCGTACAGCCTTGATGGAATACTAGTAAGCTCAGCGTTTCGCTTTTCTCGACGTTGTTCATAAGGTACATAGCAAAGCGAGATTGATGACCAAGGGTTTCCCTCTCTCTTGAGGTTCATCCCTAAACGATGGACCATTATTGACCTGGAAGGTGGTGATATTATTATCTCCTAGGTAGATAAGGTATCTGATATCTGAAAGGTAACTATGGTAGTGGTCAATGAATGATGGTGATAGCCTAAGGTACAAAGCTATAGAGCGGTTGGCTTGGCACTTCCCTGGAAGAAGCCGGATAATTATAGATAACGTTAATATCTTTGAAACAGAAAGACTAGGCTCGTAAATCGTAAAAAGGTTCGTAAAAAGTCCTCAAGAAAAGATAAAATCGATACAGCAGGTAGGTACCTTTACCTACTACTTACATATGTTGGGTACTAGTTCAATGTCGATAAAGAATCTTTCTGCTGCAAACGGCCATTCTTGCTCTTCGCTTTCTTCGCTTGTTTACCAGACTTTTGTTGAGGTTGATCTTCCTCAAGTATTGTTATTATTGAGCCAATTTCGTTCAGATCTTTTACAAAGTATCTCCTTCCTCTAAACTCGCCTTCCTGCTCCGCGGGGCGCGTATTCTGTGCACCATGCAGGTGGTGTGTGCAGTCAATCCTTCCTTCCTTCTCCCTTCTAATGGTCCTGTTCTCTTCCTCCAATGGTCCGGTCGTTTGCCTTGGCGCAGCCCGTTACTTCCGAGCTCTGCACTCCTCGGCCGCACACATCCTTGCTATCCTTTGCCATCCTCTACCCTCTACCTGGTACCTTAGTAAGGCAAGGTACTCGTACCCTGAAAGTACCTTATGAAAGCTCGAGTCAAAACGTAAAGGTGTGGTACCTAGGTATCATACATACTCTTTGTATATCACTTGCGCTAAATAAAAATCAATTCTGGGCTTGCCGCTCCTCCAAAAACTCTTAGCCCGTTAGTTCTTTAGTTTGACGTTTATTATTCACCTCGCCTTCTCCCCACCTGCACCTACTGCTTCTACCTTACCTACTCCACAAATTTATTCTCATCATCTCACCTTTGAGTCTCTAGGCCTCTGCCAGCCTTTTCCCACTCAGACATCAATCAGTCAACTCCGGTACGGTGCAACTCTTCCTCTTCTTTGCTTGTCTCTGCTTCTGCTTCTGCTTCTGCTCAGCGCTGCTCTGTTGTTGATATACCTTTGCTGACCGACCTCTAGCAACAACCATAAGCTTTGGGCAAACGAAGACGGACAGTGACTTTGCTCTGTCCTGCCTTCCGCAATCGAGCATTTCCAAGCAGTCGATCTCACGGTCCTGTTTCCCTTGCTCTTGCACTTGCACTTGCACGCTTATCAACAACACAACTTCCTATCACCGATACGACCCGTGCACCTGTCCCCTCATCCTCTGACCTCCATGTTATGTTTTCATGATTCATTAGACGCTACCAGCAAGCGTTTTATTGTGAGTGCAACCTCGACTGGTTCACTACCGTCAACTCGGGTTCACATTGTCCATCTGTCGGGACCTCCAGCCACCATATGTCTAGCTAACAACCCTCATCCAAATTCACAGTGCCTGTTCCTGATTGCCCTGTGCTCGCGAATGCTCTGCACACGACATAAATCTCCTTTCCGACAAGTCCAGTTCCATAACCCAATATAAACCTGCAGCCGTACGGATGCCGTACACTCCCCCGGCACAGCAATCACCTGTCGCTTCAAGATCGGAATCTCCTTCCATCAGCCGGACCCAGTCATTCAGCAAGACTCAAGCCGGACTAGGTTCATCGCTGAGCCCCACCGAAAGGGCACACCTACCTCGCTCGGCGTCTTCGACATCTTATCTCCATAAACATCGCCGGAGTCCCTCCTTCTCCAACCCGACTGCATCCACTTCGGATTCGCCTACGGTTCAGCGTGATGGCCCATACCCAAAGGAAGATGCCGCGTTGAGGAGCGGGACCGACGTCCCGAGTCGGCTCGACACTACCGGTAGCCTCCGCCAACCGCCCCCTCCGTCGAACGATTCGTTGCTACCGACAGGTGCGCTGATGTCGCCACCCGACTCGTCTCAAAACTCCAGCGATGACGAGGAAAGTTCGCGAAGGAGAAAAGGCCGACAGCTGGAGAATCTGGCCGAACTGCAAGCGGCGATACGGATCATCGAACAACATCGGGAGAGTTCACCGAATCGGGTCAACGAAGTGGCACGGAAGACTAGAATTGCTCTGGGGCTGGTGGTACCTTTGAAAGACGCATCAGACGAGCAATCTAAGACTCGGAGTTTGTCGCAGCCGCCCCTGTCCAAGGAAGCTCGGAAAATTTCCCATTCACGATCTTCGACCGTGGGTTCTGCTTTGCTGCTGGACCTCAACGGTACCAAACTGGGGAGAGAAACCGATTCCAGCGAACCGGAAGAAGAGGACGATGATGCCCGAGTAAAAGCAACGATGGTCCGGAAGAAGTCAGGTGAGCTGGTCAGACCGGCTTTGAGACCATCGTTCTCGAGACGACGCCCTTCGAGCATGCCCGGCACTCCGACCTACTCCAAAGCCGTTCACTTTGACTCCCAACTGGAACATGTCCGCCACTTTCTGCAGGTGGACAAACCGCTTGCGGTTAGTGCTGGCTCTTCGCCCGTGGAAGCTTACGAGGGTGAGATGGAGTTCCCCTTCGGCGGCGAGGAGATATTCCGGCCACGGGCTTCTGCTTTTGAGTGGGAGATCCGCCTCCCCAACTTCCCACGCGATACCTTTGAGAGAAAGTCGAAGCCTGTCCGAGTCGAACGAGTTCACCTGTCTGCCGACAACAAGAACCTCATCGGGGTCGTGGCCGTTGCCAACCTGGCCTTCCACAAGCGTGTCGTGGCTCGTTTCACGCTCGATTGCTGGAAGACGACCTCGGAGGTTGTGGCTGAATTCAACAACGATGTTCGTCGGAAGCACATTCACGACGGTCACGATCGGTTCAACTTCACCATCAAGCTTGTCGATCTAGCTAATCTGGAGAATAAGACGATGTTCTTCTGCGTCCGATACAATGTGAACGGTCAAGAACTGTGGGACAACAACGACTTCATCAACTTCCAGGTCGATTTCACGAAGAAAGCGAGCTCCCAGAATGGCACGCAAGGATCTGGCATCCGATCATCGAATGCTCTCCCTCGCAGCAAGCCTTCACAGTCGAACCCATCCGGTCGACCTCGGTCGATGCCCACCTTTGATGACTTCACACACGGATTCGATTCAAAGTACGACTTCGGTGCTTTCTCCCAATCTCCCACCAAGCTCATGGGCGACTCCCCCATCCGGTTGCGGAACGGCAAAGCGACGAGCAACATCATCCCAGATGCGCCGACAAAACGCAACAACCCAGCGACTCAAGCGTTTGGCAATCGGTACGATTTCGGAGCTTCACTAACCGCTGCTATCCAAGCATCGAGTACTCCAGCTGGGGACCGCAGCGGAGGGCCGGCCCAGGAAAGTTCCAAGGCGGAACCCAAGCGTGCGTCCTTTGAACCAAGGGACACTGCCCCTAAACGAGCCGCCGAAGTTCCCCAGGACTTGACCATTCACCAGAAAGATTCCGATTCCAATGGGAAAAAGTCGACCTCAATCCCAGGACCGGAAAGGGCTGTATCTGAGAGAGACTCACCGATCGCAGCGGCACTTTCGTCGAACAAGTCTTCCTTGCAGTCATCCTCGTATCACGAGTTATTGGACAAGTACTGCTTCGTAAGTTCCCGTGGTCGCACCACATCCAACTACGTGTTCAAGACTAACAACTTTTGTAGTTCGGATCTGGAAAGTCGTCTCCACCACTCCAGAAAGCCAAGTTGGCTCAAGTCGATGGTGTCAACGATGATGCTTCAGGTTCGGAGCACTATCGTGGCGTACCCAAGACATCTGGATCTTCGCATCCTTCTGCTCCAGCTGAGGCTTCACCGCTGGTCGAGGAAAACCGGGTATCCTCCCGAAGTGATAGTCCCCATGTGTCACGCTCTGCGTCTCCTGCCTTTGGTTCCGGAACGTCGTCGCCTGCGTCGTTCGGGTACCCTTACCATCAATCGACGCCTAATGGCTTCTTCCCGGAGACGCAAGCGGCAACAGCCATCCGTGGTTAAGCAAGCTTGCACATCACTTTGCATTCTCGATGGCTTATGTATAAAGTTGGGTGTGAAGTTACCCGGTGGTCTTTACCTTTTGTTCTACGGCTACTCGACTTGATTCGAACACCTGAGGCTGGGGGAGGGTTACGAAATTGACTGTTCTGTTCTACACGGTCATGACAGTGTATGATGACAATACGGAAGTACAAAATGGTAGTGGGAGGAATCGAATTTGTGTTGTCGACGCCTCTGCCACCACGGATGTGATCACCGGGTCGGGCTTCTTGATTCGTGCATTTCTGCCGGCTTGCGTGTTGTACTTCGAGCGCTCCAGCATGGTTGTTTCTCTACTTTCTGGCGTTGCCTGGTCTGGGGCTTAGTCTCGCCTCACTCATGGACAATGGGTCATGGTTGCGTGTGTGTTTGACTCGACGGCAAACGGCCGTATGAAACGGCGGCATCAGCGGCTCTTTCCAATTTGGCTATCAAAAGCTTGCTCGGGACCAATGCTAGAGCTACTTGCTGCATTAGTACCAAAGTGTGTGTTTTGTTTTCAGGGTCTTTTCAGGGTCTTTCGAGAGTCCAGAGCTACTGTACGTTGGGGGACGGACCGGGGAAAATTGTCCATACGTTAGGCGGCACAGTGGATGGTATAGAGCCCGATCAGCACCAAAGTTACTCTCCTAATTTGATGTTACGTTATGAGAAAGTGGAAAGAGAACAGATCCAATGCTCTATCCTTCGGAATTGAGCTCCAATCCACTCGTATATGTTTGTTGAGGAGTTTATTCTTGCCGGCATGAAGTAGCTCTGCATGTGAGACGCAAGCCTCATGTACCCCACAAACCCAAAACAGCCCCACCACACCTGCAGCAAACCATGCAGCACCGCCAAGAACCAAGAGCACGCTAGAGGTAAGAGACAGGGTCGTGGCTGGTGTACATGCCTAACCGAATGGGTCCGGGCAACCTGACATCGGCAAGAAGCCGTCCCTACACGATACATCATTACGTTAACGGTAGGGTATTCGGGCCGACCAACACACAGCTCTCCACCACCACCACCACCACCACAACAACCACAACACCAACACGAACAATGGCCCCCTCAAGAGCGACCTTGACCTTCCTAGCCCGGGCTCTCACCCGTCCCCTCACCGCACCTCCGTGCCCATCCACCCGACCACCCCAACCCCGACTTTCCTCCACCTTCCCCGCCGCTGCCACCATCCCGTCCCGCTGCAGGCGGAACTTCTCCACAATCCCAACGACCCCGCCCTCCTCGGCCGACCGTGCCCGCGACTCCAAGCCCGCCCCTGCCGCCCCCGCCGCCAACGACGCCGATGGCAGTGGGCCCGAACCACCAGACCATCTGTCCGCGGGGGAGCGGGCGGTGTTTGACAAGGTCAAGCGGGAGTTGCGACCGAGGTCGCTCGCGGTTCGTTCTCCCCCTTTTTCCCTGACACCCGCTTCTTTGGCTTTTTTGGGGGCTTTGGCTTGGCTTTCGGCTTCGGCTTTGCCATCGACGCGATTCGTCATCGGCGTCGGTTCGGTGCGGCGGCGTTCGGTTCGCTCTCGCTCTCGCTATCGCTCCCCTTTCCGGCGCCCGTCGTCGTCGTCGTCGTCGTCCTCCGGCAGCTGCTTTTCGGCCGCTCTGTGACTTGCCTTGACTTGCCTTGACTTGCCTTGACTTGACATGACTTGTGCAAGGCTAAGCTGACGGGATGACGGGACGGGGGTGTAGGTGCAAGACGTATCGGGCGGGTGCGGGTCCATGTACGCGATCGAGATCGAGTCGAGCCGGTTCGCGGGGCTGAGCGTGGTGCGGCAGCATCGGTTGGTGAATGAGGTGTTGAGAGAGGAAATTGCGGGGTGGCATGGGGTGCAGTTGAAGACGAGGGCTGCGTAGGGTGGGCTGGTCATGGCGTGAGGTGTTGGGCGGTGGGCGGTGGGTGGGGCTGAGAGAGGGAAGGGGGGGGGGGGGTGTGGAGAGGGCTGAGCAGCGTCAGGGTGTGTGGAGCTTACAGATAAGGTTGCGTGGGAGATATGGAGGGTGGAGGAGGGATGGCTTGTTTGTTCAGAGGGGATTGGACTTTGTTGTTTTGTGGGCTGGCCGGTTATTGATGGCAGGTTCTTGTACGTATGCATGGTATGAGAAACATCGGTGCGCAGCTGATCTCCCATCCGGGACCCCTTTCCAGGAATAATAACGCCGTGGAGTATGTGCCTAACGAACTAGAAGGGTTCCAAATGACGAGTACGCGAAGCAGTAGCATTGTGCCAATAATCCGAACAACTCCAAGGCAACCTAAAACTTCGCCTTCAATTCCGCGGCCCAACAACAGGACATTCCTCCACCCAAACCTCCACAACCCCACCCCCACCTCCATCCTCCACAACGCACGAACTCTCAAACGTCTTACCGTCCCGATCGAGTCTCTCCAGATGCTCCCGCGCCCTCATCACTTTCTCCGCCCTGATGACCTGATCCAGCTGACAGTCGCCCAGCTTTGCGGCCTGGCGCTCCAACACCCACCGACTCGCCTCGCGGTTCGCCAGATCCAGCACGGTGAACAGGCCCCGCGTGCGGACGGCCCTGGCGCGCGGGACCTTCTCGTTGCCATCGCCCCGCCGTGCTTCCCGCTCCAGCACAACGAACATCCGCCGCGGCAGCCACGCCTTGTCAGCCATCGGCCCGCGCGCACGACTCGGCGGCACGAGGACCCGCTCGACGGCCGTGGTGATTGTTCCACCGTTCGAGCAGATGGAGTGGGTTCGCATGCCGAGCGCGTCGATGGTCAGGGTGAATTCCATCGGGGCCAAGATGCGCACGGCGCCGCGCTCGCGGTGGACGTCGGTGGCGGCGATGGCGTTGGCTTGGGCGAGGGACCAGTAGGGGCCGTCGGTCGTGTGGGGGACGGTGGTGGGGTCTTCGTCGTTGAGGTATTCTTTGCGGGTTATGTTGTAGGCCCAGAGGAGCTCGGGGGGCGGTGATGCGCGGTCTGGGGGGGTTGTGGTGGCGGTGGCGTTGGCTTCGTCTTCGGAGACGTGTGTGTCGGCGTTGTCGGCTTCTTCGGACGCCGTTTTGCGGAGTTGCGTCGGTAGGGTTTTGCGGGCGTAGGTTGGCCTTGGGGGTGGTGGCTGGGACTTTTCTGGTATGTCGGGTGTCTTTTGCAGAGCTGACAATCCGAAGGCTGAGGTGGGTTTGACTGCCTGGTTTTCATCTTCGTCTTCATCGCTGCTGATTGACTCTTCACTCTCCTGGTGGACTGGAGTACCGGCAGTGAAGGTTTCTGGTGTGCTAGTCTGCTCTGGTTCAGGTCCTAAGCTGCTCTGTGGCTGCTGGAACGTAGCTAATGTCGCTTTGAGGTTGTTGTAATACTCGTCCTTCGCAGCTCTGTCTCTCATCACGTGGCTCTTCGCCTTGTCGTCCCTTCTCGGCTGTGCGGTCTTCATGTTCCCGTTGCTTGTCGGACGCTCATCATGATCCTTCGGAACGAACGGCTTTGAAAGTCCACCGCTCCTGGCTGTGTCGTTGTCATCTTGCAAACCTTGTGCGTGTGATATCAAGTCAGGCGTGCAGAGTGCGCGAAGGCCCATTGGCTGCTTCTGCCTGCTCTCAGCTCCATCGTTGTCTTCGCTCTCAGTGGGACTGCTTTTTGACTGCCGACCAACGATGTAGTCCTGGACCCCCACTTGCTGACTCTGCGCTTGCAACAGCTTTCTCTCCGCCAGTTTCTTCAATCGCCATCTTTTGTTGGACTCTCTCTTTCGGCTCATCCGCTCCTCTGACGTCTTGGTTGGTCGTCGTCCTTGTGCTTGTACCTCAGCGTCGTGCGGACTCGACATATCCTCGACGCTTGAAGGATTTGAGCCAAGCGTGGATTGGCTGTTTCTGACGCTCTGATCAATCGAGCGCGCTTTCTTATGGAGACTTCGATCAATCCCATCTTGCGCGTCCGCCTCTTCAGCACGCCTCTTCAGCGCAGTACATTCGGCTTGAACGCGCCGGGCCTCCGCCTCCGCCTCCAGTATCATCTTCTCAGCTAAAGCCGCTTGCAAATTCTCATTGGCGCGATGAAGTTGGCTATCAAGGGCACTCGAGTGTGCTGAAGGCGTGCGATTTCCGACCAGGGCTTCATCCCCACTGGAACTTAGCCCCAACGCCACGCTCGCCTGACCGCTATCGGAAGTCTTGGACGAACGCTCTTCAACAAGCTCAGGCCTTTCCCCCGCCCCGTTTTGCGCCTGACGACTTCGCGACCTCTCGGCTGCGGCCTGTCTCGCACCACGCTCCCGCGCCAAACCAGACCGTACTGCATCGTCGCTGCTGCTATCTTCAACCTTGATCCGGACAAGTGGCGGACCCGCGATCTTCGCCGCCTTCGCCCTCTTCTCTTCGTCGATTTTGTTCCGTACGATGCGTCGCACCGCTTCCTCGGCGGCTTTCTTCCGCAGTGATGCCAGCTTCTCGGCCTCTTTCTTTCTCTTCGCCTCCGTGGCGACGTCCATCCTTTCCCGGCCTTCTCCTTCCCTACGCGCTGGAATTGTCCGCGCCTCTGCTGCCATTGGTGCCTCTTCGTTTTTCGCCGGTCGAGCATTCTTTCTGGTTCTCTCCTGATTGGCAGCCGTCGCTATCTGCGCGTTCCTCGTCTCTCTCACTAAGCTCGCCTGTCTGTTCGCCTCCTGTTCCTTGCGTAGTCGGACTTCTTCTCTCTCACGCTTTGCCTTGGTTCTACTAGCCAGGTCTGCAATCAGACGTTCCTGCGCCAGCCTCAGCTGCTCTGAATCATCCTTCGGATTCACTCTGACGCCATCAGCTTCCCTATGCGATGCTTTCGGCCTCACTTCATCTTTCCCATCGCTCGCTCGTGCGGATCGAGATCTCTCACGCTCTTCCTTGCTTCTACTAGCCAAATCTGCAAACAGACGTTCCTGCACCAGCCTAAGCTGCTCTGGATCATCTTTCGAACCCATTCTGATGCCATCAGCTTCATTACGCGATGCTGTCAGCCTCACGTCCTCTTTCCAATCGCTCCCTCGTGCCGAACGAGCTCTCTCAATCGCCCCACGCTTGCGAGCGTCAACTTCACCCTGCCACCGCGGCAGCACCAAGGTAGATTTACCACCCCCCTCTCCTCCCGCACCCGACAAAGTCCGCATCGACTCTTCCGCCTCTTTCTTTACGACATCCAAAAGACCACGCGCGCCATCATCCAACATAACCGGCTCCTTGTCCCGGTGAGCATCCCGATCGGCCACCTGAACCGTCCGGCCCTCAGCTCTCCCGTCCGGCGCGCGCGAAAGACGGCTCCTGAACAGGGCATTCACCTCCTCCATCGCCGCATCCTCCGCTGCGTTCTCGCTCACGGCCTTTCGAGCTCCTCCGTCCTGCGTCCTCAACACGCCAGACTTGCCAGCTTCGACGTGGTCTTCGAACAGGTGGTCGAAAGGAATGTGGTGTCTACGATCCTCACGGAGTCCCAGGCCGGGAGGCGTCTCGTTGGCGGAGGCGTCGGCCGCGAAGCTGAAACTACCGTAACCCTCGTCAATGAGCACGGCTTTCTCCACGGAGCTGCCGTCGTGGCGCTCCCGTGCCCGCCGTGTCGTGTCTCCTCCTGAGGTTCCAGCGCGTACGGCCCCGGCTGGGACTTTGCTGTCGCCATCGCTGTCCGTCCGTCTACCGCTGTCTTGGTCGCCGTCGACCCTCCCCAGCACGGCGACGTCGGCGTCCACAGCGATCGCTTCGCGACGCCTTCCCCACTCGATATCGACCTCTCTCCCATCACCGCTCCCACCTCTTCCGACTTCCCCAAGTCCATCTCTGCGCATCTGACCTGGCGGCTCAGGCATCAGCGACGCCGTCGCGAAAGACATCGCCCCAGTCGACTGAGGAGCCGCGACACGAATCTCAGTTCTTGGAACAGAAGGCGATGAGGGCCGGACGAGATAGTCTCTAATCGGAATTTGCGGACGAGGACGCGATGGAGAGAACGGGAGAGGAAGCCTTCCGTCCGCGCGGCGCAGGAGAGTCGTCGGTGCTGCCACGTCCACGTCCATTTCCACGTCCGGGGTGGCGGTCTCGAGGGGAATGGAGGAAGCAGAGCGGAGCCGAGACGAGGCGAGACGTTGCGGATCGTGTGTACGGAGTCGAGGATTGGGTTTGGGAAGGAGGGAGGGGGGGGGGCGGAGTGTGTGTGCTCGATGTTGCGTGTGGGACGAGGAGACGGGGGCAAGACGGGCGCGAAGGTGAGCGTTCGTTCAATCGAGTCGAGGTGCGGAGGTAACGTGGGTGGAGGAGAAAGCAGTGAGTCGTCAGTGAGTTGTACGCCGTCTGCGCTCGCCCGACCTCAGCCCGCTCGCTTCGCAGCGTCTTCGATCGCGTGCTGTACTGTTGGGTGAGTTTGGTTGGGCCGGGGGGTGAGTGGGTGGGGTGAGGGCGGGGGTCGGGATGATATCTGTGATGCGGCGGTGGTCAGGTGAGGGGACACGTCTTGGCGGTGGTGGGAGGAGATGGGAGTGGGGAGTGGGGAGATGTGAGTGTGGAGTGGGATGTGGGAGGAGTGAGTGAGGTGGTGAGTGGGTTCGGAAGGTCAGGCAAGGTCGATGACAAGGTGACGTGGGGGTTAGGGCTTTCGGTGAGGTTTGTGTGTGCTTCGGTGCGAGGTTCTCGGGGGGCGTTGGGCTGTAAGAAATACCCTAGGTAGGTAGATAGGACAGGTATATTTAGCGCGCGAGAATGATGAGGTTGTGTGTTGATGATTGAAGGAGCTATCTGTATAGCGATCGATTGATCAATGTGACTGTATGTAGCCGAGCATCAAGAGAGGGTGGTGTAAGATTCTCTCTAAGTGAGTGGGATCTGCGATCTGGATGGGACTGGGTGCTGGTGCTGGTGGAGGTGCTCTCACGGCGGTTGGGGGGAACGTTTTTCGGGGATTGGTACGAGGTGAGGTTCAGCACAGTCACTCGATCGGGCGGCACGTAAGGTACACCAGTAGGACAGAGGCAGTGCAAAGATACAAGGGACAGTATCACAGGCACGAGAGGAGTAGCCACGATCGCAGTCCACGTAGACGGAGTGAGCGTTCTCGATTGCTATCAAAGGTCTGCAACCCTATGCATACCACGCAGAGACCGAAGCACGAGAGCTGAACCCTGCCATCCGCTGTGAATCGTCACGAAGCAGACAGAGAGCTGAGTCAACAAACAGACAGAGAGACAGGCAGAGCACAGCACAGAACAGCCCAGACAACACAGCACAGCACAGCACGAGCCAGACTACCTCCCCTCCCCCTGCACCGAGTCACCCCTCACTCATCTCTCGGATCGACATAAACCGGATACACAATATCGATCGGCAAAGATCCCTCCTCACCCGGCGCCCCCCGCTTCACCGACGACACAGAAGAAACGGAAGCGATGCTCTTGGCGTCGTCGTCGTCGTCTTTGCCTCTGACGTGCTCCCCCTACGAGTCGTGAGGAGTCAGTCAGTAAGTGAGCGGATGTACATAAGCGAGTTCTGTAGGAATGGTGATGCCTGGATCTAAGGGGGAGAAAGGGGGAGTAGGGGGAATGCCTTACGTCCTTCTGCGCGGCAATCTCCTCATCCAGGAGGAACATATCGTCGCCGTCGTCGTCGTCGTCGGGACGTGCGGCGGCGGACAGGCGGGGGGCGGGAGGGGGCGCGGGGGCGGGGGTGGCCTCTTTGGCGGGCTCCGCGCGGAGAGAGAGGGAGGTGGGGGCGGAGGCAGAGATGGGGTGGGCGGCGGCGGTGTTCTTGCTGGTTAGCTAGGCATGATCTTAGGGTAGGAATACTATGCTCACCTGGCGCTCTCCCTCCTTGCCGGTGGCCTCCTCCTTCGCGTCGGCGACGGCGAGCTTGGCGGCGTTGGCCGCGGGGTCCTGCTCGTGGGGAGGGGAGGTCTCCTTGGTAGGCCACGGCATGGCGTGGACTGTTGGTGGTGGGTGGGGGTTCGGTGGTGGTGTGGAGCTGGGTGGGACGGCGACGTTATCGATCTGGAAGTGCACCCGCTTTGGAGATCGTGGTTTCTTACTGGTAGGACTACGGAGGCTGCTGTGAAGGGCGGCACTGGAGGACGGAGGAGAGCGTGTTGGTGTGCTTGATGATAGGCGTGGTGGGTTCGTGGTCGAGGTAGACAGGCGTTGAGGTTTGGTGGAAGTTCTGTAAGTGAGAGGAGTGATTTGTGGGGCAGTGCGTGTCAAGTGGTCAGGTGGGGCGTTGACGAGTGACTCGGGTTTTTGCGGGACGGAGTGCGTTTCAAGATTTGGGTTTGTGGGCTCGGCGCTGTGATCACTGCTGTCTAGCAATGGGAGGAAATGTGGTGTGAAGAGACCTTGGAACTCAAGTTCACGCTGATGCGTAAAAGACTGGTCGTTGGGGTGATGATGTGTGGGTTGACAGGCTTTCGTGTTCGGTCTGTGCTCTTGCATATGGTTGCCTTGTAGAAGAAATCCAGGACTTGACTTCGACAGGCTTGACACGGGGTTCCTTTCAAATTTGAGAGCTGACATTTCGCCATGTGAATTATATGAGTCTTGGCGAAGGGCTAAGTTTTCCCCTCTCTTGTCCTTGACACCACCCATACGAACATCTTTTTGTACAGCACCTAACCTAGACATGGAAGCTTCTTGAAGACTTCTTGACAATTCGCTATGTCTACTATTCACATGATATGGCTGGTATCCCGAGTTCTTTTCTTGCATGGAAGATGGACCCTCAAAAAAGGTGTGGGATGCAGCCAGTGTGTCTGCTCCGTTGCCTCCAGCACCGATGTCCTTGGTCTTGGAGTTAATCTTCTTCACAGGCTTCTCGATGATATCCCTAAAACTTCTCTCAAAGTGTCGGTATTCCTCCTCTTTCTGTGCCCTAAATCTAGCGATCTCATCATCCAGCATCTTTCTCTTTCTGTCCAAGATCTCCACAATATGCCGGGCCTCCGTGTCCATATACCCTGTTGTCGCTTCCATTGCCATGTGGATTCGCTCTGCTCCAGCTCTTGTACCCTTCTGTTGGGTCTTTGTCTCTGTCTCACTATCATTAAGTTTACTCTCTTGTCTCCCTGGTGTACAAATTATCGATGCCGCAACGGTAACCTTTCCCATATATACATTTCCTCACAGTAACGTCCAAAATCGAGTCATTTGTTGTCTCAGTGGAAGACGCATGACACCAGTCAACATCATGGCTGTCAGATGCAGTGTTTTGATGCATGTAACAAGCATGGTAGTAGTGGTGTTCATCAGAGGAGTGCCTGGGCTGGTTCTAGATCTATATCGCATGAAGTCGGATATACCTTGTTCCGAGACACTAGGGCAATTTCATCCCGTCCCATGATAACTGACGAAAAAGATGTTATTACCTACGATAAAAATCAAAATATAGCAAGACTTTATGTATTGAGCTATAATTAATCAAAATCTCTCTATAGTAATGTTGTTGGTGTTCCATGTACAATTAGTATTCCTATCTCATAGTGTTTCTACGTTAACAACACACAGCCAGTATTTTGAAATTTGAATCTATAGATTCTGTTGTTAACTACCTTATCTTATCAATCAACGCCTTGATCAAGAACATACATCTTGTATACAGAACTGCAAGGGTCTAATCTACAATACATAAGAAGAGCAGAAGACCAATGTCATGTGGGTAAGAAGTGCTAGAGCATCAAGAATCACGACGCTGAAACGGTCTCTCATATTGTCATCACAGGGCCAGTCACAAGATCTGACAAATCAGTCAAAAATTCCATGAAAATGCGTCTAGGGCTGTGCCTGAGTCTATCTACAATGCTACGCTATTTTGGCGGATACGAGCCCTTCAGAAGGCTAAACCCATGTTCTTCGACAAAACCTCAGATGTTTAATCCAGCTTCAAGCCTTCGCTCTCTTCAAGGTGAACCTCCGCTACAGGCCCATCATCCTCCTCGTCCACCAACAGCGGCGGTGGGATGTCGTCCACCGGGGTGCCCATGCGACTCTGGGGCGTGCCGGCGAATCCGCTAATCGTGCCCTGATCCTCGCCAAAGTCCGCGAGGATCCGGTTGCCCTCTTCGCTGAGCCCGCCGATGGACGATCCACCCGCGGCTCGGTCGCTCGCACCGTCGAAAAGGCCTTCCTCGGGAGCCAGGTCGGAGCCAGGGGGAGCAGTGATGATCTGAGACATACCCATGCCTTCCATCCTCAAGTTATCAAACGACCACGATGGACGGTCGTAGATCGTCAATGGTCCATGGTCGAGGCCGGCGATCCCCTCGTCGTCCTCCATGTCCATACCTTCCAGTGTCTGCTCACCTGTCGCGGTGTAATAGCTAGGCAGCTCCGCGTCAGCCTCCCCGTTCCTCACTTGGCTCTCGGCCGCCGAACCACCACCTCCCGCTTGGTGAGCCGCTCCGACTCCGAGTAAAGCGCTCGACGACCCATTGCGGGAGAAGTCGCCGAGACGCCCCCCTTCCCCCGCCGGTGATGGGGCGCGGGAAGCCGTTGGCGAATCCGAGTCTGGATTGTTGGCTCCAGTGACGATCTGCTCGAGGAACGGGCCGCCCAAGTAATGGTCCGAGCGGCGGCGATAGAAGAGAAGATACGCAGCTGACGTTACCACGAGTTCTGGATTTTGCTTGGGATACACGGACGAATCTAAGCGTCATGTCAGTTACGCAAGAATGAGTGTCTCGTCGAATGGAGAACCATACCGTTGTACTCGTACCACCGCCCATCAACGAAGTTTCGAGCGAAAGCCGTGTAATGACCACCACCTAACCCACCGTAATGGTTGTCAACCGCAAACAGATCATAAATCGGACTTTTCCCCTCTTCTTGCGATGCAACTCGTCTGGTGAGATCTAAACCTTCGACCGGAAAATCTACCATCACATCGATTTTATCCCTGAATCCTCGATTCGCGCTAAATCGCTTGAGGTGTATGACTAGAATATCTGGGGATTTCCAGAGCTCAAAGGTCTTGCTGGCTCGCCGATGTTCTTTGCATCTGGGGCAGTACCACGCATCATTTTCGGAAAGGATCTCTTCTCTGCCAAACTCATCCAAGCAGTCACCCAAGCTGACACCCTTTTTCCGCCGTTGATTCCGTAGTTGACGTCGCTTAGTCAGTTCTGGATCGGGGACAGTTTGAAGCCTATCCCAGGTAGGAGCACCACGCATCGCGTTTTCAGACTCCGTGCCTCCGAATATCGATTCAAAAGTATCTAGAGTCCAATCAAGGACGATTCCTTCGCCGAGACCGATCAAGGGTTTGGGGACTGCCTCGCCAGCACCGTGAGTCATGGCCGACTGCTTGCCTTTGGCTGAGTAGGTGATAAGTCCACGTTTGTTACGCGTTGTATTTCTTCTGGGTGTGTTGAAGGCATTGCTGCGGTGTCGGTAGATGTTCTCTATTGGCGGCAAACCGTCTGAATCACTATCCGCGTCAGGGTCGATCTGTGGAATTAGATCGTTCACAGGCTGCGGAGGGTCATCGATGTCTTCATCACTTGATGCGGAGCTATTGTCGTCTAAAAAGCGATGTTGATTCGTCGCTAGACGTGCTGACGGACGTGCTGGGGCTTTCCGAGGCTTTCGTGATTGTACTGTGGGGTAATCCTTGTTCTCGTCGAGCGAACTCCATCCAGTTGGTACCATTTCACCGCCAGAAAAGTACTTCATCTCGAACATATTCTGGAGTTCAGGAGGAATAAAACTTCCCGGCTGCAATACACGTGGCAAAGAGTTCTGTTGCCGCTCACTAGCGGATCGCGAAACGGTCCCTTCGGCTTCCGCAGAGCTAGTATTGATTTCGGGATCCTGCATGGACACATCGACCATGCCGTCCTCGCCTTCGATAGAACGAGTCTTGATCTTAGAGTCTGACGCGGCATCATCCTCGTTCATGACAACCGTATCAGAATCTTCTTGGGTTGCAGAGGTATCGTCGGACCCATCTTCCCCTCTTAGGATGTCCAGAGTGGTCATAGTGTCCACTTTGGCAAGGACCTTACGAAGTATGGTGTCGTAGTCTTTAGTTTCTTGCCTACTGATGATGATGTAAGAAGGAAAACCAAACAAAGCACGTTGATGATATTTTGATGATCCATTTCTTGCAGTACGGTGGAAGATGGGGACAAGCATTCTTTCCGCAAGTGGAGACTCGCCTTCCGGAACGTCTTCTTCCTCGTCAGACTGGGAGTACGTGGTCAGTAAGGATCTGACCTTCTGACCTTTCTTCTTTGGAGGCGGATGATTGGTGGGGACGTCTTCCAGCTCGTAGACCGCGATATCATCGGCCGGCTGGATCGACTGATCAATAATCGTTCTGGACTCGTCAAACATTCTGTAGAACTTCGCCTTGTATATCTCTGCCATGACGGTCTTTTTAGGGTCCACGTTCATCTTCTTGGCGACATATTCCTTTAGCGTTCGAATGGTCGCATTCCTATCTATATCAACGGCAACACGAACCGGTCGTGAGTACAGCGGAAAGAAGCAGATTTCCTTGCTCCAGAGACTTTCGATTGGCAGTTGAAGGGTAAGGTTGTTGAAAGGGTCGAAGATGATACTAACTTTGTCGCACACAGGACACACCACTGTTGACTTGTACATCCCAGCAAAAAGATCGGTGATTACAGAGTCGTTGCGGGCTTTGTAGATATCCCAGCATCTATCGGCCATTTCTCGTAATGCCACAGGATTATTGACCATCTCATCTGTGGAATCTGGCTTCTCGATATAAGGCTTCTTGTAAATGCGATTCAGGTCTTCTTGAAGTCCATCAAGTAGAAATCCTAGAAACTCTTGCGAGTCCTGTTGAGCGTAGCCGGAGAACGACGGCCCGTACCGACCAACAGTGGTCTTGAAATTGCGAGGGGCGAGTGACGATGGGGCATTGTCCCCGTAGATCTCGTGTAGGAGCATAGCATAGGCCTTGGCGACCTGCCCACCGTGGGCAAGTGGATTATCTGGATTGAGCTCCGCCTTGTAATCATCATCTATCATCATGTTGTCAGCAATTTAAAGTACGTCTTGGTTAGAGGACGAAATCCGTACGGATAAAGTACTGCGTTAGCTCCTCAACGCTTCGAACGCATTGCAAAGCGGAGTTCATGTAACAAGTATTGCCAAGATTGCTTAGACCAGTCGTGCCCCGTGCCTTACCGTCCCTTCGTTGTCGGCCTCTGGTAAGCATACCTCCGGTCGAGGGAGCAGGACTAGATCTTCCACTCGGGGTGGTTGGCTTGGGCTTCAGCTTGTCCTGCACGGTTGTGGTACCATCCGTGGTAATGCTAATAGACACGCCGCTGCGATTTGAACCCTTCCCAACCACATCGGAAACCCATTCGCCACCCCCAGGTCCTCCGATCTGTTCTTCAAGTAGGAGGACCTCGTTACGGTTAAGACCAGCCAAGCCAATGCTGCTGTGTCCGTTATACTTCTCATTGGCGGTCTCGTCCCTCGCTTCAAGCGGCTCGCGCTCGGAACCGATTTGTAGAGAAACGAAGGTCTGCATGTCGAAGACTAATTTAGATCCGGCATCAACTACTGTCGCTGCCGCGGGGGCGGGCGAAACGCTTCTAGATTGTGCTGGCGTGATGATGCCGGTCTGCACGCTTTCCCCGAGTCCACCCAAGATCCTCCATACTCGGATCCTTGTCTTTAGATCGATGCCTACGAGTAGTTTCACACGTCTGAGGAAGGCATTGAATGGTTCATGCCTGCTTGCCAGCACTTTGACGGGCAGGGCATCCTCCTCTTTCGTGGATTTGACTGCCGAAGGGTTTTGGAGCTTCAGGATGGTGAATATCGGCGGATATAGCTCGTATTGGAGGTTCTCTCCCTCACCCGAAAGGTCGGTGTTGTGGACATACCGGATTATAGTAGGTGATCCATCTGCAATACCGTACCACCGAATTATGAGGTCCCAAGCCTCTTGTGGTAAGACTTCGAAATCCGCCCCCATCGTTAGGCCGAGTGTAAGTGGCGTGAAGCGTTCTCCGGCTTCATCTCTAAATATGCCTACTGAGGTATCCGTGACGAGGTTCAAGCCAGAGTTGTCGACAGGCCCTATGTCTCCTTCTGTAGCACTTTTGTCGAATACTTCCTGATTTGGTTCCGAAACCCTCGCCAATACCCGTCCAAGCCATTTCCTGGACACGACAAAGCCTTTCTGTCCATCTCGCAGGGGTTGGTACGAAAGTTCCTGGACCTTGGCAACCTGCTCATCAATAGTAGGCTGGCTTCCGGCAAGTTGCGACGGTCCAGTTGGAGTTGTACCGCTTCGTGGGGTAAGGTACGAGCTCTCTGAGCCCAACATTCCATCCGAGCCAGATGTTGTACTGCCAGTCTTCACACGTGGCTTATGCTCGTGAGCAAACATATCCACAGAGACTTCTCTTTTATGTCTTGAACCACTACGTTCGGAATCAGAGGTAGGCTGAGCGGGATCACTGGATGGTTCGGGAGGTATTGCCTCCAACTCGGACGCAGGCCTCTTCAGCGCTGGTGAAGACGACCGATCTGGGAGTGGACGGTCATCGTCATCTGCCACTGAGGAGTCCCGACTTGCCAAAGGTCTTCTCTCATCTTCTAAGACTGCCATCCTCCGGGTTTCAAGCCTCAATCCCGCATATGCCGAAGTCGGTGTACTTAAGGCAGCTGTAGACGACTCAAGAGTCGTAGATCTCCCACTTCTGGTCTCGCAGACTTCGTCGTGTATATGTAGAGGTAAATGTCGACGTGTCTGTGTAGGTGAAGGAGAGGAAGTTGCTAGACGAGGTGGTGATCTTGTCTGTTCGGTTTTGGAAGGAGCGACAACGGGTGACCGTGGTATACTGAGACCTTCTCCTTGTGGATCAAGAGTTCTGGTTGGCCGTGCGAGCTTCCGCTTCTTTGTTGAAGACGTTGTGAACGTGAGCTGCCACTGCAGCTCGTGAGGCTCTTGGGTGAAAGACAGATGGCCTTGCAGAATAATTCCGGAACTCAGCCGTGGTAGACCTTTTGTACTCTGTAAGAAGGCAAGTATTTATGGAGAGAAGGCAAAGCTCTATTCAACGAGGTCTATCTGGCTCATAGCGAAGGGCGGTTTACAGCAGTGAAAGCCTAGCTCCATAGATCCGTGTTCTGGTGATGTTCGCTTGTGACGTCCTCTCATTCTCGCCAGTGAATGAAATCCTAGCCTGGACAGTGCACTGGCACGCATCATTTGTAACTGCTATCTATGAGCTACAAGCCGAAAGTATGAGCATGTCCGGGGTTCTAACGGACTCCATGGAACTAAAGCCTACATAAACTGTTGGTGTAGATCCTCAGCATTGACATACATAACGGAAGATACCCGAAAAGCCGGATTGACGGACCCTCACTCCTTCCAGCGCCCCAGGTCAGAGTCCCGAATACTGTGGGAGGACTTCGTGCAAGCCATCAGTCTGGCATTCTTCGACTATGGTTCTGCAAAACGAGCCGGACTAACCTAAGCTATATTGATATTGAAGACTTATACGATGCTGTGGAGTTGCCAGTTGGATATACTGCATTCAATATCTATATAACTCCCTATGTCATAGATGCGCGGTATAGTTCTCTTCCAAATGTATCTGCATATTCACCCAGCTTTGTGCTCACCACATTAACCTCTCTTTCCACTCAAGTTCACAGCACGTAGGCAAGGCATGCCAACACAACCATCAAGGCTCCACCAGTCCTTACTCCAGCGGCCCCGTTTCCCGTGGTCGATCCTGTCGAGCTGGGACCGCTAGAGCTCGCAGTCGTGCTCCCCGTTGTGGCCGCCGCGGCCACGGTTCCACCAGTGCTACCGGCGCTGGCTTGACTGCTACTACTCGCCGAGGGACTTGTACTTGCGCTTGTTGTGGTCACCGTCCCAGCGCCGCTGCTGCCGGAACTGGCAGTATAGTACAGACTGACATCTGTCCTGTTGCCAATCACATCCACCCCTGTCGTCGCGGAACCGTAATCGTTGGAGGTGGACCCTAGGAAGCTGCCCAAAAAGTCGCTGAGACCCAACGTCGCGGAACTTCCGCAATAGGATGAAGATGCCGCGTTCACTACCGTGGTCGGGATATAGGTGTCCGGGGCAGCACCATGGAGACGAGCGCAATCCATGCATCTGTACGCCATCGCGACCAATCAGTTCAGAACTCAATGCCCCGGATCAGTTCGGGACGACAACTCAACTCACCCCGTGAAAGAATCCCAAAACGTGCTTTTGCAGAAGCAGCTCTGCTGATTGCCGGAGCTCATAGCGTGGCTAGAGCGGTTGCCCTCATACCCACAGTCATACTGTATTGCGGCTGCTTGATTGCAGGGGGCGTTCATATCAAGGGACTGCGAGGAGTTTCGTGGGAAGCAAACTTGCACAAGATAACTGTTCTGGCGGCCGAGCTGGGCGGTGGCGGAACTCGCAGAGCTACTATAGGTCTGAGTGGCACTGGCGCTAACGGTGGTGGTGATGAGGCCATTCGCACTACTTCCACCGTTCTGACGGACTTGAAGACCACGAGCAGATACTGACAGAGCAGAGCCAAGCAGTGTAAGATGTAGCGTGACCGACAAATGCATGGTGCTCTCTTTAAAAATTGAAGGAATTGAATAGGTGGTTCTTTTTGCCGGTGCTGGTGACTAGGGTATGTCTGCAACGAGCGAAAATTGCCAAGCAAGACAGAAAATGAATCGAAAGTTATACAGGTAACGATTGTATGAGTTCGCGAATGGTGCAGGACAGAGAGATAGTTATCATAAGGTAATTCAAGATGATGAAAGCGAAATAAGGAACCTAGCTAAAAGACCTTACGAGGCGTACATGAGGCTATTCAGGGGTCTCCAGTAATTTGATTAACGTTTACCGGGTTCGATGCTAAGGAAAGCTATAATTAGAATTGTAGCGCGTACGATGGCGGTCCACTTGCAGAAACTTGTATCCCTGTACGGGAGTACATACAATACCTTTGCTTTCCAAGGGCTTACAATATCATCGCTGCTGCACTGCGCTGCAATGGTGCACGAATGATGACCAATGTCCTGAAATAAGCAGGCAAGGTTGATGAGTGATGACTCTGCCTAAGGTATGCTGATGTCTTGCCACACAGTCGTTCTCCAGTCAAAGTAATATACAAACCCTACACAATCATGAACTGCGCCCCAGCATCACAACAAACGCCAGCTGGTGGGTAACTCTCGTACAGGACGGGACTGCAGTCTCAAGATGGGATTACCGCCTGAGCTATCGCACTTCAATCTTATCTACTTCGTCTTTCGCTTCGGTCCATGTCTCCAGGTTCTTCTTGGCCCAGTCAAGATGACACCTCGCGTATGCGACCTGTAGGTGTTCTGTCAAAACGATTGCAGAAACAGGAGGGAAGCGTGGTAGAACCTACCATGTATCGTTTGAGGTCTTCCTCTTTTTCCTTCTGGAAACGCTTGAGGTCGTTGAGGACGCCAGCACTGGCGTCCTTGACGTCTTTCCCCGACACGCCCAGTGCTTGTTCGAGCTATACCGGAGTCAGCTTTCACGGGTGTGCCTACAGCGCTAGATTACACTACCTGAACAAGGCTTTCTCTGGTCTTGCCGATCTGGTCTCTTCGCGTCCTCTCAGGATCCACGTCAACAATGCCGTGGACGGCGTGGCTTATCCTCCCGAAAATTTTGTTTGTAACGAAGTTCCCGCTCTGGCTCTTGCGGTGGTTACTGCCGGGTGTGGTGGAATTATCTCCATTTTGACCCTGCTGATGGCCCTGTGCGACAGAAGGAGAGGAGGATGGAACTTCGCTGTGAGTAGGAGGGAAGTCTGAGTCGATCGAGACGGTGTCTTCATTGCTGCCCTCTCGCCTGATGTGGGCTGGTTGATTTACGTTGGTGTTCGTGGATGTTGCGGGCAAGGACTGTTTGGGTGGGCTACTAGGTGCGCCTGTGCTGCTCAGGTAGTGCTCGATCCTCTTAGCTTCGAGCTCGCTCTTCTCTAATGACTCCAACAGTGATCTCTTCTTGGCTAATTCATCCTTAGTCATATCTTCCTGTACCCTCTTCAGTACTCGATATCTGAGGACGCTTCGAACTACACCCGCAAATTGCGCGCTTTCCCGCATGGGTTCTGCGAAGCTGGCACCGAGCGAAGATGAAAGTTCTTCCGTCGCTATGTACGACGAGTCAACTGCTTGACCAATACGTTCGATAGCGGCAGCCAGTGTAGGTGACTGCTCGGATAAGGAAAAACCATTGTATCTGGCCCCGAGCTCGGCCAGATCGGTTGACAGTGAGGAAAGATGGGTCAATGTCCGCCGATTGACTTTCTCAACGTTGCCTTGTAAGAGAAGTTCAAGCTCGCGCGTTGATGCTTCAAAATGGGAGAAGTACGGGTCGAGGTCTTGTTCGGATAGATTCTGTGAAGTTGGTGGAAAGCGTCCGAAGATCTGGGGACCTGATATTGTGTGTGCTGCAGACGATGCCATTGTCGAGTATTCTGATGGAGAAGTTGGAGTCCCGCTGGAGGAGGTGCTTGTCGCCGACTTTAATTTGGCAGACGATGAGGGTATTGGAAGCCAGTTGTGAGCCGGTGTTGGATTGGAGGGGTCCAGAGGAGGGGCTTTCATGTTGCTCTTGGGAATTGAAGCAACTGGGTGTGAATGTAGTACTTCGCTCTACGGTATGTCAGCATCGCTTACACTCAGACAAGCAGTAGACATGGTATTGTGGGTGCTCCACCGTACCCAGCTCGCGTTCGGATCCAGGAACCTCCACCACACTCCGTCCTCCCTGACTTCCTTCATCTTCCGACACCGGTTAAGGAAAACGCTGAGCATCCTCTTCCTCAAATCGATTATGCCCATATCTTCCTTCGCTTTGGTGGGTTTGGCGGCGTAGTCTGCCATCGAGTGTTTTTCGGGTATCGGAGGAATAATGAGGGTAGGATGGAGATTAACTAGCGTTGCACGGAGAGAGCTGAACTCAGAATACCGCCGATGAACCTCAAGATCCTGATGACTGTGAGCGTTGGATACTGAAATATACCGCTGACACCCATACTCCTGTCTTGATTGTGTATGAGATATATTTCCCCCCTCCCGCATGGTCTTTGCCAGCATCGGTTATGATGATTGGAAGGTCTGGATTTTCGTATAGTATCTGCTCGATTCGACTGTCATAGACGCCCTTCTTGCGCGGAAAACTTCCACTCCTCCTGCGGCTTGGGTAATCTCCATCGTCATAGTCATCGCTAAGGTCTTGAGGCCGGGAAACGAATTCGGGAGGCTCGTTGGCTGTTGAGGAATTGGTGGAGGTGGGGGTGGAGGGGCGTTCAAATCCTATTTGGCGCCGGTCAGTAACTTCATTCCTCAATTGTGGAGTTTGGACGTCAGTTTTTTCGCGATATCACAACTTACGGGAGGTTGGGGAGCTTGGATTGACTGTATTTGAGGTTGGGGAATCACGGCGGTCGAAGGACCCGTAAGGGTTGTTGTCCTCGTCATTCCACATTATTCTGACCGGCTCGAACCCACTCCCGAAGCTTTGATAACGTTAAGACTCCAATAAGACTAGATTCTTATTCGATAGCTCATTGACGCTTGTGGTAAATTTAATGGTCCTTGGTTCATTCAGATTGGTGATATGTATCCGGCTGAGGTGACGACTACAAGCTACGCCAGCCGGAATTTACCGCTCTTATCCTCATCGTGGTCAAAATGCTCAGGCTGCTTCACGGCTTTCGTTTGGAGTAGCTAATATCTTTTCAAACCTACCAATCCGGTAAAGTAGACACTTCCTTTGCTATGTTCCTCGTTTCGACCAAGCTTGCGTGCTCACGGATAGTGTGCTCATGCAAACCTGTTATTTACACCTCCTTGATTACTGCAAACTGGTTACCTTCCGTCTATCATGGCGTTTCTCCGCGTGTCTCCTCTCATTCTCGAGCCTAAGTCTTACAGGGTGTCTTTACTCATTCTCGCGTTCCATTTCTTCCGTACTCGATTCCAATCTCATATTTGGAATGCTGAATTATCTATGTCTTTCCATCATCAGAGTCTTCTAATCGTGCTTGTGATGAACCTGTGTTGGGCTGCATATCCCATCAATCGCCGTTGACATGCTTCGATCCGAAGCTCCGCTCGTGCTTGCGGCTAGGGCTCTTTGTTGGTCGTGGAAGCCACTGGATCAAGTGTTCCCACTACCTCCAGAAGACGCCATGTCGCTAGCCCCATTTCGATGTCCTCGAGGTACTTCACCGAAAGGACTGTGGATCCGAAGTGCATCATGCCAGTCAGGTGTGCCGTCAGACTGTAGACTACTTACCAGTGAGGTGATATTCGTTGGACTTGCTGAAGGTCCTCTTCCATTAGGGCTGGATGAAGAATCGCTCACATGTGACGAGTCATACCTCGCTTGAGAGCTGATTGATGGAAAGGTCATCTCCGAAGCTTCGGAGCTCCGAGACCCTCCATTGTCACCCTGTGTTGATGCACTCGCGGATCCATGGAACGAAGGGTGGCTAGGTCTGATGGTCTCTGAACTGTCATCTGTACCACTTGTGACGACACTGACGTCTGCGAGGGTTACCAAGTATTAGAACAATCCGAAGAACTACCCGGAGCGAGATGACGTCTGGCTTCTGTGGGTGGGTTAAACAGAAGCAAGAGTCAATTAAGACTTACTACGTGAAAGCCCCGTTCGAACCTGGGAACGACTGCGAGATCTGCTAGGCCGGAGATCTCGTATAGCATCTCTTCCACGTCGGTCGTCTCTACTACTTGCCCCTATATTCCTGCGGCCCTGGGGTACAGCAGAAGAGCGACTGCGAGATCTACTGTGCCGAAGAGTTTCTGTAGACCCTCTTCCATTTCGGTCGTCTCTATAATAATTGTCCCCTGTATTTCGTCTCTTCTGAATGACAGGTGGTGGAGAAGGTGGAGGAGAAGGTGGAACTGGTTCACGCAGAGCCGGCCGCAGGGGCGCCTTGGGAGTCCCGCGCCGAGCGGCACGCCTGGGGCGTGTTACAATGTCTTGTGGATGGCCTATGTCAGTTCCACAAACGCTTTCCGTCGACGACGTTATTTCGCTGGTCAACTGATGTGGTCGGGTAATCTCACCACGGTCATCATTACGGCCAGATCTTGAGACGTGGCGATTGCCTCCTCTGGTAACCATCTGATGTCTGCGGTCGGGAAACTGCGAATTTGTTCGAGGCGAATGGGTGGTGCCTGAATGTCTTCCCCTATCCAACCCACCCCTATGGACTGGATGGTCCTGATTCCTCATATACAACCAGTATATCAACCATAGTCCTACACCAATCAGCAGCACTCCAGGGATTACAGTCAATGGAACAATAATGCTTGCTGCAGTCCCTGCTGAATCGCCTCCTGTCGGAGGTACTATAACGGGGATCCAGCTCGGAGTGTCATTAGGTGGATTGGGCGGTTCCGAAGACGCTTGCCGATGCTGCAAAGACTTGTATCGTACAGACAACAGAGCCATTCTGCTTTCGGGACCGAAGCGGATGAGGGTCAATGACCTTCAGGTTCGTTCTCACAGCTTCGTGGTTCAATGATACACTACACCAATTCGTGATAATGAGTAGAAAATGGTTCGGGTGCTCGAAGAAAAGAGAAATGGAAGGGTATCATGCCCAGGTAGTTCCATTTGTTTGATTTGCTGTCAGTCTGACAACTCAATAGGCCGCAGCCCTGCGCTGACGATGCAAACATGTCTATATGGACTATCGATCTAGGGGACCTGGAAGATGTATTCAGTTCAATGCTGGTTCAACTTTGGCCCAACAACTAGCCAGCTTGATGAACGGAATGAAGTTGGAGCAAAATAGCAATCGCAGTAATGTTACAGAGGGAGACTCATATCTGCTGGCATGGAGTGAAAGAACAATCTTGTGACGTTCAAGTACCCTAGTACTACTCGCCAACAACTATATCAGCTTCGAAATTCAATCTTGTGGCACCCTGCAAGATGCCGATCCCACCTTCTCGAATGATTGTACATCTCCCATGACATCTGATCGGTCCAATCGTCCTGTACTTTACATGTAGCCTTCCGCAGTAGGATGGTGACGCAAACTCCTTATTCGATGCCCAACCGTCTCATTCCTGCTTTCGACGTGGGTGGTGGAGGATGAGGGTAAACATGTTCCTGTCAGTTGTTCAGATTACAATCGATGAATCCAAAAGACGGGAGGTGCGATATAAAGGACTGGTCGTGAATCGGATCGTGATCAGAAATGATTGCTTACCATGTCATCACTATCATCGTCATCAACCAAAGCATTGTGAGAAGCAGGAGCCTTGACGACCTCCATGCGCACCGGAAGAACAGACGGTCCCGCTCGATTGACTAGCTCACGACCTGTTGCCTCAATCCGCGATCCCTGATTAGGAGCCGGAGGACGAAGCGGACGTTGACCGACTGGCGGCGGCGCCACTACAACACCTCTCGCAGCCGACCTCACCTCACCAACCGGAGCCCGCGCACTCCCTTCTTCGTGCCGAGTTCTCCCTGAAGCCCTCGGATCACCACTTCTCCTCGAACCCCTCGGCTCTCCACCCTTCCTCGCCATCGTACTCGACGCCTCCCCATGCAACGACCGCCTAGCCGCCGGCCCCATCTCAACCCCCTCTATCCCTTCGATGCCACCTGGCCCCTTCTCTGACATCGAAGCCTTCTTCCTCGTCCTCGACCGCTTACCTCTTCTTCGCTCACCTGCACCACCCCCGCTCGACCCCTTTTCCATATCGCGCTCCAGCCGCCTCCGCTTCTGTCTCGCCGCACAAACATACCACAGCGCCGCAAACAACCCGACGCCACAAACCACAGCTGCGATGACCACGCCCACCTTTTCGCCCGTACTCCACACCATCCACCCGGAACTCAGCTGCGACTGCTTGGGATCAACCTTGCCTACAGCGCCTGACGTCGATGTTGAAGTTGAAGTTAAAGTCAGCGACGCCGGTGGTGCTTGCACGATGGTGGCTGTCAAGACGGCCTGACCGGACGGATTGACGATGACGCCGTCGATCTGCGTGAGGACTAGGATGGGGAGGCCATTTGGGAATTGTTTCGAGTTTGGGTTTGTGGGAGGCGGTAGGGTGGTGTAAGAGAGGGGCTGCGAGGTAGTGAGGTTTGGGAAGGCGAAGTAGAGGACTTGGTTCACTGTGCCGGTGGCGGTGGTCGTGAATGTCGTTGTCTGTGTGGCGCCCCAGATGGTGGGAGTGAGTGATTGTGTGGCCATTGCAGCTGTGTTTCTGCTCGGCTTGTGGGTTGAGCAGTAAGGTTGAGGGGGTTGTTTGATCAGATGCAAAAGGTCCAAAGTAGAGCTTCACTTACAACATCTGACCTATTTGACCACAAAGTTCGCAGTGCAACGAGATGAACTCCGAAGCACGTGTGAGGTGTTAAGAAGTGAGGTTGACGCACGTGAGCTGGTGACATTCACTTCCAGCATTCACTCAGTCTCACTTACGTTCACGTGTCAAGACACCCTCACACAAATGCAAACTCATTTGGAAACCCTCCCGTTCCATTTGTCTGAGTCACGGTCACAGACCCTAACGAAGCTAAAGCCGCACGGAAGACCCCGGAATGAACACAAACTTGAAAAAAGGAGAAAAAACTGCCCCCCTCGCCACCACCGCACCAGCACCCACGGCGTCCCCCCCCTGCACCCCCTCTCCCCCTCCCTCCCTCCCTCCCTCCCCCCCCTCCCCCTCCCCACGGCTCCCACCGCGGCGCCCCCCGGCTTTAGACCGCCTCATCCGCGGAAGCCGGCGGAGCAGCCACAGCGGGCGCCGGCGGGAGGGAGGCAAGCTCGATCGCCGGAGGATTGGCGGCGGTGGCGGCGGTGGCGGCGGGGACGCGGTAAGGCTGCGCGCGCGAAGCCCACGCCCATTTGAAGTAGGCGATGACAGCGAGCGTGACGACGCCGAAGACAGAGACGATGACGAGTGCGGCGAGGGCCGCTGAGACTTCAGCTTTGGCGTAGTCCATCGCTGTGCTGCTGGGGGACGGTGAGGTTAGTTGGGGGGTGTTCTGTTGTGAGTGATGGGTGGGACTTACGTGCTTTTGAGGAGGATGGGAGTGTGTGGAGGTCGCTGTGTGCGTGAGGAGGTGGATGTGTTGGTGAGTGTGTTGGTCTAGGGCTGTTAGTTGATGTAAGCTGGGGGGTCAGTCAGGTTGGTTAACGTACTGTGATGTTGGTGTTGGTGTTGGTGTTGATGTGAGGTTGTGGAGTCCGTCGGAGTGGTGTGTTGTGGTGTTATGAGGGAGTGAGAACTTTTTTGTAGATGGCTGGGTGCATTGTGACTGCGACGACTAAGCGCCGAGACAACTAATCACGGCGACGACTAATCGCCGAGACGATCACGGCGCACCCCCGCCTTATGTGTTTTCACCAACCTCATATGGAGCATGGGCCGCAATTGCAAATCTTCAGATGCTCTGTGACAGGTATTCATACTTACATCGCCCTATGAGAATGCAAGCCCTGAGCACCCCCTATCGACGAGACTGGGCAGGTAACTCAGACAGTCAGTGCTTAGCATCCCATTGTATCATTAGTGGACCTATGCTGATCATGAACTCCCTTCCAGGACCAGTTCAATACTATCAATCCACCTCTCATGTAAGAAGCTCTTCCGCCCAGCATCTCTGAGTTTCTTCAAGCGTCCCGAAACACAGGCGTCAGCCGCACCAACAACTCCCGTCTTGCTCCAATGCTGAACGACGCCGGCCCCCAATATAACTTGCATGCCTAGTGTAAAGACCTCTGGTTTTGAGGTCCAGCCAAGCATCCCATCGACTTCGCTCTTTGCAATGTTTGTTAGGGCATTGATACCCTCGACAACCCAGTCGGAAAACTCCGCGGCAGCTTTCTCATCATAGGCCGACTTGGCGAGCTGTTTGAGCATTCTCGACCAGGTTTCGGCTTCCCTCACTTCGTCATTGAAGAGATTCTGTTTCTCTTCAATGAAAAGTGAGAAATCTTCGTTTCTCGCCGAGACGAGCCGGTCATGTACCGGAGTGAACAAAACGGCTGTTGCAGATTTAGTGTTTTCCGGACAGTTATCCTCTTTTGTTTGAACCGTAAGTCGAAAGAGTGCTTCGATAAAGAGGTTCGCTGACTCAGAGTAGTTTTGTGCCAGGAATGTTGAGAAGCGATACCTGGCAGCGGGAGGTATGAGGGACCCGGAAGGGAAGCGTGTCGATGTTGTGGAGAGTGTCCAAGAGACTATATCAGCTCCGATATCTCGAATCTCCTCATCGTCGTCGTTCAGGGTATCGTACAGCGCGAGATAGACAGGGAGGACTGCGTTATTTGTGTTCGGCAACCTGGCGTCTGGGCGGAGTATTTCTTTAAAGGCCTTTATCGAACGTACAGCGGCGTGGCGCGTCGAGAAATCCTGGCCAAGATCAGTATACAACCTTCGGGATGCAGGCTTTGTGGTGAACATACACTTCGGGCATTCCCAGCAATACGGAGCATCTGGCTCCAACCCGCGAGTTTCACCTCCACTTCCTCGGGTATGGAAAGACTATTGCAACAGATCGCGAAAAGGTGGTATCCACGCATCCTAAGATGAAGATTCACAGCACCTGGCTCAGTTGTTGTATCCTTGGGGGTCCATTCAACTAAGGAGCTCAAAGCAGATTTTGATGGTTCCGTCTCCATGCTAGGTTCTCTTGACCCTTTGACGTTTTCCGAGTTGTCGAGTATGTACAAATAGGCTTCAGTAGCAACTGCTCTAACTTTAGCATAAACATTATACTGTAAGATGTCATAGAGTAACGTCAAGCCTTGATACTTGCAGCCCTTAGATAGTATGGAAACAGGTAGAGCTCTTAGTATGGCACATGCTGTGTCTGGATCAGTGTCTGACAGCCGCCATACAAAGCCCTTCAAGTGGCTGTGCATGGATCCTCCAACATACTGTAGAGTGAGATGCGAAGCTACAGATCGTCTCAGCAGAGACTCTGCATACTCTGCAGACCGTAGATTCACAAGCGAGACTTGCCCCTGCAAACGATCCCATAGGCTTTCCATCTCCTGGCTGAAGGTCTCTGTTTGACTTAGAGTGTTTATCGCAAGAATTACCGTGTCTGTGGTAGCATGTTAGCCTATGGCAATGGCTAATTTCCGTACCACTAACCAAAAGTCCGGCAATCTCGACTCAACAGAGCTTTTGATATGATAAGATTAACAATATCAACGTATGCAGCCACCACAAAAGGACACCTATGATGGACAAGAACGGCGTCGAGAGGTGACAGGATAGAAAGGATTGATGTGAGATCCTCTACGCACTGTAAGCAATATACCACTAGCCAGAGTGACCTACACACCTTGCCAACCTTGCCCCTCATATCGGAAGTGCTTCCCCACCAGGAACTTCATAGTCAAGAGGACGCCGTGCCATCTGTTACTACTTCGACGATATGGTGTCATCAACTCGGCAAGAATACTGATATAATGTCTCCCTGAGGCGAGAGAACAAATTGTCCTAGCCGCGAGCTCCCTGATGTTCCATATCTTGCTGCCCAGATGTATGAAGACCAACCTATCGATGGCTGTATTTTCCTTGGTAGGCCGGCCAGCGCAGCGTAAGATATCCAGAGCAGGAAACACAAGCTCTGCCGGGACAGATGAAGTCAGGTCGATGTTGTGTTGTTTAGAGGCGTCCACTAGCAAATGAACCCCCAACATTCTGTTCAAGAGTGATGGCAAGGTAGGGTACTTATCGTAAGAGAGTTTGAACGGGGTTGATTGATTCGGAGAGTCGTTTCCGTTCGGTCGATCATTTGTGCCGAAAAGCCGGTCGATTAGGGCTCTGAAGAGCATGAGACCACAGTTTTGGATTGCCCATCTGGGAGGAAGGTTAGACTACCTTCGTTCATAAAAGATAGAGGCGATCTTTCCACTAACATCTTCGACTCCAAGCAAAGCGCGGCTAGGTCCAAGCCTTCTGGTAAATGAACCTCCGAATGAGGCCCGAGTCTGGTGTTGGTATATATATCCTTCATGCAGTTGAGGGCATGGACTTGTGGGAGGTCTAAACCCTCAAAGCCGTTCCCAGCCTCTAACGGACGCATGGCAATTTCTCGCAAGTCGAGCAAGGTTTTTTGCATCATGTCCTGCGGGCGAGCTGCCAGTATACCGACCGCTAGCGCAGGTATTCCAGCAGACCGACGAGTTACCTTGGAACCTCCATTGTTAATGCATACTAGTGTCTCCTATTGCGCACAATGAGCCGTTATCTCTCCGTTTTAGCGATGTCTTACCGTATACCAAGTTTCCAGCAAACCGCGCACGGCTGTCTCGGTTAACTGAGCACAACGGGCACAACAAGCAGCAAAGGTTTGAGAGACTGTAGAGAAGGCGCCTCTATGACGCAGTTCTGCGAGTTGTGTGAAGCTAAGCCGGCCTATCCTAGAAAGGTCTTCGTACTGTAGGCCTGTGGTAGACCCATCCGGACTGTACGACTTATTGACGAGCATGGCGTGGAGTAGAGAGCTGGTACGAGCCGGATAAGCTTGAGGTACAGCTCCGCTACGATGTGGATCTCACCTTGCTTCTTTCAGAGCTCGCCACGAATAGGAAAGGGTGTCCTTCTCCCCGATATTCAGATCATCAGACTTTTCGGCAGTATGGCCTTCGGGAGAATCGACGCAGAGCATTTCTCGAACAGATTCCCAGACGGTATCACAACAGACCAGCATGCGTTGGTGTAACGCTTTCCAGCCGTTGGCGTCCGAAATATAGCCTGTATACGGACGTGGTCCACTGATGATATACCTATAGGATGTCAGATCTATATTTTAGAGCTAATTTCAACATAAGACTATCAGTGTCAAGGTTGTGGTACCTCAGAGCGGCGAGATTCCCATGAATAGGCGCGCTGGCGACTGCAAGCCGCAAATTGCACCTAGCAAGTAGCAGTCCGCCCTCTAAAGCAGTCAAGATGTGGTCTATGATGCCATACGTAGAAGACCACCAATCACTTCCTGATTGCGCTTCCGGAGGTGTTTCACTGGTCCGTCCAACACAAGCTTCGTGTAAGATTTCGAATAGCCTAGTGACACCATCTGCGTGATCCGCTCGACCAGTACAATGCAAGGCGTTCTGGGCTCGGGAGAGGACTAACATAAGGTCTGAAAATCCATCTTGCTGACCTTGGCTAGATACCTCAGCGGCCTCCCCGCTGCGAGAGCAATCTGTCGCCGTGAGCTCTTTCGAGTTTGGGAATGGACGGCGTCTTAGCCCATATTGTCGTTCGCCCAGAGCATATACCCCGCCCATCTTTATAACCAACACCGCGGCCTCGCGAACATCATCAAATGAATCCATAAAAAGATCAAACAAGAGGCGAAGTAGAAGGGGTTGGAAAACCGAAATATTGATGGACCACTTGACGTCCGCTTGCGTGTTTCTTGTGAGGTAGCCCTGAGGCACTCCATTGTCCAGACCCGATTGCAAAACAACAGTCAAAAGTTTAAGCGCTGCAATGTGTCTTTGATACGATGCTGTAGGCTGCAATTCTGATACTAGAAACCTAATATACCAGTTTAGAAAAGCCATATGCTGGTCCATCAAACTCTCCGAACGTAAGTTCAGTTTCGAGTTCTCTTGCTTGCTGCTGACTTCATAATTCTTGATGGTGTCAGGTCGACTCTCAATATACTCTCTCTGGAGGGCTCTGCTCAGCTGAAATATAGCTCCTTTCAGTCTCTGAACAACGGTTCTGACAAGGGCTATGAATATACCGCGAACTCCAGTATCGGTTTCCGCATGGAAATACGGAAAAACATCCTTTAAGGCGGAGAGTACGGATGGTGTGTAAGGCCTATTTGCTGACTTGGACGTAACCAAAAATCGCAAGCTTGCAAGTCGTACCGTCGCAGACCTATGAGTAAGAAGGCAGGCGCACATTTCAAGCGGAACAAATATGGTGCCGTCGTCATCCAGCTTGTTGTTTGGAACAGCCTCATCTATCAGCGGTCAGCAAAAGCGCATGTTTAACCGCTCCTGCTCAAAGCATAGGCATTAACTTACCGGTTACTCGCACCAAACCCAGATCCTGAGCTACTTGTAAGCTGGACAACAACAGAAGGAAATCAGAGTGGTCATTTGCAGCGACCTTGCCACATGAATAATGTTCAAGATGTAGACTCTTAACGAAATCGTGTATATCTTCAGGGCTCAATCTGAAAAGTTCAGGCAGGACGTGATGCTTCAGAGCCTCTACGATCTCTGGCTTCCTCTCTAGAGTTCTCTTCAGGGGAGCTACCCATAACGGAAGCTTCGTAACTGAATGATAGAAATTGATCTCCTTTGAGCTATGCTTTCGAAGGATCTTGAAGAACGTTGAGATCAAATGTGAAGCAGACGTTGCAACACCGGTGTGAGATGCCCAAAGCAGCAGGGTACAAATGAATGTCTCCATCAGATTCTCAGAGGGGGTGCCAGACGCTGGCGCTGGAAAGGCCGGGTCACCGGAACTGGTTGCAGCTTGTCCGCCTTGCGTGGCTTGGGTAGTCAAATCTTCAGCCGGAAGAGAATCATCGGTAGAACCAAGTCTTTGCAGAGAAACCACCACATCCTTAACTGAAAATATTCCTTTACTGACAAAGTACGCTAGCCCATGTAGAGCGGGTTGCAGCATCGATGTGTTGTCAGGGCTATTAATCCAGAGGAGGAATGTGTCGAGGGTGTCCTTCCTTAATACTTGAGCCTCCTCCGGTCTGGGCCACCTACTCAGACTATTGACCAGAGTAACCAGAACCTGCTTCATTGGCTTCGGCTTTGAGTCTCCGTATCTGTCCATGTAGACGTCGAAAAATGCTCGCCAGATCTCGATTGAAAGCATGAAAGAGCGCATCTCGGATATTGGTGATACAAAAGCTTGGTCCAGAAAAGCACAGAGTACGTTACAGGCTGCTGCTCGGTGTGAAACAGTTATGCCAACAGCATGTGCGGTCCTGAGGACATTCAGTACCAACATTTTGTTCTCACTACAGCAGGGTTAGTAGCGGTTCCTGGGCTGCAGAGGCATGGCTTACTTGCTCTACTTTGTATTTTCCATCAACGTCTATTGCCTCATACAACTCAGGGGCAGTTTTTCCAAGTACACGGAGATCGCCTTCTCCATACAGCCATGCTGGGTGATCTGTAGACATATCGACGATTGGATGGTCCCCAGGCCCAGGAGTAGGTGGATGGTCTCTAAGCTCCATTCCTTGATATTACGAAACCGTAATATCACAAATTCGGCGTTTATCGATGTTGAGCTGTCCCAGGTTCTACGAGTAAGATATTGAACCGAGTACAAAATACCGCGAGTGGAATCGCGGCCCAACGTTTCGCCGCCGCCGTGGCGTATCCCAAAACTCTCCAAGCTCGCCTCGACCTGATATCACCACCTCTCCCAAAATCTACTCGCCCGGCGCGATCGAACCGTGTGGACCCGCACGACCGCAACCCGCGCACAAACATGTCTATCTGGGACTCTCTAACCGGACGAAAGTCCCCCCCCTCCTCCTCCTCAACACCCTCATCCACCACCCTCCTCGCCGACCCAGCCGACCCCTTCCGCCCCACCCCCTTCGACCCAACCACCGCAGCAGACGTCTCCTCCTTCCTCACGGGCCCCTCCCTCCCGGACCCATCCCAGCTCCACCCGCTCGCCGGCCTAAACCAAGAAACACTCGACTACCTATCCCTCGAAGAATCCGCGCTCTCGGACCTCCCCGGCTCGCGCTCCGCGCTGCCGTCGCGCGGCTGGTCCGACGACCTCTGCTACGGCACGGGCGTCACCTACCTGACGGCGCTGACGATGGGGGGCGCGTGGGGTTTGTTCGAGGGGCTGAACCGGTCGCCGGCGTCGGCGCCGCCGAAGCTGAGGCTGAATAGCGTGCTGAATTCGATTACGAGGAGGGGCCCGTTTTTGGGGAATTCGGCGGGGGTGATTGCCATGGTTTATAATGGGGTGAATTCGACGATGGGGTATTATAGGGGGAAACATGACTCGGCGAATAGTGTGGTGGCGGGGGGGGTGAGTGGGATGTTGTTTAAGAGCACGAGGGGGGTGAGGCCGATGATGATTTCGGGGGGTTTGGTGGCGGGTGCGGCGGGGGCGTGGGCGGTAGGTTTCTTTCTTTGCTGGAGATGAGGTGCTTGGAGGAGTGTCGTGATGGTTGGCTGATTCTGAGGCGTGGCAGGTTACGAGGAAGGCGGTCTTCTAGTTTGGTGGCTGTCGAAGAGAAGCTTACGACATTGTGACCTTCCGTGGTACTATCCGCTAAATGATGGAAAGGAAGGAGGAAGGTAGATGTCACGATACGGGTTCTGAATATAGGCGTCTGTTGCACCTTCCTTATTACGTCGTAGAACGTTGGTTGCATAGGGCGTACATCTTCAGAGTTCTCAACTTCGCTCCTCCATCCCCTGTTGTTGTACGCTGTTCAAGGAAAGTGGCCTTGTGTATATATAGATAGATACTTTCGGCTTTCATATTTACAGACCATAAGTTTAATCAGCGAGTTCGGCTGAGATGTCTACGCACATTACATTATTGCAGTTGCAATTGTGGGATGATAGTAGTCGCTAGTTCACCAGTGTTCGGAATGACCCATGATAACATGAAGGTGAGTGAATCTTCTGTAACACGTTCCCTGCGATTCAAGCGCGTCTTCGACTCTACTCAGATAATAAAAATCCACCTTCTTCGATAGCCACGAGTCTTTCTGAAAAACCAACACTATTCTCCTCGCTGTGCCTCCCAGCATCATGAGTCCCACACGAAATCCTGAGCCAAGTCCTAAGCTAGCAACAGTCGAAGACATGATCGGCTGGTTGGGCGAACAAGCCCTTCACGCCGGTCACTTTGGTGTCCCCACCGCATGGTGCCCTCAACACATCTGCGATATGGCCTCGAGGAGGTACGTTCCAGAATATTCTGCTGCTGCACCCATCAGCGATGAGATCGACATCAACACAGCGCTGGGGCACGCCATCACCGACTGGCACCGCGACAAATACCTCCTAAACGTAATACACAAGAACAGAGGATTGATGGACGACGTTACAAAGGTTGTGCATGAGAGTTTGCTGGTAGCAGGGATGCGGGATGAGGACCTTCAGAAGCTGATCGAACAGAACGTCGGAATCCGTGCGAAGATTGCGAAGCTGATGGAGCTTCAGACCCGGCGGTCACAGCCGCGTGTTGAGAAGAGGTTCGACGTCTGGCTGATGGTGGAAGAAGTTGCAGCAACGAAGAAAGTGAAGGTCTATCTACCGCGACGTGGAACCTTTGCACATTTCCTGGCGGTGTTCAGAGATATCTGGCTTGCGGAGTGGTATCCAGACGTGGGGCTTGAGCGGGAGAAGAAGCTCGGCGCTGGAGCTTGGATTTATCGACTCGTCAACACGCAGTCACAGATAGTTTCGGGCACTCCGCGAGTCAAGCTGGTCGATGAGTATGATTATCGCGAGATGGTTAAGCAGATCACAAAGGAGGGCACTGAGACGCCGACTGCTATCTTCTGGCATGTAAGTGGTTAGCATGAAAGAGTCCTGCTATGTGACTAAAGAGCTAATATGGTTACAAAGGAGTCCACTGTTGAGAACAGTAATAAGATCGTAGGAAGGCAGGAGAAGGCAGAAGAAAAGGAGGAGAACGAGGAGATGGATGATGATGGAAACCCGTACTTTCAGCCGATAGACTGGAAGTTCTTGATACAGGAAAGATCTAGACAGGTCTGAATTGACCACTCAATCGGTGTTGGGAAGCCTCATAGACCCATTCAGCTTGAACCTACCAGATCGTCGGCAGAGCCGCGGTTTTTAGTAAGAGAGGTAGTCTTATAGAAATCCATTAACAAGAAATGCCAGAACGTAACGGTGGAAGAAGGCAATAAGGAAGGACCTAGCAAGTATCTCGCAGTTGTCAGATTAGATCAAGTAATTCGTCCTTCATCGACTGCTACATTGAAATCCTGGACGCAATGACGAGACGAGCACATATGCTTGAGAAGCCATCAACAACCACAAGATCGCTCGAGGGCTATTGACTGACAACGAAGGTATGAGGCACAACATCGACAAGGGTCCATAAGAATCCATAGCAGCCTCTAGAGATGGCTCTATCATCATACAACATCATTCGTATGTGTGAATGCTTTTTGTTGTCTAAAGACAAATATCCTCGAAGACGAAGGAGATCTTCACTGATCATCACGGCAGGTGTGATTAACTTAGCCAATCATTACGATTACGAATCATATGTGTGACTGCATCCAGTTTAGCGGCAAATGTGAAGCTGAGGAACCCCTGACTTGCTCAGCCGAGAAATTCAATCAAGGTGGACCGCCAAGCTAAAGGTACCAGGTACTGTACCTATATCAAGCGCACTCCCACCGCCCGAACGAAGAAATGATCGAGGGAGAAACATTTTGTGCAAGTCCCTGCATAATCAGTGCACAACCACTTTTTAGTACAAACCGTTGCGCCAATCACACACGCCCTTGGAGGGATGCTATGAAACGAGGAAGCTTGGGCCACTGTACATTTACAGAGCTTCAAGCTTATCGATTAGAAAGATCGGTGCGTATTCACTGTTCGGACAAGTTCTACGAACTACGGGTACCCATACCCGTCCATCATGGATAGAGGTGGCATGGAGGATCCGGACAGCACCTATGCGCCTCAATCGCCAGATCTTTCCGGTTGCAATGCTACCTACACTCCACCGACTTTCACACTGCCACAACAACATTTTCAAACCCCATTTCATCAGCAGCCGAGCTACGACACCGTCTCGTTCTTCGACCCGCTACATTCCCAAAATCCTCCCCAAAATCCTTATTACCCAACTCACAACACCATGGTCGGGAACGGGCGAACGAAGCCCCGAGACGAAGACGAGGACTGGATGCCAGAGTCATCAACACGAGCGTCGACTCGGAAATCCAGGAGGACGGAAATGGAGCACGTTGGTCTTGCGCCAGGAGCCGCGGAGGGGATCGAGGTGAAGACGAAATTCCCGGTCGCGAGGATAAAGCGGATCATGCAAGCGGACGAGGACGTGGGAAAAGTCGCACAGGTGACGCCGGTTGCTGTTTGTAAGTCTCCCCCCCGTTCTGTAGCCGTGGCCGCAAGTGGGGTCGTGCTGACAACGGTCACTTCAAAGCCAAAGCACTTGAACTCTTCATGATCTCCCTCGTCACCAAAGCGGCCTGGGAGGCTCGGTCAAGATCTTCGAAACGCGTCACGGCTGCGCATCTCAAGCAAGCAGTCGCCAAGGATGAAGTGCTGGATTTCTTGGCTGAGATCATAGCGAAGGTACCCGATGCGCCAGCGCCTAGCGAGAAGGTCGAGGAGGGAAGCGATGCAGCGGAGGGGAAGAAAAGGAGGGGTGGGACGAGGAAGAAGAGGAAGGATAGTGAAGACTTCTGAATTCCAGTCCGGATAGGTAGCCCTGGGCCTGAGCTTCTGTGGCGTTGTTGGAGTTCAGATAGAAGTGAAGCTGTTTGTCATCTATAGCTCTCTTGAATTCGAACCCCTGACCACCACATTGTATACTGCAGCCTGGAAGTAGATCCTTCGGAAGCTCATGCGCTATCTGGTCATGATGAGATCTGAACGCCGTGCGCGCGATGAAAATCTAGAGTTTGATAATAAGGTTAACGGCGGATGTGCTGAGGATACTGTAATAGGCATCTGGCAGCGCCATAGAGGTTGGGGATTGCACCCATCGTAAGCAGATCTTTACAATGTCCAGTTCAAGCACTGCATTTTTCTTCGTCGCTTTCACGGCCGTGCTGAAATGCTAGGTCTTAGGTCGCTTGTCGAAAGTGATTAGGACAAGTGCCGGAAAGCCGCCGGGTAAAGGCTGTTGCTTACTAAGCCGCCTGCCTCGTCGCGGTATTTTACTGAGCGTTAGTTGGGTTTGGTGACTACAACTACACTACTGTACCACAAGATAAAACAATCAAGTGTTTGTTTATTGTTTTCACTTTGGACTCGAAAGACACCGCGGTCACTTCGGTACAAAAAGGGGACAGCAGGAAGAATCAAGATTATGATCGACGCCAACGAGGTTGAAAGAAGAAACGTGTAGAAACGCTGTCAACAGACAAAACCGGAACTATTGAGAAGGCTGGCTTCGGGGACGCCTCGTTCACCCAGCGGTGATCATCGCCTGTCATTTGGAATCATCCTTAGTTTTTGTTTCCGAGTCCCTTTATACAGCTTTGTTTCAGTTCTAGGTCAAGTCATGTTTCAATTGTAGGGTATTCTGGGTGTTCTGTTGGATCACGCATAGAAATACATGGTACATTCTCCTAAGAAGCCCGGGTGCCAGGTCCTGGGACGAAGAGGTTCTTGATGGACTTTGTACGTTGCAATACCATGTATATGATGATATACTTCTGATAGGTCCATGGTCTAGTGGTCACGACTTATCGGCGGCAGCGCTGGTGCTTCTACGTTCAGAAAGCAATCGACTTCAAATAAATCACAACAACGCTTGGCACGCTTCAAGCGGATATACGGCCAACTTCAGGTATTCAAGTTTCATGAATGATGACACCCTATATTCATAATTGACTGGAGCTCTTTAGCAAGCATGGCGTACTTCGACATCCGTTGCCGCAGACCCTCCGGATGCGGAAAGCATTCATATCGAGCTTCAACGCCTGAATTCGATCCTTCGTGAGGAGACCGGAGTAGCAGCGCCCCATTTATGTATCGCATACGCTTCGTCGGCCCGGATTTACGACACGATATCGGGAGTTGCCTTAATGTACCATCATGAAGGGAGCACTCGAGAAGCTGTGCTGATGTTCAGTCTTCTTCTTGATAGTGAAGAGGAGGAGATTTTCGGCGATGCAGGCTTCGCAAGGTCTATCATGACCTTCATGAGCAAGGCTATCGTTGTAGGAGTGCAGGCCGAGGCAGATATCGTGGAGCTCTTATTTGCAATTGCGACAAAGATCAGGCTCAAGCCAGCCACGTTGCCAGTCTGGTTCGTTCCAGTAAAGAACAATGGGAACCGCTCAAACGCTATGCGCCCAGTGGAAGCGCCTTTTGAGGACGACTTCCCCCTCTTCTACCTCTTGCTAAATTATGTGCACCATGAAGGAAGCGTTGGTGATTTCGCAAGGACAGGCCTGCTTTACCTCGTCGAGTCAACGTCTCATTCCGAAGTACTAGAAAGATGGATTATAGAAAGTGACCTAGCAACATTGATGGCCAGTGGCTTGGGCGCCCTTTATAGTCAACTCAACCGGTAAGCACAAGCAGAGCATTGGTACTGACCACTAGAGTGCTGACATATCTAAGCAAACTCGTCGTATCGTTCTCAAAAGAAGACGTGCCAGCTGTGCTGCTACTCTCGGATTTCTCCCAGGCTCAAGCCGTTCCAGAAGCCGAGGTCTCCACATCCGTGGAGTTTCGAGCTCACATGAATACATTCCTCTCCTATTTATTGTTTTGGCAGGATGTTCTAGAGCACTGCCAGTCTGGGGAGGTCAAACAGACCCTACTAGACCACTTTCAGATATTGTTTTTGCAGCAATTACTGTACATGTTCTCCAAGACACACCGTCGTCCCCATAGCTGATTTTTCTTCAAGATACCCATCTCTTTTGGAGTCCTCGGATATCGACGGTGGTTCCTCTGTTGCAGTCACTACCTATCTCCGGCGAATACTCGAGTCCATCAATCACAGTCAACTTATCAGACTTATCCTTCAATACCTCTTTGCATCATCAGATCAGACCACCCACGAGCGGGCGCTACTGCCACAGGATCGTTTGGTGGCAAGTCGGCGGAAACCTTTGGACCAGCTTACCCATTTCGCTGAGGGCGAGATAAAGCCTTCTCCGTCGCTCTTCAATCTTGGCGATCTCATCTTGACCAATATGCGTTCAAGAAGTCAGTCAACTGTTGCTGCGACGTTAAACCTGGTATCTGTTCTGATTCAAAAGCATCACCAACATACCATCGACTCCTTGCTGCGGACTTCGACAGCAGTACCCTCCAGGTCACAACGAACGATAGGTGCACATAACAAGGAGATGGAACTCCTATTTTCACTTGTGGATAATCTTGGCGAGTACGACGACGTAGATGCGTCGTATGAGAACTATTTGCGAGACACCCGTGACTTGCTTGAACGCCACCCATGTTCGACGCAACTATTGGCTGTACATATTACGGGTGATACTACAGCCACAACGTCAGCAACCTCGGAACCCAAGAACAGCCTAACAGACCAGCATCTCCATATACTTAAATTGGACGATCCGTTACTGACGGCGATACTGGCTTCACTGGAGACATTCCTCACCAACACTGCTGAGACCAACCTCAACCTGACCGAGGTGATAATCGCACTTGCCTTGTGCGGGTATGTGCTGGTCGACGGCTGGCTGGTCGTTGATCCTTCGAACTATACATACGACGAGGATATCAGCGGCTCAGACACCGAAGAAGACACCGAAGAAGACTTGGATCTAGCTCTCAGCGAACAGCTGGACGAAAGTACTGTTAACGAACGGAATCAAACACGCGCTGTTCGTAAGGCTCAAAGAGAGCCATTTTGGTCTGCCGAAGACACTTCACCCGTTGTTGCAATCCTTCAAACCCTGATTCATCAGGTCAGCTTGTACCGGAAGGAGATTCCAAACTTCGATGCGTACCTCAGGGAACGCAAAGAGACATTTCAAATGGAGGAGAAGTTGACGGAAGCCCTAGCGTCAATACCACCACCGATTCGCACTGGCCAGGACTCGGTAAGCTTTCCCACAAGCTCTATCCATTCTCCAGACTCTGTTCCGCCGGCTTCGATCTCTCAACGCATATTTCAGGAGAAGGGATCGGCGCTTGTGTCCGGCGCCAGCTCGCCTCGCGGGAGACAGCAGACATTACCTCAGATGAGCCCACCGGTCGGTAGGCTAGGGCAACTGAACCTTATAGGGTCAAACATCCCTTCGCAGACAAATGTCCGAGCATTTTCGTCGTCGCCATTACGCCGGGATCTCCTGTCGTCTCCACCATCACTCATGCAACGGTTTAAGCCTCCAGATATCGATGTCCTGAAGCGCAAAATCAACATCGCTGCCTCGAAAGGTCCAGTCGCTAAGATCCTTGCGGAGGATCAAGGCGGTAGTGATACTAGCAGCCTGTTTAGCAACTCCACTACCCTGAACGCGGGCGAGATAGCTCCAGTGGAGATCAGCGTCAGCCACTTGCTGACCAACGTCGTCATGTTACAGGAGTTCATTCTTGAACTAGAGGCGGTCATTCAGGCCAGGGCAAGCTTGTTTGAAGAAGTTAGATTTATATGAATCAAAACGATGAGCATCGTTTGTCCTAAGGTCAATGCATGGTTGTGTTTAGCTGGACGTCTCCGATACTTATTTTCACTGTCTAAACACCGTTCAGGTCGCGAGTGAACCTCATTCCCTCCGATTGGACGTACTCTTTAGCATTGATGACAACAAACAGTATTGTAGATCATTAAAAGCATACAACCGTTTCTCGTGTTGCTTATCATTCAACACAACTATGTCTACATTAACGGAGCAAAAATGGCAAAAGAGAAAACTGTGCTTCGTAGTCCCGCCCGGGATCGAACCGGGAACCTTTTCGGTGTGAGCGAAACGTCATAACCATTAGACCACGAGACTTGTTCAAGATCAGGGCTCTCTCAAAATCTTCAGCAGTTTCGGTGCTAAAGTCATTCATATTACTGAACCTCTTCTAAATGGGTTGTAACTCGAGCTCCAATCCTCAGCTGAAACCCACGTAAATTGTAACAGCAAACCTTCGACTTCGATCGACGAGCAATCTCGCTACAGTACCAACTACATACCTGAGCGAGTCAAGATCCTGCATGAGCGCCAATGTCTGGCCGGTTCGTGCGCGCGTCGAAGTATCGTATGTCTCTCAGGGTTGACTTTGCGTTTGGAATCATCAAACTGATGCACTGTTGACAGGGCATATATTCGGGCGGCCGTCGAAGAAGGCATGTTGCAGTGACTGGCATGTGATGCTGCAGCTGTCGGCTGACCAGATGCTATCTAGGAACAATGTTACGATAATCTAAGGATATCAAACAATGCCTGGGATACCAATCTTGTGAAGGTGGGAGATTGAATGCCGCCAGAGAGCTCTTGCGCACAGCTCACGATCACAAAGGCAAACCCTCAATACATTTCCGTCAATTGGCAAGCTAGCGGTGGGGGAGCGTTTGCGGTTATACCTATCAATGAGAAAGGGAGACTTCCCGAGCAACTACCGTTGTTCAGGGGGCACACTGCTCCAGTGCTGGACACGGACTGGTAGACCAGGATTGAAATACCTTTCACGGCGAGAGTGACCGCTGACGTTAGTGCAGGTCTCCGTTCAACGACTCTTTCATAGCTTCCGGGTCCGATGATGCCAAGGTCAGCATACACCCTTCCACCGAGAGGAGTGAGGTATGCTGACGGTCTCAGGTGTTCTTGTGGAAAGTACCCGAAGGCTTTACGCTCCACACCGACGCCGAGGAACCTCAAAGCGTTTCACCGGTCGCTAAGCTTGTTGGTCATTCTAGGTAAAGACATTGAAAGGACTGGGTGAAACCGGCGCTGATACAGTACGTAGGAAGGTCGGGCATGTGCTCTTCAATCCAGCGGTTGAGAATATTCTGGCGACATCGTCAGGCGACTACACGATCAAGCTTTGGGACGTCGAAGCCCAGGCTCCACGTCTCACGCTCAAGCATGGTGACATAGTTCAATCACTGTCGTGGAGCGCCAACGGGTCTCTTCTGGTAACGACATCCAGGGACAAGAAGCTTCGGATATGGGATGTACGGCAAGAAAAGCCAGCGCACGAAGTGCCGGGACATTCTGGGGCGAAAAATAGTAGGGCTGTCTGGATGGGCGAACATGACAGGGTGGCTACAACGGGTTTCTCGAGGATGAGTGATCGCCAACTGGGATTGTGGGACATCAGAGCGCCGAAAGAACCACTTGGTGGATTCCAGGTACTCGATTCGATATCCGGAGTTTGTATGCCTTTCTGGGACGAGGGAACCCAGTGTCTCTATTTGGCAGGAAAAGGGTAAGACCCGCTGGCGCTCATCCAAGGCCGACATTACTTACTGCGCGCAGAGACGGAAACATTCGGTACTTTGAGTATGAACATGACAAATTCGAATTCCTCTCCGAGTACAAATCTGCAGAGCCGCAAAGAGGCCTTGCGTTCTTACCCAAGCGCGGCGTTAATATCCATGATAACGAGGTGATGCGAGCCTTCAAAACGGTCAACGACTCCTACATTGAACCCATCTCGTTCATCGTACCTCGAAGGGCTGAAGTATTCCAAAGCGACATATATCCGCCCACGACAGGGATCAAGCCGGCGTTGTCTGCTGCCGAATGGTTTGATGGAAAGGAGGCTCTGCCGCCCAAGATCGACTTAGCAAGCGTCTACGATGGTGAGGAGCCTACGGAAGTGCCTGCAACCTCCAAACCTGCTGCAACGCAAGCTCGAGCACCGTCGCCAAAGGTACCTTCACCAACTAAGAAAGAGACTGAGCCACCGAAAGAGACTACCAGCTCCGCCGTAGTGTCCAGAGGTCCACCACCTTCGATGAAGGAGCAACAGGTATCTATCGCGGCGCTGGCGTCAAAATTCGCCGATGACAAGGACGCGTCAGAGGAGGAGGACGACGACGACAACTCTAGCTTCGAGGAAGTTTCGAAGCCTGTGGACCGCAGTGAAAGGACAGCACCAGTTGCTGCGAGTCACGCGGAGAAGACCGCCCCACCAACACTGATCAAGGCGGCGGAAGCAGATCAACCAACCACCGAGACCACTACCAGCCAAGCTGCCGCGCAATTTACACCCTTCACACCACCGCAGACTACACAGAACGATCCCGTGCCCACCCAATCCAAGGTCAGTACCGCAATCATTCCCAACCTCTCATTACCCCGTACTGACTATTCCCGTTCTACCCAGCCAACCTCTGCACCCGCCCCACAAGCCCAACCCGAATTTAAACAGTCCGCACAATCTTCCCTTTCCCCCCGCTCCGCAGAACCAATCCACAGCTACTTCAATGACATCAAACGACTTCTCGAAGAACAAACGCAAACGATGGCGGCACAGAGCGAAAAGATTGGGCTGTTGACTGCGGAGGTGGATACGCTGAAGACGAGGATCGGAGAGGGCAGTGGGAGGGATAGGGAGAGGGAGAAAGAGAAGGACGATAGGATTGAAAGGTTGGAGCTGGAATTGGAGATCGCGAGGGCGTCGTAATTGATCTAGAGTGGAGTGAGCTTGCAAGGGGGCTTCGTGGTGGATGGGGAGATCAGAAGGGGATATTGTGGGCGGAGCAGCATGTGTTGCAAGAGCCGTAAGGGAAAGGTTTATGCAGTTATCTCTAGGTAGGTGCGAAGTTAGCCAGCGTGGTTTGGTTTCCTGTGATCAATGACATGGGTCATGTTGACGAATTGATCAAAATTTGGTACACTCTACCAAGGCTCCTACTGATGAAACCTCTTACTAAAGACGTCGGGATTGATAATTTCACTCCTGCCTACACCACAAAGGATCAAAACATCGAGGTTTCAGTTGGAACGACCATGGTTCTTTCTCACTACTTCGTAAATCTATAGAACCAACGGGGCAACTATCACCTCCTGGACTTGCCTGATCGGGATATCTTCATTTAACTTCGCCTTCCATACTGGAGCTGAAGGAGGCTGGATTTACAAAGCACGACACTTATAGGTTCTGCCGGCATTATTATCATTAATCTCCATACGTAAATGAAATTCCTCCACTGAACGCAGATCATCCGAAGCGCGCCAATATTATTTCGCATCAATGCTCGAAGACACAGAAACAAGCCGTACAGCAGGGTCTCGAGGAAGTACCGAGCCCGAGTCTACTGCAAGCTTGCGAGTAGTCCCTTGCCAGTCGCATACGGAGCCGCAATCCAGCCAGGGATCGCCAACACAAACAACCTCAGGCATACATGTTATTGCCGTAGGCAACAGCAGGACAAGTCAATCATCCTTACTTGGGCCCCAAACACCCACCAGCGTCTTTGAAGACAATGCCTTGCTTCACCCCCTCGATACCCCATATGCTGTTCAAGCGCATTCGCCGATAGCACATCACCATGCTCACAGCCCATCAAGTACAGGTCTCCGTCTGCAAACGGATCTGATACCTCATCAAGACAGTACAGTCGTACTGTCTGCTAGGGACAGCGCTACCGCGCAAATGACCATACCAGAGTCTACCCTCGACCAAGTCCCTGCTACATCCAGCGTATCAATACCAACACCAAGTGTCAAAGCGGCACTTCATGCTTCAGGCAATACCGGTGACTCCCTGTCACCTGCCTCAGCCCTATCCTCACCTGGCCTTGGTCCAATGGTCGCAATCACGCCTTTACCCTCTCCGATAGTACTCAGTGGCTCCTGGAAACGACCCGGCCGAAGATCTGACTCGCATGGATCACCGTCCTCAGTTGACACGCTTGGCGCACTACCGAATCGCGAAAGCACCTCTTCCATCCATAGATCTCCTAAGAAACGCAGAGCTTATCAGGGTCTCTCAACAGCAGCGTCAGAACCATTCGAGATAAATGCTCAACACCCTCTAGATAGCGCTTCCAGCCATGGGAGAAATAGAAGCCTGAGCGAGTACGTCCCGGAAGCTGTCTCAATACCTTCATGGCGAAATATTGCGGTGTCCAGCTCCGGTGGGCCACGGAGTATAGAGACGGTTTCGCCGCCCGCTCAGACATTACATCGTGAGGCATACTTGGCCGTCCAACGCGGATTCGCGGCACCTATAGCTCGACCTCCGACACCGCCACGAAGTCATAGGAGCAGCGCTGCGAGCGACAATGGTGACAGTCCGGTCCAGAGACCGCCGAGGTCGCAGAAGGCACTCCCTCTTTACTTCGAAGCTCGCACTATGAACAGAAACGAACGAAGGCGCTGGCGAGCAGTACGCCAACTCGGGAAAGGCACCTTCAGCGAGGTCATGCTGGCAACGAGCCAAGGGGTACAAGCCGACATTGAAAGCCACCAGTCCGGTAACACAGAAACATTTGAAACCGACGAACAGCAGCTGGATCCTAAGACACTCGTAGCGGTGAAAATCGTAGAGCACGGACCAAGCGACGGAGCGAGCGCAGAGCGGATGGAGACATCACTACAGCGAGAACTGGAAGTTCTCAAGTTAATACAACACCCTTCGTTGGTACACCTCAAAGCCTTCAGTACCGACGAAAAGCAGGCACTGCTGGTCCTCAGCTACTGCCCCGGAGGCGACCTTTTCGAGCTAGCAAGCCTAAAACACGACCTCCTCGTCCCAGGCCTCATCCGACGAATCTTCGCGGAGCTCGTTGCCGCCGTGCGCTATTTGCACGCGCAGTACATCGTCCACCGCGACATCAAGCTCGAAAGTACGTGTCCCATTCTTCCCAGGACAGACTTATGTTTCGTAACGCTAAACGTAGTGCCTCGCGTCTAGACGTCCTCCTGAACATCCCCCGCGCAAACCTCCCCACCATCACCGACTGGCAACGCCACCCCTCCCCCGTCATCACCCTCACCGACCTCGGCCTCTCCCGCTTCATCCCCCAACCCCCCGAATCCCCGCTCCTCGCCTACCCCTGCGGCAGCCAAGACTACGCCGCGCCCGAGCTCATCATGGGCCAGCCGTACGACGGCCGCGCCACCGACGCCTGGGCCCTTGGCGTGCTCCTGTACGCGCTGATGGAGGGGCGGTTGCCGTTCGATCCGCTCCCCGGCGCCAAGGGGGATCTGGCGAAGCTTATGGCCAGGACGTCGCATCGGGTGGCGCGGTGCGAGTGGCGGTGGGTCAAGTGGGCGGATGGGGAGGGGGAGTGGGATGCGGTGAAGGGGAAGGCGCTCGAGGGGGGGAGGGGGTGCGTGGAGGGGTTGTTGAAGAGAGCGAGGTCGAGGGTGGGGTTGGATTTTGTGGCGGAGGGGGGGTGGGTTGGTGGGGAGGTGGAGGTTGAGGGGGGGTTGGTGAGGGTTGAGGATGAGGATGAGGCTTGATTGAGGCTTTTGTGATTTGATGGGGTTGGTTTGGGGCGTATAGCTCTATGCGGCGCATGATTCGGGGCATTTGTGGCACTGGGTAGGGAGATATGGGTATCCGACCTGTTACCCCAGGCCCGCTGCGGAGTACTTGCGTTATGATTTGCGTTTGCCCATGACCTGATTGAGGAGGAATGAGACTTTTATGGTTTTATAAATAATACAACATGAGACTAGAGTCCTGTGCTCTTTGAGCGTCTTCAGACCACTACAATCCCACCCTAACAACCGTAACGACGCTTCAACTCCTATAGATGCCAACAGTGCCAGAAAGCGGATTGAAGCTGCCGTCAACCAAGTGGCCATGCTCCGCACCAGCGTAGAGAGCCGCAGCACAATACCGTTGTCACATCAGGCAATGATGTTAGCAGGAGATCTCTCGGGTTTCCTTAGCCAGTAATGAGAGTTTTCTCTGCTTTAATGTTAACATCGGGTCCCACCTGTCCTAGATGGTCCTTGGTGGACACCTAACGGGTGAACATGGTCATTGCCCTAGGCTTACTAATACGGATGAGCTAGAGGTACCTTTAAGGTTACTTCGTACCTGTCAAACATAGGAGGAGTGGCTAGTGGAATGAACATGTAATCATAAGTGTCTAGCTACTCTATGAAAATGTGACCCTATAAGAAGATCTTCAATCAACAAAAGAAAAAACTTTTATTCATAGCAAACTGTTTATTCTAACAAACTCTGCATGTTCTCAAAACCTTCATAGGGCTCTAAAATCACTAAAATAACAGAATGAGACATAACATTTTGATATACTTTCTCAGGCTGTTTCAATAACAGTGAGATGAGATAAAAAACAAAATCTCATAGTGTTTCATCAACTTTAAAAGTCAATGAGACAATATTAAAATGCTTTTGACTCAATTTAAATAAGTATCTTTGAGATATTGAAATCTCAATTGTTCTATCACTAAATCACAGAGCCTTTGTTAATGATTGATTAAACTGATAAAATTAATAAAATAAGTAAATTTTAATGTTAAAAGTGACTTTATAAGTCTGTTGACAGCTATGTTGCTTGTAAAAATGTAATTAAGATGAATAAGTCTGCAAGATTTGATTTCTCTTATGAAGTAATGATATATATTAATGTATTTCATTTTAACATGAAACTCAGAGTTCTTAATCAAAGTAATAGCTTTCTGATTATTCATTTAAATTATAACTGTCTCAAACTTCTTTAATTCTAGCTCTTTAAGTAATCTCTGTATTCACATTGCTTTCTTTGTAGTCTTTGTTAAGACTATATATTTCACTTTATAAGAAAATAAAATAACTGTTCTTTGTCTTTTCAAACTTCAGAATACTGATTCATTAATCATTTTAAATATATACTTTAATGTGAATCTTCTTAATTTAAGATCTCTTTCTCAGTCTGAATCTGAATATTCTAGCAATTTAAGTTAATTACTTAATTTATATTTAAAAACAACATCTAAGATTCTCTGCACATATTAAAACACTCACTTTAGAGTCTTTCAATGTGTGTCATTAAAGTTATGTGCAAACTGACTAAGAGTTGACATTATATATGTGATGTTGAGTTGAGTTTGTGTCATAATGTACATAAAAGATTCTATAATTTTCTAATATTAAGTTATTAACTCTGATTCAGCTGTTTTGATAATCTTTATAAGATAGGCTCTGAATTTCATTGAAGTTATAACTGTCTTAATATTCTGTAGACTGAAGTCTTTAAGTATTTCTGTAAAATAAATTTATTAAGATAAAATAAGCATTCATAAAGTTCTGTTTTGTGTAATTAACATTTCTAAGTAATACTTACATGCTCTGCAGTCAGTCATTTTAAAATGATTGCTTAATTTAATCTTAAGATTTAGAATTTTGTTCTTATCTGATCTGCATATAAGAATATTGTCAACATAAACAGCAACAATTAAAGTTTTCTTTTTAAATACATTATTGTTTGTGTGAATCTATGTGTATCTGAGACTGACAAGAAAGCAATGTATTATCTTATATTATAGATGAGATAACTGTTTTAATTCATATAGAACTTTCTTCAATTTATATATCTTTTCTTTTTTCTTCTCATATTTATTGAGTTGAATCATATAGACTTCTTTTTTTAAATCACTGTATAAGAAAGTTATTTTAATGTTTATTTGTTTCAATTTATAGTTGTAAAACACAGCTATGATGAAGATAACTTTATAAGTCATAAATTTAATAACTGTTGCAAAGATCTCTTTATAATCAATTTTAAATCATTGTTTAAATTCTTTAACTACTCATCAAGTCTTATGCTGTAAAATTGAGTCATTAAATTCTCTTTTATAACAATAAATTCATTTACTTCTTAAAGCTTATTGATTAAATAACAATGTCTTTAAAGTTTATGTAAAGTTAATCATTAACAAGTTATACTCATTATTCATTGCTTTCTTTCAGTCTTTCAACTTGTAACTTGCAATTATCTGTTTAAATGTCTAAGATTTATCTTTAAAGTTTTCTTTCTTTTTCATGACATTGATGATCACATCAAACACAGTCAGATAGATCATGATTGTTTTAAGTTTTAGCTTTATAAAGAGTCATTTCTCTCTTTTAAAGTGTCAAAACTCAGCTAATACTGATCTGTCAATTATAAAGAAAATATTTATAACATTTTTTTTCTCTTTCTTCATTTCTTCTAACTGATTTAACAATATCAGTATGAAAGAATATGATGACACATACTTTAAAGACAATAACAATGATGAGAGTTAAAATGAAAATAAAAAAAATAATTGCATACTTTTTTGTTCTGCATTAATAGTGTGAAGTTGAGTGACTTTAAGAATTGAGACTGCAACTTTGACATTATAGATTGATGAATCTTTATTAAATTGCACATTTCTTGCTTTAATTACTCAGTCTATCTTTTTCTTTTCAGAAAGTCATACTTTATATTGATTTCTTTCTTTATATTCAATAAGAATTCTCTTATTGCTTTAAGATTCAAATTTAATTCTTATTATTTGAATCTTCTTTGAAATATGCATGTATGCTGTGCATTTAAAATATTAAAGATGTTTAAGATCAATGAAGTTTACTGATCTATTCTTATTAAAAGATTTAAACAGTAGCTGAATCAGAATCTTGTTGTTCTTAAAAGCTAATATTGAGAGTCAATTAAGAAGATAATATACTGTTTTAACAGTCTTTAATTATAGAGTTTTAAAGACTTCATTATTTAGAATCATAACTTTAACTTTTGTTGTTAAAAGTTCATTACTTTTTTCTGTCATTCTGTTCTGCTTCAGTTCATAAGAAACTATTATTTTATAGATAATTTTTAAACTTTATAATCATTTAATGATGAGCTCACTCTTAAATTTCTTTTCATTGTCAAATTATACTTATATAATTCATAAATTCATCTGAGTAAAAAGCATATTAAGAAATCATTCAATTTTGTCTTTTGCCTGATCTTTCATTTTCATATTATAAACATATTGTCAGCAAGTAAGATCATCTGTGAAGACTATATATTATAAGAATCTATCATATACTTTTAGCATGACAAAGCTAACAACATTGATGTAAATTAGTTCAGTTATCTTTATAACTCAGTTTTGTAGTTTTCTTAAGATCTTCTTCTTTTAATTTGCTCTCATACAGACATTACATAAGTATAATAATGTTTTTATAAATTCTTATAAGTTAAGTCTCACTATTCTAAGATTCTTTGACATATTGTCAAGACTTAAATTCTCTATATAATTAAAATATTAATGTCAAGTAATTCTTAAGATCTTGTTATCTTTAATGACTGACATAATCTTATTTTTGTTTACAGATTTTCTCATTATTAAAATTTAAAAATAATATAACTTATCTTTATGTACTGTGTAGTCAAGCATATTCTTTACTTTATTCTTTAAATATAATAATTCATTCTTAATTTTAATTAATATCTCTTTCTTTTTAATCATTTCAATTAAGAAGAGATTGAGTTCTATATTAAACATAAAATAAATATTTATTAAAGTGATATTTCAAATCTTTTCATCACTGTTCTTTAACTGTAAGTTGACTATTCTTACTTCTTAAGTGTATATCACTTCAGATACTTTTCTTATAAAGAATTCATTATTGAATGTTTTGATCAAGCTAAATGCAGAGAGATCATAATACATATATTGTATTACATTAAAATTAGCTATTCATGACATCTTATTAATCATAAGACTATAGTTCTTTACTGCAGTCAAGATCATTAAGTTCTCATTATACTGCTTATCTTCAAAACTTAAAATTTTTTTTTTCTCTTTCTCTTTCTTCTTTTTAGTCTCTTGCTTCTTCTTTATCTCTTTAGACATCTTTTCTGAGTATAACTTTCAGCAATTGTTCTTAAAGTGAACTGCTTTCTTACAATAAATATATATTTCATTTTTATTTTTACTCTTATCAGTATTTCTCTTCTTATTCTTTTTCTTCTTATCTTTATGATTTTTCTTTTTACTCATTAAAACAAGCTTCTCATTTCTTTTTTTAAGATGCTCTTCATCAATTAGTTTAATGATTAAATCTGTTAAAAGTAAACACCACACTAATAGCACAGCTATCATGAGTTATATATCTAACACTTTTCCTAACCCGCGATTGGCCCACAACTGACCCACAGGTGTAAAGAGTGCACACAGACAGTGGTTCAAACTTGTAACCTTTTGAACTTACTTTCTCACCATGAACTTGAACTACTGGCAGAGGTGGCCTAGGCGCCACTTTACACAAGTTATCATGCACTAACCTGGGCTCATAACCTGTTAAAAGGTGGCACCACACTAATAGCACAGCTATTGTGAGTTATATATCTAACAAAATCATTAAGAAATGAGATTACATTATAGATCTCAGAGTGTTTCACTGTTACTTATTGAGAATAGAAGAATTCTAGATTCAATAGAAAAGTAATGATCTTTAGAATTTCATTAATAATGAGATTAAAGATCATAATTTTTCATAAAAGTGTCTTATACTTCAGAGCATAAGCATCAACAGAGAAGTATTGATTGAGTTGACAGACATATAAATTGTTGAATAAAATATATTTAAGATTAAATTTATAAAATAAATATAAAATAAATAAAGATATATAAGATGATTTTACATCTCTTTTGCTGTTTTCATGTCATCTATGACAACAGTGATCTCTAAGCTAACAATAAAAACAATAATAACTGTAATCTTGTTGTTTTGTGTGATTTAGTCAGCTTAAGTAACATTGATTAAGATTATCAATGTAATTATTATTATTTTAAATATAAATTCTTCAGTCATTACTGACTAACTTGAAACATTTAGCTTTGATGAAAGTTCAACATTATCTTTTATTATTAAATCTCATAATTCAGCACTCATCAGACTGTATTTAATCAACATTCTTCATAATAAATAATTCATCAACTTCTTAAGTTTTGTAACTTTTGAAAATGTGAGATCATATGATATTGTAGTCATTTTGTATGATGAGAACATTTAAATCAGTAATGAAGTTGTTTTTAATGTAAAGATCTGACTTTGAAATAATTATAAGAATTGTTTTTGATTATTTTATTCATGAATTTATAATGATTTAATGTGAATAACTTCTCATTATACATCAAATTCACTTTATTTCTTAAAGAACTCTTTCTAGCATCTATAAAATAACAGTAACAATAAGATGTTTTTTTTTCACTGTTTTAAATAGAAACAAATGACTTAATGAATAAATAAATATCAATATATATCTGAGCTCATAATCTGTTAAACATAGAAGAAGTAACTAATGAAATGAATATGTAATCATAAGTGTCTAGCTACTCTATGGAAATGTGACCCTATAAGAAGATCTTTAATTGACAAAAGAAAAAACTTTTATCTGTAGCAAACTGTTTGTCCTAGCAAACTCCACATGTTCCTGAAACCTCTGTAGGGCTCTGAAACCACTAAGGTAACGGAACGAGGCATGACGTTTTGACAGTACCTAACATCGGAAAGCGGCTGCATGATACGCCGACGCCATATACACAATTGTGAGCAAAGCAATACTGAACAAGCCCATGCCAACTGTCAATTGGTAATTCAATAGCAGCGCATACGGCTTCATTGGCCCCATGGTTGGATGATATGATATGATACTCAGCTAGGAAAACTGCCGCCACCAGTCTCAATTGCTCTACAAATCAATATGCTTCTCCCCAGGACACAGGCCCTAAGGGCTGGCTCAAGCTTGAGCGCATTGCGCCCATTGTTTTCTACGTAAGTTTCTGAACTCGCACCGCCAAGATCACTTTACTTATCATTGCTATAACGACAGACCATCAAATCCCTTCACTACTGCGCGCCGGGAATACTCTGACCTCAAAGACGGTCAAAATCCCTCCAGTGCACAACTCAACAAAACTAGCCGGCATGTCACACAACCCAAGTCCCAGGGCGCCTCACAGGCAATGCTCTACGCTACCGGACTCGAGCCGTCCGATATGTCGAAAGCGCAAGTGGGCATCTCATCTGTCTGGTACTCGGGCAATCCGTGCAACATGCACCTGCTCGACCTCAATCACCGCGTCAAGGAAGGAGTGCAGCGGGCAGGCTTGATAGGCTACCAATTCAACACCGTTGGCGTCAGCGACGGTATCTCCATGGGCACAAAGGGGATGCGCTTCAGCCTGCAAAGCCGAGATCTGATCGCTGACTCGATCGAGACGGTCATGGGAGGCCAGTGGTACGATGCCAACATCTCAATCCCCGGCTGTGACAAGAACATGCCCGGGGTGATTATGGCCATGGGGCGTGTGAACCGGCCCTCGCTGATGGTGTATGGCGGCACCATCAAGCCTGGTTGCGCCGCTACTCAGAACAATGCGGATATCGACATCGTGTCAGCTTTTCAGGCTTATGGCCAGTTCATCACTGGTGAGATTACCGAAGACCAGCGATTCGACATCATCCGACACGCATGTCCCGGCGGCGGCGCGTGCGGTGGCATGTATACCGCGAACACAATGGCGACCGCAATAGAAGTCATGGGCATGACTCTCCCAGGATCCTCATCCAACCCTGCGGAGTCAAAGGCCAAACAACTCGAATGTCTCGCCGCCGGCGGCGCCATCAAGAACCTCCTCGAACAAGACATCCGCCCGTCCGACATCCTCACGCGGCAGGCCTTCGAGAACGCAATGGTCGTCGTGAACATCACCGGCGGCTCGACGAACGCCGTCCTACACCTCATCGCCATCGCCGACTCGGTCGGCGTCAAGCTCACCATCGACGACTTCCAGTCCGTCAGCGACCGCGTCCCCTTCCTCGCCGACCTCAAACCCTCAGGCAAATACGTCATGGCCGACCTCTACAACGTCGGCGGCACCCCCGCCCTGCTCAAACTCCTCCTGCGCGAAGGCCTCATCGACGGCTCCGGCATGACCGTCACCGGTCAGACCCTCGCTAAGAACCTCGACGCCGCCGCCGACTTCCCCTCTGACCAGACCGTCATCCGCCCGCTGTCCAACCCCATCAAGAAGACCGGCCACATCCAGATTCTCCGCGGCAGCCTCGCGCCTGGCGGCTGCGTCGGCAAGATTACGGGTAAGGAGGGCTTGCGCTTCGAAGGCACGGCCAAGGTCTACGACGCCGAGGACGACTTCATCGCTGCGCTCGAGAGGGGCGAGATTAAGAAGGGCGAGAAGACGGTCGTCGTTATCCGGTACGAGGGCCCGAAGGGTGGGCCTGGTATGCCTGGTCAGTTTCCGATCCCTTCCCTTTCCCCCCCCTGCGTATTGCGCAACAGCACCCTTCACCCCCTTCGAGTCCGCCGCCTCCGCTGACGCACATCTCTCTCCACCCACAGAAATGCTGAAACCCTCGTCGGCCATCATGGGCGCCGGGCTAGGCCAGGACGTGGCGCTCATCACGGACGGGCGCTTCTCCGGCGGGTCGCACGGGTTCCTGATCGGGCACATCGTGCCGGAAGCGCAGGAGGGCGGGCCGATCGGGCTGGTGAGGGATGGCGATCGCATCACGATCGATGCGGAGACGAAGAGGTTGGATTTGGAGATTGGCGAGGAGGAGATGCGGGCGAGGAGGGAGGCGTGGGTGGCGCCGGGGTTGAAGGTTGGGAGGGGGACGTTGTTTAAATATGCGAAGTAAGTGGGCTCTTGGTTTGTTCTTTTGGTGTTGGGGCGGTGGGGGGTGGGGTTGGGGGGGTTGGGGGGGTTGTGCTGATTTTGTGATTGTAGGCTGGTTCAGGATGCGAGCCATGGTTGTATTACGGATGGATAGAGAGTGCTGGTAGGGATGGTGTAGATTGGAAGTTGTGGCGGGTCGTGAGCTCGACATGGAGCGATGCCTCTGGGCATGTAAGGAGGGGACTTTAAGACGACTACCGAGAGGAAGCCGGCTTTAAAGCCAGCACTCAAGTCACATGTCACCGTCGGTGCACCACATAAGCCCAAACTCAGACTCGTAATCCTCATCGTCCACGTTGCCTCGACCAAGCCTTCACAAACTCCGACTTCTCCTTGACCCCCAACCCCACCCTCTTCACCCTCCCCAACCTCGCCAACGCCTCCGCCACTCTATCCAAAACGCGCCTCTCATCCGCCGTGACCCCATCGCCTTCATCCGAGCCCATCAACGTATCCGTACTACTGCTCCCCGTATCATCCTGCAACGTATCCAAAAAATTCGTCGCGTACGAGCTCCGAAAAACGCGCGCCGCCGGCGCCGTCGTCGGGGTATTGTACACGCGCTCGGCGATGCGAACGCGAATGCAATGCGTCGGCTTGCTGAGCAGGTTCCACAGAAAGGGCAGGTAAGCGCGCGGCAGGGCGGTGGTGACGTCGCCGGGGGAGTAGCGCAGGCTGCAGGGGAAGATGGGAGCGTGGGCCGGCGCGGTCAGGAGGGAGGGGCTGAAGTGTAGGATGCCGCGGCCGTTGGTGGTGGTGCATTCGGGGAAGACGACGACGACGCGGGTGGGGTGGTCGGTGAGGAGGGTGTGGAGGTCGGTGAGCGGGGTGTTGGGTGGGGGGGACTGTTGGGGGGGGGCGAAGGTGCGCAGGAGGGCTTGTAGGAGGGTCAGGCGGTGGACTTGGCGTGTTGTTGGGTAGGAGGCGGTGAAGATGGGGTCGAAGATGGCGGCGAGGTAGAGGGCGTCGAGGGGGGAGGTGGATGATGAGGCGATTATTGAGGACGGTTGTGGGAAGCGGTCTTTGTGGTGTTTGGCGAGGGAGCTGGTGGGGTTGTTAAATGCGGTGGTCAGATGTGGTGGTAGGGGTGGGGGGGTTTGGGTGTGAGAGGGGGGGGCACGGACCCTTTTCGGACTCCGTCAATTTGGAGATCGATCCACCACACGCCTGGGACGCCGAGGATGGACCACAGGCAGGCTTTCTTGCCGAGGGAGCCGATGAGGAGCCATTGAAGGACGATGAAGTAGCTGAGGGCGACGGTGAGGAGGAAGGGAAGGCGGAAGAGGAAGAGGAAGATGTGTAAGGGCAGGTAGATTCCGGATGGTTGCGTTGGGATGGGAAAGAATGGTGCGATACCAGATCCTGAGTGCCGGTAAGCATTCACTCTGCGATAACGGTAATGATGTGATCGTAGGAGATGATGTATGCCTACCTCTGTCTCTGAACTGCGAATATTTCTCCATAGTGAACTCGACTCGATTCAACGACGTAATATGCTATGACGAAGGAAAGATGGTGGCACTTCGTTCGTGACTATTTCGACATCTTGTGGAGGAATGAGGTGTTATATAGAGGAATTGAAGGAGGCGTAGGCTCAGCTGAACAACAATCGAATGTACACGGCGCCTTGATGTAAGGTGAGATGAGATGGATGTATGTGGAGCGAATTGACAGGGCTTCTCTGTCGTGGTTGATTTACATGTGACAGTACTGAATCGAATAATTGGGGATCTAACGCTGTAAAGGGTTTAGCGGATTATGGGTTGCTTAGTAATGCATCTTTGACCGCGACACCACCACCGCTTCAGGATGTTTGTTGACCTCGACTAAACCAGCGGATGTGAATGACAGCATTATCAACAGCCCAACTACCATAACATTCGGAGGATCAACGAAGATATTTGGCATCAGCAGCAGCATTGGTTTTCAAGAACGCTGACCTCTGCGTATCTCATTGCTTACCTTGGAAACTCTAGATCACGCGGTTCCCTTGCCAGCATGGACAACGCTGAGAACTCCGTAAGTTGCAGAGAGAATTGGCGAGCGATTGACTTCGTTTATTAGAATCTGTAGGACTAATTGAAGCCTCATACAGTTTACTTCTCACCTACGGCCGCCCAGCAAGATACCTTCGTCGTCTGGGAGAGGTCTGGTGGATATAACAGTCTCTGCCAATAATGCTCAGCCATCCAGCATGATGCCACCACCGCCCTCAACGACCTTGAAGCACAAAGGTTTTGGTTGTATGTTAATAATGGGCGTTGAAGAGGGTTAGCTAAGTGATTGTAGTACCGGAGCCAACGCCTAAGCGGAGGACGCTGGCCGAACGCGCAGGAGAAACCCAATCCATCGCGTCGACGCCTTCAGCTTCACGAATGGCCAATCCTTCAATGAAGGGTACAACACTGGCTGGAGCATATCGTAACCCTTCCTTCTCCTCTTCGGTATCGTCAAGGACACCGTCAATGTCATCGCGGAACACCTCTGGCAGCTCATTTGCGAGCAGCTTAGGTCCTGGAGCTAGCCGGCCTCAAAGTGCGATGGGCAGTCGAGGGCCCGTTCAATCCTCGACCGCCATTCGCCGGCCTGGTAGCTCTCTAGAGAACCACACGGCAGGCCCGACGGCAAAAAGAAAGGGTATAGACCCCATTTCATTCTCACCCTTTGAGCGTACCCCAAACCCATTCAACTCTTTACCCAGGGAGCAGAAGAGGGGCTATGACAACCAGTTTCACTGCACGTCGTACTGGTCGAGCCCCTCAGCTGCAGTGGCAGACAAGGAATCAATTCGTCCCCTGAATCGCTTCCGAGATGTCTCCCTAAGTGCTTTTATGCACGACCTTACCCTGGATCCCAATAAGTGCTCTTCAGGCCCAATTGCAGAAGAAGGAAAAGCGCCAAATACACCTTCACAAATTCCCAAGCCCGTTTCTTTGAAAAAGCAGCCGTCTATTACCTTCCTACCAGTTTCCCCTACAAGACGGCAGAGATCTCCCCCAAAGATAGTACCTTTTCTGACTCGTGACTCCAATCTTAAAGCATGGGATACCAAGGGCCGCCTCGAAGATATGGAAGGTCTCTATGGGCAGCTCACGGAGCAGATGAACGGTACTACAAACGAGTGCAATGCACTGAAAGAGACGGTACCACTTTATAAGACCAGAAGTATGTATTGAATTTCCGTGCTGGCTGTGTCGTCTTCCATATGACTCTTGTGAGAGAACCAAATTGACGTATGTTTGGTGACTACAGTCAACGAGCTTGACACGGTCCGATTGCAGCTGTCGACGCAGAACGCAGCCCTAAACACTGACCTCACAACAATGCGGTCAGAGCTGTCAAGTGCGAACAGAGCGCTGGACGACTTGAGGAGGACTCACGGGAACGAGATTGATGCCTTGCAACGCGAGCGACGTGCAGATCATGATGCCGCACACAAAGAACACAGAGATGAGCTTGACCGGTTACTAAGGGCGCACGGGGAGGAGATGAGCGACTTGAAGCGGAGATTAAACACCGAACTGGAGGATGAACGAAGTCGAAGAATCAGAGAAATCCAAGAAATAACAACCCAAAGTGCCCTTTCTCGACAACGGGCGGATGTGGATGTCGAGACGAAAGAACGCGAGATACGTGTAGCAAAAGGAGAGCTGCAGCAAGTGACTGCCGACCTAGAGCGGGAACGAAGCCTCAGTAGAGATCTTCGGGGCAATCTATCAGAATCAGCAAACAGCACATTGACGCTAGAAACATCCATGCGTGCACTCAAAGCTCGTATCGAATACCTGGAGAGTGACAGTAAGAGTCAATCACAGGTATTTGAAGATCTACAACAGCAGTTGAAGGACGCCATTGCCTCAGCCCAAGAAGCCAACAGCAAACTCCGGACCGAGGAGACTCTGCGCCGAAAGCTCCACAACCAAGTCCAGGAACTCAAAGGCAACATCCGAGTCTTCTGCCGCGTACGGCCCCACCTTGAGTCCGAGCCAACAGAAGACCGAGCCAAGATAAGCTACCCCGACGACAACGAAGACTCGAAAGAAGTCGAAGTCATGGGCCCCGAAGAGAAGAGCAGCCTCGGCAACATCACGACCAAAACCAACGCCTTCACCTTCGACCGCGTCTTCGGCCCCACCTCGCAGAACGCCAACGTCTTCGAAGAGATCAGCCAGCTCGTGCAGAGCGCGCTGGACGGCTACAACGTGTGCGTCTTCGCCTACGGCCAGACCTCGTCGGGCAAAACCTACACCATGGCCTCGCCCGACGGCATGATCCCGCGCGCCCTGCACCAGATCTACGACACGGCGCAAGCCCTCGCCGACAAGGGCTGGACCTACAGCATGGAAGGCTCCTTCGTCGAAGTCTACAACGAGAATCTGAACGACCTCCTCGGCCGGCCGGAGGAGTTCGACAAGAAGAAACACGAGATCCGCCACGACACGGCCCGCGCCAAGACCTCCATCACCGAAATCACCACCGTCCAGCTCGACTCGCCCGCCAAAGTCGAGTCCATCCTCCGTCGCGCCACCGCCAACCGCTCCGTCGCCGCCACCAAGGCCAACGAGCGCTCGTCCAGGTCTCACTCCGTCTTCATCCTCAAACTGACGGGCGAGAATGCCGTCACGGGCGAGAAGAGCGAGGGCACCCTCAACCTCGTCGATCTCGCCGGCAGCGAACGCCTCAGCCATTCCGGCAGCACGGGCGATCGCCTCAAGGAGACGCAGAACATCAACCGCAGCCTCAGCTGTCTCGGCGACGTCATCGGTGCGTTGGGCCAGGGCAAGGAGGGCGGGCATGTGCCCTATCGGAACAGCAAGGTCCGTCCTCTATTTTCGATTCCTTTCCACCTTCCCCAACCTCGCTGCTCACTCTTTCCCCTTCCTTCCTTCTTTGCGCCCCACGGCCACCCTTCGGCCAGGTCAAAAGGAAAACGAGAAAGACTAACGACGGCGCGTTGGTGGTGTAGTTGACCTACCTGCTACAATTTTCCCTCGGCGGCAACAGCAAGACGCTCATGTTCGTCATGATCTCCCCGCTGCACGCCCACCTCAGCGAGACGCTCACGAGCCTCAAATTCGCGACCAAGGTGCACAATACGCATATTGGGACCGCGACGGCGGTGAAGCGGGCGGGAAAGGATCGGGGTTGAGGGGGCGAGGAATTTAGGTGGGGAAAAGTGGGGTGAAGACTAGATTAGGTGGGGGGGTTTCTTGGAGGGAAGGGTTATTGTGAGATTCGCCGGACGGGGCTCCAATCCAATGTCACGTCGAAGAAGGGTGGGTGGGTGTTTTTTCTTTCTTTCTGGAAGTTCCGTCGCCTCTGGCCAGGGCGTCGGGATCGTTCGTTCATCTTGACACGGTTACGCTGCTAGACCCGGAACGGTCGGGGTTGACGTCGACGGCGAACGTCTCGTATTCTCGCGGGTGTCTTGGAAAGGAAACAAGCACCGTCGAATTTAACCCGTATAAGACTATCGATATCGAAAAGCGAGCGCTATTTGCTGCCACAAGCTATGAGTTACATCTCATAAAAGCTATCTCTGAGGTTAAAAGCCGTGATTGTGTGAACGGAGAGATAAACCCCTGCAGTACATGCATGCATAGTTCCCAGCATTTTTGCCAAATTCAATCAAACCCAACCCAACAACCCACGCTCAATGCCATATACCTCCCGCAAGTGGCGCTGCCACCCAGCCCAGCCCACACCCAGCCCAAACCAAACAAAGCCCACATCAACGCCATACATAGCATACATATCTCAATTCCAAATCCTCGCCGTAACAGCCCTCGTAGCTAAAACCTCAATGCGTCTCGCATAAACAGTCATCATATGCATAACGGGATCGCCAAAGACCACACCGCGCAACTGCTCGTCGGTCGTGACGCACATGCTGACATCATCGTCGGGCGCGTCCGCTTTTCCCCTGCCTGCAGAGGAGGAGGAGGCCGAGCCAGATCCAGCGCGCAGAAGGACGAGCCGCCCTGCGTTGGAGAGCGTGGCGGGGGGCACTTTCCAGACGATGCCGGGAACGGCGGGCCCGGAGGAGGAGGTAGTGGTGGGTGGTTTGGGGCGGGGTTTGAAGGTTGGGAGGAGGTTGAGGGCTGGCTTTTTGGGCGGTGGTAGCGGTAGCGGGGTCGCGGTTGGCGGGGAAACATTGGGTTGGGGTTGGGGTAGCGAGGAGAATTTAGCGGCGATGGGGCAGGAGGGAAGGAGGGAGGTGAGGCAAGAGGAGCCCGGGGCAGGGGAAGCGTAAAGGTCGAGGAGGGAGCGGACGTAGGCTCTGTCCGCGCGGGGGACGGGGTCGCCTTCGTTGATGAAGGAGAGGAAGAGGGATTTGCGGGGCGCGCCGGGGGGTGGGTTCTCGATGGGGAGGAGGGAGATGGGGGGGGCGCCGAAGGTGATGCAGTGGACGCGTTTGAAGCCTGTGGGGGGTGAGTTGTTGTTAGTATAGTCAAGTCGACATGTTGGGAATAGTGAGGGCGGTTGGCATTGACATACATCCGGTGAGGGTGTTGAGTTCGGATTTGACTTCTTTGGCCAGCATGTGCGCGTACAGGAGGCTGGCGACGGCGCCTCCGGCAGAGTGGCCGGTGATCAGGAGGGAACAGCTCGCTCGGGACGGGTCTTCTTCGAGCATGGAGCGGAGACGAGCAGCGACTGGTTTCATCATTTTTCGGGCCACGGAAAGGAAGCCGGAGTGGCAGAGATTGCCTGGGTCGTCCTGAGACTTGTTAATGCTATTATTCGAGCCCGATGGGGAAGACAACCTACCAAGAATCCATTCGGAGACGCAGGAACAGAGTTGAGGTTCACAGCCCAGTCCATGAAAGTCTGACTGCCTCTAATGGCGAAAACGACCGTGTTCATATCATCAATAGGCACGGACTTGATCACCATTGCCTTCGTCCCCAGCCGCCAGTCCGCATCAACGTGAGTTTCTCGTTCGGCGCCGGTGGGGCGTGTGTAGACCCGCTGGGAGAATTGAGCCGCGAGACACAAAAGAGGGTATGTCGGCATGTACAGCTTCAACGGTGGCAAGTTCGCCGGAAGTCGAGCGTTAGCGTACAAGTTCGCTTTGGTAAAGTAGTTTGCACTGGTCAGAGCTGTCGAGATGGCGTTGTTCGCATTTCGGGACAAGTCTCTTGTGCCTATAGCCCCACCACCCCTGATGAGCGGTTGAGGATCCTGGTAGATGACTGCTTATATGTCAGGTTGTATCCCAGATTGCTTCCTAAACTACCGTGACGTACCCAGCTCCCGCTCATCACCACTGAATTTTTCGCCATCGATCAAAGTAAGGACAGTATTCAGTTTGGAGGAGATCAGATCGCAAAGCGCAGCACCCCGGTCTCGGCAATCCGTGTTCCGATTGTGCCATGCATCGATGCCATCATGAAAGCACTGGACTGGTCTTGAGAGTGTTGCTGGTAAATTCGTGCAAGATTTCCCTTTCACGTCTATTTTGTACATGCCATGGCTGGGTTGTAATTGCCGACCAACAAGGTTAACTTGCGACACCAGGTTCTGTGTAGGTGGATACTGATACGGATATGGGTTTTGATGTGAGGGCCAGCGATCCGTTTGAAGAGGAGCTGAGTATGAGTACGGAGGCGGTGGTTGAACAAGATTGAGGCTCGGTTGAGCTTGGAAGACTTGATCTTTGCTTTTAACCTTGTGTGCAAGTGCCTTCTTGCTCTTGTTATTGTCGTTGTCGTTGGTTTTGTTGTTGTTGGTACGGTTAGAGGTGTTGGGCATCAGCGAGGCTTCGGGCGAGGTTCGCTTCCGCTTTGGTTTGCCGAAAAACGTCATGGCGGTGGGGTACTCGTACTGTGAGTTGTTGTTCTAGCTCCTCAATTCATCTTCAGAAGACCAATGATACCAATAAAAGGTAGCCAAACAATCTCTCGAAGGATTAGATGGACACGCCGTTGCAGTTATGAGAGGTGTTGAAAGGTGCTGAGAGGCCTTATTCTGAGCGGTTTTCAATCGATAAGGCGTTGGTAGAACAGTACGAAGTAAGGTATCCCCCGTCGCAGCGAGTGAACTCACTTGGTCCGCGTCAGGTAAGGTCTAACGATAAATAAAGCTGCTTCGCCACCTTCCTCTCCACCTCACCCTACCAAAGCAGGAGTTACTCGGGGCAGCCTCGTCCCGGACGAATGAAAAGTGCAGAGGGCATTGGACAGCCATGAGCTTGACTTCTGCCCCCAGGTCTCGGGAACTTGCATGCCGTGACATGCACATGCAGGGGCGGGTAAGCCAACGGTTCTTCTAAATCTTATCGGCTTGAACAATGCTAAGGTAGGGTGTAAGTACAGCCTTGAATCGCTGGCACACCCTTAAATGAGGCCGAGCGGCCCGTAATCCGGCTAACTTGTGCGACTTGACTGCGCCTGGTATTACTGAGGCATACGCGAGTTTGTAGCCCTTTGCATTTCCATGTTTGCTTGACCCTTGGTCGAATCACCATAACCAGAAGGTAGACGGTGAGGCGACAGATGTACAGTTATATCCAATGTCGTGACTCTGAGCATGTTACCTCTCAAGTCATCGCACACTTCCAGCGTAGAGCCTGCCCGTGACCGGTGGCACGACCTCCCGGCTCGTAAAGCTGCAATGGCCGACTCCGTCGATGTCCTCCTCGACCACACCCCACATCAAGGGCAGCGCCGCCGCACCCACGTCGTCCGCAGGGGGGTGGCAAGCCGCACTGATCGCTAAACTGCAGCTCGAGGCGAGTGGCATGCCCGGCTTGTATCGTCTGAAGCCGATCGTGACGCCGATGACCAGCATCGTAACCCCGACGATGATGACAAAAATAATAGCAATACATGAATATCCGCACGTTGTCATACTCTTATTGACAGACTTCGTGCCGTCCTCCAGATATGTCTCGATACGCACGAGGAAGAAGGATTGAGATACGAGCCAATGCATCAAGACGAAGAAGGAGAGGAGCGGAACGGCGTAGGTGTATGGGAGCGTCAGAAAGTAAGTCGAGCGCTGCTTTCCAACTGGCGAAGTGACGCGGAGCGGTTTGCGTTCGTGGCCGTAGTTGGACCATTCGTGGCCCTGAAGCATACAGGTGTAGAGACCGTTGTACATCAGATAAAAAAAGGTCAGGATTACCTGTGGCAGATTGCCAAGTAGGATGTAGTTGAGAACATTGGCGGACCTGGTGCGGTCCCATCCAAGGCTTAACAATGCGTAGTAACTGACAGCACCGACGCCCATGCGGTAGAGCGACCCAATGTCTGTCTGTAAAAGTCCATCACTTCCGAGACCGATAATGCCTTCTCTCAAAAGTGCACCGATGACGACCAATGCTACTAACGAGCTCCAATGCGGTAAAGTTAGCTGAAAAGGGACCACATGGCCAGTGATGAAGGCACTCAGCACTTACAGAATGATGCATGTAAGCCATCGAGCTAGACTCGGTGCATTGAACCAGAATGGACGTTCGGATTGCCAGGTCTTTGGTCTTATCCCTTCACGTTTGGTTATGCGAATTCCATCTCCTTTGACGACGTCTCTCTTAGACATCAGGCACATGCCACGGGTCATGGTGTCTGGACGGTCGAGGAAAGAAGCAACCGCATCGCTGAAGCTCTGTCAGCGCAGCTGCGACCAAGTGCAGGCTGTCTGCGCTCAAGGCGCTGCTTCTTACCCGGTTGTGACGAGTGCTTCCCCAGACCGTCTGAGGATTGCAGATAACATGCAACATATCTTGAGACCGTTGCAGACGATAACCACGATCATGATCGTTTGGCTAAATTGCAGTTTACAGCGTTCATCGACTCTTTCGGACAGGCAATATTCGATAGGCTTATCCGCAATCTTCCACAAATCTGCATGTTGGACTGCCGAACTGACATCGCAAGGATAATTCGTCGATGTATATCGATATGAACATATCCAATTATTTGGATAAGGATCGTAAATCTTCGCTTCGGGCAAGAACTCGAGCAAGTTGCTAGAATTTATTGCCTTCGCTGATGTTACTGCAAGTAAGTTGCTTCTGTCAGAAAGTAGCGAGTTTTGATATGCCATCATACAAGCAGCATTGCTCAATCGTTCGAGAGCGGTGACATTATCTTGCAAACGCTGGACGGTGAAATTCGAGTTTGGAGAGAACTCGCCGTTGGTTAACAAGTCGCTGTGGTAACTCCACGGTGCGCCAGAGAGAAAGCCCTCTGTAACGACTATGACGTTGTATTCATTCGTAGTGACCGTTTCGAACACTGCCGAGTTATACCTTGAGAAATTTAGCATAGCGTTCTTGCATATATGGGTACATGGCACCCAAGGGGACGGCGTCAGATGGCAAAGTCCTGCAAGGGCACAGTAGCATTGCTGAAGATGATGTCATTGTTAGAGCGTGTCGCTGATGCAGTGACGTTGTAAATGTTTACCGATAAAGCAAACATTGTGATGATGATAAGCGCTTTTGGAAAAATTCGACGGCGGGGAGTAACGGCGACGGAACTGCCAGAAAGTTGAAAGGCTTACAAGAGATGTAACGGCACAGAACTGAGACCGAGCAAACACCAGAGGAATATCCTGATCGAACTTATGTACCGCAGATTTCTGATACTCTGGATCCCAATGTCGAGCCATACTCCTCTGGCATGTGCCTTGTCAATCTCTTCCCTCGTCGGAGAAGTCAGGTACTGCATGCAGTAATTGCTCGCACTCAACAGCAAGGTGCTCAAAGCATTGATGGTGAGGTGCAACCACAGACCCCAATTTCTGACACTCGAGCAACTGCCTTCGATTAGCGTACCGATGCCGTCCTGCATGGGGAACGAATGGTAGGTAGCCCATATTGTTAGAACGGTGTTGACTATAAGAACTGCGGCTGCTCCACAGGTGCACCTCACTGCGCCTGCACGCCAGCCGGTATAACTCTTGGAAATCGAGAACGACCGGGATGAGAGCCCGCCTTCTCCGGGTTCGAGCAATGCTGTATATCCAGATTTTCCAGAGGTATTGTCCCGCGCTCCCGCGCTCTCATACAAAGCTTGGGTTCGAGAAGACCAAGTAGGCATCGACCTCGGAGTATCATGGTTATGAGGGGTACGATGCTGAAAGCTGCTCATCTCCAGTCCATCTGGTTCATCGGCGGGGTCCACTGGTGAGTGGTTCGAATGTCCATCGGACGAGAAATTGTGTCGCTCTCCTGCCCAAGCATCCCCAAGACTGGGCGTTATTCTGTCGTACGTAGGCGCGTTCTCGAGGGGTGGAAAATGCGATGAACTGTATGTCCTAGGCGCGCCAAAGGTGTGCATGGCATTTGGTTGGTAGTACAGACCAGAGGTGAGCTGACTGGAAGAATGATCAATGAGAACGGTCGTAAATCAGTAAAGGACATGAACGAGGTAGTGGTACAGTCAAATGGTTTAAATGGTTAGATGAATTCATCAGTCAGCCTCTTGCATGGATCCAAATTTGGCGTGCATGAACAAGGGCTGTGCATGATGAGCGCTCCGACGGCTTGCAGTCAAATGATAATGATTAGATTTCAAACGTCAGCAACAAGCAATTGAGTGAGAGGAACCACTGGGCTGACTGGCCATATAAAAATCAAGATGCATAATACACCTCACTCATGGGGCCTTGCTTGCCCGTTGTCTAACATTTGAAGATGAAATTGACAATACACATTCAGCAATGGCTGTTTGTGCTTTTGTGGCAGTGCCACGGGGGGCTTCGACACGGGGTTATTTACGGGAAAGCGCTAGATAGACGAGGTCGCGGGGGTCGAGCGAAGCATTAAACGTCTCTCTTCCACTCCACACAGCACAGCGCAACGCTTCTCCCCAGTCCGTCCGTCAAGCAAACCCCACAACCTCCTCCTCCATACCGCGAAAAGCAGATCACCGCGCAACCGTCCGTCAGTCGACAACAATCAGCAACGCCCAACTCGCGGTGTACCCAGGAGGGTCTGGACAAGCCGATAGACGAGTCGGCCGAGAGGGGAGGCGAGGGCCGTAGTATAGCCCATTAACGAGGCCGAACGCTTCGAGAAGATCGGAAATACTGATGAAGGGAGTCAGTCGGCGCCATTGTAGTAAGTAAGTAGCAGGCAACGAGTGTAGCTATGGCTGGCGTTCATGTTGTCTTCCCCAAGGTACCGTAGGCAACTACTTCACCTCACCAGCCTAAGCCATCAAACTCTAACGTAGCTGATCAATCACGTCGACACGGTCTGGTTTATACGGTCATTTCTTTGGTAGGATATCGAGCCAGATTAGGCTGGGTATGATAATCCCGTGTAAGCCTCATGGGATAGGAAGCAACCTGGATTTAATCCGCTCCGGCACGTCACGTTCATGGCAGACGGGAATCGAACAAGAAAGCTAGCCATGACTTTACTTGAAATACGGAGAATACCGCGTGCCGTAGGGCGTGAAATGAGAGAACAAGCTAACATTGCCCAGCTATCGTCTGTGGTACTCGACTCTCCACCGAAACCTCCTTCCCCCTCGCAGGCCTACCCCTTCCACCTCCCCACCCTCCCTCCCTCCCTCTCCCCCTCAGCCCCGCCCTCTTGAAACCCTCCTTGCACCCCACCCCCCTCAACCACCCTCCCTCACATCAACCCCACCGCCCCCCCTCCCTCTCAACCTCCACCCTCTCGACCCTCCGAACCCTCATCGCCCGCCCCTCCTCGCTCTCCTCATCCTCATACTTATAACTCATCCGCCTTCTTCCTCCTCCTCCCGCTCCACTTCTCCTTTTCCCCCCCAAAGACCCAGACTTCTCCGCCAGCACGACGGCTTCCCTCCGCTGCTGTTCTTTCAGCAAGCGTTCCCGGTTCCGCGCTTCGCGTTCTAGCGTGTGTGGATCGATTTCTTTTTCTTTTTCTCTTTCCTTTTCTCTTGCGCGGTCGAACTGTTTGGAGGCGTTCTGGTGCGGTGGAGGTGGCGGGTGCGGGTGGAGTTGGAGTTTCTTGGGGCCGGTGGGGATGGCGGCGGCAGCGGCGGGGGCGGGGTGGGAAGGACGGCGGGTGGTGGGAGCGGAGGCCGGGGCGGGTGCGGGTGCGGGTTTAGCGGGCGGGTGGTTCTTGCTGTTGTTGTTGTGGTACTCGTCACGGTCACGGTCGCGTTCGCGGTGGAGTCTAGACGAGCCGTTTCGGTCTCGACCGTCGTCGTCGTCGTCGTGTCTGTTGCGCCGCGACGGGCGATGGTGATGTGAAACATCACTCTCTCCTTCGCGCGGAGAGGCGGACCGATCTCGTCTGGAGCGCTTGCGCTCGCGGTGGTTGTCGTCTCGGTCGCGATCATGGTCTCGTTCTCGATCTCGGTGTTTGTTCGAGGGATTGTCTCTTTCCTTGTCTTTTTCTTTGCGTCTAGAACTGCTGGGACTCGTTGGTGGGATCTGATCTTTAGCAGCAATCTCGAGTGTGTTCCCGTTAGGAGGTTCGGATGGCGAGCGAGATCGTTTCCGGTGAGAGCGGTGATCTCGATCTCGATCTCGATCTCGATCTCGATCTCGGTCTCGATCTCGGTCTCGACTGCGACTTCGACTTCGACTTCGGTCGCGGTGAGAGCGGTGAGAGGAGCGGTGTTTGTGGCTGCTCCGTCGATCTCGGTCCTTCTCTTGGTGGTTAGGGTGAGCGGCTCGCCTGGACGACGAGTCGACGGAAGTGTGTCGTGAACGGTCTTCTTTGCCCTCACGAGCTAGAGGATCGTCTTCGTCATCGTACTTGCGAGAGCGCCGGTGTCTGCGTTCCCGTCTCCGTTCGCGCTCGCTGTCGTGGCTTGAAGTGCTCGGAGAGCGGTGGCGGTGACGGCGATGATGTCGTGATCGATGTCGGGAAGGTGAACGTGATCGTGATTCGGAGCGGCGACGCGAGGGTGAGGCACTACGTAATAAGAAACCTATCAGCAATCTTCCTCTTATCTTAGAGCATCAGAAAGATGGCACTGAACCGACCTTCTCGACCTTCTCGATCCATTTAGCCTCGCCTGAGCAGCAACCGAAGCCCTGCCAACGATGGAAAAGCCCCTGCCACCTCTAAGTCCAGTATTCGGCAGACCTTCTCTCAAGGCCTTGGGCGCTTTGGGTGCACCTTCTACACCGAGTCCTTTGGGTTCGACAGGAGCAACCCCAGGAAAGTTAGTTGTCGGAATAGTTTGACCGTTCGCGGCCGAAGCAGGGCCAGTCCCGTTCGCCGGGAAGCCGCCCCCACGTCCCCGGAACCCACCACGAAGCTCGGCACCGCCACGGAAATATCCTCGCGGACCGCCTCGAGCTCGCCCTGCAAAATCCTGTGAGCCATCTCCTCTGTAAAGAGCCGCTGGTCCGAGCGGAGCTGCCGGGGCGGAAGGGGGAGGCATCAAAGTCATCGGGCTGATGGCGATCTCTTCGTCCATCTGAGTTGGGAATGTATCTGGTTCTTCTCGGTCTGCGCTCACCACGGTCTCTATGGGCGCGGGTTTGGCGTCTTCCCCTGGATGCGTAGCCTCACTGCCGACATCGATGACCGCTGTTTCCGCTGTGGTATGTACGATTACATCACCTTCCGCTTTGGCCGGTTCTTCCGCGTTCGCTGTTGGCACGTCTGCACCGTCACCTTCACCTCCAGGGTTGAGTTCCTGATTGATCGTTGCCGATTCCGTCTCGGTCGTGGCTGCTTCGGTGCCCTTACCGCCCGAGCCATAAGTCGGGTTCGGCTGTTCTTGGTCTGACAAATTCTGCGGTAACAGTTGTGACGGCAATTGATGGTGAAACGCCTCATAGGTCTTCTCGTGTTTACCCTGATTACCTTGCATTGCGTGGCCGTAACCACCTCGGCCACGACCAGTATAGCCGTATCCACGACCGCGGCCTCGGCCGGATTGATTATAACCCTGACCATTGAAACCATTCTGATAGTTATTATGTTGGTACTGTTGGTGATGCATCTGACCATAACTTCCTTGGTGCGCTGGCATATTATATCCGCCATAGCCAGCATTAGCTCCGAAATCACCGTCCATACCAGTGGCAAGCCCACCAAATGCATTTGGATTGTATTTATCTTGGGCCCCATTCCATGTTGCGGTCTGACCATTGTATCCTCCGTACGCACCCTGCCCCGCACCGTATCCCATCCCCATGTTCATGCCGTTCATGCTCATGCCTTGTCCTCCAAAATCACTGTACATACCCTGAGGCATGGCCATTGGATCCATTCCCATTCCAGACATGCCTGATGGACTCGCGTATTAGACATTGTTTGTGACAACAACAGGATTTTGACAAGGAATAGCTTACCCATCATCGTTGGGAACCCTCCGAGTCCACTGCCCGCCATGCCAGTCGGCATAAACTGCATAAGCTGGCTGAAATCTCCCTGAGGGTAGGTACCCAAGCTTGGGAACCCATTCGCACTTCCGTCGAAGCCGAAATTGCCAGAGAAGCTCTGCCCTTGGATCTGACCATGTCCGACCCCCCATTGTGCATTCAGACCCTGCTGCTCTAACGCTGTCCCTTGCTGTTCTCCTCCGACGGGCTTCGAATCCATATTCATATGGTTTCCGTCTACCGCACTGTTTCCGGCATCGGCGGTAGACTCCTTGGATGGATCAAACTGCTGATCCTTGCTAGTGACCTGTATAGCTTTTAGTCAATGCATCCATTCATCATAATTCCTACAGGTACTGAAAGCTTACCTCAACGGAAGGTCTGGGTATGTCCATCTGCGCCTCAACTGACGTTTGGCCGCCAACGTCTGCCGAAGGACCCGGATCGGTAGTTTCCACCTTCGACGGCTCATCAGGAACATAATCCTCCGCATTACCAGTCTTTATCCCTTCACTATCGATAGTACCTTCCGCTACTGACCCCTCCACCGCAACCGGTGCTACCGGTATTTGGGGCGTCACTTCAGCCAGCTCCTTTCCCTTCTGTGTCTCCCTTTTCTTCTCTTCGGTCCGGATGAATACTTTTATGGTAGTGCGTAAAGCTTTGTTCGGCTTGCAAAGCTCTGCTTTGACAGGTTCATGCGCACAGACGGGACAAGCTTCTGGGAGGGACGCTTGGCCTTTCGAGAGGTCAGTCTTTAAGTTCTCTGATATTGTTGGAAACGCAAACTAGAGAGAAGGAGTCCTTACAGTTCTCGCATATCGATTGCTCGCAGCATGGCAGGCGGAACGCGTTGACCGCTAGCTTGTTGCATGCAGCACACCGCAGCTTGATGGGTATCTCCTCCATCGTCAGCGACCTAGTCTTGTATGTTAGCTAACTCAAGGCAGCCGGCTGAGCAGAGGTGAGGCCGTACCCGGCGATATCTGCCGTGGCTGCCATGGCTGAAGGTGCTAATCGAGCAGGATACCGTGAGAGCACCACGCTTTTCTGTATAGCAGGATGTCGTGAGTGCGGCGCACTTTTCCGTACAACACCTTGACTAGCCACAGGAAAGCCACTCCAATGCCCGAAGAATATAGGAGCGGCGTGTTGAATCGACTGAGGCAGAGGAAGGATAGGTAGCTTGAAAAAGGCGTATGCCACGTTGCAGGACGGCCGTCCGCGATCAGGCAAGTGATCCAAGAATGAGTCCGAGCTCAGGTCCTCATTCACGGGGCCGACATGGTAGGAGCAGTACGAAATGGTCACATATGTAATGTGTAGTGACGGCCATGGTCCACGAAACAAAGTATTGTGAGGAGATTGGAGCTGGCACTGCTTACGTAACCCGTATATTGACGGCCCACTATCGGCTCGGCCTAACTGTCTTCCGTGTGGGTCGTAGACTTTTGATCAAGTGCTGATGGTTGACAAGACAGCACTACCTTAGTAGAGGTCTTTGGCAATTTTTGACAGTTGGATGAAAGTAGTATCATACATACAGAGACAAACATAACATGGTCTGGTATCTAAGTCCTTCTACTCTAGCCAGTCTTACGCCGTCTTTCTCACAGCACCTTTCCTGTAAAGCCATCGCTACATTGCTCTTTCGTCACCCCCAGTCCCACCAAAGCGAAACCCTATCATCGTCTCAACGAGCATCATGACACTTTCACGCCCCCAACCCCATTAACCAGCTCCTCCATATCCACCCCTCCACTACCCACACCATTCGTCAACCCCGCCGTTCTCCCCCTCGCCGTAACCTCATCCAAACAACCCGCACTGCTGGAAACGAAGCCCAGATACGGTTTGCTCGGACTCAGGACCCGCGACAGGTACTCCGGATGAAACTGCACGCCCACGAACCACGGGTGATCGCGAAGCTCCATGATCTCCATGCGCTCGCCGCGGTCATCCTTGCCGACGAAATCCAGCCCGGCCTGTGTCAAACGCTCGACGTAAGCCGGGTTGACTTCGTAGCGGTGACGGTGGCGTTCGTTGATGGTGTCGTCCGATATGGAAGCGCCGTACAGTTTGCGGAGTTTGCTCCACTCGCTGCCGTGTTGGAAGATGGTCGGCCGGAGACCGAGACGCATGGTGCCGCCGAGGGTGGTTTTGTCGATTTCGGGCATGAAGATGACGACGGGGTCGGTGGTGCGCTCGTCGAGTTCGATGGAGGCGGCGTGCGGGATGTTGCATACGTTGCGGGCGTATTCGATGACGGCGAGCTGCATGCCGAGACAGATTCCGAGATAGGGGGTTTTGTTCTTGCGGGCCCAGTTGGCCGCGGCGATCATGCCTTCGGTGCCTCGATGCCCGAAACCGCCTGGAACGAGGATTCCGTTGGCGGTGCAGACTTCGTGCCAAGCTTTGTGGTAGTCTGCGGGGGAAGATTGCAGGGTCTGGGTCTCGAGATGGGCCGCATCTACCCAGATGAGCTTGAGCTTTTTCGTGCAAGCCATGGCGGCATGTTCGAGGGATTTGATGACCGAGAGATATGAGTCGTGGAGGTTGGTGTATTTGCCTACCAGGGCGATGGAAACAGATTCGAAGAGGCGCTCTTGTGAAACAGTCAAAGTCTTCCACTCCTGCCAGGTCCGTTGGCCTTTGATCAGGAGAGCCTTTGGGATGGTGAGAGCGTCGAGCTTAAGTATGTTGCGTAGGACTCCGATTAGACCTTGCTTTTCGAGTAGGAGAGGGACGTGGTACGTCGAGGAAACGTCGTGTACGGCAATGACCTGGTCAGGCTCCACTTGGCAGAACATGGCGATCTTGTCCGTGGTCGTTTTATCCAGCGGCTCGCAGCATCGGCAAGCAATCTACATTCAATATATTATTAGCCATGGCCTCTTCCATTGAGCAAGTAGTGTTCAAGTACCAAGTCTGGACTCAATCCAGCACTACGGACATCCCGTATCGCCTGCTGCGTTGGCTTGGTCTTCTGCTCCCGATTGACTACCGGTATCAACGAGACATGTATCTGCAGAAAGTTATCCTTTCCTGCCCTTCTCCTGAACTGCCTCATCGCCTCAATGAATGGTCCACTCTCGATATCCCCCACAGTTCCCCCAAGTTCGATGATGCACACGTCAGGCTCTTCATTCGTGTCGTCCACGGGTATTCGCGCCACACGCTCGATCCAGTCCTGGATGGCATCGGTCAAGTGAGGCACCACCTGCACCGTCCTACCAAGATAGTCCCCTCGGCGTTCACGCTCGATAACGTGTTGATATATTTTGCCAGTGGTGATGTTGTTTTCACGGGTCAGGGTGATGCTGAGGTAGCGCTCGTAATTGCCAAGATCTAGGTCCACCTCACCGCCGTCGTCGAGGACAAAGACTTCGCCGTGTCTGCCAATGCATCAATTCCGTGCCTTGCCTTCCTTCGATGCATGAAGTATGTAGAGGCATACTCGGTAGGTGCCATGGTTCCCGCGTCAACGTTCATGTACGGATCGACCTTTATTGAAGACACGTGCATAGCCTGTCAGCACCGTTGTAGCGGATGCAGTCATAGCTGCTCGCATCATTGTAGGCAACATATCTTCAGGCCAATAGTCTTAAGCAACAAACCCGTGGAAGAGGCTATGGTCGCGTAAGTGAGAATCCCAGGAACCGCGTAGAACGGTTGGCATACCAATGACGCCCTTCCCGATGCCGCTAATAACACCTGTTACACCGTCAACGGCGCCCTCATAAGGGGTCCAAATGGGCCTCTCACCTCCGGAGACGAGTACATATTTCATATTGACCGGTTTACAAATTTCACAATAGGTAGGGGTGCCTTTCCTGGCTCTGCCAGGGGGAAGGAAAGAAGGGAAGCGGAAGTGGTGCGAGTCGGCGATAAGTAACATTTCTCGCCCTCGAAATTAAAGTTAATCTTAGCGCGGACTCGGTGTCAGCCCTATCAGGTACGAAGTCACATACCGACCCGACATCGTTCCTTACCCTGCCGGATGATCTGTAGTCATTACTGTGCAGACACCACGACCACTTCAGATCCTGGAAGACTATACCATATCTTCAACTTAGATCCTCTATACCAACGCTAATCCGTCTGCTTGATTCCAGGTAGGCCCTCCTCAGTGATCCACACGAAGCCATAGATGATGGGGCACGAAATGAGCATGACTAGAGAATTGTATTCGGAGCTGGCGTCAGCAGTGCGTCAGCGTGGATCATGCATGGAATTGAGGCTCAGCTGGCGCTTCTGTGATCCACTGAGCCCCGTTGACGAATCGAAATCATCCGCCACTTCGATTCCAATGCATTCCACCGCTATGGATGTGGAAAGGAACAACGTCTAGAAAATCGTTAAAATGCTAAGACAGGCAACGCGTGTGCCATGTGTGTATACGCGCGCCTAGATAGCAGACCCCCAAATATTTTATATCAGACCAAGCCGCCCATGGATATATTCGTATGCGTTATCCACAAAACATATGATGAATAGAACTGAAAATTTCCTGGATATATGATGTTCGTGACCCCGATCTTACCAAACTCCCCTAGTTTGGTCCAAATGTGCGCCGTATGTTTGTGTATTCCGACAGAGGTGTCGAGCGTGGGTCACTCCTTCGGCCATAGTTGACTTTGATACTTACTCTTTCCTTTTCTTCCTTGCCCTGCCCCTGGCTCCTTCTGTTCTCTCTGCCTCATCACCACTTCTTTCTTCTCCGTCGTCGTCCTCGCTCGTACTTCCCTCCTTCCCTTGTGGCCTTTCTTCCCTGGACCCTTTCCCTTTCCCGCCGTTTCCCTTTTTCACGCTAACCCCCGCCCCCAGCCTCTTCAACCCCCGGGTCAAGCCCGTGCTGGCCCTCATGCCCGGGAAGTCCTTCGCAGAGAAGACCTGGAAGATGTCGCTCGTGACCGAGGACACAACCTCCGTCCTACCGCCCAGAAGAGTGATCTCGGAACCAAGGCGCATGAGCGTAAAGTGCAAGCGATACGGACCAGGCGTGCGACAGGATAAGTCAGGAAAGATGAAGAAGCACGATGGGGGCTGATTGGAGCTCTTCGGGTCGGATTCGATGGTCGAGGAGCCGGCTTTCGGGTCGGGATCGGCACCGACGAATGGCGAAGCGACAAGGGTGCCCATCAAACGGCGGGTTGTGCGGTGTGTTGAAGGGTCATTGATCGCGGTGACGTCCGCCCTTGGGTTATCTGAGGACAGAAGGGTGCAGTGAACGACGTTGAAGGGATATCGAAGCTCCGATTCATCCGACGGGGATTTAGGGTCAAAGTCAGCTAGAGTAAGCTGGACTATCGGCGGCGGATCGATCACTCGACGGTCACGTTCACCAAAACCACAGGCCCGAGCGGCCAAAGGCTGCTGGCGAACCGTGAGCTGGTAGCGGCTTGTGCTGTCCACAATCTCAGTAAGATTGTCCAGTTGGGGCATAAGATGACTTACGCGTCCGCTTCCGATATCTGCGATGTAGGAACAACAGCTGCCTGGTGTGAGGATGCGGATCCGGACACGAAGCCGCTAGACGCTGTCCGAGAACTGTGGTGAGAGCTTTCGGAGTCGCGGTGGGCGGTGTAGCTCGGTGATAGTTGCGGAGGAGCGTGACGGCTTCTAGAATGTGAGCACCGCACGCCACGGCTGGGGTACACCAACGTACATGGTGGGTTGTTCCAGCTTCCGGTTCCCTTCAAGCGGTGTCACTTTTGGCCTAGACTCTGTCCGTGGTGAGATCTGGGAAGTACGACGAGGAGAGGATGCGGCCTTGGGGGCAGGTCGAACAGGGACTTCGTGGGAGAGTATGCGATCGAGCGGCATTGCCGACCATCTCGGAGCTGTCACAATTGGGGGAGGATGTTGGTGATGCGAAGGCGGGAGATGGCGAGAACGAAATGAGCCAATGTCTGTTTGTAGAGACTGTGATGGAGCTTTTATTGGTTGTTGAAGGATCGTAGGCGGGGGTAGACGCGCGTAAGGAGTGGCCAGCAGATGAGGTGGAGGTGGGGCGTAGGGCCACGCCGGTGGAGGATGTGTCTCGGTCATCATGGTAGTTGAAGGTGTTGTTGCTGCTGCTGCTGCTGCTGCTGCCGCTGCCGCTGCCGCTGCCGTGACCGTTACCGTTGCCGCCGCCGCCACCACCGCCGTCGCCGTCGCCGTACCGCTGTGTGATGGATATATCGGCGATGGTGGAGGAGGCCGCGAGGACATAAGTCATGTGCATTCGCGCTCAGCGGAGCCGCAGAGACCAGACGACAGCGACGCTAGCAACCGCATTGAAAGTGGTAAACAATTTCAGATCCAGATCCAGATCCAGATCCAGGTCCAGGTCCAGGTCCAGGTTCGGGCTCAGGCTCAGATTCCTGTTGCAATGTAGAATCTGATGGCGGGCCGGAACAGGGCATTGGAAGGGGGTGATGTAAAGGAGCGGCGAAGGCGATAGTGTAATTATTGCCAGGTTGATTGTAATAGCGATGGATATCGGGATGCATTAAAGTTTGAGAGGACGAGAACGGCGGAGGAAGAAGTGTGGTGGAAGGAGCGAGGGACAACGAAGGAGGGTAGGTAGGGTAGCTGGGTAGTGGTGGCCGAAAGAGCTTCGAGCTATGACCATAACTGGGACTGGGACTGAGACTGGGACTGAGACTGGGACTGAGACTGGGACTGAGACTGGGACTGAGGTTGAGGTACCTGATAACGTCGATGGGGCATCAGCGCATCTCTCGTCCTTGCTCGCCACAGACCAATCCTCATCCGTCGTTGTCAAGTGTAAGTGTAAGTGTAAGTGTAGGTGAGCACTGTGGGTATGTACTGTAGCTGTAGCTTCAGTTGCTGGCCAGGGATCCTCAACACGGCTCGTTGATACAGTACCTACCTAAGGTACCTACCTTAAGTTAGTGAACCCGGGTGAGATCGAGATCTGAAGAGCTAGGGTAGGTAAGTAAGGTAAGCTAAGCTAGGTAGGTAAGGCTAAGCTAAATGAAGCTACCTAAGCTAAGTTAACGCTTACATTAGTACCTTAAGGTACTGTACTGTACCTGTGGATACGTACCGGTAGGTACCGGTAGGTATTTTATTGGGTACGGAGTAATTGGGTACTGTAAGGTAGGGGAAGGGTAAGGGTATGGGCGCGGGCGCGGGCGGTTAGGGGTTTTTGCGGGGGAGGCGCGAGGCGCGAGGCGTAACAACCTTACAGTAAGGTACCTTACATGTACCTTACCTTCCTCCGCGTACTCAGAGGTACTCATAAAAGGGACAGGAAAGAATATCAGACTACAGATAAAAGATAAATGATAAATTAATTGACTGTCTACTCAATTCTTTATCTTGATCCTTCTCCGATACTTTCAATCAGTAATGATTACACGAATAAAAACAACTCTGTTCGGTACCATAATATAGCAGTTAATTATAAGTGATCGGCGTAAGATCTTCGGTAACAGCTGATGGAAGTGAGCGAACATTTCTATCCATTAATTGAATTTTCCCATAGGTACTTGCAGCAAGACAGGGAAGAGGAAAGGGGGGTGGGGTGTAACTTACTGAATATGCTCCCAAAAATAAAACTCGACAGGGAACGACAACAAGATGGACCGGAGCCACTGGACGGGGGAGCTTGGCCTGACTTTTTTCGCATCCTTGGTTTGCGTGTTTCCGCTTTCTCCGAGATCGAGATTGAATGAATGGCAAATCCCCACGCTGAAGCAGTTTACAGGTACTGGTCCTGGTCCTGGTACTGATACCGATACTGGTAGGTAATTGTACATCTGTACGGGATGGGAGGCAAGAACAGCGAGAAATGAATCTTGATTTCCGACCTCCGACCAGGTAAGTCGGAGCATACGGTACGGTAAGTCGGACTGACCAAGCTTGGTCATGCAGGAAGTAAAACACAGAGCTGCGACTCAGATCCGGATATGACCGTGTAGGTACCGTTACACTATCCATTAATAGGGCCTTGCACTTCTTCGCGATGCACTCCATTTTACGAGCAAACGAAATCTTGACGATGACAGTACTCAGTCGGAGAGGCTTCTAATGCTATCTGGAGACAACTATGGTCGTTTGGTTCAAGAAAGATCAGTATTGATTAAAGGCGTTGATGTCGCTCCAAGGTAATCGGCCCCTGTACAGCACAGGTCCTGTTCTCATAGCTTCTCTCCGGTCATCTCCATCTCGCTGATCGGAAGCTCTGAGCCTGGAAGAAGGGCATATGCCGAAAATATTGGTCCTATTTATAAACTTAGCATCTCAAAACAAACGAGACAGGATGGATGCGAAAAGAGTGTTGGGCAGTACAAGAACGCCCATCCAGCACGTCTGTATGAGATTTATGCCCGCCGTTCTGGCCCATGACCGGATATGGGGGACTTGACGTTCATCTGAATCGAATGCTTTTCTTTTCTGAAAGTCGTCGACAGTAGCTCGCATATTAGCGTCAACCCTATCCAGCAAATTCAGTAACTTACCTTGAAAATGAGATGCTCGAATCCGGGTACTGAGTACTGCTGCTGGCAGGTCGGTTACCCTCCGTGCTCTCTCTCTGACTCTCTGAAACGTTCAGCTCACACAACAGCCCGGTGGCGCCATCTCACTGCCACACTTCTGCCCCTTTTTGTCATCGGTCAGGCCCCAATGCATCATAACGCAAGGTAAGGTACGAAGTACTGTCCATCATCTTTGAGGTCTGGACTCCTGATGACTAAGTCCACCAAGGCACAAGGACCCTGGACAATCTTACTCAGGTCGAGGACATGTCAATCCGATCGACAGCGAGGCGTAAGCTATGTGTGCAGCCATACAGTAGTTCGTACATATGTAGATCGTCTTCGTGGAGAAGCCCCAGAACATCCAGTTACACTTGGGCATCAACCCATGAAGCCCAAAAGCCCTTCAACCCAGGCTTACCTATGTACCTTGTCCCTGCTGCACATCTGATCTTGCTCGGGGCGTGTGTGCCAGCGATGGCGCCCTGCACGGCACGGGCTGGGGGCTAGAAGCTGGAGCTCGGGACCGTCACTGATCTGATCTTGCAGACGGCGCTTTCCTAACCGTCAGGGCTCGATATCCCGCTCCGCTGCGGTCTATCCTTGACATGACACCATCTGGCTTGGTCTATGTTTTTCCAGGGGGACTACTTCGTATGTAAGGCCGCCATAACCAATACCTACTTGTTTGACCGACGCGCGTTTCTGAAGGGGACACTTCTCATTCCTAGGTAATCTCCACATGTAGAAGCTCTGGTGCGCTACCCGCTGCCAGAGTTCGGTATCGAGCGTCGTCATGTTTCCTGTTTCCTGTTTCCATGTTTCCTCCAATCCACGGATCCGGGTCTGCTAAGGTACAGTACATGTATGATATGATAGGCATAACAGGACCCGTTCTCGTACTCTCGTGATACAGAGTATCGGCCGGTCGATCTTACAAGAGATGCGAGATGCGGAAAATCTATTTGCGTCTTCATCTGTCCCGTACAAAGTACTAGACTATAGGACCTATCTCCCACAGTCCACAGAGTTGCCGTCTGAACCGGACATTCCTCTTGACTTAATCGCGCATTATTATCGCACGAGACCGACGATCTTGCGTTCCAAGGTTGTTCAGGAACCGGGCGACGCTGGGAGGAGCGCCTTGTGAAACCTTTGGCGTCTTCGGCCGTATTATGTAAGACACCATCATCTACACCCCATCTCTGCGAGTCGAGTAAGGGTGCTATGATAATAGTGAAGCTTGGGGCTGATGGGTTCCACCTTGCAACAAGGGCCGTCACTTGACGGGAATTTCCACGAGCTCACTGTGCGTGAATGTAATATCGCCTTTGATCTCTATCCACCCATGGATGAATCTTCCCGGTCACCGCTTTGCCAAAAAGAACACTGATGATTGATTGATATGGAGGGCCCTTGCGATGAAATTATTTGTTGGAACTAATGCGAGCTGGAATTGTGACCCTAACATGGTGAGACGGGGTTGAAAGATGATTTTGACACGTCAACAGTGCGAGGTGAGCCAATGGAACCTCACCGGAGCTGACTTCAAGCAGGCAGTGTATTTTCTCCAACTAGTATTCACCGCGAACTGAGCCTCGTGTCTATAGTTGATTTCTCAGCAAGAAGAGGACCTCCGAGTCCATCGGCTCGAACGCATCTAGAGCCATGGTTCATAGCTTTCATTGTTTGGAGAGCCGTAAGAGACTACCCTTGACGACGCCGATTCTGTGCGATAAGCAACGTTTTCATTGCCGTATCGAGGTCCGTTTTCTCAGGAAAGCCAATGGATCGCGGACTTGGTGGCATGCGGTCTGAAGTGTCTGGGCTATGTCGAGTCTCATGTGAGGTCCACGTCCTTCCTCCACCAGCTTTCCTTTAACCGGTCGACCTCTGCACCAAAATCGGGGTGCTTTTCTGCCCGCTTTAACCATGTCAGACCCTCATCGAAGCAACCGTCTGCGCGCAATAGTAATGCCAAATTGACCTGGCTAGGCGCGAATCCGGCATAAGCGGCGACATTGAACCACTCCCGAGCGAGTTTCCGCTTCTCTTGTGAGTGCGCCCCTTGGGGTAATTTCGCTGGGGAAATTTGAGAAAGGTCAGATGAAGGGTTTGGCTGCTGATCTTTGCTTCCAGACAGTCCTGAAGTGACATCTTTGCTGTCTTCAAACTTTGTCTGCTTTGACTGCCGCAGATAGAAGTCTCCAAGGTTGTGTGCAGCTTCCCTAACGCCTGAGGACGCAGCTTTTAGGTTATAGAGTAGATAGTCGTCTGATTTGGGGTCGCGAAACCTTGCCAGATAGAAATAAGCCGTTGGCTCGTCATACTCCAAGGCTGCTTTCTTCCACGCTGCTTCTGCGCCAGTCGAATCTTCGTTGCTAGTTCTTATGCGGCCGAGAGCAAGCCATGCCTGTGCAACTGTGCCTTGTACTTCTGCGGTCGCTCCATACGTCTTGCCTTCGTCGTTGGCGATCTGCTCGTAATAGGCCAGAGCCTTATCAATCTTTCCCTGAGATTCTAAGATCTGGGCGAGGAGGATCATGGCTGAAGCGTTCTTGTCGATTTTTGCAAGCGTTGTCAGGCGTTGCAGCGGGTTTGCCAGCTCCGGTTTAGCAAGTGCCCCGTCTTGGAACGCTTTCGAGACGATCTGAAGTGTCGCAATAGGTTCATGAAGAGCCGAAGCTGAGAAGAGGAGACGCTTGGCGATGTCTTCCAGATTCGGTTTGGAGGTGCGGAGAAGTATGTGCGCAAGGAGTGTCATAGTTAGAGGCTCTACTTGGTGGTCTAGATTTGGTTTAGTAGGTGTAGATTGATATGGGGATTGTACGGACTACCTTGACACAGCTTCTGGAGTCCTCCAACATTCGTACTGGCAAGGCGGGCATAACTTTCGAGGAAGGAGACGGCATCCTTAGGCCCAATTGTCAGAGCCCCAGAGGCCTTCGCCGATTTAAGTAACGCAATGGGCCAGATGGCCTCCCCGTCAACATCCAGTCTGGATCCATGAGGTGGGTTGGATATGGTACTCTGCGTTGCTCGCGCCTTGCTTTCTACTGAGGGGGCTTCAGCTTGGCGTGCTCCATACAAAGCTGAAGAATGCAGAGCCCTCGTACTCTGACACAGAGCAGAGGTCCAAACAGAGGCTGCACGGGTACAAGTACGTATGAATCGCGGAGCTAGCATGTTGGTTTGCAGTGTTATGCTATTGTAAACCAGGGTAGGTATAAAAGTACGGTAGGCAAAGGAATGTCGGTTGTCGGCGGAAGTAAATCCGAACACGGAGGTGAGACCGCACCGTGCAAATCTTGGCACTCCACAATGTTTTCGAAAATCTTCAACAGTGCAAAGGCAATCATTAGAAAGACTAGGACCGAGCAGGAGTTATATAATCATACTCAGCCAGCCAGACAGCTTCAAAGTGAGCTCTCAAACGCGGTCGGGGAAGGAATGGTCACCACAAGGCGGCAGAGTCACGGCTTGCCAAATGAAGAATTGAGGGACGGCTCCGAGATAGATACGCCCCGGAACATCTCGAGAAAAAGGAAGAACAAAGAATCTGCAGCCAGTACACCTCTTGCGCTGCCAGTCAAGCGAAGGAAGACTAGTCTTGAACATTTGGACAATGATGGACAAATGCCCAGTGGACCGAGTGTGCCAACACCAACACCATCGGGGAAGGAGGAGTCCACGGTGCAAGAAGATAAAGCTGGCAATGATGCAATCGAGTCTCATAAACGGGAGAAGGATTCTTTAGAACTTGGCGCCCGGCAATTCACATCCAAAAGTGAGGCTGGGAATGAAGATTGCGACAAAACACCTGGTGTCAAGCACAAAGAGCAGGGGGCATCATCTCAAGGCAACAAGGCAACTGCGAACAGGGCTCTACAGATTCAAGGCGATCATCTGCGGGTTGAAGCACCAGACTTAACTGTCACGCCCGACAGCGAAACAACCAGAAATGCTGGCATATCTACAGCGCCAAAGGCTATACACTTCCGGTTCGGCAGTGAGGAGCCTAGTGCTAATGCTACGAATATGAACAATGGACAGGTACTTACGGACGCACTGTCTGTGAGCGTGGTGGAGGGATCCGAAGAAAGTGACGCTGAGGATGAGGCACCAGAGATCGTGAGCGCATCTGTGGGAGCCAAGAGAGCAAAGGCGCGGAATCAGGAGGCAGATAAAGCCGCTGAGAGGTATTGTACACTTTGTATGTCATTCGCGTCATTCATTACTGACGCCACATCAACAGGCAACGGGCAGCAGCTAAAGAGAAACGCCGAGAGCGGAATGCAATACTTAGCCAGCAGGCCAGATCATCAAAGAAGGTCAAGAAAAGAACAGCAGTCGAAACCCTCGACGATGAATCCGAACTCGACGACGTTGTCGACTCTGCGATTTCACACCTGGAATCACCGCCTAATCATACAAAATCCATTGCAAGACGCCCACTTCCAGCACTGCTACCAGACGACATTCTCGCCGCAGTCCCGGCTGCTCGACCGGCCACTCCACCTTTAGACCAGAAGCCTAGCAAAGCGTCCAAGCCTAAAAAATATATATTCGTGGAGAGCGACCCAAAAGCACCGAGAGATATCAAGCGTGGTCCAGTCAGGGTACGTGTATTGGAAGGTAGTCGGCAGAGTCTTCCCCCTAAGACATCTAAGGAAAGTCGAAATATCAAAGAGTCATGGCTTGGTGGCCGACGAGGAAGGAATGGCGCTGCTGTCATGGAGCGGCGAAAGGTTGGTTCTGGGTTCGCGCGGAAGTGAAGTTGATTCATCCGCGTGGTCAGGAGGGGCTTAAAACCCTCAGCATATGGCGTCTACAGCGGCGGTGGTATGGTCTGCGGATTCCATCTATTATTCGTCTCGTTGTCCTCCGTGCGTCCCGGCTTCGCTCCGCTTCGTCTGCCCGTTCTCTTCATATGTGAAGGGTGTCCATCTGGCATCCAGCATCTTTTCATGGTGAGCCCATTTGGTGACCGGTTCCTCGTTCGCCGAAAAGCACGATGACAAACGTACCGTAACACCCTGCGAGCGTTTTTATTCTCAATCGACGTGTCTGTTGTCCCAGGTCGTCTACTATTCGCAATTCTGCGAGTCAATTGAAGGGAGGAAGCGGCTTTCTGTTAGAAATTCTCATCATTATACTATTGTTTCCGATCGATCAAAATCCTTGCACGAACCATCGGGGCGGTTTAGTATTGCGCCTCCTGTTATCTCTTAGAGTAGGCGGATCTTGAGGGACCGCGAGAATACAAGCAACGAGTTGAAGCTGATCGAACAGGACTCTCTCTCTATGCGAGTGGTCCAGGCTCTTAGAAGAGGTGACCATCTGGGGACGTGGCTGAGCCCACCACATGCCACTAGGCGGAACGTTACGAAGCTTTTGGTTGCCTTTCACAGGAAGTAGTACGTTGCTGTGTTAATATCTCGCTGTATCTTCTCTTTCGAGAGTAGTCTTCCATCCCAACCATCGACGTAACAGAATAAAGTACGGCAGTGCGTACTATAGTACTCATAGGGCAAACAGAGAATGTCTCGAAAGGGTCAAGCGTGGATTCTCTGAAATCGTGCTACTATGGATGCCGGAGATATCTGTACGTCACCCTCAAGCGAGCCGTTTGTGCACGTGTTTGACTGCACAACTATTCCAGGTTACACCGCTTTGGAATCAATTTTCCAAACGTCTTATATGATTGAGTTTCGGAGCCTCTTCATCAGTGAAGCCTCCTAGAAGGGCGGATCTTCTGGCGTAAAGACATGGCTTCCGCAGCGACGGAATCCTCACCGCTCATACATCAATCACCGATCTCACAAGCCTCGTCTGCTTCAAGACCCCAGCGGACCGTTACCTTCAGCCCTCTCACCACCGGCCCTTCCGCATCAGGCGCATTCAGTGGCTCCGGAGCATCACGCACTCCAACACAACCCCATTCGACGTTCCCTCCTCCACAACACTATGGATCCGCTGGCCAACCCAGACTCTCGGCGCTCAATAGCAAGCTTAGAAGACGGAATAGTCATGGATCTCCACTTACAGCTCCGCCAATGCTACCACCGGCTTCGAAGATCGGTCCACAGAGGACGACTAAGAACGCCCAGAAGCTGAAACTACTCCCGAATCCAGATCCGGGCGAAGATGGACTAGATGAAGAAAGCGGAAGAGATGTGTACAGTCAATTCACGAGGATTAAAGACCCCACGGCCAGAAGAGATGCTGCAAGATTAGGGAAGGCAGACCGGGATAAACTACCAAGGGTTACGGCGTACTGTACAGCAAACGCCTACCGGTTAGATGGACTGATGAAGTTCCTGAAGGGTAGAGGAAGGTCAAGAGGAGCCAATCCAAAGCTTTTCGATGAGTGTATATACACACCTTTCAACTACATCAAATTCAAGCTGGACCGGAAACCGAGCTTCGATATAGCTGATGGCGTCGTCAATGGGCGCGCAAGTGCTTCGAAAATGCATGAGCGGAGATACTCGGACAGCGCGGTGGATGTGCTAGAAAATAACAAACATAGGAGGGAAGATCTGATTGATCTCCACACAGAAGCCGGAGATACAAGCTTTGAAAACGGAGAAATTTCGATCACGGACCGTACGCCATCCGAAATGCAGCAATCGAACCCACCACGACCAGATACTCGAGATTTCGACACACAAGTGCACACGCCTGAAGTGTTCCTCTTCGAATACGGGACGGTAGTAATATGGGGTATGACAGTTCAAGAAGAACAGCGGTTTCTGAACGACATAGCAAAGTTCGAAAAGGAGAAATTATCTCCGGACGACGTCCAGACGGAGAATTTCAACTTCTACTACACGCGGGAGTATCAGGCACGAATATACAACGATTTCATCAGTCTGCGGGAAAAGAAAAACTACATGACCAAGCTTGCAATCAGCCATGCTCTCGCCCAAAGTGTCAAGGTAAGGCTCTTCGTGCTTTTCGTCAGCCCCAACACATTGCACCCTCACCTTTTGGCACCCTCACCTTTTGGCACCCTCACCTTTCCCATCCCGCCCCCTCCTCCTTCCTAACACGAAAGACACTCAAAGAAGACCACTGTTAAACGCACTTGACCCCTCTGATCTTCACCAACACTAACACCAACCCCACCTCCAGACCTCCCTCTTCGAAGACCTCGTCGACAACACCATCGACGCCACCAAAGACCTCCCGGAAACCATTGCCCTGACCGGCACCGTCAACCTCACCCGGCGCCAGATCAACATGCAGATCGGCGAGCTCTTCATCCTGCGCATCAACATCCACCTGCAAGGTTCCGTCCTCGACAGCCCCGAACTCATGTGGGCCGAGCCCCAGCTCGAGCCCGTCTACAGCGCCGTCCGGAGCTATCTGGAGATGGATCAGCGCGTCGGCCTCCTGACGGAGCGCTTGGACGTCATTGCCGACTTGTTGGCCGTGCTCAAGGATCAGTTGAGTCATAGCCATGGCGAGTACCTGGAGTGGATCGGTAAGTTATGTTTCTTATCTTGGTGGAAGCTGGCTTGCTGTGGAGTGCGTGATGGTGACACGGAGAGCTGATGCGGAGATTCGATGGTGAATAGTCATCGTCCTGATTGCGGCCGAGATCCTAGTCGCGGCTGTTAATATCGTCGTCGATCTTTACGCCGGGGTCGATTAGAGTGCTCGTCGCTTGAAACCTCAATTTGCATCCCTGCGATCACAACCAACAACCTCCCGACACCCCGAGTTTCGGTACTCCACACGTACACGGCTTCCTTTCATCTCTCTCCGCCTCCACCTTCACCCGCTGCTCACGCTTCTTTTCATTTATTCTCCGCTTGTCTTCATACCCGTTGTACATTGTTCACACCGTCGTAGCACGATACCCATCGCACATCAATCATGTACTTACAGGCTTGCAACGCATTGACGTTCCCGGGCGCAGGAGAAGGCGTTCGGAGGGAGGGGGGAAATAAACGATAAGACTCTTGTAAGATACTGTGGTGTACTGTATGTACAGACGCTACGCAAATAAACTAACTCGATCATTGAGACCGACGCGAGTCATTGTCGGACACTCCGTATCTGCTACACTGGCATCTGGACGGTATGGTGTACTGCCGTGCGTGTAGAAACACCGACTTACTACTTCAACCACCCCCAAGATTGGGATAATGTTGTTATACTTGCATAGAGGAGACCGTAGAAGGGTTTGACGCGGTCACTCGTCCAGGCACCTATTTCTATCCCAAGAGCTACAAGACACAATTGATGCAGAGATTGATTCCAGTAATGTAAAGCGCACGGGTTTTATTGCTACCCCACAGCTTCTCCACCGCAGTCCGCCACCGAAGGACCCACCCCTCATCCGGAATCCACAACCCGACAAACACGTACCGCCCACTTCAAAGCCCGCAGAGCCAAAGCGCCCAAGCCACAGCAAAGTATGAAGAAGGGGCCAATCAACCATTAACAGCCGTAAAACCCCCCCCCGTCCCCACCGCCCCATCCATCTCCATCTCCACATCCTCGACAACCCTCCTCCCCTCCCCCTCCCTCTCCCTCACCCCCTCCCTCTCTACATCCGGCCGTGCCCTCTCATCCACACTCCTCCCGCCCCCCTGCGCCGCTCCCGCCGCCCGACTCTCCCTGTCCCTCCCGTTAGCGCCCCGCGCGGCGGCGCCCCGTCTGCGGCCGCGATCGTACTCGTCCTTCTCGGCCTGATAGTCGCGCATCTGGTCCTCGTAGACCTTCTCGTAGGGCCGCTGGCCGGCGGGGCCGAGGTCGTGCCAGGCCTGGTCGAGCGCGGCCCAGATGTCGGTCGGGTCGGCGTGGTGGCCGTCGTGGTGGGCGAGGTTGGCGGCGGCGAAGGAGCGGAAGGGTTCGGTGGGGCGGATGGGGGGTTGTGGGGCTGTTGGGGTTGAGCCGTTGGCGGTGGGGGTGACGTTGGTGATGGTTTGGGGGTGGTGAGGGGGGTGGTGGTGGTGGTGGTGGTGGTGGTGGTGGTTGTGGTTGTTGTTGGAGGAGGAGGTGCGAGGTTGGAGGATAGGCCCGTTGGTGATGGAGAAGGTGGAGTGGGGGTCGTAGGCGCGTGGGAGGGAGGGGCCGGTGGCGGGTTGGGGGTTGTGCCGCTGTTCGAGGATCATGGGTTGGTCGCGCGCGCGAGGCGAGAGGATGTAGCCGGAGGAGCTGCGCTGGGGGTCTTGGTTCGGGGAGGGGGAGGGGAGGAGGATGGGGAGGGATGGGCGCCGGTGGCCGCGTTTGGTGCGGAGAGGTTTTTCTTGCGGCTGGGTGGGTATTTGGGATCAGCGTTCTGGTGCACGGAGACGGTGTTGCTCGGGAGTGATGGTGGGTGTCCGTACGGTGGGCGGTCCACCACTACTCCCTTCGCTCTCGTCCCCGTAGTCATGTCGCTCGGGTAAGATCCCTCCGTGCCTTCGCGTCTTCTTCATTCTCTTCGCCAACGCCTCCAGCAGAAACGCTCGCTGCAGTCTCATCTTCCGGATTCCTCGGAGTAGCCGCACTTTGCGCAGCCGATACGCGTCGTTGGATTCCTCGACCTCGTTCAGTCGCCGCTTGAGGGCGATGCATTTCTCCCTGTATGCCCTCTCGACCGTTGGAGGAAGCGGCGGAGGTGCCGTAGCTGGTGTCGCATCTGGGGGACGGGAAGGCTGGGTCAGCGGAGGTGTAGGCTTGATCGGAGAAGATTGAGGCTTGGGTTTGACTGGGGTTCTTTTTGAGATAAAAGTTATGGGGGTAGTAGTGCACCACTGGAAGACACCCTGGCCGGGCTGAATTCCTGACGTAGGCATTGATGTAGATTGCAAAGCAAGCGCTTGACGTGAGAGGAGGTGATGCGCTCAAGGCTCGACAGTCAAGGGACAGAGCCTTTGTGACCCTTTCCACTCGAAGCAAAGCCACTGAGTCAAGTGGAAATGGCTACGCGCTGAAGTAGTAGATGCGTTGGTCACGATATCAGGACTCCTTAGAAAGCGAGTTGTGACAAGCGTGGACGACACTCTGGACTAGCCTCGAGTGCGATTTGAAGGAAGGTGCGAACCAGGTGACAACTTGACTTTACAGGGGGTGGTTGCCTTCGTAGCCTCATAGTTCTTCACAGCTTGGCTCTGAACTGAACACGGACGGGAACACTGAAAATACACTCACTTGGTGGAGCCATAAGGGATATCGACCAGCGAGGGTCTTGATGTATCGACCGTCGTGTTCTTCTGATACTAGTGAGAGCTGTGATGTGAAGTTTGATTGTGGGAAAGAGATGAATGAGGTAGAGGTCGATAAAGGAAGGATGATTGATGATTAGTCAGACGTGATGCCGAACGGAATGGCGTACGATGTTCGCGTAGTTGTCGCTGGTGGAGACTGCAGCCGAGCCATGGTGTTGAGGGTTTTCGACGATATCATTGATACTCTGGACTCATTGTATTCACATTGACTTATTGGCCTCAACTATCGTATTACACGCTTGGAAATCCACTGTCACTATTTTCCCAGTACAAAGATGAGTTGCCGAGTAGAGACTATCTGGCTGCAAAGCGTGAGTGTATGCATCCCCCACACCTGAATAACGCAAAAGACATCCAACATAGCCCATCGAAGCCTGAAAGCATCGGAATCGAAGCTGCCGAGGCTGCAGGTGCTGGCCCTCAGCCGGGGATGGAGTCGATTCAGGATTGGGTCCCGCAAATGATCTCAATGGCCACTAGTCGTTAGTACTTCAAGAGAAGCCCTAAAAGGAGCCGTTAGCACCAGCGCCCTGAAACAGGCGTGGGATACATACTTGAAGCTATCATAGATGAGCCATTGGAATGCGGTAAGTGTTCCTGGAGGCCGAATGAGCAAGAGTACCTACCATGCTCTCAATCCAGGAAGAGTACCGATCACAACGATTCCCGCATGCAGTCCGTTCCATGAACCCCTGAACCCAATGTTCCCGCACGTTCTCGAGTTAGCCTTACCGGCGGTATCCCCACCTGATCCGATATCAGCCCTTGAGGACCGTCCGGAGCCCAATCATCACTGACGGTGTCTGTCCGCAATAACTTTCGACCCACCACATCCACCAGATAACCAATAACCACACAGCCAACACCAGCAACCTAACCGCCCAAGAAACCCACTCCCGAGCATCTTGGATACGTGCTCGACAGTCTTCTCAAACGTAGCGACCTCCACCATCGTATATGGGTTATCTGCCGTGGCCACAGGGGGGATAACCCCCCACCCCAATTCCTCCTTTGAGACCACTTTTGCTCCACCCTCCGCAGAGGCTATGGGCGTACGGTGGCAGTGTCGTCTGCATCCTCCCCTTGACTGCCTCGAGTGAACACAGCGCCACATCCGCAATGGGATTTTGCACTTGCGGACGCCAGTTTGTTTTGCATGTATAGGGAAACATCTTTTCACTGTAGAGGTACTCAAAGTAGTCGAAGAAACCATCTCTCCCTCCTCCAGCAAGGCACAGCCCACGAACGTGGGACCGGCGCCAAAGGATATTTCTTTGAGTCCCTCCTTGAAGCTGACGGAGCGCCAAGCGGAGGAATTTAAGGCATAGATATTGGGATCGACCTGACGCCGGCACTTTACCTAGATGAAGAGGCTTAGCGGTGGAACGATGAGCTGGTTGAGATGGGTATGTATACCAGATCAAGAGGTGTGACTGCTATATAGGTTGGTGCACAAGCTGCAGAATACCTCCATGTTGACATGTTGCGTCACCTGCTATTGGCCGACAAAATCAAATCTCCGTGTTCACATCCTCCAACAGTAAAACTGGACGGGTCATAGTAATCAGTTGTAGAGCTGTATTACCAACGACTCGACTTGTGTCAATGGTCGTGGAGTGTTGGGTGTGGCGAGAGATGGAACACACGGGTCTTACCCCCTTCTCCAAGACATTTCGTTAGGAAAGGGTCAGTTCGGAAGCTTGTATACGTCCACGGACTCGAATCTCGAACCACACAAGTGCTCAAGTAACGTTGCTTCTCCATTTCCTCTACGTCTAACTCCAAGCTACGCTACCTCTCCCAAACCACCACCACCGCCATCACGACAAAAGGAGAGACCGTACCCCAGCTATAGAAACCCTATATACCGCCCCCTGAAATACACCAAGGAAGGCAATAGAACCCTGCACGCCGCAACCTGTGCACGCACGGCCCGCATCAAACAACCCAACAAGAACATTCAATCCCAAGCATGAAACGAGCGCTCTTGGACACGATTGAAATGGGGCGATTGTGCGCGGTCCCGATTCCGAAATATGCCAAACAAAGCGAGCAACACAATCAAGCCAAACGCGTAACAAACCAAGAATGTTGGGTCAAAGGGCGTCAGGTCAGTTCAGGTCGTCGGGTCGGCGTTACTGCTCGGCAGTCAGGTCACTATCCGAATCATCCTCAGCATCCCCATCTTCTCCTCCTCCCACGGCGATGGCGGCGGCGACGGGCTCACAAGCGTCCATCATGTGCAGGTCGCCTTCCTCCAACCCTACCGGTTCCGGCCCTGGCTCCGGCCCTGGCTCCGGCTCAACCGTCTCGTCGATGCGGCCGTAGTCGGGCATGGAGTGGTCCGGATCCGGTAAGCTGACGGGACTGCTTGAGCGGTCTGTGTCCAAGATGTCGTCGGGAGGGGAGAAGGACCAGACCTGTACCGGCCATCAGTGGTGTTCACAGAACGGAAAGGGGTGGGTATTCAGGATAAATCAGCGACATCCGCGATTTCTTCCGTTGCGTACCTCCATAACAGTCCTATTCGCCCTACTGGCCATAATAACCGCCTTCTCATCCTCAAAGGCCACTCTCCAAACCGCTTCGGCCGGCGAGCTCAGCTCTCGCACCAACTGGCCCGTCTTCAGGTTCCAGATCTTGACTCGCCCATCGCTGCCGCCGGACACGATGCGCGTGTCGTCGAACTGCAGGCTCGTGACGCTGTTGTCGTGGGCCGCGAGTCGGTGGATGGGCGCCTTCTCCTCGAGCGACCAGACCCGCACGGAGCCGTCGGAGCTGCCGGTGACGAGGATGTCGCCGCGCATTTGGAGCTGGCCGACGAGCAAGGTGTGGCCTTGGAGGATGGCTTCGCATTGTCTGTGGAGATGGTTTAGTGCGTGCGTTGCGCGTCCGTTGCCCAAATCTCATTACTCACCCCGTCAGAGGATCCCATATCCGTACGCTCGTGTCGAGACTGCCGGTCGCGATCCTTTTCCCATCGAACGCGATTGCGTAGATTTGGCTGTAATGGCCCGTCAATGTCCGTAGACACTTTCCCTCCGAGATGCTCCAGATCCGTGCCGTGGTGTCATAGCTGCCGGAAACGACCAAGTCTCCGTGGATCTCTAGACATCGCACGCTCGCTTGATGGCCGACGAGGATGTTCTTGCAAACGCCTGTTGGGAGATCCCAGACTCGTAAGGTCGTGTCTCGAGACCCTGATATGGCCGTCCGGGCGTCTGACATTTTCAGACATCGGACCGTGGACGTGTGGCCGCGCAAGGTGTGTATACTCATTCTGCGTTCATTAGCATGTAACTTCGACCGGATTTTTAGAATGTTATCATACCCGGTAGCCATATTCCAGACTCTCACATCTCTGTCGCAGCCACCACTGACCAGAATATCATCCCACGGCACCATAGCCCAAACACCCATGATATGTCCTTGCAGCGTCTTTTGATGTTCGCCGTTCGTATTGAAGACGTGGATCTTCGCGTTATCCAACCCTACCACGATATACTTGCTGGTCAAATGCAGGCTGGTCACAACACCCTGGTCAGGCGTTATGTGTCTGCATATCGCCTGGCCCCCGTTTCTCCACGCCGCCTCGACCATGTACCGCTGTTTGAAGTGTGATTTGTATGATGTCGCTTTAGGTCTGTGTTTCTTGGTCTTTGGACTCGAGGAGCTTGACAAACCCGAGGTGAGCAGGTTCGGAGCGCTGGTTGAAGGCCCCGGTAATATACTATCGTAGGCTCGTTTGGGAGATTCATTGGATGTCTCTTGGTTGTACGGCCCATGACCGGTGTTAGGGACTGAAGGCAGATGGTTCGAGGGAGGTGTGTTTGATTCTGACATCCTGCGATAGGCGTGTTTGTCGCACAGAATCTTCCAAGTCATATCATCGCTCAGTAAATCATGCCATCTCCTCGATACTTGAGACGCCCGAGACAACGTCTTCGGATCGTCGACGAAACTCAGGACCTTGATGAAACGCATGTGAGCAGAGCCCATGCAAGAACCTGGGTAAGTAGACTCACTCTCAAACACAGCTCATTGGGTAAGTAACGAAACGGATCCTTCTTCAACCTGGGAGTGACGAAATGGTGGACGAAACTGAGTTGATGACTATCGCACAGATTCAATATCTCCGCCAGATACCTTTGCCTTTCCGCGCCGTCTAGTCTGCTGAAATGTGACCGAGCGTCTCGCAGATATGCATCCTCATTCTCTCCAGCCGTACTCCAGCTCGGCGCTCGTTGATGAGGAGTCGGGCTCGGCGCCGGAGTGGGTGGGGATGCGGGCGCCGAAGGAAGGAGGTTGTGAGGGATCGGAGATCCCAAGGGTCTACTCGGCGTCGGAAGCGGTTTGGGGTGAGTGCGCGGTGCCGAATCCCTTCTCCGGGTAATGCGTGAGGTGGATGCTGTGAGGGACATTGGCGCGGGCCGTGCTGTCGGAGAGATCTCATCGTCGGAATCGATCAGCGAGGCCCGCCGCTGGAGTAAGCTCATCTTGGCCGGTCAGACTCCTTCATGCGACAGCTCGAAGCTGCAAATGGATTTGGATCCGTAGGAGAACTGTAGAAGACGACTTGGTGTTTGGGACCCTCAAGTACGAAGTCTGAAACGAGGGTGTCACGACGTCCTGTACCCGCTCCCCACCTCCTGCTTGTCAACTAAATATATGTGTGCCGGTGTAATGGCTCGTAACCAGTCGAAGAACTGTAACAGACGTGTCGTAGAAATGACCTGATGGTCAGATGAGGCTGCTAGACAAGAATGTTGCGCAAGCTGAACAAAATACAAGGCTTTGATTTGGGCCTTCCCAATGGGGGATCCTTCCCTGGTAAAGACCGCCACCGAAGATCTAGGTAAGCACCTGACGCACGTGCGACTATATGCGTGTCTATCCAAAGCCGTGGGATACCTGGTATTCCCCAGAACCCTGAAAGGTTGAGAGTGTGAGAAGCCTTGAACCTGCCTGGGGATCAAGACCCGATGGCGGGCGGATATGCTTCAACTTGGGGGTGCCTTGTCGTCACTGCAGACCACAACGAAAGAAAAGGTGTGCCTTGATCGCCGTGTAACTATACAGGGACAGTATCAAGATGTCTGGTACAATATGTCATCTAGATGGATCCCACAGCGCCGAATGCTCCCTAAACCAGCAAGGCCAAGCGGTGAAGAGTTCGAGAGTTCACGAGCCGCCACGCTGGGAGTGGGCGTCAACACCGCGCTTGATTTAGAAGACAGCTGCACCTTGATCAGCAACCACGACGACCCAGCGTTTACGTCCGTCTCGAATACTTTGTAGCCATTAGAGATTGACTGCTTCGTGCATTCGAGGGCGCCTGCACTCCTCTCTACACGACCGGTCTCTTAGCAGTCAGGCGGGAGTTGGAGCTCCACTCTTCTACGATGAACCCCTAGAAACTATACCTCTGATGACATGCCCAGGGCATACAGCTAGGATGCGCAATGATATGCACTGATCCATGCAAGTGACACAGTACTGCGTCCGCATCATAATCCATCGGAACCCCGTTGCAAGTTAGACAGCACGCTCCACAGCCGTGCAGATGCTTGCCCCGGCCCTTTTATCAGCGAACGGAGGCGTAGGGGCTTATATGTCGGTCTCTGCATATCAGCATATACGGAGGCATTGTAAGGCCTAAGATCGACGACTCTCTTGTAGCTCCATTCTATTGACATAGCGCTTTATTACGAGTACACTTGCATCCCCCCCAGAACGACCCTAATCCTCATCCCACCCAGGATTTGGCCCCGGCGGTTTCGGTCCTCCCGCTTGGCGGGCCACGATGATCTGGTCCACACTCAACACCGTCCTGGCTGCTTCAGTGGCCAACCGGATAGCCCACTGCTTGCTAACCAGTAGATCTAAGATGCCTTCTTCCTGCGCGTCCAGTGTGCCCGTGCCGCTTTCGTTCTCGATGTCCACGCCCATTGTCCAGTCATCGTCGTCATCATCATCATCGTCGTCCTCGTCCTCGTCCTCGTCATCCTCACCCTCATCCTCATCCTCGGATTTGGATTTGGATTTGGATTTGGATTCCGAGGAAGCGTGATGGGCGGTATAGAGTCTCGAAAGAACCTCCGTGGCATCGAGACCTGCCGACTCGGCCAGCGTCCGAGGGATGACTTCGAAGGCTTCGGCGTACTTCTTGATGGCGTATTGAGCGAGTCCCGGTGTCCGCTCGCCATACGCTGAGATTCGTTCGACGAGTTGCATCTCCGTAGCACCGGCGCCAGGCACCAATCTCGAATCCCTCGTGATGGCCTTGACGACATTGACGCCGTCATCCACGGCGCGTTCGATGTCGTCGAGATGGTTCTGCGTCGCGCCGCGGATGACGAGCGTTGCGGTACGGGTGGCTTCGTTCTCTTGCCTGAAGACGGTCACTCTGTCACCGCCAATCTCCAACGTCTCGACGACGTCGACACTGCCCATCTCGTCCGGCATCGGGGCGCCGAGACGAGCGAGCGGGGTGGCGCCGACGACACGGCAGAGACGGCGTAGCTCGAATTTGGAGAGAATCTTGATGACGAGGATCCCGAATCGGTTCAGGTAGTGGAGGGCCAGCTCGCCGACCGTTGCGCCGCCCACCACGACACGGAGGCCGGAGTCGTGGAGTTCCTTGACGATCTTCTCGAGCTGATTCTCTTCGCCCTTGGTGAAATCGAGCATCTCCTTGGCGTTATGTAGTAGAACGGTGCCTTTCGTCTCCGTCTGGCTGATATCAATCGGACACGAAAACACCCCCACCTTTGCCTTCCTAGCCTTCTTGACCGACCCATCCGGTTCCCGACCGAACACCATCCCCTTCACCACCCTACTCTGCTCCAGACTGCCCCCCATGATTTTGACCACACGCACATTATCCACATTGAAATTCACCGGATTCTTCGGCAACACCGCCAGCACGGCCTCGGCCACCATGCCCGCCAAGAAGTCCTCGCTGCCGGACTGCTTCGACGCCACGACGGTGCGAATCGCCTTAGCCAGCTCCGCCCGCGACCGAATATCCTTGACCCGATCCACCTGCAGCCGATCGAGCGTCTCGAGCGCGAACGTCTGCGCCCGCTCGTACCCCTGCACCACGTCGCTGGCCTTCAGGCCCATGCGCAGCAGGTCCTCGGCCTTCTTCAGCAGCTCGCCCGCCAGCACGATCACCATGTTGGTGGCGTCGCCCATCTCCGCCTCCTGCTGCTGGCTGGCCATGACGATCAGCTTGGCGGCCGGGTGGACGACGTCCAGCTCGCGGAGGATCGTCGCCGCGTCCGAGGTGAGGATCATCTTTTGCAGGTGGTTGATGACGATCTTGTTGCGGCCGTAGGGGCCGAGCGAGGTTTGCACGGTCTGGGCGATGGCCCGGCACGCTTCGATGTTGCGGAGGACGGCGCCATCTTCGGACTCGTAGCTGTGAGATGCAGAGCTTTAGTATGGTGCACCACGGGAGAAGTAGAGGTGGTTACTTTTGGTAGCCTTGCTTAAACAGGCCGCTATTTGGCGCACTCGGTATTGATAACGACATTCCGGCAGATTTCTACACGGGGAAGACTGTGGTTGTGGGGTTGAATATTTCTAGGTGCACAACAGCAAAACTTCGACAAACGCGTGAAGTTGAAAGCTTTCCGCAAGGCCTCAAAATTTAGCGAGCCTTGACGCGAAAGTTGTCAGGCGTAGCGTTACGACCGTCTATATCTGTCAAACATAGGAGGAGTGGCTAGTGGAATGAACGTGTAATCATAAGTGTCTAGCTACTCTATGAAAATGTGGCCCTATAAGAAGATCTTCAATCAATGAAAGAAAAAACTTTTATTCATAGCAAACTGTTTGTTTTAACAAACTTCACATGTTTCTGAAACCTCTGTAGGGCTCTGAATCACTAAGATAATGAAATGAGACATGATGTTTTGACACATTCTCTCAGATCATTTCAGCAACAGTGAAATGAGATAAAAAACAAAATCTTATAGTGTCTCATCAACTCTAAAAGTCAATGAGACAATATTGAAATGCTTCTAACTTGATTTGAATAAGTGTCTCTTGAGTTTTGAACTCAAGTGTCATATCATTAGATCACAAGACCTTTCACTGACTGATGAGATTCATAAGATTTGTAAAATAAGTAAATTTCAGTGTTAAAAGTGACTTTATAAGTCTGTTGACAGCTATGTTGCTTGTAAGAATGCAATTAAGATGAATAAGTCTGCAGAATTTAACTTCTCTTATAAAATGATGATATATGTCAATGTGTTTTGTTCTGACATAAAACTCAGAGTTTTTAATCAAAGCAATAACTTTCTGATTATTTATTTAAATTATGACTGTCTTAAATCTCTTTAGTTCTAGCTCTTTAAGAAATCTCTGCATTCACACTGCTTTCTTTGTAGTCTTCATTAAAATCATGTACTTCACTTCATAAAAAAATAAAATGATGATTTTCTAACATTTTAAACTTCAGAATACTGATTCATTAATTATCTTAAACATATACTCTGATGTGAATCTTCTCAATTTAAGATCTTTTTCTCAGTTTAAGTCTGAATATTTTAATAATTCAAGTTAATTACTCAATTTGTATTTAAGAATGATGTTTAAAGTACTTTACACATATTAAAACACTTGCTTTAGAGTCTTTCAATGTGTATTGTTAAAATTATGTGCAACTGACTAAGAGTTGACATCATATATGTGATGTTGAGTTGAATTTATGTCATAATATACATAAGAAATTCTATAATCTTCTAATATTAAGTTATTAGCTCTGATTCAGCTGTTTTAATAGTCTTTATAAGATAAGTCTTAGATTTCATTAAAATTGTAACTGTCTTGACATTCTGTAAATTAAAGTCTTTGAGCACTCTCATGAAATAGATTCTCTGTAACAAAATAAGAATTTGTAGAATTCTGTTTTGTGTAATTAGTATTTTTAAGTAATGCTTACACATTCTGCAGTCAGTCATTTCAAAATGATTGTTTAATTTGATCTTAAGACTTAAAATTTCATTCTTATTAAGTTTACATAAAAGAATATTGTCAACATAAACAGCAACAATTAAAGTTTTCTTTCTAAACACATTATTGTCTATGTGAATCTGTGTGTATCTGAGATCAATAAGAAAGCAGTATATCATCTTATATTACAGATAAGATGACTATTTTAATTTATATAGAGCTTTCTTCAATTTATATATCTTGTCTTTTTCTTTTTCATATTCAGTGAATTAAATCACATAGACTTCTTCTTTCAAATCATTATATAAGAAAGTCATTTTGACATTTATTTGTTTCAATTCATAGTCATAAAACACAGCTATGATAAAGATAACTTTATAAGTCATTAATTTAATAATCATTGCAAAGATCTCTTTGTAATCAATTCTGAATTGTTGTTTGAATTCTTTAACTATTCATTAAGTTTTATGCTGTAAAATTGAGTCATTAGGTTCTCTTTTATAATGATAGACTTATTTATTCTTTAAAGCTCATCAATTAGATAATAACATCTTTAAAGTTCATATAAAGTTAGTCATTAACAAGTTATACTCATTATTCATTGCTTTCTTTCAGTCTTTCAACTCATAACTTATAATTATCTATTTAAACATCTAAGATTTACTCTTAAAGTCTTTTTTCTTTTTTATGACATCAACAATTACATTAAACACAGCTAAGTAGATCATAATTGCTTTAAGCTTTAGCTTTATAGAAGATCATCTTTTTCTTTTAAAACATCAAGACTCAGTTAATACTGATCTATTAATTGTGAAAGAAATATTCATAATATCTTTTTTCTCTTTCTTCATTTCTTTTAACTGATTTGACAATATCAGTATGAAAGAATATGATGATACATACTTTAAAGACAGTGACAATGATGAAAGTTAAAAAGAAAATAAAAAAAATAACTGCATACTTTTTTGTTCTGCATTAACAGTGTGAAGTTGAATGACTTTAGAAATTAAGACTGCAACTTTAATGTCATAAATTAATGAATCTTCATTAAACTGCACATCTCTTGCTCTGATTACTCAGTCTGTCTTTTTCTTTTCAGAAAATTATATTTTATATTGATTTCTTTCTTTATATTTAACAAGAATTCTCTTATTGCTTTAGAGTTCAAATTTAGTTCTTATCATTTAAATCTTCTTTAAAACATACATATATACTGTGCATTTAAAACACTGAAGATGTCTAAGATTGATGAGGTTCACTGATTTATTCTTATTAAGAGATTTAAACAGTAACTAAATTGAGATCTTGTTGTTTTTAAAAGCTGATGTTGAGAGTCAATTAAGAAGATAACATGCTGTTTTAACAATCTTTAATCATAGAATTTCAGAGACTCTATTATTCAGAATTATAATTTTAATTTTTGCTATTAAAAGTTCATTACTTCTTTTTGTCATCTCATTCTGCTTCAGTTCATAAGAAACTGTTGTTTCATAGATAATTCTGAGACTTTATAATCATTTAATGATGAGCTTACTTTTAAATTTCTTTTCATTATTAAGTTGTATTTATACAATTTATAAATTCATCTGAATAAAAAGCATATTAAGAAATTATTCAATTTTATCTTTTGCTTGATCTTTCATTTTCATATTATAAACATATCATCAGCAAATAAGATCATTCATGAAGACTATATATTACAAGAATCTGTCATATGCTTTCAGCATAACAAAGTTAACAACATTGATGTAAATCAGTTCAGTCATCTTTGTAACTCAATTTTGCAGTTTTCTTAAGATCTTCTTCTTTTGATTTGTTCTCATGCAGACATTACATAAATGTAATGATATTTTCATAAGTTCTTATAAGTTAAGTCTCACTATTTCAAAGTTCTTTGACACATTATCAAGACTTGAATTCTCTATATGATCAAGACATTAATGTTAAGTAGTTCTTAAGATCTTATTATCTTTAATAACTGATATAATCTTATTCTTATTCACAGATTTTCTCATCATTAAGATTTAAAGATAATATAGCTTGTCTTTACATACTGTATAATTAAGCATATTCTTTACTTTGTTCTTTAAATGTAATAATTCATTCTTGATTTTAATCAATATCTCTTTCTTTTTGATTATTTCAATTAAGAAGAGATTGAGTTTCATATTAAATATAAGATAAACATTCATCAGAGTAATATTTTAAGACTTTTCATCACTGTTCTTTAATTATAAGTTGATCATTTTTATCTTTTAAGCATACATCACTTCAGACACTCTTCTTATAGAAAGTTCATTATTGAATGTTTTGATTAAGTTAAATGCAAAAAGATTACAACACATATGTTGTGTTGCACTGAAGTCAGTTATTTATGATATCTTATTAATTACAAGATTATAGTTCTCTACTACAGTCAAGATTACTGAGTCCTTATTATATTGCTTGTCTTCAGAACTCAAGAATTTCTTTTTTTTTTCTTTTTTTCTTTTTTTTTTTAGTCTCTTGCTTCTTTTTTAGCTCTTCAGACATCTTTTCTAAATGTAACTTTCAGTAATTGTTCTTAAAGTGAACTGCTTTCTTACAGTAAATGTATATCTCATTCTTATTCTTATTCTTATCAGCATTTCTCTTCTTATTCTTTTTCTTCTTGTCTTTATAATTTTTCTTTTTATTCATTAAAACAAGCTTCTCATTCTCTTCTTCAAGACACTCTTCATCAATTAGTTCAGCAATTAAGTTGTTAAGAAATAAGATTACATTACAGATCTTAAAGCATTTCACTGTTATCTATTGAGAGTAGAAGAATTCTAGATTTAATAGAAAAGTAATGATCTTCAGAATTTCATTAATGATGAGATCAGAGATCACAATTTCTTGTAAGAGTGTCTTATATTTCAGAGTATAAGCATTGACAGAGAAGTATTGATTGAGTTGATAGACATATAGATTGTTGAATAGAATATATTTAAGATTAAATTCATAAAGTAAATAAAAATATATAAGATAATTTTACATCTCTTTTACTGTTTTCATGTTGTCTATGATGACAGTGATCTCTGAGCTGATGATAAAAACAATGATGACTATGATCTTGTTGTTTTGTGTAATTCAGTCAGCTTAAATAACATCAATCAAGACTGTCAATGTAGTTGTCATTATTTTAGATATAAATTCTTCAGTCATTACTGACTGACTTGAAACATCTGACTTTGATAAGATTTCAACATCACTTTCTACTATTAAATCTCATAATTCAGCACTCATCAAGCTGTATTTAATCAACATTCTTCATGATGAGTAGTCTGTCAACTTCTTGAGTTTTGTAACTTTTGAAAATGTGAGATTATATGACATTGTAGTCATTTTGTATGATGAAAACATCTAAATTGATGACAGAATTGTTTTTAACATAAAGATCTGACTTTGAAATGATCATGAAAGTTGTTTTTGACTGTTTTATCTGTGAATTTATAACAGTTTGATGTGAATAACTTCTCATTATACATCAAATTCACTTTATTTCTTAGAGGGCTCTTTCTAGCATCTGTAAAATAATAACAACAATAGAATGTTTTTCTTTCATCATTTTGAATAGAAATAAATGACTTAATGAATAAATGAATATCACAAAATATCAATACACATCTGAGCTCATAACCTGTCAAACATAGAAGAAGTGACTAATGAAATGAATGTGTAATCATAAGTGTCTAGCTACTCTATGGAAATGTGGCCCTATAAGAAGGTCTTCAATTGACAAAAGGAAAAACTTTTATCTGTAGCAAACTGTTTGCCCTAGCAAACTCCGCATGTTCCTGAAACCTCCGTAGGGCTCTGAACCACTAAGGTAACGGAACGAGGCATGACGTTTTGACAATATCTACTGTAAGGTAGGGTAGAGAGCCACATCTACGAATGTACCACTTAAATCTAGAGCCTGCCAAGATTGCTTCCTTTCTTTAATAATTAAATACAGAGAGATATTGCTATCTCGACCAAAATCCAGACATGCTCCACCAAGACCAGCTATGAACGCCTTTCACCCCCCCCCTTTCGAAAAAACACGGTATCCTGCACAGATCAACTACCAGGAACTTTCGTTTCGGAAAGCTTTCTTGAAGTCATCGACTGTGACTAGATCAGCATGGCCAATGATCTTCCGCCAAAAATAGGCAGCCCTACCGTAACCAATCGTGTTTGCGCAACCACTCTCTGCTAGCTTCGACTCTGCTTCAGGGAGCCTAACTCGCAGTTGTTAGAAGACTCAAAGTTGGCTTTCTCGTGACAGGTTGAATGTAACAAGCTGTCTTACCACTTCTGTATCATGCCGAGCCGATTGTGATTCTATCTGCGATCAGCACTCGATGTGTAAAGAGCAGCACTTGAAGACTCACCGACGGGTGAGTGGAAATGAACTGCGGAATGGCAACCTTCTCCACCTCTTCCATACGAGCCCACCTATAATCCGTCAGATACGTCCGCCAGTTTCAGAAAGGTGCGCGTACAGCGTTGCAGCAGCCGCTGGATCGTAGCAACTCTCCGCCATCATCACTGATATCATCATTAGCCGTAGCGCAAGTCATTCGTAAGACGGTTGCGTACTTAAGCCAATATAATCAGCCTCTGACTATCAATTCCATCAGCACTTATTCACCATCGAATCTGTCAGACAGCCTACCTCCTGCTTCCTCGACCCCGGCCTCAAGAAAGCATAATCCAGCAGAGTCTGGCTAACGCCACCAGAGACATCAAACACATAAGAAAGAGCATACGCAACCGGCAGCGCCAAATACGTCTGACTGATCCTCTCCGCCGCATGACGCGCCACATTATGAGCGATCTCGTGGCCCAACACCGCAGCCAGCCCGTCTTCGCCATCGCAGATGGGCAGTATGCCGCTGAACACGAACACCTTGCCACTAGGAGACACTCAGCGACGGGCCGGGGACCACCACACAACGTCGGTTCCGGAAAAAGTAGCATACCCTGGGAGCACGAAAGCATTAAGCTGGCTCTTGTCGTCGATGACGTGAACCTCCCACTCCTGATCCCGCAGCCCCGCCTGGGGGATCAGTCGGTCCAGCACCCTCTGCACCATCTTCACTTGCGGGTGCCATGCCGGCAGCACCTTGTGCCCGAATTCCTGGAGCGTCTGCTGGTACATCTGCGCAGAGGTGCTCTGCTCCATGCTCGGGGAGACGCAGTTGAAGCGGCGGCGGCCGCTTACCTGCGTGCGATTCCTGTTAGCCGTGATCGCTTTTCCGGTATCATGAGTGAGAGAGAGTGGAGTGTGTGTGAGAAAGGAGAGAGGGAGAGAGAGACGCGTACGGGAACTTGCTCGAGGTTGTAGACGTAAAACGTGCCCGCACCCACCCCTGCCGCACCGACGCCCGTGCGGAACGCAGGGCTGGTCTTCCAGAGCCCGTAGAGTTGCTGGGGCCGCGAGAAGCGCTGGTACTGTGGCCTTGGACGGCCATAGTACTGAGCTCCCCGTCTCTGTTGTATCTGTCGTGTCACTTGGGAACTAGGTTTGGGGCGGAGGAGTGAGGGGATCGACAGGCGTGGAATGCCCGTACGTGTCGTGAACATGGTCGGAGACGGTCGATTGAGCTTCCGTCAGGAATCCAAGTCCACTTGGCGGACAACGAAAGACATATCATAGCTCTGAAGATTATAGTTGATAGTGTTGTGTTCGGTTGACGGCGGTAAGCTCCGGCACGCTGACATCACTGACAGAAATATTTACATGTATGTGACAGGAGATACTCTGAGGGTGACTGTTCCAAATATAATCTATCCCAGTATGACCTTGAAGAGTGACATGAAAGGTCGTTAATATAAATGCGTCGTGAATAAGGTACAAAGGCGTTATACCGCCAAAGAAGTACATCTTCCTGCCTTCCGCCGAGTATCCTGAAAATGCCCCCAACGAAGATAGAACAGACCAAAGCCGCCAAAATGCACCAAACCGGCTTAGGTATCATGAAAGAAGCCGCAGATAGGCGTCGAGCACACGGTATATATCAGACCCATCGTTATATTCACAGTAGATTTTCCAGGCCCCAAGCCCGTTCACGATTCTTCCATCAATGCCGCATCACCCGCTTCACGCCATTCGCGTGACCTTGATGTTAACCGCTTGATTCCCGATATTCTCCCGGCCCAGAGCGACTCCGAGGGCGTTCTGAAGGTGTATCCACGTTGCGATGAAATGACACCAATGGCTTGCAGCACGGCCTTCCTCGAATCACGGCCGAATACAGCCGGATGATTGATCCACTCCAATGACGATTCAAGTTCCGTGTCCAGCGCGGACATCGTCGTAACGTCGATTCCGGCAGCCGGAGTGAAGGTGTTATCCGGGTGTGGTGACGGTTGTCGCTCGGGGCTGTGTGTCGAAGGGGAGTTGTTGCCGCCGCCAACGACGCTGTTGCCCGCACTGAGTGGCTTCGCTCCCGCTTGCGGGATGGGTGGTAGACCTCCTTTTCCGAGCCCCTTGAGGATGGTGCGTGTTTCGTTGAGCAGATGGTGAGCGCGTTCGTGCTGGCCACGTGAGACCAAAGTCAACGCACGCGTCAACATATCAGAAGTGAGAAGCTCCATCCGGCGTTGCACAACACTCGGATGCGGAGGGATAGGGGGAGTGCTCATCTGCCCGTTTTGTTTGGACTTCGGTGTCGCTGGCAGAAGCGTTATCGCCAACAGAGATGGCCGTGGGAGATGTGTCAATGTCCCTTCGCGCAGGATGTCGCCGTAGTTGAGGTCGGCTTGGATCAGGGGAACTTCCTCCATGCTCAGGGTCCGCTGCTCATCCTGGTCTAGCGGTCCACCGAGGGCTTCGAGTCCCGATACAATCGACTCCCACGGATCCTGGGGCAGTTGCTCTTGTGAGGAGTTGTCAGGTGCAATCACCAGTTGTACCAGTATGTCTGCAATGCGATTAGCAACATGTTTCAGCTCGTCTGTCTCATCATTAGGGACTTGCCTCGCTTGTCGCCAAACCTCAGATCCCCTAATGCAGCTTCTGCATCTCGGCCAGTGGCTCGCTTGGTGATCTGCAAAGCCCCACTGATTTTAACGAATCTGGCTGGTGAACCCTCCGGCAACCGTAATTTCAACTTGACATTCTGATGCGAAGTTGTCTGCATGGAACCCAAGCAACCGGCGACGCACTCCCGTAGCATCATCCAATCCTTGACGTAGGTATATGAGGCTTTGGTCCGCGTGGATAACTCGATCATTGTGTCGGGTTTATGCGTCGATCCGAGTCCGAAAGAATGGATGGCAACCCTAGCACTGTGTAAGTACACGCACTGCAATCTCTTGATGGGTATATGCAATTATCCGAACTGAAACTGGAAGGATTGACGTACTTTGCAGCTTCCGCTCTCGACACTACGAAGTCTACACTCTCGGTGTCGGAAGTGGACGAGTCGCTTATGAGCAGGATCGTTGCGATAGGGTTATTCGATTTGCGTTGCATGAGGAGGTCCATGGCAACATTCGCACCTTCCACGACATCTGCACGTAGGCTCTTCTGGCCAACGGGCCGGATTGAGTTCAATATCTTGGTCCAACCGCTCCACGTTTTGGTCGTCATGCCGACGAGCGGCACCCCGCCACCACCGGATCCAAATGTGACCAAGCCCATCCGATCTCTTTCACCAAGGTTCTGCACCAAAAACTTGAGCGCATCCCGCAGAAGGGCAATCTTGAGACCCTGCATAGACGAGGAGACAGGGATCACGATTACCAAGTCAAGCGGCACATGGAGAGATGTCGGTAGCCGCTGATCTTGATGACCCCTGACGGAGCTTGAATACTCAGTCGGTGCAGTGTTGTTGGACTTGTTGGCACCATACGAAGAAGAATTCATTGATGACACCCTTTTCGTCCTCATGGTCCGGTAGTCGTCCTCATCGGTACCCGAATTCTCCAAATCGTACTCGGAGCTTCGGATTGGGATCTCATTAGCATTGAGATCTGTCAGTGCTCGTTTCCAAATCTCCAACTGGTTGCGGGATGGGAAATGTAGGTGGAACGACGGTAGTTCTTGGACGGAGAGACTGAGGGTTAAAACGGGTTCATCTTAAAGAAGGGCTGTCAGCGACCGCCAGGCTAGTGGCACCAAGAGTGAAATACCTGGGTTGGATTCTACATGTTTCAGGTGCTTCTTAATTAATATCGACCCTTTGAGCGTGCATCTGGTCATCTTTCTTTTGGAGTTGCCATCCGCATACTGCGGTGGAGCGCCCCTTTTCTCCTTGACACAGATGAGCATTTCCGCGAATAGGAAGCATTCCAACTCCTGCCACGATTGCCGGTCTTTACCAACTCGAATTGTGCCGTAGAGTCGGAGCTTTCCAAACCTGCGGGTTGTCAGAAATTGATGCTTGAATTGAACCGTATTGATGCCTTACCTCTGGAAGTCCAGACCGTGCCAGTTGTCGACCCGGCCACGGAGGTCCTCGGCGATTTCTTCGAGAAGCTCCGGAGGATCGTTTGACCAGATAGCTTGCCTGCCCGGTGGCGGAGACCTAGATCGCCCGTAGCCATCATCACGTTGGTAAGCCGATACTGGTGGGACACTTCGCAAGTCATCCGGATCCGGAATCCACTTGCCATCCGAAACTTCTACCTTAATCAAGCAGGTCAAAGTCTGCTGTTGCCGCGACCGGACCAGAGTTGGGAACTCGCTTCGGACCGTCACGGTAGGAGGTGGAATTGGATTCTTCATGACGCTCGTCCGGGGACTGCTGAGGTCCGCTTCCATCGATTGAACGTCGTAATCATGCCTTCGTCCACCATTGGTGTGGTGTGACTCGCCGTAATCACCGGACGACGCAACTCCAGTAGCTCCGCTATCGTTCCTCGCATGATGTGGTTGTGAGCCCACTCCCAGTCTTTCTATCCGCTCCCTCTGGATCTCTCTGGTGTCTCGCTGGTGGGGATCCCGGTGATCCCTCTGGTTGTAGCGATGCGCGGATTCGCGGCTCCTTGGCCGATCGCGGGATGATTGGTGATCCCACGGGGTCGGAGTGGCCTGAGCGCTCCGGTGACCATCTCGAGAGTCATGCTGCGACACCGAACGAACGATGCTGCTTAGTTTCTCTAAAGAAGACTCAGTAGCTGCTGCGCGGAGCGGTCCATGATTGCCATTTCCTACCTAAATCAAGCACATTACCACCTCGGCTGGTATCTAGACCCAATGGCGCATTGCACGTCGGACAGTATTGCGACTCGAACTCCTTGATATACTCGTAGAAACAAGCCTCATGTGACACATGACCGCAAGAAAACTGAAGTATGCGTTCGCCGCGGAGGGTGTGTTCCAAGGGTTCCTCGCAAACTGCGCACTCGCTGCCGATGAAAGTCCTCTCCCTTCTCGTCCGTGTTCGCTCAATGTCGAGCATCCCGGCCATGGGTCTGCCGGAGCGCCAATTGAAAGACGTCTGGCTCGGGTTGCTGTACACCGGTGGCCGTGTTGGTTGTGTCGGCCGAACAGAGAAGTCTTTCGCAGGGGTCAGAGAAGTGGGTTGGCGCCGCGACGCCGGTTGGATCGATGTACTGTTCTCCTGAGATCGATAGGCGGGTCTCACGGTAGAAATGTTGGAAGCGTGAGACGCTTGACGACTGTAAGGCTGACAGCCAGGTGCTTCCTCTGAGAAGCCTAAGAGGTAGCCGAAAAAAAGTTAGCATGATGAACCATCACAAATGCATACATATGCAGCTCGGCGAACACTGCTCTCAATGTCACGGTACTGGGATATCAATGAAAGGGGATCCATTACTACTCTGATGTAGCACCGGCTCGCGGCGTGAGTAGGTTCGCTGCTGTCCTTTAACTCGCGTGTTGGAAGAGGATATCAACCCAAGCTGATGCAACCTGTCCAGGGCGGTTTTGTTGTTGCCGTTGATGTTATTATTGCTGCTGCTGCTACCAGACCTCGATGGAGCCGGGTGATGGAACGAAGGATGTTTATTAGACATAGGACAGGAGACCGAAAGCTGGAGCCAATATCGGATGGTTTGGGCCAGACTAAGGTACACACAGACGAAGACGGATCCGTAATGATAGTAATTTTGTCAAACGGTAGTAACAATAAGTTAATAATTAAGACCCTTGCCAGTCGAAAGCCAGTCGAACTGTGATGGCTAGTGTGGGAGTTGGTCTCGGTAGGTACGGTAGGAGGTAAGGTCAGGTAGGTACGAGTGCTCATCTAATATATAATAATGAAAGACCTTTTCTTCCGATTTATTCTGCTTGACCGTGTTCTCGTAGACATCCCGAAAGGCTGAAGTGGGCTGTGTATTTATGTACGAAGTGTGTACAAGCACTTATGTATGAAGCGTACCGTGTAGCGGCCGAGTCTCTTGTCACCTGAGCGATGATGATGAGGTACGGAGTAGTAGATGGGAAAGCCTCAGAGAAGTAAGTACAGTACACGAAGGTAAGGTCAATTCATAACACCTGTGCCGTACTCGTGCTTCGCTATGGACAACTTGTCCTCAGGTGTGTCCGCCAGCCAGGAAGAAGGCAGGGAGGGCTTCTCTGGTATCTTTCATAAGTTTTTATTTGCTCGGTTGGAACAAAACCATTCAGCCCCCGTCGCAGGTACCAGGGAAGGGGATGCTAATTTGTAGTCCGCTACATGAAGAAGTAGAAAGAAGAAGGACAAAGGAAAAGCATTAGCACAGCAAGGGTAGGGTATGTGTTGATCAGAAGTGCTTAAGCTCCAGTTGCCGTTCCAGTTCCAGGTCCCAGTTCCAGTTGGCGTATGTATGGGGAGGAGACTAAGGTACGGTACGGCAGGAGAAGCGGAAGAAAGCCATGCGTTGCGATTGCGATGCAAGGGTGTAAGGCAAGATGATGCCTGTCAGCCACGAGCGATGGGCCCGGGGACTGGTGACCGGGGTCGATGTGAGATGTGAGAGCTCAACCTGGAAATGGTCAGCTCAGCATAATTCCTGTAAGTGCTTCAAGTGCTACGAAGTACTCGGGATACTCTAATACCACCTGCGGACAAGGGAGGCTGGATCGCGCAACGCCAACGTCTTTCCGTCCTTCCAGACTGAAAACTAATCCCCCTTGTCAAATCGACAATAATACCTCGGATGAAATGATGGAGGGAAGCAAAGCAAAGCACAAGTTTATTTGCATCTCAGTTCTAAGCTGATGTGTTGTTACACAAGCATTCGTATAAACCACCGTGTGATTTCGAAGCCCCCAAAACACACGGTCGAACAGTCAGATCCTGCTCTCCTCCGCAGCCGGTGCAGAGACGATTCTCGAGACTGGGGCGGCGGCAGTAATTGCTCAAGGGGTTACTTGCTCGAAGGTTTCCCTCTGAGTGGCCTACAACACTAACGCAGTAGCATATGTACCTAAGGTACTGCTAACGTTCGCACAATGAAGTAGCTGCAGAAGTAGCTGGAGGACTAGCATGGGCCGTCTTTGACCATAATCCCTAAAGGTTCTCCTTAGAAGGTTCGTCGGTCCGGATGAATGAAAGAGGAGGAAGACTTGCATAACCCCTTCTATGAGTGAGTATAGCGTACGCGGAGGCGAGGTGTTACTGTTAAATGTTGCGTCTAAATTGGCATCATCTAGGTCGTACCTTACAGCCTTCGGACGGAATTTATAGATAACGGCGTTGCAGGACCAGGAAGTCGACAGTGATGCCGTTGGAGTCTGAAACGGAATCATGCAGTTGGCTGCTGCATTGTGTCTGCCTCAAAGTGCAGCTTGCTTCCAGGGTGCCAGACGCATGCCGGGCCGGCGCAGACATGAGACTGTCTCTGCAGCAGACCACCTGAACTGGGATAACGCCTGTACTGACACACCTCCAACAGTGCCACATTTGCTTGGGCCGTCTATCAGAGTACTGCTCTTCTTCGTATGCCTTCATTTCGCCTCCAAGAGTATACTGCATATAAGCTGGAGATGAAGCCATCCCTCGCAGGTCAACACCAGACTTCCCCAAGTGTGAATGTCTGCGGTGCAGCCTTTACGAGCTGTGCCTCTGGCCCCATCAATACGAGGCGCAGTATATGTATATACGAAGGAAATGCGCCATGGATGCCAGAACGACGTCGGACTTAGGTAACACAGCAGTTGCGAAGCTGTAGATAACTGGAACTTGCTCGATGCAAATCTCCCGCTGTGTTCCTGCAGTTTCCGTGACATATGGAAGCCAGTGCAACCTCTGCAACCTTTGATTCTGATCAACATCAGAGGGATAACAGGGACTTGGCGAGGTATACCCGACCTGATCGCAACTTAGGCTGGTGATCTGCACATGAGCGCGGGAAGATCCAATGTTGGTAGACATCTAGAAAGGGTCCTGAGTTTCGAATTGCTCGTGGCCGGCACATCAGACAATAATATGTCGATCTTCCAAGACTGCGCCGCGCCCACCACCATCAGGAAGAACCATGTCTACGACGTTCAAACGTCGAGTAACTTGACTTCGGAACCAGGTCATCAACGCTAGATGGGCCGGACCTGCGTCAGAGAATGTTCCCTTTGACGACGCCTCCGACGCCGTGGCTTTGTACTGCGTACTACCAAGGAAAACTGTCCACGTCCTCGGAGCCGAAGCCTGCCCTTCAAATCGAAACAAGGTACGGTAAGATAACGTTAAGTCATCGTACTTGCGGGCCATATCAGCCAGTAGTGCCAGCTGTACTCCACACTCAATGTTGCTGCTACAGTACGTTATCTTAACTGGCGAGGGGCTGCACGCAATTCGAAGCCCTCTTTTTCTCCGCGATCTGCGACGGTGATGGGGGCCATATCAGAATCATTGGAGTCCAAGCATCTACCCGCATTGCGTCAGCTGCTGTGCCGTTCTCCTTCTAGCACGAGGCGACCATGCATATGAGCTGAGAAGCTGTGCTACTTCATCTATTCTGATCGTCCGGCTACTTCGTAGTAGTTGTAGATTGCCTCTGGAAATCGACCGCTGGCGCATCAATCAATGGACCAGGTATTGGCCAATTCGTGCGGTTCTGCGTCTGCTGCACGACGCCGCCTAGTCCCGTCATTGGACATCCACATCTCATGGCCTCGACATACTAGCCTTTGTTGCGATCAGGGTCGCGTATCGGATATATACGTGGAAAGCTGGTGCTCAAATGACTAATGAGATCGCCTTCGATGCTGTCATTGGCTAAAATGAAATGGATTGGCGTTCTTTGAGGGTATTGCCGCGCTCTCAGGCCTGATACGTTAGCTTTACCAAGACATGTACGAAGCCCAGAAGAGTGACTACTTCAAGTTTGGAGACCAATATGGATGGTTGTCAGGTCAGGCTTACTGTAGTTCCTGATTATTTAAGCCACAACATCATGAAGTCGCAGATAGCCCTACAATTGACCTTCCCATTTGAAGATCAGTCAAGGATATCTTGACTGACACTAATAATAAGCAACGATGGAGGACTTCAAAGCACACCAAATTGCCGAGACTTTCCTGTCAGAAGAGCTGCTCTGCATATCACTTCCGAATGCCCTAGGTGCAACGGGTTGAGAATGATATTCTGTACTGGACCCATTGAGCCCAACGAACCCTCTCTGTTACTTTCAGCGCGCAGAGCTCCCTTTACTGAGCTGATGCTGTTTCCCTGTTTGAGAGCACTTAATATAATGTGTTCGTAAATGTTATTGGAGTGGCAGCGTTGTTTCCTTGTTCGACAGGTCGCCAGATAAGTTTCCTCACACAAACACACCATTTACAGCTCGTTTCCAGTATCTACCATATCTGCGGACTATATGCTTCATTCGATTCAGCTTCGATGCTGCAAGTAGGAATTGAGGAGCTAGGGGTTTTTGTGAGACCTTATTTCTCCTTTTCCGCGATTTTCCGCGAAATCAATTCTTGACCTGTTCATCCATTCCAAGCATGTTCGACTTCAAGGGGCGTGGCGTGAGCAGGCTGCGGAGAGTTGTACATGCTATGCGGTCCGAATATGAGATATCCCCAGACACTGGCAAACTTCTGCAACGGTCCTCCCGGGATGAAACCGGAGCCCTCCAACTAATGGCTACAGAGGAGTTTCAAATGTTACACCAATAAAAGACACAAATCATCCTACGCAAGTCAGTGACTGGAGTTATCATGGCTGCCCCAGACACAACTGCGCGGTAGTTCGATGGAGCGAGATGTTGAGCCAACACCACACTGGCCCTATTAACAGTGGTGGCTTTGTGGCCATGCACTACTCGGGACTGGAGGAACCAAGCACGATCTGTTGTCGTTCAATGATGGCTAATACACAAGGACACTATGGGTTGCCCATATCGGTCTGAAGTTCATCTATTGGAGGCCACCCTGCGGGAGGAGCGAATCTTATGGGTGCACGGCGAACTTGAGGTAGGTAGTCCCAAACTAAGACTATCTTGGCAGGACAATTTTTGATGTTGATTCCAAGTAGCCTCTTCAGTGCCATCTAAATATGAACAGATACACGATTTAAGAGTAGGGCGTTCCCTCCATGTCTATCTTGCTCAAAGCAGTGCGATCCATCATCAGTCTAGGGCCCCTGTCGTAGTACATTTTCAGAACCATTGAGCACAGGATTCCTGTGGCTACGAACTGCTACGTACAAATGCTGATATCAAACTCTTTATATTCCAAGACGCAGTATTCCTCCCCAGACCTCAAAGTGTACTGACCGGAGAGCATCAAAGTTGTAAGGCATGAGTGGTTTAGAACCAGACTCAAGCTCCGGCTGAAACCTTAACTTAGTCAGCGAGCTTAATTTAGCCTCATCATCTCACCCAAACGCTTTACCTGAATTGAAACCCGAACACCATCTGAGCTCCACAATGTTTGGCAGAGCGCTCAGGACAAGCCGAGCTTCGCCGCTCCGGAGAAAAGCAGTCGTGCCTCTCGCACGACGCACCGTCACCACCGATGCAGCTTCCTCACATACGGAGAGGGAGAATGTGCCCGAAGTCAGTCCGCAACGCAACGGAGTTCGAAAAGTCAGCTGGTACTGATGCCACTCTTGTGCTCTAGGAAGACGAGAAGCCATTCGAGGTCAGGCTCTCGGATGAGAGCTTCGAAACGTACGAATTAGACCCGCCGCCATATACCCTAGCCACCACGAAGAAGGAGCTCAAACAAATGTACTGCGATATGGTTACCATTCGGTAGGATACCCCTCGACTTACAGGCCGGACGAGCTCTAATGCAGAAACAACAGGCGAATGGAGATGGCAGCAGATAGACTCTACAAAGAGAAGAAGATCCGAGGTTTCTGCCATCTGTCCACCGGCCAAGAAGCGGTAGCAGCCGGCATCGAGCACGCCATTACCAAAGAAGACCACGTCATCACCGCCTACCGATGTCACGGCTTCGCTCTCATGCGCGGAGGCACCGTCAAGTCCATCATTGGCGAGCTGCTCGGACGGAGAGAAGGCATTGCTTACGGCAAAGGAGGATCGATGCACATGTTCGCCAAGGGCTTCTTCGGCGGTAATGGCATCGTCGGCGCACAGGTCCCCGTCGGTGCCGGCCTGGCGTTCGCCAACCAATATTTGGGAAAAGACAACACGACCCTCGCCCTCTACGGCGATGGCGCCTCCAATCAAGGCCAGGTCTTCGAAGCGTTCAACATGGCCAAACTGTGGAATCTGCCCATCATCTTCGGTTGCGAGAGTAAGCACCCCAATCCCATGCCATCTACCAGACCATGCTCCTATTCTCACCATTAACACCACCCGCAACTCAAGACAACAAATACGGCATGGGCACAGCCGCCAACCGCGCCGCCGCCCTCACCGACTACTACAAGCGCGGCCAATACATCCCCGGCCTGAAGGTCAACGGCATGGACGTGCTCGCCGTCAAAGCAGCCGTGCAATACGGGCGCGAGTACACGCGCGCCGGCCACGGCCCCCTCGTCTTCGAGTACGTCACCTACCGCTACGGCGGCCACAGCATGTCCGACCCGGGCACGACGTACCGCACCCGCGAGGAGATCCAGCGCATGCGCAGCACCAACGACCCCATCGCGGGCCTGAAGCAGAAACTGCTCGACTGGGGCGTCACGAGCGAGGAGGAGCTGAAGGGCATCGACAAGGAGGCCAGAGCGCATGTCGATGCCGAGGTCGCCGAGGCGGAGAAGATGAAGGAACCGGAGGCCACGCCGAAGATCCTGTATGAGGATATCTATGTCAGGGGTAGTGAGCCGCCGTTTATGAGGGGGCGGGTGCCCGAGGAGGATTACTATTATTGAGGGGTGCATGGGATGAGGTTCGGTTTGCGGTGAGGGGTGTTACTGTGCTGGATGGTCGACTCGACTGTACCATAGTGTAATGCGTGTCTTCACACACGGGTTTTGGGGGTTCAGAACAGATGATTGATCGTTCTCCTGTACCGCGTTCGCTGGGCAGATTGATCGGCCATCGATTTGGGACGATTTCCGTCACTTCATGCTTTACAATCGAAAAACCGGCCCAATACAGTCACTGGAGGTAGCGCTAAGTCTTAGGCCTCTTAGCCAGCGTCCTCTCCCCCGCATCCTCATCCCCATCCTCGTCCTCATCCTCCTCAACAACCTTCCTCTTCGCCCTCTCCCTCCTCTCCCCCCCAGCCCCACCCGCACCCCCGCTCTCCGCCCCCTCCCGCCCCTCCCCCCCTTGCAAAGCCCTCAGCAACCTTTCATAATCCCCCAGCAGCGTCCCAACCGTCTCCTCCAACTTATCGACGCGCTCCAACCGATCCAGCTGCATCAACTGATCGCGATGCTTCCTATAGATGCGCTGCTTGACCAACAACCGCCACCAATAATACGCGCGATCGTTCTCGTCCGTCGCACGCCCCCGCCGCGTCAGCCGCGCCGTCGACTGCCGGTGCGAGGGCGGGATGCGCGAGAGCAGATGTAGCTCGACGAGGCGCGCGAATTGGCGCGGGGCGAGCTTCGCGGCTTGGCGGAGGCGCGCGAGGAGCGGGAGGTCGAGGAGGGCGGAGGTCGGGACCAGGCCGCGGCGGGAGGGGGGGGGTTTGTCGGGGGCGGGGGTGGCGGTGGTGGTGGAGCTAACGGTGGTTGCGACGGTGGGGGTGGTGTTGAGGGTGATGCGGGAGAGGACGCCGGTGGAGGCGAGGCGGGTGTGGTCGCAGAAGTCGCGGAGGTCGTCGAAGGCTTCGTTGGGGTCTTCGACGGTGATTTCGGTGCAGGTGGGGTCGGACAGGAAGAGGGTGGTCATGGTGTTGTAGAGGTGGGTGCCGTGGCCGAAGGATTGGTGGGGGGGGAGGATGAGGAATTGCGAGATGCGTTCGCGGCAGGGGAGCGTGGCGGGCGAGAGGGGGGTGGGTGGGGGGAGGGTGAAGTCGTGGATTTTGTGGGGTTCGATTGCTTTGGCTGGGGTTGACGGGGGCGTGGGAGGGGTGGTGTTGGTGTAGGTGTAGAAGCGGTAGGAGGTCGAGTAACCGACTAGAGAGTATGGGGAGGTGGTGGGGCTTGGTAGGTTGGAGGGCTTCTCGTAGCTGGTGGGGTGGCGTTGGGTCAGCGGACGTTTGGAGGTTAAATGTGGAGAAGACGTACATGAAGAAGACTTTCCATCTTTCGATGGTCCATTCCTGGTCATCGAGGTTGAGAGGCGTCCCGCCTTCGATAAAGAAGGACACGAAGACCTGCATGCGCTGGAGGACCCGCTGGACCGCGGGATCTTTCAGGTCGCCGCACCATATTTCGAACTGCCTCCCTTTGCTCGCATACGAGTTGACTTGCTTGCCGGGGGGCCGGAAGTCTTTTGCGGAGGTGTCCGTTTGGATATGCGCGTTGAACTTCGCGACCTTGTCAAAAGCGGCTGAGGTCCATCTTATCAGTCATCCCGACAAGTCTCCATCTAGAAGTAGGCCATATGTACATGGTGGTAGCCACTCCCTAAGGATGTCTTCGATATCCGTTGCCTTTGTCTCTCCGACCGTCTTGAACTTCTTCTCATAAGTGATCTCAACGTGAGGCTGGAGGTCGTGGGCAGCAAAGCGGAGATTGATGTGAAGGCCATGGTAGCCAAATATCCTCTCCTCTTCGCCGAATATAGGGTACGTGAACTTTGGGTGAAAGGTAGATAATGTCTCCGGAGTATCAGGGCCTTGCTGTAGGATCGATATGTCTATGGCTTCGTTGGCGTCGGAGGACCCTACAACCATTCAGCTGATATCCCTCACTGAACCTTCCCAGTGACCTTACACTCGTCTTGCTCTGCCATAATGTTATGTGTTTTGATCTATCAAGGTCGGATGATGACTAGGAAGACGTCTAATGTTGCTTGCGAAGAGGTCGAAGTCAACCGTTCTACGGCCCTGCCCGGAACTCCAAACTACATCCTACACAAATGAGGATATCTTTCTCGTCTCATAGGCCACCGGACACTACAGAAATCTAGATTAACTCAAGATGCTCTAGATTCTTCATTACTATAAATTGACCGATCAAGCAGGCCGTTGCGATCAGGATTTCATGCCTTATCTTATTTCAGCATCAGGTCACTAAGGTCTAGGGCAAACAGTTTGCTAATTGGAAAATGGTTTTTCCTTACAGCTATTCCTAGAATGTTGGCTCCTCGGTTCGCTCAGAACTTTTTGCAACTTTTTTTTGAAAATCACACTCAAATTCAGTGTTTTGATGTTAAAATCACAATAAACAAATAGTTTGCATAAAAC